>ERZ791614.304-NODE-304-length-35447-cov-3.184109_pt1 | contig 35447 bp, 20 predicted proteins | sample MGYA00510274_ERZ791614 | MGnify/ENA primary metagenome ERZ791614 (study PRJEB30046, sample SAMN00715221) | human gut metagenome | study: EMG produced TPA metagenomics assembly of the A metagenome-wide association study of gut microbiota in type 2...
ATGGTGAGGATAATTGGCAAAATATAAAGACCTTGTATTCTAAGGTAGGCACGATGATCTACAACAAGGAGTCTCGTGACTGTATTGTAAGAATAGGTGAGTAATTATTCTTTTTCATAATACAAATATCTATCAGCTCTCTCGTCCGTGAGGATGGGGGAGTTTTTTTTGTTTTTTAGTCCTTTACTTATGACATATTTGATCTTTTATTGCGCAGGAATAATCTAGCTTTGCCGAAAACTAGTATTATGGTCACATTGAATGATGTAAATAACGAACTCCATGTCCGGTTATATATACTGGAGGTACTTAAGGATTATATAAGAGATGATGATTTCGATGGTCTTGTAGATAAGGCGTTGGATTTTGTCATGGAAGGCGTTTCTATGCCTAAGGCTCCGACCAAGGATACCACCATGAGTGACATATCAAAGAGCGTTTTGGCCTTGGTAGCGGGTGCTGGATTAGATGAGAGGTTAAGCAAAAGCTCTTTAGAGTTAGCTTATGACAGATGTAAGATGAGGTACGTATTCGATCCTCGAAATCGGGATATACACGGTGTAGTCGTAGGTTATTCCAATGACTTTAATAGTCTGGTAGCTGTGTGTGATGAGGGATCGAAGAAAGGAGTGGATAAAGGATCTACTGATTTTGTGGATGTCAATGAGAGATACGTGACTAACGGTTTCTTTTACATATCTGTAGAGGATGCCGATAAGCAATCGAACTACATGGGTAAAAATTTGTAATTGTTGTGTTTTTGTACTTTACACGAGCGTTTAAAAGTATTTAGTTCTCCTCCTGACTTGTGAAAGTCTGGAGGATTTTTTATTTTTGTACGATTTGAATGTTTTGCATAATACGTACTGTTTATTAGAATCCGCCACATAAGTGATTATCTGGTGGATTTATTATATTTGCGAAAAAGATAATGTTGTGCAAAATAACTCTAACATAGCGGTTCCCGACTCCGGGATGAACAGGGATAAGCATCCACAGGATCTATCCCCGTCTGAATATAGTTTCGCCTTGAACGCTACCATAGAGGGTGACGATGGAAGCCAGCTTAAGATCCAGAACGAGCCTAGTACCCTTTTATGTAAGCGATTTGATGGCTATAAGGTTATTGGGTATAAGAATGACATAGCTGGTGATAACACTTATTTCTTTCTATCCAATCCGGATGATAATACGTCTAAGATCACGTTCATGCGGTCATTGGATTATATCAAGACCGTGGAGGATCAATTGGCTGGATCGGGAAAGGACATCCATCGTATCCTTGGCGAGAGGCTTGAGGAGTCGGATGGTCGTTTTGATGAGATATGTGATTTGATGGAGGTCTTGATAGAGGACTGGGTTGATGACCCTTGTCTTAATTTCTCCATTCATCATCCGATCTTCGATATAGAGATCAAGGACGAGAAATGCGGGAAGGTGATATACTGGACCGATGGATATAATCCCCAGCGATATGTTATGGTCGATAAGGCCCTTAACCCGGATGATGATGGTGACTTTTGGTATCATTACCATGGGTATAAGACATGTGGGGATGACAAACCAATAGAGAGGTGTAGGCTGGCCTGCGAGAAGCTGCTGGTGTTCCCGTTGCTGACGGCCCCGTGCGTGGAGCCTGAGGTCGTGGAGTTCGGGGGGAGCCTGCGTGCCGGGACCTACCAGTTCTGCGTGGCGTTGTGCGATGAGTTCGGGATTGAGAAGACTGGATATTGCTCATTGACCAACCCAATCATGTTATTCGATCGTCAAGATATGGTTATCCGCGATGGTTTATGGGGTAAGTCAACCAACATGGGTATCCGCCTTACCGTGTCCAATATAGATAAGCAGGTATCTCATTATAAGATAGGTGTTATACAGAACACGGTTGGGTTTAATGGTGAGCAAAGCCCGGTTCTTGAGTATTTCATAGAAGGTATACATCCGATAACGGAAAGGACTATCTATTATCTTACGGATCAATATAGCGAGCGTACGACCATGGAGAAGTTATCCAAGGAAATACCGGTATATAAGACAGCCAGAGGCATGACGTCTGTCGGGAATCGTCTTCTTCAATACGGATTGACCGTGGAGAATGAATGGAATCTTCAACCGGTCGTTAATTTCTTGGGTCATTTCGTTAAATGGCAGACATCGATAGCCACGGAGAATCTGTATAAAGACGGTGTGGCTTGCTCTAAATACGCCTCTTTCATGCGTGACGAGGTATATCCGTTGGGTATAAGGTTCTTTACCAATACAGGATACAGGACAGCTAGATTCCCGCTCATCCCTCGTCCGGCCACAAGGGAGGAGATGGAGGTTATCGTTGATGAGGACGGTAACTCTGATGACCTGTCGGCTGCGTCGGTGCTGGAGAACAACCCGCAGTGCGCGGGGAACAGCCGCCGTCATCTTTGGCAGTTTAAGAATACGGCAAAGATCATAAACGACCCATCTTGGGGATTTGATGATTTTGGAGGAGAATGTAAGAATCAGTTAGATGTCAAGCAGCTCAGATATGTAGAGCAGGAATATGCCACGGTAGGAGAGACCCAATTCGTTATCAATACGATGGGGGAAGATGTTACGGTAGATGATGCTATTGATTATATCGCTGATAATATAGAGAACCTGTGTGATATCATAGAATCTAATGTAGGTATTACTGACGAGTTATGCGCTGCTATATCATTGCCGGAGGATCAAGACGGTATAAAGGCTCCCGATTTCCCTAGTGGATGTGATGATATCGAGAGGATAGAGACCAGGACTATATTGGATAAAAACTCTTTGGTGGATTCTAGGATTGATTTTACGTATAAGCTGGCTAGTGATTATACGGAGACCGAGCCTACCACCTTAATACAAAGTAACGCCGAGTCACAAAGGAAATTCTCTGTATTGTGTGATTTTGATAATTACTCCAGTGGAGGTAAGAATATCATAGATCTGGTTCAGGAATGGCTGGATGGTCAGGATGAGGATAAATTCCCGTCTGATATAGACTCCTCCGCCTTGGTCTTGTGTCAGGATATGTCTAATGTCCGGCAGTTATATGATGAGGGTATATGTACTAATGGGTGTTCGGTAGGTGATCCTCACGTGAATCCTACTATTAACGATGTTCAACTTCCTACATTCCAAGGGGGTAGGTCATTGGGTAAGTGCACATATTTGTATCAATATCCCGGATGGGAAGGAAAGAAGCATACGGAGACGATGCTTGATCAGTTAATGGATACGATGGAGGCTTATTTTCCCCAATATGAGAGTCAGTTTGGTATCGAGAACGCCATGTGTCTTTTTGGCGATGGTGATAATTCTAAGTTTAATACCGGTATAACTACTGACTGGGAAGGTCGTGTGTCTGTGCAGAATGATATTGACGCCAAGACCAATTGGTTCGGTAGAAGCAACTTGACTTATTTCAAGTTCTATCCACATGTATCCTCATACGCCAGATGGGTGGAGTTGGATTACGAGAAATACATAAGTGGTTTATCCGATCCTGATAACGGTATTATGTATATAGAGATGATGGGTAACTATAATTATCCGATCGGCGACTCATCATCATACAATAAGGTTCGTATAACGTTTTTCTCGGACAAGGAAGGTACCGTGGCTCCTAATCCTTTGGCTAATGATGCCAAGAAAGGTGTTATAGTGAATTACGTGGATCATAAGATATTTATGATGCCAAAGTACTTGTTCTGGAATGATGACAAGACTACTTTCCATAAGATATATGTTTGCATCGAGCCTGCGGTATGCGTGTTCTTCACCGGTTTCGCCATGAGGCAGGACATGAAGGAGCTTGCCGGATTCTATACGGCCGGCACCGCCATCTTCCCCGCCCCGTTCTGTTTTGGCATTCGGCCGCTGGAGGTGAAATACGTGTTCTTCTTCACGAAAGAATTGAAATTAAGGAGATTTGTTACCTATGAGGCGAAATGTGTCTCATGTGGAGATAAACCCGCTGACTGCGCTCCCAGACCATATCAGTATGGTGATTTCGGATATTGGGAGTCTACCAATAAGTACCCGGCTAATTTTGAGTTGTATGATTCAAGTAAGATCGGGATATCATCGGGAGGATCAAAGAGGAAGGACATAATAGATTCTTTGACGAAATACTATGGGTCTCCTAAATCAGTTGGGGGTAAGTCTTATTTCACCGGTAATGGGGGTAACGCTGAGTACCCCAATACGTCAACCACGTTTTGTCAGAGACCTATACGTCATTACAAGTTCCCGGATAACTCTGTCGCTCCTTTTATGGGTAATCCGTCTCAGCTGACCGGTCAATATGGAGTTGACTCCTATATTTATCCTATGGGGGTGATGCTTGATGACGATATCGTTAATGAGTTTTTGGATATAGCGGTAGAGAACGGTCTTATAGATAAGGCTAGAAGGGATTCTATAATAGGATATGAGTTGTATAGGGGCGATAGGACGTTGGATAAGAGCGTTATCGGAACCGGTCTGGCTTATGATATGTTTAAGTACGATGATCCCGACGGATCGGCTAACCTTTATCCTAATTACCCTTACAACGATTTGTCTGATGATATGTATATCTATAAGGATATTAATCGTGAGAAATTTATAACGCATCCGTTTAACAGGAAGGGTAATATCTGGTATTCATTCTTAAGTCCTGATATTGCCTTTAACAAGCCTGACGCTCCCACCGAGTGCCTTGTTGATGGTTATCAATTAGGTAAATCCTCCGGTATATTCAGGGAGGTGGAGGATCACCCTAAATGGACGATATTAGGGAGTAAGGCTTACAGTATGGCAACGTCATTGGCTACGGTGGAGGCTATGGCTAATTTAATATCCGCTATAGCTGAGTATACATATCAGTCGGCTTCACAGCAATATGTCGGTGGAGGCGTGTTCTTTTTAGCCAACCCTGTCGGCATAGCGCTGACGGCTATCCGTCTGGCTACGGGTATCGCCAAGGCCACAGCCCAGTCCGTGGTGGATATAGGCAAGTACAGGTATCAGTGGTTAACGGCATTGATAGATAGGGGACCTAGACGGAACTATGCTTATTATTATACTTCTGTCGCTCATTATAATTTATTTTACCAAAAAATAGGGGCGTCGGAGCTACGTGGATTGTCAACGGCCAAATATATCAAGAGCGGGTTGTATCCGGTTACAGACATCTCGTCACAAGGGGGAACCGTAGGTGGTAAGCCTATTATCATAAACAACCTCGATCGTGAGCATTCGTTGTTCATGTCATTTGGTATGGATAAGTATATGCTTGAATATCCGGAGTTGGTTTCAAGTTACGATACCAGTCGTATTCAGGATGAGTGTAATATTCGTAACGATGAGGTGGCTGGTATGACGCCTCATTTTATGACACGTGAATCTTTCGTATCCTGCCCTTATATGAGGATAAAGAAATATTCTCCGGCTCAATACGGGCAGATAGAGGATATCAGGTGGGTATCGTTAGGTGGTTGCGGGTTGATGGATGAGGATAAGCGTAACCCTGTTTTTGGAGGTGATGTGTTTATATCAAGGTTCTCGCTTAAGAGGAAGATGCCTATGTTTTACTTGACTCAGTTTGGTCAGGGAGACATGATACCATTCCCTTATTACGATTATCGGAACATCGGGTATCCCCGTTATTTCGTTAATTACGATACCGGGGAGGATTATCTTAACAAGACCGATACGGATACCGGATCGCTATACCCTAGCCGGAAGAGCGTTTATGAGATGGTTTGCAAGACCGGAGATATGTATCTTAGCGGTCGTTTCTTCCTATACTTCTATGGCATACCTCAGTTTCTTGTGGAGTCTGAGATCAATTGCAATTTCCGTATAGCCGGGCCTGAGCCTTACGAGGGGTTCTATCCGGAGGTAGGGGATTATATATCATGGACTCAGGAGCGTAATGTCCCTATATCAAGGGATAATGTGTTTAAGATAAGTCCTGTGTATAAGAATCGTTTTACGCTAGGCGGAAGGTCATTACCAGAGACGTATGATAGCAATTTTTGGGACTGCGCCTACCAAAGACCCAACGGCGTCATATGGAGCACCGCCGACGTGTCGGAGAACGGCATGACCGATCCTTGGCTGTCATACAAGCCTATGGATTACCATGAGTTCAAGACCTCTTTCGGGAAACTTATAAGCATGAAAGGGATAGAGTCGGATCAGATACTGGCTCGCTTCGAGAATCAGGTAGGGCTATATAACGCCATAGACGTGTTGGCGGAGAGAATATCCCCGGAGAATAGCGAGCTAGGGACAGGTGGGCTTTTCGCATCTCGTGGTATCGAGTATAATAATACGACGTTAGGATATTCCGGGACCCAGAGTCGGGATATGATCAGTTGCGAGTTCGGGCATTTCTGGGTCGATTTAAGGCGTGGTCAGGTATTCAAGGTAGATTCTAATGGCAGGAATCTTACGGAGGTCACACCGGGGCTTAGGAACTGGTTTAAGGAGCATCTTCAGATGAAGATCATCCGTAGCCGGATATATAACGCTGATACGGACGCTGAGTTGTCTTATTATGATATCGATAACAAGTTCTTTGGTATAGGGCTGTCTATGGGCTGGGATAATAGGTTCAAGAGGGTATTGATAACCAAGAAGGATTATATACCGGTAGGGAATCCAAGCGAGTACCAATTCCGTGGCGGCCGGTTCTACAGGAACGGGCAGGCGGTGGAGCTACAGGACGCCAGCCATTTCACGGACGTCTCGTTCACCGTTGGATATAACTGCCTGAAGGGTGAGTGGAAATCATATTTGTCCTACACCCCTGACTATTATATCGAGCACCAGCATTATTTCCAGTCTGGTAAGAATTACTCTAACGACGATCGTGAGATAGGATTATGGTCGCATGGTCTAACCAACCAATCTTATCAAGTATTCTACGGTAAGTTATATCCGTTCGTCATAGAGGTACCTGTCCGTGAGCAGTATGTGAATAAGATCCTCACGAACTACCAATATCGGATGGATGCCAGAAGGTATCAGGATGAGGTTAATTACCAAATTCTTAGGACTACTGGATTTAATAAGGCATGGTTTTATAATGATACCAACAACAGTGGAGAGCTTAGGATGACCATCGCCGACAAGAACGATATGAGCCAGCGGTTAAGGTATCCTATAACCAATGACGATAGCCGTGAGATACTGGTGACGGAGGTTGATCAGAAGATAAATATAAATGACTATTTTAACGAGGTCAAAGACGATACGAACAATCTTCCGATATGGGTTAAGGATGTGAATGACATTGACCGTAAGATCGACCCCAGGGCTGTCGATTATCATCGGAGGTGGCGGGATCGTCTTCGTGGCGATTGGTTCTTGGCTAGGTTCGTGAATGACATTGAGAGCCGGTTCAAGATGATAGTACGTTGGTTTAGCAACGATGAGAAAGTTTATTGAGGTGATTATATACCTTTAAATATTTGATGTTATGGCAGCAGGGAAAACTAGCAGTAAAAAGAAGGGCAAATGCCCGAAATCAGGATGTATCAAGAAAGTAGGGAGTGATTGGCGAGTGGTCAGTAACAAGACCGGTAAATTATGGCCGGCTAAGTACAAGTCTAAGGAGAAAGCTAAAGGAGCCTTGGCTGCTTATCACATGCATTAGCGTATAAACGGGTACATGATTTATTATGTGCCCGTTTCGTGTTTTTAGGCTTATGAGATTATAGTTATCTTTGTGAAAAATGTAGTATATGTCTAAGAAGAATAAACCGGAGGAAATCCCATCGTGGATAAAGGATTTATATAAGGAGGATCTTGATCGTGTCGTAAGAGGCGAGCGTCCTATGTATTTCAGGGGTATGGATGATAGTCCTTTGAGAAACGTGTCCCCGGAGTTTGATATCCTTAGCGGAGGAGCCGCAGTTAAAGGCATGAATGGGATAAGAGGTGCGTTGTCCCCGTTGAATAATGGCATGGGTAATTATAATTTCAGTATCAGGGGTATAAATAAGAAGATAGGTGAGTTGGTTGATGAGGCGGGGCTATATTTACCTGAGAAATTAAGACCTGTATATCGGACTGTGGTGGATGCTATGTCGAGTTCCAAGGATAAGGGGTTGGGTCATATCACGCAGCCGTTGGCCAACGCCCTGTACCCAGCGGACGAGCGACGGGACCGGCGTCTGGAAGGGGAGCATCCCGTTGGTTATGTGGATGCCATAGACGGTATATGGCCCATGGAGAAATATGGGCTATGGGGAGAGAAAATTGAGCGGAAAGCCGAAGGAGGTCCTACTGGTAATGATCCTATGTATGTAAGACAAGATGTATCTGATAGAGCTTCGTATTTAAAAGACATCATAGGTAACGCCATAAGAAGGAGGTTGTACGAGAATGTCACCCCTGATGTGGTAGCCTCAAATGCTAGCCTTCCTGACAAGGTTAAGGAATTTATATACGGAAGAAATGGCAAAGCTAATGTTGATGAATATAGCGAACAACTATGGGGTAGATTCTTATCCCAGCCTAATAGTCTTGATGGAAATAGCAAGGAGATAAGGATTCCTGATAATGTCATTACTGATATTGAGAAGATGTTCAATCGTGACACTAAGGATGAGATAAAGAGGTTAGATAAGAAAATACATGATACGGAGCAAGAAATATATGGCTCTGATAAGCCGGCTACAGATGATGCTTATGGTAGGCTGAAGCTTTTGAAAAAGTCTAGAGAATGGGTAGATATCTTTGAGAAGAATCGTAATTCGGTAAGATCCGGAAAGCCTACGGTTTTTTCTGAGTATGATTTTTACCCCGAAGCTGCTGGTGATCTTACCCCGTTATCAGGGTTTGGTAATTTTACTATTTATAGACGTCCGGATGGAAGGTTAGGTGTTTACGATGTATATGATTTTTATAGTAATGATCAAGAGTTCCCAGTCAATATAGTCACTAAGACATTAGACGCTATAGGTGATAAGTTTGAGGAGAAAGGATCGTTTAAGGACTATAGCCCTATCCAAGAGAGTGGAAGGGATGCTCTTATCCGTAATGCTATCATGTCCAAGAATAAGTTAGAGAAGAAATATGATGGTGGGTATATAGCTTCAAAGGATAATACGAGTGTAGGAGGCCCCGGAATAAATATGAATACGAGGTATGACACAAAGCCTTATCAAGATCCTTTAACGCCTGTTATAAGTGGATTTATCCCAGGACTGGATGTAGTTTCCGATGTATCAGACATGGCTACCGCTATAGAGGATAAGGATAAGATAGGGATGATATTGGCTTCTTTGGGTTTTCTTCCTGTTGTTGGAGGGGCGGCCTCGTATGCAAGCAAGGCAAGGAAGCTTGATGGGAGGGTAAAGGCTATACGTATATCGGAGCCTCCCGAAAAACCTGTATATTATCATAACAAATTATCTGATGGTGTTACGCATGGTGATGTGGTTGATGCGGATAAAAATGACTTTAAATTGACATCTAACTTATTTTTAGAAAGAGGCTTTTATCCTAGGTTTGAGAGGATGATGGATGAGTTGGGTAAAAATGTTAGGCGTCCTTATAAAAGCGGGATGTTGCTTGAAGAGGATAAAGATTTTATCAAAAAAATGAAGGGGAAGGACGGGAGTGTAGTTATTCCTGAAAAGAATACCCCTTTAAGGTTCGAGTTGGATAGAATGTTATCTGATTATGGTATAGAGGATCAGGAAGCGGCGTGGAATAGGTGGATAAATTATGCTAATTCAAAGAAATCTTATGATAATAGGGAATCTATACTTGATGGGGTTAAGAATATGATAAAGAAACCTGATACATATGATTTTGATTTTGTTGATGGTTTAAGCATGAACGGCCATGTTATTAGTGGTGTTCACATGAAAGATGGCGACAAGATGTTGATAGATGCCAATCTTCCTTACAACCAGAAATTAACTACTATGATTCATGAGACTAGGCATAGGATAGGACAGTATATAGATAATACTTTTGGAAAGACATTTAGACATGGATTGACAAAACCTGCTGATAAGACTATAGATTCGATCTATAAGACATTGAATTATGATGATTTTATGGATAATGCTAATCATATATGGGAAAAGTCGGCCACTAATACGGAGTTGCAATTCTTGATGGAGAAACTTAGAGGTTATGAATCTACAATGGATGACATAGAGAAAGTCTATGGAGATGATAAAATGAGAGATATAATCAAGAATATTTCTGATGATGACATAAAGAGTCTTTTAGAGGAGATAAATAGTGATTATTCAGGTAAGTATATAAAGGCCTTAAACAAGGGTGAGATGAGCTATGATGATGTAAGAAAAGCTTTGATGTACCCTATCATATCAGGTTTTATGTATAAAAGTTATGATGCGATATCATCTGGTGATGAGGATAAGAATAAAATGAATAAGGGGGGTTCAGTAAACACAGGTAGAGCTTATGGGGATGGGAAATATGTTGTTGATCCTCGTAGATCAGAGGATAGTAAGATGGCTGTGTATGATGAGATATGGGACTATCTGACAGAAAAGAAGGGGATACCACAAACGCAAGCTATCGGCATCCTGTCGAACATCGCCGCCGAGTCCGGAGGGGACACCGAAGCCCTAGGAGCCGCCGGTGATTTTGGCATCCAGCAATGGCTTGGGCCGAGGAAGAAGGAGTTACAGCGCAGGTATGGGAAGAAACCGACGTTGACACAGCAGTTGGATTATCTCGTGGATGAGTATCAAGGCAAGGTCCCGGGGTTAGGTTGGAATTACATCAATCAAGGAAAGTTTTTTGACAAGGACGCTCAGGGGAATGAGTATAACTATTATATGTATTCTAAATCCGATTTCGATAACGCCGTCAACTACAAGGACGCTACCGTGGCATGGAATCAAGGATACGGTAGGCCTCTTGGATCGACCTTAAGAAATGAGAAGAGATTTGAGTTCGCTGACATGTTCGCTAATAGGTATGATGTCCCGGAGAGCGAGCCAATGAGATACGAGTTCGGACAGCGGGATTCGGGCACGGGGGACGGAGGTCAGCAGCCCGTACCTGAGACGGTAGCCCCTGCCGATCCTTCTTTGGCTTCCCGCCCTTCCATGGATAGCTGGTGGGAGAAGGAAGGTCAAGACCTGTTATATAAGATGCTAGCTCAATCCGGCGCCAATAAGAAAGCTATAGAGGATATCGCTAATAACATCAAGAATGATCCCCAATCAGAGGCGCAGATAGCGGAAGCCGAGCGTATGCGTAGGGAGCAGGCGAAAAGGCAGTTGGTGCTTAATATGATACTGGGATTAAGTCTTAACATAAAAGGTATGAGCAGAACTCAGAATTAATGCTATATTTGCGAAGTAATTAAACGTTTTAGATATGAAAAGATTGTTATTTTTATTTGCTATGTTATTGACGCCGTTCGCTTTGATGGCGCAAGAGGTAATCCCATCAGAAGGGACTATCACCATTGATCTAACTACCTTTACCGGTATCATGGCTTTTGTTACGATGTCAGCTACCCAACTAGCCAAGGTTGTGCCGTATATTGACACCCATAAGTGGGCTAAAGTCCTATCCGCCGTAGTCATAGGTATGCTGGTTTGTATATTAGCGTGGCTACTAAAGGTGTCTCCATTGCTTATAGGGAGTGAATGGTGGGAGGCTCTATTATATGGAGTGGCTGTAGGTCTCAGTTCTGCCGGTTTCTATGATTTGGTTAAGGCTATAGGATCATTATTCATAAAAAGAATTTAATTCTGTACATAATAATAGCATTTGCTGAGAGACTCATCGTTGTGAAATGATGAGTCTCTGTTTTTTTAAATTATCTTTGTGTCAGAACGAAATTAATTAGACATGAGCAAATACGTAATCAAGAGGAAGATACCTAAATATCAAGAGGCCGGGGAAGTCGGGTCGTATATGCTTGGTAATATGGACGGTATACAAGGGTTAGGTATAGAACCTTTGGTGAATACCAACCAAGGATTACCCGCGCCGGTCAATCCGCTAGGGATATATTCTTTGGATACTCCAGATCAGTTGAGGACTAAATACGCTAATGCTTTTGATCAGGATAATGTGTTTCCGGCTAGCTTCAAGGGTAGTTTACAGCGTATAGCTGAGAATTATCAGGACAATGGTATTACGCTTAATAACATAACTGTTAACGATGTTGATAAGTCTAAGACCGGTTCAGGCGAGACGGATGTTTTTGATTTTACCACCATCCCCTACTATGGCGCTGATGATATAGGGTCTAGATTTACTCAGATGGGTCGTGGTATAGGGCGTATGAGAAGCGAGGGATATGGTGATTTATCCACTGGGGCTAAAACAGCTAATACGATAACCACCATAGCCTCAGGAATTAGTGGTATCATGGGGTTGGCTCGTAACGTGGTTTCTGGGATAGCGTCAGAGAAAGGTACTCGTACCAATATCAGGTTAGCTCAGGAGCGTGAGGCCAGACAAAGAAGGCAATCCCAGATGCAGTACAAGGATGGTGGGGGTGTTTATCTAGGACCTAATAATAGGTTCGATAGCGGAAGCCTTACCGGTGAGTACCTGTATCCGTTACCTAAGTCGATGGAAGATCAAGCCAACGTAGAGGTCGAGAAGGGTGAGTACGTGACGCAGCCCGGAGAGGCGCCGATGGAGGCTATGGGGCAGAAGCACGCCGATGGTGGAACCCCCGTTTCCTTGGAGCAGGGAACGAAGGTTATTACCGACGACACAACCATAGAGCCGGATTTCGCTAAATACATCAGAGATACGTATGGGATCAAAGCCACGCCTAAGGATACGTATGCTACGTTAATGGACAGGTATAAGGCTAAGATCGGTCTTAAATCGGCTTACGATGATCAGAAAAAGGCGCTGGAGAAGCTGAAGAAAAACGATAAGATAGATGATGAGAATACAAGGCGTTTAAACGCCTCCGTATTGTCAAAGGCTATAAATGATAGCAACGATACCGTTAATGGATTAGAGGGAAGATTTACGGACTTCGCTAATGTCATATACAAAGAGCAGGAAGACCGGAAGATGAAGAAGGATGAGGATACGTATTTCGCTAAGGGTGGTGAGATAGATAACATCATATCCAGATCCATGAAAGAATACGGTCTTACGGAGGAGGATATAGCCGATGCTAAGAAAGAATTGCTTAAGAAAGTGGCTGGTATTCGCCAGAAGATGGAGATAGGAGGCACGTCTTTGTTCGGTCGTAAATTAACTTTCCGCCCGATCGAGAATAGGTTCAACAATGATCCTAACTATTTCGGTTATCAACGCCAAGGAACTGATGGCTCTTATGGAGGTATTAATACGGATGAGAGGTTGAATTATTATAAGACATTCAATCCGGTCGCTTACGATGCTTATATGGGAGCTTCAGAGGGCGCTAGGGCTAGGGCATTGCAAGACGCTATCTACGGTCAGACAAGTAGCTGGATGGGCTTGGCTACGGCTGAGAACCCGATCATCGCCAACGCCGAGGCGCTTCGGGATTACACGACGCTCGTTTCCTTTGGCGGTGAGGATAGTCAAGGTAATTACCCGGAAGACAAGAAAGCCGCATATCATGATAGGATGAGAGACAATAAATTAGGTTTGTTTACCACATCTCGCCCTATGATCGGTCTAGACGTTGTTACAGAGGAACAGCATAAGGCTCTTAACGATGCTGGTATCACCCATTTTAGCCAACTATTCTCTGACAAGAACAAGGATGTCGTTAATAAGATACTTGGGGAGGATATGCTTAAGATGCAGGCATTGAGATCCATGAAAGGAATGGAAGGTCTTGATTTTATACTTGACCCTCATAAGGTGGCTCCCGGTCCTATGGATATAGGTGATGTGGAGGAACCTGATGTTAAACTGGATATGCCTGAGCTGATTGACCCCAATACACTCCCTAAGACCAATACAAATGCCGGTAAGTCGAACAGCGGCAATGGAGGCAGGAATATAGTAGGTGGTGGTCTTGACTTTCCTGAGGTGTTCAGGATGACTCCGGGAGCCGTGACAACGGAAGGTCTGGAAAGACATTACGCTCCTACCGTGGACCCGGTGTTGAGATCGGCTGATCAGTATATGGTTGAGGCTAATCGTGCTTTCCAATCACAATTGGATCAGATGGGTAATGTCCCGGATTCCCAGAGAGGGGCTTTATCATCCAATTTACAGGCTATCATGAGTTCCAATATAGGCAGATACATTAATGAGGTAGAACAAGGGAACGTGGCTCAAAGGACTTGGGCTGATAATGTAAACGCCCGGACTTGGACTGATACGTATGATAAGAATATAGCTCAACGTCAGGGTTATCAAAGTCGAATATTACAGGCTTTGGCTAATACTGACGAGAACTGGGCTAGGTATTTTGATAGCGTAAATGACGAGATCCAACAGAAGTGGAATACGGCTACGACCATGAATACATTAAGGTCTATATTCGGGGATGTAAAGATTGGTCCTAATGGACAATTAATCGCTGATCCTCAAGGAGATATATTGAGTTATAGGAGATTATATCCTGCTCAGGAAGTAACTAAAGGCAAGAAAGGATAAAGGATGGCTTCACAATATAGTATATTAAGGAATTACGGCAAGTATGTATCGCCCTACAACATGGATGTCATGATGCAGGGGATGGGGTACATGCAGCAGAAGATAGATACCAATCGGCAGGCTATAAACGAGTATGCTGATTATATTATCAATTCTGACATTATAAAACCTCAGGACAGGGAATATCTTCAGAACAGGTTAAATGGGCTGATACAGGATGTGAATAACGTGTATCGTAAATCTAATTTGGCTTCCGACGGTATAGCCAGAAGCATACAGGCTCGCCTTGGAGAAGCTCTGGATACCCGTGTGTTGAATGCTATTGCCGGTACTAGGGAGTATAGATCTTTCTCGCAGAAGATCGAGGATATGAAACTCAATAATCCAAAGCAATATAGTGCTATAAATGAGGCTGTCGCTTTGTTGCCATTTTATGAATGGGTTAATGACGGTCAGGTTGGGACAAGGATGAATCCTATTCATTATACTCCTTATACGGATTATAATGAGGAAATGAATAAGATGATGAAAGATTTCGTTAGTCTTAATAAAGGAAAGAAGTTTTCTGTTCCTGAAATAGTGGATGGTAAACCTACAGGGAGGATGAGGGATATTACTGTTGATGAGATGAGTCAATCTCAAATTAGATCAATAGCGGCTAGGTCTATATCTCAGAATGCTAAAGCTCAGATGCAGATAGAGGGACAGTATTTAGCCATGACCAATCCTAGCATGTTTAGTGGTATGACTACTGAACAGTTTGTTAATAAATATGTTTCTGGGTTTGACGCTGAAGAGAGCGTTCTTTTAGCCAAGCTCAAAGGGGCGGAGGCCAGCCCTTCCGCTAAGGCGGCTATCGAGGCTTCGTTGCAGGAGGTTCGGGAGCAGCGCCGTGCGTTAGTGGAGGAAGCTACATCCTTTATTGGCAACAACATGAATCCCGCTAGGGCAGGGGAGTTTATTGTCCGTAACGAGTTTCTTGATGGTGTATCTGCTAGATGGTCATACAATAATTCATCAGAAAGTTATAGTGCGGATGATTATTATTTTAAAGTAAGAGATCTTGATTTCAAGGAGCGGGAGTTCTCATGGAGACAAAAATCCAAGGAAATAGATCAGAATCTTAAGCTTAGGGAGATAATGACTAAAGAAGGTGGTAACAGTCCCGGCGCTTCTTCAGGTGTTATGATTGAGCTAGAAAAAGTTCAGCCTAATGTCACTCCTGAAAATATATTTGACAATCAGTATATTCAGAATGAAAACAATATATCAACAGGAGAGAAGGATTTAATATCGTCTTTAAACCCTGTTGATTTACGAGGTATAGAGAACGATATACAAAACAATCCCTCTATATATCCAGGTGGTGTTAATAGTGAGAATATTATGGCATGGATTACCAATAACGGTGGCGGGTCTAGTTCTGTGTTATCATCACCAGAAATGGTAGGTAGGTATGAGGCCCTTATGGCGGCGAATGATAATAGGAAGAAATATAGTAAGATAATGGACGAGGAAGTTGATTATCTTACGAATGCTTTTGATGTCGCTACGAAGAATATCCTTAATGATGCTATCAAAGATCAAAACTATGTTACTGGTGGTATTGATACATATACTGATAATGGTATGGTTAACGCAAGGGATGTTGGTAAGAATGGAGCGGTTATTGGAGGAAGGGAGTATTCTCCGGAAGACGCTTTGAAAGTTTCTTCTATAGTTGGATTGATAAGCGAAAACATCAACTACACGGATAGGTCTATAGCTAATACGGAGTTGATGAGATCTTATATAAATCTGTTAAATAGATATTCGGGAGAAAATTTCACTTTGGATGATATAGATAATATAGCCAAAACTTATAGTCGTGTAGATAATCCAATAATGAATAGTGATGATGCCAATATGACTAATAGGGATAAAATGATCAAGATCATAGGTAAGAATATGTCTAGAGCTGATGGCCCTACGCTTAGAAGGGAATGGTCTTCTTCCAATGTAGGTCGTAATATAGCTAAGGCTGTTCAGGATTCTAAAACAGTCTATGAAAGAAGATATGATGAGTTTGCTCCAAGATCATGGTCATTTTCCAATTCTACCAACGCTTCTAAAGAGGATAGGCGTATGCATGCTAAATTAGAGAGTCTGCTTTTGGCGAGAGCCGGTTTCTTGAATAAAGATAAAGATAGTAGACTTAATAATTATATATTGTATGCTCGTCCTACAGATAATCCTAATACATTTGATTTGGTAGCTATGGCTGGTGGAAAGAATATCGCTACGGTTCAAGTTACTAAAGAAGAATTAGATAGTATGGGGTATAGTTTGTATGAAAGGGAAAGAAATGTGAGATCGGAAGATTATGAATCCAAGATCATTCCTGTGTCTTTTTCTGCTACAACCAATAGACCTTACCAGAAATGGGCGCAGGCTAATTCGCTTGGCGCTTTCGCTACTGTCGAGAATGCGGCGGAGGAGGCTTCTAGGATGGTTGATAAGTATGATATTCAGAGTAATGATCTAGCTACATCTGAGCTTAATAAGAGGGCTATTAGGATAATTAATACGGTTTTGAGGAATTACAAGTCGTATGATGTCAAAGCTAAGGGATTCCCCGGAGGGGTTGAGGTTGGTATTTATTTCCATGGTCAAGCAAAGACCGGGACACCGCTTAAGGTATTAGAGTATAACACTGATTATGCTGATAATATCATGAAAATCATAAATATGTGTCCTCAGATGTATCTTACTCAAGCCGTGGTTGAGGCTATTAATAAGGATGTTATTGTAAAGGGTAGGGATATTAATGAACAGCATTCTGACCTTAGCAATCTTCTTTCGGTATAAAGAGACCGTAGATAAAATAGATGGTAAAAATGGACAGCAACAATAATAATGATATGGGGAATGTGATGAGGGATCAGGGATATTATGTCCCGGCTCCATCCGTTCCATCCCCCATGCTTTCTGGGGACAATATTTCTTCTATCCCTATTCCTGTCGGGATGAGTAGTTCATCGGATATGGATAATGATGTTTTATCCAGAGAGGGAAGTAGAAGCATACCGTCATTGGTTGAGGGTATAAAAAAATCTGTAGAGACATCTTATCATGATGATGTAAAGGCCAGAAACTCGCTCTTCCAGATGATAAATGAGGTGGGTATACCTAAGGGTAATTATGATATAACTGGAAGCAGGATCAATCTTCGTGATTCAAGATATAGATTATCAACAGGTGAGTGGATTCCTAAATATGAGAATTATATCAATAATATAGATAATGACGATCGTCTATCGAGAAGTCAAAGTGGTTGGGAGAAAACTTATAGAGGATTAGGTAAGTTTATTTATAAGTCTGCTTTGTATGGAATAGGTGGAGTAGGTCAGTCTGTTTATGGATTAAAGGAGCTTGTTACAAAAGGGACGTTATCAGCTATGTATGATAACAGTTTTGCCAGATGGTTGGATGATATGGATAAGCGTGGTGATTATACGCTTAATCATTATTACAGTAAGGAGGAGCGAGACGCCGGATTTTTTAAAAGTATGTTTACAACCAATTTCTGGACAAATGATCTTTTGTCGGGGGCTGCATTTACGGCTGGGGCTATCTTGTCGTCTTATGCTTTCGCTGGCGCTGGTCTTATGAATGCCGCCCGTATGGGGGCTAGGATAGGAGCGACTGTCGCTGGATTAGGTAGGGCTGCTTCCGCCACGAAGAGCGGGTTTAACTCCATGCTGAGGGCCGCCCGCATAGGACGAGGCATAGGCAAGGGTTTGGACAACCTAACCTTTATTGGCACGTCAACGCTTTGGGAGGCTTCGGTAGAGTCAAGGAGTGGGTTGATGGAGTCTGAGGAAAACTTCAAGCAGGCTTACAGAAATGCCTATGGTAGAGAAGCCTCGTATGAGGAGCTTATGAGGTTCAGAAATGACAACGTCGATGCCGCCAATACTATATTTGCCGCTAATATCGGTATTCTTACATTGTCTAACATAGCTATGTTCGGTGATATGTTTGGTATGGATCTTGGCGTGGATAAGTTCATAAAACGCAATATATTTGGCGTAGGCGCCGAGAGGATGGATAACGGGACATTGAGGGCCATAACGCCTAAGAAATGGCAGAAAATAGCCGGGAATACGTTCAATATTATCAAGCGCCCAGTGTCAGAAGGTCTTTATGAGGAAGGTCTTCAGGGAGTGGCTAGCAAGTCCGCCGAGGATTGGGTAGAATCAAGATACAATCCTATGGCTATCCGTCAGAACATAGGTTATATGGAGGCTATAAAGAACGGGTTCAAGGAAACATACGGGTCTAGTCAAGGCTGGAAGGAGATCGGCATCGGTATGATTATCGGATCGGTTATGGGTGGAAAGACCTTTGGAGGTATAAAGGAATGGAGCCAAGACATGTCCCGGAACAAGGAGATGGTGGATGCCTACAACGCCAATGCCGGCGCCTTGACTACCGCCGCTATCCGTGCTATTCGTGGCAGTATGGCTCTGAACGCTCAATTATCAGGCTTGAAAACGGATAATAACGCTGACGATATACCTAATTCTAGAATCATAGATAAGACTTTTAGTGACGCCGTATTCAATCGTCTTCGTTATGATTCGGAGATGGGGATGCTGGATGATACGAAGGAGAATTTCAGGACGGTAGTCGAATCTATACCTAATAGCGATATAGCCTCCGATATGAATATGACAGATGAGCAGGTAAATGAGTATAAGTCCAACCTTATCAGTGAGTTTAATAAGAAGGTTGATAATTTTACTATGGCCAGCAGATTTGCCGACTCCCTTACCGATGGTATATCCAATAGATCATTTAACACCTACATCTCTAACATGGCTTATAATGGTCTTGAGGCTAAGGATAATTTGGATGATATCGCTAATCAGTTAGGAAGGATATACAATACGGATATAGGCCCCGCTCTTGATATATATTCTCGTCTTAATCCTGATTCGAGCAGGGATCTTGAAGAACTTAGGAAGCTTACGGATGATATACAGAGGATGGAGAAGAATGTCTTGAGGCTTCAACAAAGTGTCGCGTCGAAGGACGCTATTGAATCTGATAAGGCTAAGTTGGTCAAGGAGAATGATAGGCTTCTTAAATTAACAGAGGATAGGATCGCATTGGAGAGGAAATTAACTACGTTAATTAACTCAGAGGCTGATATATCTAAGTTGTTCTTAAATAGAAATGATTCAAGGATCAGTGCCGCTGATCTTATGGCGGCTTATGATACTATAGCTGATTTTGAGAACGTCGTATCTATCCGTGGGGTTGATAATTATAAGGAGGCTATGGCATTGCTTAGTGAGTATCGTCATAATCTTGTGGCTTATAAGAATATAAACGAGTCTCTTCGTCGTATGCGTGACAGAAGATTCATCCGGGCGCAGGAGCGCGGGTTCATGAAGATATTATCGAACGTATGGGGTAAGACTTATGAGGAGGATGATAGCAAGTATGATTTCAGGAATACTGATAATCCTGATGCCAATGATCTTTACGCCAACGACCAAGCTATAGACAAGGCTTACCAAGATGGTCTTATAGGGGAGGATGAGGCATTTATGTTCAAGACATATAATCATATGATAGCCAGATCTATGGAGAACGAGATTAAGACCGATGAAGGTAATATAGTCGAGAGGGTTCCTGATGATGAGGATATCATAAATCCTTCTGACGATAGAATCAATAATATAGCTATAAAGATATGGAGCGGTAATGAGGATGTCTTATCTCCTAGGGAGAGACAGATATATGATAATAACAAGCCTCGTGTCGATAGTCTAGTTAACGGGTTTGGGGATAATCCTATTTCAAGGATCAATAAGGCTAGATCGATAATAGATAGATTGAAGATCCATGATAATATTTATGATAATATCAAGGACGCTATTGATGATATTGTAGATATGAATATCAATGGTCTTGATCAGGATCAGATCAAAGAAGCTATAAAGACTTATAATGATCTTATGAATGAGGCTGACAATGGCAATGAGATTGATCAGGATAAGCTTAATGAGGCTATTGATATTATCAATAACTATTCTGATGATCCTCTTCTTCGATTCGTGGAATGGATGAGGCTGTATGATAATGGAAGTATAGCTGTCAAGGATTACGATAAATCCATACCTATGGGTGATGTCCTCACAGAGAGCGAACCCGGGACATCCACCGGCAGGACGGAAGTTAACGCCGCCCAGAATCCGGTGGTGTTGATGGCCCAGAAGAGAGAGATCGGTGGGGTCATGTATTATGAGGTTGGTGGAATGAGGCTTGACAGGTTTATGGCGGGGTCCGGGCTTAAAAGGTCTGATGCCACTGATACTGATAATGGAAGGGTGATGGATTTCACCAACGGAACCGACATATTTACTGTTATAGAGTCAGATAACCACTCAAGATGGATGATTAGCGAGGATGACGCTCAGGCTTTCGAGAACGCTACCGGTGTCATATTGGGGCGGCAGACCGCCTTATCGACCTCCAACTGGTTCATGGTGTATCGCAAGGGGCAGGATGGGTCTATTGTTCCTTATTACACGGGTGATACGTTTGGGTCTAACAACGAGTCGGTGAATCAGGAAGCAGCGGCTAGCCTTCGCAAGGGTGATATGGTAAGGTTTAAGATGGATATGTCAGATCCATACACCAAGGGACTGTATGATAAATACAATAGTCTTAACGCCGTTGATCCTAATTCTGATGAGACTAAGTCGGCTTACAGAGAGCTGGTTGATAATATGGTTATTAAGATCGTGGATAGCGATGGCAATTTCGTCTCGGTGCTAAAAGCCAATGATCCAGACTCAAAAGGGAGTAACGCTGATTTAAGGAGTATGGCCTTTGAGTTGTATAGGGATAATGTAGGATCCGTCGCGGGTGAGATTGATATACCGTTCGTAGGCACAGTCACCAGTGTTTTGCCGGGAAGACCTAATTTTAGCATAAGTGATGATAATGGGACGTTGATGGTATCCGAGAATGACTTTACCAACGAGACGGCTGGTAAGGTCGAGAGCGTAGGATATATAGAGAATGGGGAGGTTACGATGAGGGATGATATTAAGTATAATATATTCCCGTTCTGTACGGCTATCGTCAGGGACAAGTATGGTGATTATAAAAATTCACGTATCCCGGTCGTAGCTATAAAGACAGGAAATGGAAGAAATTACCTGTACCCCGTAAGATTGAAAAATCAGGATATATCGTCATTCTCATCCATGATCGGATCGATGGCTGATAGGATTACGGAGGGTCTAGGCGGAGGCGTAAGTATTGATGATATAATGGATCTTAATAACGCTATAGCCAGATCAGGGTTGGATAATAAGACATATATGATTCCGCTGGCGGGAGACGTGGATGTTATCAAGAACCGGCTTAAAGCTGTCAAGGAAGCGGCTAGCAGGATGCCTATGACCGCTGACGTAAGAGGATGGATAGGTGATTCCAGAACTAAGGAGGATATTTTGATGAATGACGTTACGATCAACATCGATCTTAACAACGATCCTTTCATAGCTCCTAAGTTTAGGATGAGTATCAAGGAGAACAAGGTATCCAAGGAGGAGACGGAAGTCTCGTTCCCTAACCTGCCGGATCTGCCATCGGAGTTCGCCTCGCCTACGAAGGCGGCCGAGGACAAGTCTTTGGTTTCCGACGGTAACGTAGTATCCGGAGAAAATGAGGCGGAAAATCCTTGCTAAATAAAATATCTTGACTTATCTTTGCGGCGTCAGTCCATCACCTGACGAGTAAGATATTTAAAAGTTGGTCCCTGTCGGGTGTGTGATGGCCCCGGTGGGGACTCTTTATATTATGCAACTAGATTCTTTTTTACATCGGAAGATCATGCAAGACCTACGCATCCAGCGAGTGAAGGTCTTGATGATGTTATACACCAGTAACTATTTTGTCAAGGTCAGACAAAAGCAGTTGCTTGATCATACATACTCATTAAGCAGGGATCAGGCTTTTGATTATATGACTGAGTTCAATAAAAGACTTAGTGATAAGGTTGGTATAAAATGTACGATGGATATCCTTTTACCTACCGATGATGATAATGCTAACATCATAATCGAGCACAATGGTATTATCAAGAAGTTGATGAAGGAAGCCGAGAAACTGGAGCTTGATACTGATGCTATCGAAGCTATGATGCGTGATCTTCTTGATGAGTTGAAGGATGATATTGATCTTAATATCCTGATATTTGACGTAAGCCAGTTACTTATAAAATACAATCTATTTAGGTTGGATGCTATAACCGAGCAGGAGTTCAAGAACTCTTTTGTCAGGATGGATAGTAGGAATATGGAGATAAAGAAACTAACTTTATCTGATATCAAGAAGGTGGTGGAGATGATAGAGGATAGGTATAGCTACGCTTTATATATGACAGAGGAATATGACTGATTACATTTTTTGTAAAAATATCTCTTGTTTGTTTGTAGTTTCAAAATAAGGTCTTATATTTGCGGTGTCTATCCGTTGCTAGACCAGAAGAAGATATTAATATCGCTTAGGCGTAGGCGATAAATGAGAGCTATCAGTGGAGTAACGGACGCTGGTGGCTCTCGTTGTTTTATATTATGAACAAAGATCATATTTTGGGGTTGTATAATGATTTAAGTCATTTTTGCCAAACAGGGAAATTGAAACAAGCTGATTATTCAGGTTATTCTAGAGAGTTAGAGATTATTGTTAAAAATTTTTCGAGCGATTGTGATCGTTCAAAAAACGACAATGTGTTTATTGTTAAGGATTGCAGAATAACTTTGAATGATAGCGATTACAGCAATTTCCTTTATATGGCGCTAATAACGTTATTCGGTAGAAGTGATTTTGATCTTGATTATGCCTTGAAGTTATATAATTATTTTATACTTGCAGCCATAGAACGACAAGATGAACTATATGATGCGGGTTATGATGAGTATATAATTGATAGAATGTGTTTAGATCATGTTTTTAATGGTGTTGTATATAATATCATTATATCAAATACAAATAAGGATGTTGATGATATTCATTTGACTATATCTAATGATCTGAAAGTAAATAACGCTATACCTATGTTGATGTCCAAGATAAGACCATATTCGACAGAATATGATTTTTATGGTTTGTATGATTCTATAATAGGATATACTTATTTTCTAAAAAATAAAAAGAACTATGGATTAAGAAATAGTGGACTGTTGCGTACCTATATAGGAGTAGATATTAGTAATGGTCTTGTAAAAATTGGTAAGTCTAAGGATTTATACACTAGGGAGAGTTGTTTAAGGGTGAGTAATATCTATTTTTATATGATTGCATATGTAGATATGGATATAGAGCGTGAGCTGCATATTAAATATAGTGTATATAATGTTGATAGAGAGTGGTTTCATTTGAATAAAAAGCAGGTTAAGGAAATTATAAGCAAATATAATTTTAGAATTATAGAATCAAATGTTAAATATATTGACAATATATATGATATTTGATGAATAATGAATTTCATTTTTTTGTTATTTAGGATTGAGCTTTTGCCTGTTCGTGAGGATCGGCAAAAAGATTTGCACTTTTCGGAGAAACATAAGGTTTGTTATTATGTTGTTATTTTGGTGTCCCGTCCGCTCGTGAGAGTAGGCGGGATTTTATATCTTTGTGTCAAAACGATTTAGTAATGGGTAGATCTTGTTATGTTATAAAAAATAAGGAGGGTAGGGTAGATAATGTCCTTGCCCCGAACGACCAACCATCCGGATTATACCAAAGGGCGATGGAGGTGCTGGGCGACCAGAAGCAGGCCTTATCGGTCTGGGGTACGGCCTACTCCCCCGACTTCGTGTCTTTCTTTGGCGACTGGATGTCCATGCCATCAGAATATGATCTGGATAGTAATGGGGAACCTAGGTATGATGATGTCATGTCCTTTATCAAGCGGAAGAACTATTTCGCCGGCAATTTCATGGCCGATGAGGTTAAGGATATCAATAACACCCTTACTTCCTTGGGGGTTGATAATATCAATGATCTTAATGATATGATCATATCCAATTTCCTCTCCGGCGGTGATATATTCCTCAATAGATACAATCTTGATAGGTCCGGGATGTATGACGCTGATGAGATTGATAATATCATGACTAACCGATCGGAGTATGAGCGGGTAAGGGATATGATGAGGAGGATTGTCGATTTTATGTCTGAGGGGAATCTTAATGAGAAGGATATGTATTTCCTGTCCTCCGAGTCAGGCCTTGGTGATGATTATATGATATATGAGGATACATATGACTCGTTAGGAAAGAGAAGGGGCTTGAATCCAATAGAGGTAAGGGATACGATCATGAGGGCGGTAGGCGGTATCAGCGACCGCCGGGAGTTCGATCAGGCTTTCGCCTCCATCCCATACCCTTCCTTGGCACTCCGGTATCAGGAGGATCAGGATTACGCAGATCGGATGTATGACACGTATCGTAATATGACCCGTATGGAGGTTCGGAGTCAGGACGGAAATACGATTACCGACTCGTACTTCAATAGTACCACACCGTATATCAGTATGCCTAAGGATATGAAGGGTCTAAGGGATAAGGTTGGGGAGATAATCGATATGGATGATTTTAAGGACATCAAGGACGTTGCCGGACGTCTGCATGACATAGCCATGGATCTTGCCGACATGGGTGTGGATATAAGCGAGGCGATCAGCGATGAGATGATTATATCCAGACCGGAGGATATCCGTGATCTTATGGCGTCGCTGGATGTCATGTTGTCTTCCATACAGGTCGGCAATTCGGTATACGATAGCTTTATCTCCGATCTTGATAGGATAACAGGAAAAGGGAACCCGATATACGAGGTTCAGGATACTTATTCTACTGGGGATAGGATGGTGTATGTAAGGTCCGGGAATACATCCCCTTCCGATATGTATGATAGGAGCATGTTGTATATGGGTAGGAATACGTACCATAACACGGCTCCGATAACCGACACCGATCAGGCCTATGAGATGTTGGCCGATATCGGGATAGAGCGGCCCTCGTACTTGCCGGCTGGCGTGGTTCCCGCAGGGGCTTCCCGTTCCGATATTGGCGTGGTCAAGGATAACATAAAGAAGCTGGTTATGTCCAACATCTCATCCTTGAATACCGAGAACATGATCCTTACCAGATTGATATACCAGCATCCCGTAACCCCTAAGATGGATGATGTCGATATTGATCGGGAGTTCAGGAGATACGAGGCTAGGCAGGGAAAGGATCGGGATTTTATCAAATCCTGTACATCGTTGAGGAAGATCCAGATCAAGGAAAGGTTAAAAAAATCGGATTTATATAATAATGTCTTACGTTTCCTTGATTTTAATGGATTTTATAATGTATCTTTGAACCACCATGACAGAGGTACGTTAAAAAGCATGGAGATGTCGTTGCCGGAAGGTCAGGTAAGGGATCTTCTGTTTGACGTGGCTATCGAGTCCGGTGACAGTAGCATGAGAAACCTTTTCTATCTGGATAGTCAGGATAGGATGATGGATGCCGGGTTTTACAGGTATCTGTACCAAAGGAATCCGGGCCTGCTCCGGGAGGTCAACGGCGGCGTCGAGGTGAGACCGGACGGTTCGTTCTTGGCTCGTGGGAGGTATGATGATTTCGTGTCATTCCAATCCGGTTTATATGAGAAGGTAGGTGAGACGGTTGATGGTGCGATATACAGGTTCGTTGATGATCTTATATACTCCGATCCATCATCATATCAAGAAAACATGGTACGAAGGATGGGTGACGTTACGGTAAGGAGTGACGATAACCGCCTGTCAAGGATAGAGGATAATCCCTCATCCAGTAAGATAGTTAATGAATACACTGCTAATACAAATAAGTTGATGCGAGATTTTTCGTGTAGTTAATCTCTCTTTGACGTCGTGAGACGTTTTCTTTCGAGCATTGAAACATTGGATTTTATAGATTTGCGATGAATCCGGGTCGTAGTGATACGCTCCGGATTTTTTTGTCTTGTATCGGTTCTTATTAATCCCATTTACAAGACATGACGTACTTTGATGATGACACATATCGCGATTTTAGGGCTGTTAATTTTTGAACTTTGTAACGCCCGCCATCAGGTGGGGTTATTATTAATTCAAAAATAAATAGACATGGGTACAAGTGGAGACAAAATCGTTTTGTTAGACGGTATGGGTTCCGGTAGTGGAAGCGCCACTAACGGTTTATTATCTATGATTCCGGGGATGTTCGCCAACTTAATAGGCGGAAATAAGATGGATCCGAACTTGGTAGCGGCTTTGATGAACGGTCGTAACAACCAAGACGGTTTCGGCGGGGCTAACGGTTGGTGGTTGTGGATCATCGTCCTGTTCTGGTTATGGGGTGGCCGTGGCTTTGGCAATGGTTTTGGCAATGGTAATGAGTGTTGCGCTAATGGTCTTCCAGCTCAATTGAATAACGACTATGGTCGTGAGTTACTGATGCAGGCTATCCAAGGTAACAGAAGCGCTATCGATCAGATCGCTAACGCCTTGAACTGTACTACCACTCAATTGCAAAGCGCTATCTGTAACGTACAAGGCGCTATCGATAAGGTAGCTGGTCAGGTAGGTATGACCTCTCAGGCTGTTATTAACGCCGTACAGCAACAAGGTTGTGAGATCGGTAATCAAATTAGCTCTTGCTGCTGCAATTTGAGTTCTTTGATCAACCAAAGCACTTGCCAGACTCAGCAGATGATCAACAATCAAGGTTATGAGAATCGTCTTGAGACATTGAATCAGACTAACACGTTACAAAACACTATTAATCAAGGATTGACGAACAATCGTGAGCAAGCCACGAGTCGGTTCAATATCTTGAGCGCTAAGATTGATGCTCAAACAACCTTGATTAATGATAAATTCTGTCAATTGGAAATGCGTGAGATGCAGAATACGATCAATCAGTTGCGTGATGAAAGGTCGGCTTACCAAGCCTCCGCGTTGACTCAGCAACAGACTCAGAATTTGATCAACCAGTTGAGACCTACCCCTGTGCCGGCTTATCCTTCATGCTCTCCTTACCAGACTTATGGATGGGGTCAAGCATTTTATGGAGGTAATTACGGATGTGGGTGCAACAATGGATGCTGCAACAACGGAAACGCCGCTATTTAACTCTATAAAGGAAGGAGGCTATTATGGCTTGTGTTTCTAAAATAGGGTCTCTTTATGAGTTGGTCACGAAGAACGTGGTAGTGACTACTACCAACACCATCTTCGGCATCAACCCAAGGATATGGCTGTCCTTGCCATGCGAGGGCCTTCTGCTGCTGAAAATCCGGCAGGTGGTTCCGACAACAGGCGAGACATTGCCAGTACAGATAGCTATTCCAGCGAACAGCACCGTATCCACGGTAGGTGATGACACATGCTGCCCGGTAACCGGCGTGGCTGTGGTGAACCCGATCAACGTGGCTGTGACCGGAGCGGCTATGGTTAACAACACCGAACGCCTTGTTTATTTCAATAAGGTAAGGGGTGTATTGAGGCTCATGGATTGCTGTGTGCCTACAACCGCCGCATCAGCGTCGGAAACGGATGTTGATGAGGAATAGGTTAGATTGGATGTCTAATGGGAGGGTATTCCCTCCCGCTTAAAAATCGAGATATGTTTAGAGACTTAAAGAAAGGATTTCAAGTATATACGCTGGATACGTCCGATGTTCCGGTGTTTAGGATGGGGAATGTGGTTAACGTGTCCGAGCCTAGGTTCCAGCAACCCCAGATGGGTCAGATGGGGCAATATCAGCAACTACAGGATAGGGTGATAGATCTTACCGTGGAGATAAACGGGTCTTCCATGACCTATGTCGTACCGGAGAGCAGGGATGTCGCTATGTCCAATAACATAACTTTGGCCTGCTCGGTCGATCCGATCATGAACCAGCTTAACGCCGCTAAGAGAACCAGCTCCGATATTCTCGATAGTATCGATAAGCATAGGAGGACGCTAGAGGCTTGTGATTCGATCCTTGAGGAAATCAATCCGGCTTTTAAGCAGACTAAGGATTAAGACCGGAAGATCAAGAATCTTGAGGAGAAAGTCGATAGGATGGGATCCTCTTTCGATGAGCTAAAAGAGTTGTTAATTAAAAAATTAGGTTAAGATGAGAGTTATAGATTTAGGCGGCGGTCACGATGAGGACTACAATGACGAGATCTACGATCGTAGAGGCGGCCGTGGACGTAGCAGACGTTCGGATGGAACTTACATGGGTTATGGTGGCGGAATATACGACCATTATGGCAAGGAGCATGACGGTAGGATGGATGAGCTAGAACGCCGTGAGCGTGATCTTGAAAGACGCGAGAGGGAGCTGGAACGTGACGAGCGTGAGCTTGAGAAACGCGAGAGACTCCATGAACGTGAGGACGAGATGTATCGCAGGGGATGGTTCGGTGAGCGTGGCATCCGTGACGAGTTCGATGGTACCGAGCCGTATATGCGCAGGGGACGCAGGAGTCGTTACTACTGAGGAGCAGACGCCGATGACCCGGATTATAAGCGGTATATAGACACCCATGGATATCACTTTTCCAAGGAGCTGGCTAGGGAAGCCGCTGACAAGATGCTTAACGCCGACGGGTCCAAGAGAAGATGGACGATGGAGGACGCTAAGCAGATGTTCGATAAATGCGGGGCCAAGAAACCTGATAACGCCACTTGGGGAGATATCCAATACCTGTTCGCTATGTTCTATAGCGACTACTTTCCTAAGGTATTGGATTGCGACCAGAAAATAGTCAAGGCTGTCTTGGCTTATCTGGAAGACCCTGACGCCCCGGAAGGGACGGCGTTCGTAAGGTATCTGGCGGTGCGGTGCTTCGTCGGTGACACAATCAAATGGAGTGATATGATTTAGTTTGATACAACGTTGGAGAACCCTGTCGGCAATAGAATACCGATAGGGTTTCTTTTTGATCGTAGCCTTATTATGATTACATTTGTTCGAGGTAGATCTTTTGTTCATAGGAAGGGTGGGCGGGAATGAAAAAAGGCATCCTCACGGACACCCTTCCCCTTTGGTTGAAAATCACTTAAAACATTATGAGTTACTACACCGCAAATATAGATAATTAAATACAAACTGCAATGGGTAAGGGGTATTATTGGATAGAGCCAGTGGATCAGACGTTGAATGATTTTCAGTTTTATAAGGCACGTATCGTAGGCGATCCTGAATATGACGAGAGACATCATCGAGTTATATTGAGAACTGATAAGTATTTCCCTGTCGGAAGTATCTTCCATGTCTTAAAAGACCCAGAGATGTTTGTTATAGAGAGGAAGTTTAAGACATGGGGGAATAAGTATGTCGTTAAGCCTTGTGAGGGTGAATGGGAATGGGAGTCTGTCCAGAAACTTAAAGACAAGGCTATTATATTCCGTAGCGGATTCCTGCACGGGGACGGCAGTTTCTGACACTTACCCGTATCTCCCCCCCCCTCGATTTCTTGGTATTTATGTATATAACTATATTTGAGCAAAAAATAAGTTTGATATGGAAGATTTTCAAGGTAAATACAATGGTAAGCAGATAGATCAGCTTTTGGATAAGGCTAATGATATTGATCTTACCAAATATGCTCTTAAGACGGATAATGCCCCTACCGCCACGAAATTACAGGCGGCTAGGACCATAGCGCTGTCCGGGGCTGTTACCGGTAGTGTCTCATCGGACTTCGGAGGCAACGTAACTATCTCCACGACATTGGCCAATTTTGATGCCTCTAAGATCGCATCCGGAACCATCAGCATAGATAGGTTACCTAAGGCGGCTTTGGAGAGATTGGTCGTGGTAGCTGATGATACGGCTAGATTCGCCCTTACCACCGCTACGGTTCAAAGTGGTGATACGGTAAAGGTCACGTCTACAGGTAAGATGTATCTGATAAAAGACGAGTCTAAATTGAACAGTGAGGATGGGTATGAGCCTTACACGGCCGGTCAGGCTTCCTCCGTACCTTGGTCCGGGGTTACGGGCAAACCAAGTACCTTCACCCCTCCCACGTCCTCCGCTACCGTTCTTGGCGGTATTAAGGTAGGATATACGACTTCCGGGAAGAACTATAAGGTGCAACTGGATTCGTCCGGCAACGCTTACGTTAACGTTCCGTGGACGGATAATAACACAACGTATAATGAAGCCACGGCCGACACCTTAGGATTGGTTAAGATCGGCTATGTTTCTAATGGAAAGAACTACGCTGTGCTATTGGCTAATGGCAAGATGTACGTCAATGTCCCTTGGACTGACAGTAACACGACTTATACCCAAGCTACAAGCGATAATCTGGGTCTTGTTAAGATCGGGTATTCAGCTAACGGAAAGAATTACCCGGTAGCTCTTGACGGAAATGGTAAGATGTATGTGAATGTTCCGTGGACGGATACCAACACGACATACACCAATATGGGAGCCGCTTCTGCCTCAGCGGCGGGAAAGGCAGGTTTGGTCCCCGCACCTGCCGCCGGAGCGCAAGCCAAGTATCTTCGTGGTGATGGGACATGGCAAACTCCTCCTAACACCACATATAGTAACATGGGAGGAGCAACGTCCTCAGCCGCAGGATCGGCGGGATTGGTACCCGCTCCGGCCGCCGGCAAGCAAGCCTCCTTCCTTCGTGGCGATGGTACGTGGGTGATTCCGACAAATACCACATACGCCAAGGCCAATACCACAACCTTAGGATTGGTGATGATCGGATATGCTGAGAATGGTAAGAATTATCCGGTAGAGCTGGATAGTAGTGGTAAGATGTATGTCAACGTGCCTTGGACGGATACTAATACAACGTATGGTGTTGTAGGAGCTAACGGGTCCACGGGGTTGGTCAAGAACGGCAGTACCGTGACAAGCGCTTCCGGCTATACCGCCTGTCCTATTGTCGGTGGTATCCCCTATTATAAGGATACGAATACTACCTACGCCAATATGAAGGCGGCTACGGCCTCGGCGGCTGGTGCTGCGGGATTGGTACCGGCCCCAGCCGCTGGCAAGCAGGCATCTTTTCTTCGTGGCGATGGAACGTGGGTCGTACCTACCAATACCACATACGGATTGGCCTCTACTACAGCTAACGGCTTGTTGAGACAGCTTAATGGCAGTACATCCAGTTTCATGCGTGGAGATGGCACTTGGGCTACACCTCCTAACACGACATATGCCGTGGCCAATGAGTCTACTAACGGTTTGATGGCGGCCGCCGATAAGAAGACCATGAACAGGCTTATAGGGGTTAATACGGTCACGACATTAGCTAACCTGCCTATTAGCAAGAGAAGTATCACGGCTACGTTATCAGCCGCTACCACCCTATCCGTGCAGTCAGGGATGCAGATAGGGGAGGAGCTGATGATCAGGTGCGTCCCGTCGGCGGCCTTCACGCAGGCTATACCCAACTCCGGGGATTATGTAAGCATGAGTGGTACTTCTATAACCACTACGGCTAACAAGCCTTTCGAGATAAATATCTGGTGTTACGCTTCAGGTAAGTATAGTATCGCCGTTAAAGAACAAGATTAATGATATAAGATATGAGCTACGTATATATAAACAGGGAAATATATCCCAATCAATTAGTTCAGGACGATCCGCTTGATGATAATTACGCCAAGGGCTATAGTTATGATGATTACATTAACGGGAATCCCGCCCCATGGATAGAGCTTGGGGAGGAGCAATTGGCGTTCAAGGAGGCTAATCCTAAAGCTACGGTTAAGGAAATTATCGAGGCTAAATTGGATGACTCAAGGCTTCTTAATGAGGAGAAATCGGCTAAATATGAGGAGATCAGGACTTATGAGAATAATAATCTTCATGAGTTTTTCTTGGATGACCAAAATATCTATATCCCTGAATATGATAGGCGTAACGCTTTGGCTGATGGGGCTATAGCTGGTAAGATAACGATCATGGGTCTGAAGTTTGATATGACGGAAGGCAAGATCTTGATCGGGATGATGGATAAGTATGATAATGACCTGATGTCGGCGTTAGGAGCCAAACAGAGGGAAGTAAGCTTAGCCACTACCGTAGAGCAGGTGAGGGCTATTGACGCTCAGTCCGGCTATCCAGATAAGGTAAATATCACCATGACTTATGTCCGGCAACAGGCAAAGGAGAAAGATGTCTCCGATCCTCAGAAAGTGGCTGTCAGATTCTCCAGAATGGTGGTTAATAACAAGACTATATCTTTATCCCCTAATGAGAAACTGGATGTTAAGGTTCTATTCCCTATATGGGGACAAGAAGGGGCGGAGTTCGGGTTGTCGGTGGATGCCGGATTCTGTCTCAGGGTGGTGAAGGACGATACGGATATCCTTTATGAGGTTATTCAACAACATACATTATCAAAGGAATGGGAACCCGGATTAAATACGGCTTCCTTATACAAGGTCATTGATAAGGAGCATGCCGGGACCATAGGGGATCCTATCCCGTATTTCCCTCCAATGGAGATATTCAAGGATAAATATTACATCCAGAACGCTGATGTATATAAGTGCACTAGGGATAGCGGAACTCCTCTTAGTCATAATCTAAAGGACTTAGTAGGGTTGTATGTTGAGGTTGTACAGGGCTAGTCGTATCTACCCCCCCCCTATATTTGGCTTGTGATATGATACAAGTTATTTTTGGCATAATAAAATGACATTTGTAAATATATTTAAGTATGGCATCACAAAAATTCGGTTTCGTAACCGTCGACCCGGTATCAGGATCAGGAGATCAGGCGGTTAATTTCTCCGGTGAGAAACACACCGGTCGTCTTCAACGCACTATCAACCTTACGGTCACCACGAACGGCGGGGCTAAGAAGGCGTTGGTAGTTAATCAGGCAGCGGCTGCTGAGGTGGTAAGATCAGACAGCCCTAACGCTTCCGTACAAAAGACAGGCGGTAATGTTACCATCACCGGTAAGTCTAACAGTACTAAGCTTACGTTCGCGGTCACGCCGGCTGAGGAGAACGGGCTTACGTTACAGCTCCCGGCTAACTACACGGCGGCTGGAAAGACTACGGCTAACGGAGCGGTTATCGCCGACGATCCCGGAGCCGCTGGCGAGTTCGTTTGGAGCATCACGATCTCGGACGTACCGGCCAACGTCACGATCGAGGAACTGACAGCTACATTGAAGGTAACTGCCGCTGGTGGCCAGATAGCCAACGTGACGGTAACGCAAGCCGCTGGAGACTCTACTATCGAGCTTGACGAGGAGACTATTAACTTGGATGTAAATGGTACTCAACAGACGGTTAACGTAACATCTAATGACAGCTGGACATGGGCGCAAGCTGCGGCTAGAACCGTATTGAGAATGATGGGACGATAATCAGTTTCTTTTCTCTTACTCAGACCCCGATCGACTAAAGCCGGTTGGGGTTTATTTGTTTTGCTATCTTTGCAATAGAACAAAAATAATACAACTATGGCTAATGATTTGAATATTAATTGGAAGGACGGGGTAGGCGAGGTAACGGACCAGCCTCTGACCGTCAGCCCGGGGTCCGGGACCGGTAACGCCCCCGTTTCCTTTGGCTCGGTGATGAACAAAGGCCTTGACCGTACCCTTGAGTTGGAGATAACAACCCCCAAAGGCGTTAAGAAGACGCTTACGGTGAATCAGGAGGGATGTAGGCAAGCTTATATCACGAGCGACGGGAAACGGTGGTTAACCAGCGACAACCGGGTGTATGGGGTGTTGAAGAGTGACGCTCCATGTCAGTGTAATTATACTTGCCCTGGTGTTTTTTACGTCCGCCCTGATGGAAGCATAACGGACGAACCTTCCAATGATTGTATAGGTGTTGTCCTTAACGCTCAAGGTAAGAGATTTATGATTGAGAAGAACGAGGACTCTAATGAAAGCTACGTAATAGCCGGGTCTGGGAAGGACAGCACTTACGTTTTTTATTGGGGTGAATATAATACGGATCAGACCGGCATTACAAATTATAACAAAGCACATGGAGATGATGTTTACGGTTACCTAAAATCGGAGTCGGGTTCATACAATGGTACTCCTAACCTTCCGACAAATGTTACTGCCTTGACAAACGGGGCTTTATCTGATTGGAAGGGGGAAGCCAACTCCAATGTATTAAAAAGGGTGACTACCGGTGGTGGGTCTTATACTTCCTATGCGACAATTGGCCATGTGCTTAATACGTTTTTAGCTAGTGCTGACGCTAAGGGATATGATGATTGGTATATCCCATCATGTGGTGAGCTTTCATTGATATATATGAACTTGACGAGTGTCAATAACGCATTATCGGCTATTGGTGGACAACAATTCAATACTTCCACCACCTATTGGTCTAGTTCTGAAGCTGGCACCAAAAAAGCATGGTACGTGAACTTCAGCAATGGCCGCGTAGACTCAGGCTATGGCATCACGAGCAGCATTAAGAACGACCGCTATCGTGTGCGGTTCATCAGGGACATTTTACCATAAAACGGCTTTGTTTTTACAAAATTTGTAATTACATTTGTGGCGCATGTCCATCACCATGCTTTTTGTCGCTAATTTATTATAAGGGGATACAGGTCTGTGATGGGATATGTATCCCATATTTTTATGTATATGGATATAAGAAAACACATTAATCTGGTCAAGAACCATGGTTATGAAGGTAAAATCGGCATGATCAAAAAAGACGTTCATGGTATTGTTATGTTAGCTGCTAAGGCTGGAGATATCGTTCTTTATAGACCTTATAAGGAGGATGAGAATGATTATGAAGAAAATACCACAAAGTATT
>ERZ791614.305-NODE-305-length-35410-cov-3.715684_pt1 | contig 35410 bp, 26 predicted proteins | sample MGYA00510274_ERZ791614 | MGnify/ENA primary metagenome ERZ791614 (study PRJEB30046, sample SAMN00715221) | human gut metagenome | study: EMG produced TPA metagenomics assembly of the A metagenome-wide association study of gut microbiota in type 2...
CCCGGTGTACTTTGATAGGTTATCCGGGTTTCAATCCACGCATCTGTAAAAGATGCGACCGATCATTGCGGTTCCTTTCGTTTCTGCATTTTGTTTCAATCCACGCATCTGTAAAAGATGCGACTTACAGAGGTACTTACCCCCAAAGAGGTACATGTGTTTCAATCCACGCATCTGTAAAAGATGCGACCCATTCTCCACAACTTCAACTCTGGCTTCTTCTGTTTCAATCCACGCATCTGTAAAAGATGCGACTTGTTGAAAATGCCTTCACAGCCCACATATCAAGTTTCAATCCACGCATCTGTAAAAGATGCGACCGATTTTTCGTTGTTCGGGTATGGGGTCAACAAAGGTTTCAATCCACGCATCTGTAAAAGATGCGACTCGACATACACAAGTGTATGTCTCGTACAACAAGTTTCAATCCACGCATCTGTAAAAGATGCGACGCCTACTAATGATAGGCATGTGCCCAAAGCCGGTTTCAATCCACGCATCTGTAAAAGATGCGACATCACTGTATTATCGCTATCGATTACTGTTTGCAGTTTCAATCCACGCATCTGTAAAAGATGCGACTTTCATTTTTTTTATTGTTTATGTTAGTATTAAAGTTTCAATCCACGCATCTGTAAAAGATGCGACCTTTGCCCGGTATATGCAACCGGATTTGGTATTGGTTTCAATCCACGCATCTGTAAAAGATGCGACAATCCAGCACCTGGATTTCATACATGTCTTGCAGATTGGTTTCAATCCACGCATCTGTAAAAGATGCGACCAATACTAAAAATGATCCGTTTGACAATGATGAGTTTCAATCCACGCATCTGTAAAAGATGCGACAAAACGATGCCAACTACACAGATATAGTCAGCATGTTTCAATCCACGCATCTGTAAAAGATGCGACTACGATTACAACACGATTGAGGATGGCTTGCCCATGTTTCAATCCACGCATCTGTAAAAGATGCGACAGGCATGGATACTTCTGATCGCTTAAAAGTGATCAGTTTCAATCCACGCATCTGTAAAAGATGCGACTCCATGTTTGTGAAAAGCTTTATTGATGACACTTTTAAATTGTAATTTTGCGAATGATAAAGTAGAAAAGCAATAAATGTTCATATTCTCTAAATAAATCTATAAGTGTATGATTTATAGGGAATGCGAACATCTAACGTTTTTTACAATTACTTAGGGTTCGCGTTTTTGTTATTGAAACATAAGTGTAATCATGTTATTTCTAAAGTAATCTGTAACTTTGCTGACAAAGTTAGGAATAGTTTTTATAGATACGATTAATAATGAATAAAAAGATACTTCAGTTAGCGCTTCCTTCTATTGTCTCCAATATAACGGTTCCTTTGTTGGGATTGGTCGATGTGGCGATTGTCGGACATTTGGGGGCCGCTTCCTATATCGGGGCGATTGCGGTAGGGGGGATGCTGTTCAATATTATTTACTGGCTGTTCGGTTTCTTGCGGATGGGAACGAGTGGGATGACTTCACAGGCTCTGGGGAGACGGGATCTCCTGGAAGTAACGAGGGTTTTGTTCCGGTCGGTCGGTGTCGGGATTCTGATTTCTCTGGCTCTGCTTCTGCTCCAGTATCCGATACGGGAAATAGCTTTCTTACTATTGGATACGACGGATGAGGTGGAACGGTTGGCTTCCTTATATTTCAATATTTGTATTTGGGGCGCACCGGCCGTGTTGGGACTGTATGGTTTCTCCGGTTGGTTTATCGGAATGCAGAATTCCCGTTTCCCGATGTTTATTGCGATCACCCAGAATGTCGTGAATATCGTGGCGAGCCTGATCTTCGTCTTTGTGTTCGGCATGAAGGTGCAAGGGGTTGCGACGGGAACGCTGATCGCTCAATATGGAGGCTTCGGGATGGCTGTATTCCTGTGGTTCGTATTTTATCGGAAGCGGTTGAATATTCGTGTTTGCTGGCATGAGGTCATGGATAAGGTCGCTATGCGTCGCTTCTTCCAGGTGAATGGCGATATTTTCTTTCGTACGCTTTGTTTGGTGGCGGTTACTACATTTTTTACTTCTACGGGTGCAAAACAGGGTGATATCGTTTTGGCTGTTAATACGCTGCTGATGCAGTTGTTTACGCTCTTTTCCTATATCATGGATGGTTTTGCCTATGCAGGCGAGGCTTTGTCGGGGCGTTATATCGGCGCTCGGAATAAAACAGCCCTTAGTCGGATGATCCGTTTGCTGTTTGGCTGGGGGATCGGGTTGTCCCTTTCGTTTACCCTGCTTTATGGAGTAGGCGGGAAAGGTTTTCTCTCCCTCCTGACGAATGACTCTGTTGTCATACAAGAGGCCGGAACCTATTTCTATTGGGTGCTGGCTGTCCCGCTTGCCGGCTTTGCCGCCTTCTTGTGGGATGGTATCTTGATCGGTGCGACAGCTACCCGCCTGATGCTTTATTCGATGTTGGTCGCTTCCGGCACTTTCTTTTTGATCTATTACCTCTTTTTCGGAATGATGGGAAATCATGCATTGTGGATGGCATTTCTGATATATCTGTTGCTTCGTGGTAGTATGCAATGGGTATTATGGAATCGCCACAATGAATTAGCGTAATCGGTCGTATGCCCATTGTGCCGGATTGTTTAATATATAATTGGATATATTATGATACGCCTTTTCATCCTGTATGATATGTTCATAATAATTACGTTGCCATAATTTTTGCCCGTGTAGATTAATCATTTTTGTCGATTGATATTTAAAATATCCCACAATATGCCCCAGTGTCACCACGTAGGGGCGGGGTTCGCCCGCCCTAAATGCATCCCGATCGATTTTTATAATCGCATGGAAATGATTTGGCATAATAACATATTCGCAACATTCGATATTGGGGTATTTGTGTTCCAAATCCCAATAACATTGTTGGATTATTTCACCATATGGGTTTAATATCATTTGGGGGATGTTGATATTAGATTCGGGGCAGGCGGACCCTACCCCTACCGTCCCTACGTGGGGAACGTTTTTGATTTCGCCGAATAAATGTTTATGGTTTTGGGTACATATTGTAATGAATTATAACCCTTCCTGTGAATAATCATATCCTTTCAAACGGATACTGTGACGATGGTGGATGTCTGGATTGTTCTGTTTCATAGTCGATGGTTGTCTTATTGGCTTAATACGAGCCTAAATATAAGGAAAAAGCCGGAAATCAAGAGAAGATATCCGGCTTTTATGAAATTAGATACGCTCTATTATTGTCTGTAGCTTGCTAATTCATCGGCATTGAATTTCAAGATAAAGCTGTTGTGTTTTTCCACTTCCGCTTCGACATAATTCAAGTATACGACAGCTGATTTGGCAAACATTTCAGGAGCCTTTGTCGCGTCTTGGATCAGCAGGTGAGCCATGATGCAGTCGGCTGCCATTTCATAAAGGCGACGGGCAACAAAATCCTGCAATTCCTGGTTCTGGGCTTCCTTCACCTTGTTCATGCAGGCTTCGAACTTATTGGCCATTTCAACCAGGCGGCCTTTCAGCGGTTCCATTTCAGGAGAACACGGGATTGTTTCGAATTCTCGGATGGTAGCCAGATAGGAACCGTTGGTCACGTAACGGATGGCTGCAACTGTCTGCAACTGCGTCGTCCCCTCGTAGATGGAGGTGATGCGGGCATCCCGATAGATACGTTGACAAGCATATTCCAGCATGAAGCCTGAACCACCATGAATTTGGATACAGTCATATGCGTTCTGGTTGGCATATTCGGAGTTCATGCCTTTTGCCAGCGGGGTGAAAGAGTCGGCTAGTTTGGCATATTTTTTCTGTTCCTGACGTTCTTCCGGAGTCAGCTTGCGTTCACGGGCGATGTCGTCCAGTGCTTTGTAGATATCTACATAACGGGAAGTCTGATACAGTAAGGCACGGCCGGCATCCAGCTTCGCTTTCATGATAGACAGCATGTCGTAAACAGCCGGGAATTCGATAATTGCTTTGCCGAACTGTTTGCGTTCCTTTGCGTAAGCTAACCCTTCGTTGTAGGCGGCCTGGCTCAGACCGACAGACTGTGCAGCGATACCCAGACGGGCACCGTTCATCAGCGCCATCACATATTTGATCAAACCTAATTTGCGATCTCCGCAAAGTTCGGCTTTCGCATTCTTGTAAACCAGTTCGCAGGTAGGCGAACCGTGAATACCCAACTTGTTTTCAATACGGCGGACATCTACGCCACCCTGGCGTTTGTCATAGATGAACATAGACAGGCCACGCCCGTCTTTCGTCCCTTCTTCCGAACGGGCCAAGACCAGATGAAGGTCGGCGTCTCCGTTTGTGATGAAACGTTTCACTCCGTTCAGACGCCAGCAATTTTCTTTTTCGTCGAAAGTCGCTTTCAGCATCACGGACTGCAAGTCGGAACCGGCATCCGGCTCTGTCAAGTCCATAGACATCGTTTCACCGGCGCAGATACGCGGAATGAAACGGCTGTGCTGGTCTTCGTTTCCGAATTCATATAATGTCTCGATACAATCTTGCAACGACCAGATGTTTCCGAATCCAGCATCGGCAGCGGCCACGATTTCGGCGCACATGGTGTACGGCGTGATCGGGAAGTTCAAACCACCGAAACGGCGCGGCATGGTCATACCGTTCAGGCCGGCTTTCACCATTGCATCCAGATTCTGTTTGGTCCCGGAAGCGTATTCCACACGTCCGTTTGCGCAGTGGGGGCCTTCTTCGTCAACTCCTTCGGCATTGGGAGCGATGATCTCACCCGTGATTTCGCCTGTGATTTCAAGCACTTTGTCGAACGAGTCCATTGCATCGGCATAATCCTGCGGTGCATAGTCGAACTCTTCTTTATCTCTGTAATTGCGTTCTTTCAGTTCGCAAATACGTTCCATCATCGGATTGTTCAAGTGATACTTGAGTTCCGGAATGTCTGTATAATAATTTGCCATCTCTTTACTTGCTGTTCTGTTTGTAATACTTAATCATCTTCGGAATCACCTCCTCAACAGTGCCGTTGATCACGTAGTCGGCAATCGTGTTGATCGGAGCGTTCTCGTCGTTGTTGATAGAGATGATGATACCTGCATCCTGCATACCTGCGATATGCTGGATCTGTCCGGAGATACCGCAAGCGATATACAATTTCGGACGGACCGTCACACCTGTCTGGCCGATCTGGCGGTCATGGTCACAGAAACCGGCATCAACGGCTGCACGGCTGGCGCCTACTTCGGCATGAAGTTCCTTTGCCAGTTCGAACAACATATCGAAACTTTCCTTGGAACCCATTCCGTAACCGCCGGCTACTACGATCGGAGCACCTTTCAGGTTGTGTTTGGCCTTTTCTATGTGGCGGTCGATGACCTTTACGACATAATCCGTTTCCGGAACATATTTGGCGACGTCGTGTTTTACCACTTCGCCTTTATAGTCGGCATCCAGGATTTCTTTTTTCATCACACCTTCGCGAACAGTCGCCATCTGAGGACGGTGTTCCGGATTGATGATCGTCGCTACGATGTTACCGCCGAAAGCGGGACGGATCTGGTATAACAGGTTTTCGTATGTTTTACCAGCTCTTTTGTCTTCGTGCGAGCCGATTTCGAGGGATGTACAGTCTGCTGTCAGGCCGCTTGTCAGTGCAGAAGAAACACGGGGGCCTAAGTCACGGCCGATAACCGTTGCTCCCATCAGGCAGATCTGCGGTTTTTCTTCTTTGAACAGATTGATCAAAACAGAAGAATGAGGAAGGGAAGTGTACGGGAACAGACCGGGAGCGTCAAAAATATGCACCTTGTCCACGCCATAAGGCATCACCTGCTTTTCAATCCCTTCCAGTCCGAAACCGGCCACAATGGCTTCGAGTTGGCAGTTCAACTGGTTGGCTAACTTGCGACCTTTGGTCAGCAGTTCGAGGCTTACATCGGCAATCGTTGTACCTTCAAGCTCACAATATACAAATACATTATTCATATTGTTCAATCTTTTTTACCGTATGAATTGTCAATTATCAATTGTCAATTATCCGATAGTGTGGTTAGCTAACAGTTCAACAATCAAATCTTCCACATCCTTGTCTGAGCCGGTCAGCGTCTTACTTTCCTTTGCCTGGAACACGATGTTCTGAATCGCTTTGACTTTTGTCGGCGAACCGGACAAACCGCATTGTGCGAGATCTCCGTTTACATCGGCAACACTCCATTCCGGAATATTCAGGTACGGGCGCTTTTCATACAGTTCGGGGTATGGCAGTGCCGATACGCCTTCCGGATGGCAGGCGGGAGCGGGAGCTTTTTCCTGCGCGCCCAATGCCCGTTTGTATTTCATCACCAACTTGGCATTACGCGGACGGCAGGGGGCAGCCGAACCGTTGACCGTAATCACGATAGGCAGCGGACCTTCCACTGTTTCGACACCGCCGTCGATATGCCGTTTCACTGTGATACTGCGATTCTTTTCGTCTACGTTCAGGATTTCTTCGGCATATGTGACCTGTGTTAATCCTAACTTTTCAGCGACTTGAGGACCTACCTGTGCTGTATCGCCGTCAATAGCCTGGCGTCCTCCGATGATAATATCGTAGTCACCTATTTTCTTGATTGCTGTGGCAAGCGCATAAGACGTTGCCAAAGTGTCGGCACCGGCAAATGCACGGTCGGTTAGCAGATAACCACCGTCTGCTCCCCGGTATAAACCTTCACGAATAATTTCAGCTGCACGCCCCGGACCCATTGTCAACAAGGTTACCGTAGTTCCCGGATAGGCGTCTTTCAAGCGGAGGGCTTGTTCTAATGCGTTCAGATCTTCCGGGTTGAAGATTGCGGGAAGTGCGGCCCGGTTGATAGTTCCGTCCTCTTTCATCGCATCCTTTCCCACATTGCGTGTGTCCGGAACCTGTTTCGCCAATACAATAATTTTTAAACTCATATTATAGGAATATTAGATTTCTATATTGGATATTTGTTCGAATTAACCTTCTGAATACTGACCTGCAAAAGTAATCAAACATTCTTTATATCAAAGAACTTTCGTCTGGAATCTGCACACTTTAGTTTTTTTTGAGCATATCCTTTCTTTTTACTTACCACCTTACTAATCACCATAATTTAGGCACGGATTACACGGAAAACACGGAAAGAAAATAAATTTATCCGTGTCAATCCGTGAAATCCGTGCCTGAAAGATCGTGATAAAGGTGCTTTGGCACCGTCTTGTCAAGTCGAAATCGAGTAATAGGTTTGCGCCGGTTTATATTAAATTTCGCATGCACAAAGTGTTGGAATCAGGTTGCGGTCGCCATACGCATTGTCTACGCGGGCTACATTCACCCAGAATTTGCTGTCGTGCAACCATTTCAGCGGGAAGGCGGCCTTGCTGCGCGGATACTCGTGTTTCCATTCGTCGGCCGTTACTTCATATTCGGGATGAGGAGCGTTCTTTAATACGTTGTCTTCCTTTGAAGCCTTGCCTTCTTCCACCTCCTTGATTTCGTTCCAGATACATTCCAGTACCTCGACGAAACGATCCAGTTCGACTTTGCTTTCGCTTTCGGTCGGTTCGACCATCAGAGTGCCGTGAACAGGGAAGGAAAGAGTTGGAGCGTGGTAGCCGAAGTCCATCAGGCGCTTGGCGATATCGCCTTCATCGATGCCCGAACGTTCTTTTACCGTGCGGCATTCCAGGATCAGTTCGTGACCGACGCGACCTGTAGCACCAGTGTAAACGATTCCGTAAGTATCTTTGAATTTGGCTGCCAGATAATTCGCATTCAAGATCGCGGTCTTGGTGACCGTTTCCAACCCTTCTGTTCCCAACATGCGGATATAAGCATATGTGATCGGCAGAATGCCCGCGCTACCGTAAGGTGCGGCGGAGACTGTGTTCAGGTCGCTGCCCCATAATATCGGATGCTGCGGCAGGAACGGAACGAGATGTGCGGCAACGCAGATCGGACCGACACCGGGACCGCCTCCTCCGTGAGGAGAAGAAAAGGTCTTATGCAGGTTTAGGTGGCAGACGTCTGCACCGATAGTACCCGGATTGGTCAGACCGACTTGTGCATTCATGTTGGCGCCGTCCATATACAGCTGACCACCGCAAGCGTGAACAATGTCGCACATTTCCTTGATGTCCACCTCGAAGATACCGTGAGTAGATGGATAGGTGATCATGCTGGCTGCTAAGTTGTCCTTGTTGGCTTCGGCTTTAGCCCGGAAATCTTCCAAGTCGATATTACCCTTGTCGTCACATTTTACCGTAACGGTCGTAAAACCGCATTGAACCGCACTTGCCGGGTTCGTACCGTGGGCAGAAGCCGGCAGCAGGACGATGTTGCGATGTCCTTGCCCGATGCTTTCCAGATAAGCCCGGATTACGCGCAGACCTGTATATTCGCCGGCGGCTCCGGAATTTGGTTGCAGCGTACAGCCTTTGAATCCGGTAATTTCGCACAAGTAAGCCGATAAGTTTTCAATCAGTTCCGTGTAACCTTCAACCTGGTCTTCTGGTGCATACGGATGTATATTCATGAATTCCGGGCGGCTGAGTGGAAGCATGGTCGATGCCGGATTCAGTTTCATCGTACAAGAACCTAAAGAGATCATGGATTGGGCCAATGAAACATCCTTTCGTCCCAGGCGGGTGATATAACGCATCAGTTCCGTTTCGGTATGATATTTTTTGAATACGTCTTCTTGCAGGAATTCAGAAGTACGGGCGAATTTCGGATCGAAATAAGTTTTCTCAGGAACGGCTTCTTTCAGCATGTAGTCCTTTCCGGCTGCCCCTGCGAAGATATATAGCAATACGCCGATATCGGTCGGTCCGGTCGTTTCGTCCAAGCTGATGCCGATCTGTCCGGCATCGAAGTAACGCAAGTTCACCTTGCATTCCAATGCGATCTCGCGGAGCGCATTGATGGATACATGTTCCGGCAACTGGATTTTCAGTGTGTCGAAATAGTTTTTGTTCAATTGTTTGTAGCCTAGTTTTTCCAACTCGCCTGTTAGGAAACCTGCAGAAGCGTGGATACGACCTGCGATGTTCTTCAAGCCTTCGGCACCGTGGTAAACGGCGTAAAAACCAGCCATCGTGGCTAGCAAGGCTTGGGCGGTACAGATATTGGAGGTTGCCTTTTCACGTTTGATATGCTGTTCGCGTGTTTGCAAAGCCAAGCGGTAAGCCGCGTGTCCATAGGCATCTTTGGAAATGCCGATGATACGTCCGGGGATGGAACGCTTGTATTCGTCTTTCGTAGCGAAGAATGCAGCGGACGGGCCACCGTAGAACATAGGGATACCGAAACGTTGGCTGCTCCCGAATACGACGTCTGCACCCCATTCTCCCGGAGGAGTCAGCAGGACAAGACTCATCAGGTCGGCAGCAACGGCAACACGTGCTCCACCGGCATTGGCACGTACGATGAATTCTTTATAATCTTCGATCAAACCGTCGGCATTCGGATACTGGACGATAGCCCCGAATACATCCGGTGTGAATTCAAATGTTTTGTAATCACCCACAACGACCTTGATGCCTTGCGGGATCATGCGAGTGTTGATAACGGCCAGTGTAGAGGCGAATACGTTTTCGTCGACAAACAACGTATTGGCTTCTGCTTTCATCTGTGCACGGCTACGGCTACCGTAGAACATGGTTGCCGCTTCGGCTGCTGCTGTCGCTTCATCCAGCAGGGAACAGTTGGCCAGCGGCAGGCCGGTCAGTTCGGCGATAACAGTCTGGAAATTCAGCAACGCTTCCAGACGTCCTTGTGAAACTTCTGCCTGGTACGGAGTGTAGGAAGTGTACCAAACCGGGTTTTCGAATACGTTACGTTGGATAGGAGCCGGACATACTGTGTCATACCAACCCATTCCGATATAAGAAGTGAAGACTTCGTTTTTGGATGCCAACTCCGAGATGTGTTCTGCGAACTCACGTTCCGTCATGGGTTCGGGAAGGTTAAGCGGTTCTTTCAAACGGATGTCGGACGGGATGGTCTGATCGATCAGTTCGTCAACCGACTTGACGCCGATGGCTTGCAGCATGGAAGGAATGTCTTCTGCCGAGATACCAACGTGGCGGTTTACAAATTTATTTGTGTCCATAATATTGTGATTTATGATTTATGAATTAATTCTTAATTGTCAATTACAAATAGGGATTGTTGAACTTCTCATCGATGACCCTTGTTTCCGGTCCATGCCCCGGGTAGATTACTGTCTCGTCGGGAAGCGAAAGGAGTTTGTCGCGGATGGCGGCAACCAATACCTCCTGGTTTCCACCCCAAAGGTCGGTACGACCGATACTTCCGGCAAACAGTGCATCGCCGACGATCGCAAAGCCGTTCTTTTTGTTATAGAAAGCGACGCTGCCGGGTGAATGTCCGGGAACTGTCAGCACTTGAAGTTCGGATGTACCGAACTTGATGGTCTCGCCTCCTACGATATATTTTTCAACCGGGACATTCTCGACATGCTGACGGAGTCCGAACAACTTGGCCTGTTCGTCCGGAGAGGGCAGTTTCTCGACATCCTGCTTGTTCGCTTCGGGTTTCAAACCGTATGTCTTATATATAAAACCGTTTCCAAATACGTGATCCACGTGCAGATGAGTACAGAGCAAATGCTTTAATGTCAACTTGTTTTCGAGGATAAAGTCGGTTAACTCCTTTTCCTCTTCCTTGCGACAGCAACCACAATCGATCAGTACGGCCTCGCGTGTATCATCATACAGCAGGAATGTGTTTTCTTGGAAATAATTGAACTCAAACGATTTTATTGTAATCATAACGGTACGTAAACAACTTTTTTAGTTTGGAAAAATTCTTCTTTAAAATGATCACTCAGGTTGAGGCTGACAGCTTGCTTGTGGAATGGCAATATTTCATGCTGCAACTCTCCTCCTTTCAGACAAATCAAACCGTTAGGAAGTGCATTTTGTTGTTCCTTCTTTATATTCTTACGGGCGATTTTTACCAGATCGGCCAGCGGCATGACGGCACGACTCACGACAAAGTCGAATAATTGTTTTTCCTCTTCGGCACGACAATGGCGGAAAGTGACGTTTTTCAGACCGATCGCTTCGGCTACAGCTTGTCCGACCTTGATTTTTTTTCCGATACTGTCTACCAAATGAAACTGTACTTCAGGGAGCAGGATCGCAAGTGGTATGCCGGGAAAACCGCCTCCCGTACCGATATCCATAATTGTCGATCCTTCTCTGAATTTCAGCATTTTCAAGATACCTAACGAATGAAGTACGTGGTGCAGGTACAGGTTCTCTATATCTTTGCGTGAAATTACATTGATTTTGGAATTCCAGTCTGAATACAAATCAAACAGGGCGTCTATCTGTCGCTTTTGCGCATCGGTTAGCGTTGGAAAGTAAGACTTTAGAATTGACAATTGACAATTAACAATTGACAATTGGGAGGATATTGTTGCATTGTTATCCATAAATTATATGTATAGGATTATTGTTATATTTATTTGTCAATTGTCAATTAGTTTCGCGATCGGACTGTCTTTTTTCAATAGATATAGGATTTCCGTATAGGGCAAGAATACGTTTGTTTCCCTTACCACGTAAGCGGCGATCTCATATTCATTAAAGGTATACGTGATGCCGTCCTCGTCGACCAGGAAATTACCGTTCGGAAAAATTTCTTCGACACTAAAGAAACCGATGTTTTCCAAATCTTTCGGATTCTCCACCTTGTTTTGTTTGGCAATATGATCGATCAATATCTGTGCGAGGCTGTCCTGGAAGTTCTCGATGAAAATATCTTCTTCTGTGATTGCATTGCCTGTTTTCAAGTTGATCACATGATTGTTGTAGGCATGCGAACCGTGTGCACCGCCTGTATAGTTTTCGAAACTTACAGTATAGCTCAGAATGTCATTCTGGTTGTAGACGATTTCATCCGATGACATTTCGAAATAAGAGAACCAGGCTCCGACCGGCAGATCGTCCTTCTTTTCCAACTCTGCCTTGAAATCGGCTTCCAGTTCTTTATAGTTGTTCAGATAGTCTTCTGTGTACTTGGTGACCGCCTCTTCTGGAGACAGGTTCTCATAATTCTCGCCGAAGTAGGAGAGGACAAAGTCATTCTGTATCTTTTTCAGAATATCCTTATCGGAAAATTTGGCAGGATAGGTGAAGTTCAATTGCAGGTTGCAATTGGGATTATCGGGATTATTCAGCAGATGATAGGTCCTATCCACCCGGATAGAATCGAATTTAATATCATTATCGGCCGTTTGCTTCGTGTTGGTATTGCAACCGGTTACGAACATTCCTAAAAAGAAAAGCGCTATCAGGCTTTTACTAATTTGTGTACTCATCGGAATCATAGATTTTAGATAATACTTTTAGATGCAAATGTAAGCTATTATCTTGTAATAAACGAATGGCTGGTTTCTTTTTTCAGCCTCGGAGGCATCAAAAGGGTGAGGAGATAGCAGTGCAGGCGTTGTTCCCTACCTATGAAACTACTGTTTCCTGCCCATGAAACGGGAGTACCATGCCAGTGGAACTCTTGTGCCAATAAAATGTAACAGGCTTGGCACTGCGTTCTGGCTTATCATCCGGAAAAGGAATTCTGCTTGGCGAAGGTTGAGTTGTAATAAATGTTTTAAACGAAAATAAACGCTAATTAGGCAACCTTTTGAGAAAAAGGTTGCCTAATTCTATTTGTGAAACGAACAAATCCCCTATATTTGCACAGTGTGTACGCACACCTCTTTGAACCATGTAAAAAATAACAGGTAACAAATGGCTTATTCTAACTATTATGCGGCTTCTGGGCTTTTCCATGGATCTATGTCGTCGGTAATGGGAACGCAGTTCGACATCTTGATGGTCGGCAGTGATCCCCGTCTTCTTGGTACGGTCTGGGAAAAGGTCGAATCGGAAGTGCAGCGATTAGATAAAATGCTGAACCGGTTCGATCCGGAGAGTGAGGTTTCATTTGTTAACCGGGAAGCCGGACACTATCCGGTGACGGTGGGGGAAGAGCTTTGGAATATATTGTTGAACTGCAAGCGTTACAATGAGCTGACGGAAGGATATTTCGATATAACTTTGCAGGGATTCGACCAGGTATTGCTGACGGAAGAAGATAAAAGCATTTTTTTCTTTTCTGAATCTTTACACATTGATCTCGGCGGGTACGGGAAAGGATATGCGCTTGCTAAAATACGGGAACTGTTGGAAGAAAACGGGATTGGTAAGGCGCTTGTCAATTTCGGAAATAGTTCGGTTCTGGCGGTCGGTACGCATCCGTGCGGCGAATATTGGCCGGTGGGTCTTGACAATCCGTTTACGAAAGAGCGGATTGCCGATTTGAAGTTGTGTGACAGTTCGCTATCGATATCGGGAAATATGCCTTCCCATCCGCGCCATATCGTGAACCCGCATACGGGAACATTCGTGGAGGATAAGAAAATGGTGTCGGTGGTGGCGAAAGATCCGGTGGTGGCGGAGATTCTGACAACTGCCTTTATGATCTGCGGCGACGAGCGTGTTCCGGTAATCGCGTCTCAATTTGATATTTATGAAAAACATGTATATAAGTTATGAAAAATGATGAGAATTCAGTCAATTTAAGCCGGCGGGACTTCTTCAAGGAGTTGGGAATGATTGGTGGAGGCGGTGTGCTGCTTTCCGCGTTTCCCTGGTTGCAGTCCTGTAGTGCCGACGATAAGGTGCAGATCGCAAAGGAGAAAGTGCGGATCGGATTTATTGGTACAGGTTCGCGCGGACAGTACCACTTGAATAACCTGAAGACGATTCCGTATGCCGATGTGGTTGCCTTGTGTGATAATTATCCTCCCCACCTGAAAGAGGCTTCGGCTCTCTATCCGAAAGCCAAGACATATGACGATTACCGGAAGCTTTTGGATGATAGAGATATACAAGCTGTCATGATCGCCACTCCGCTGTACGAACATGCGCATATCACAATAGACGCCTTGCATGCCGGAAAGCATGTCTTCTGCGAGAAATCGATGGCGATGACGTGTGCTGACTGTCTGGATATGTATAATGTGTTTAAGGAATCCGGCAAGGTGATGTTTATCGGCCAGCAGCGCTTGTATGATCCGAAATATATAAAGGCGATGGAAATGATCCATGCCGGCTTGTTGGGAGAGATAAATTCGATACGGGCGTATTGGTTCCGTAATAACGACTGGCGCCGTCCGGTCCCTTCTCCCGATTTGGAACGTAAGATCAACTGGCGTTTATATAAGGAATATTCATGCGGCTTGGTAACAGAATTGGCAACCCATCAGTTGCAGGTTGGAAACTGGGCGCTCCGGATGCTTCCCGAAAAGGTGGCCGGCATGGGAGATATCGTCTATTGGAAGGATGGTCGCGAAGTGTATGACAGTATCAATTTGATTTATCATTATCCGAATGGTGTGAAGATGACCTATGAGTCGATGATTGCCAACAAGTTTTATGGCCTTGAAGAAGAGATTATGGGAAGCAAGGGCACGATGGAACCGGAAAAAGGTAAATATTATTTTGAAGATGTCGAACCTGCTCCTGGTATCATGCAGTTGATCAACCAGATCGAACATAAGATCTTCGACAATGTTTCATTTGCCGGCCCGAGTTGGGTTCCTGAAACTGCATCGGTAAACAAGGGCCATCTGATCATGGACAATGTCACAACGGTCAGCGGACAGTCATCGGTAGGAGCTGCTGGCGACGGCTCTATCGAGTTGGTTACCGCTTTCTGTGAAGCGGCCATTACCGGAAAACCAGCTCCTAACTTGGTGGAAGAAGCTTACTATTCTTCTGTTTTGGGTTTGTTGGGTTTGCAGGCGATTGATGAAGGACGGGTGATTACTTTCCCGGATGAATATAAAATACCGTATCTAAATTTTGCATGATTATGAAAGAAATCGTATTATCTGTAAAGAGACAAAAAACGGAAATTAAGATATTCTGTGTCTGTATCGCGCTCGCCTATCTGATGAACATTATCTCTATCATCGCATATGGTACAAGTTGGTCCGAGCTTTGGACACAATCGTTGTGGATGCTGCTCATCACCTGTGGCTTTTACGGGTTGTCGGTCATACTTCGTCTGTTGTATTACGGAGTACGACAATTAAGAAAATGATCTTGCTTTTCTCTTGGAAGAAAAGCGGCTGAAAGATTAAGGTCGTTCTATCACTTTTCTATCGGGAGGAAGTGGTAGAACGATTTTTATATGTTTTTGATTGATTCCTTATTGTTTTTTTCTACTTGAGTCTTTTCCTTTGCCCAATAAATCTGATAAGCATGAAAAAGACGATTTTACTTTTCTCAATTCTGTTGGCGTCGTGTGCAGGTAAGCAGACGCAAGAGATCCGGACAATGGAACGTTTGTCCACTGCATCTCATAATGATTACTATGTAAGTAACCGGGCTCCGTTGCAACCGTTGCAATTTATTAAGCTGCCCGCCGGAAGTATCGAGCCAGAAGGCTGGATCAGGCGGCAGATCGAATTACAGAAGGATGGACTTTGTGGTCATTTGGGGGAGATTAGTGCCTGGCTGCAAAAGGAAAACAATGCCTGGTTGAAAAACGGAGGTGAATGGGGGTGGGAAGAAGTGCCCTACTGGTTGCGAGGGTATGGTAACATGGCGTATGCCTTGAGAGACGAGACTTTGTTGAAGGAAACGAAATTCTGGATAGAGGCCATCTTGTCAAGTCAGCGAGCGGATGGTAATTTCGGGCCGGTGCATTTGAATAACGGCAAGCAGGATTTTTGGCCGAACATGATCGTCCTTTGGATCATGCAATCTTATCATGAATATACGAACGATAACCGGGTGATTGACTTCATGACCCGCTATTGTCATTATCTGCAAACGGTTCCCGATGACGCTTTCCTGTCGAGTTATTGGGAAAATAGCCGCGGGGGGGATAATCTTTGGAGTGTGGTCTGGCTGTATAACCGCACGGGTGACGAGTCACTTCTTTCGTTGGCCGAAAAAATTCACAGGAATACGGCGGATTGGACAAAATCGACTCAGCTTCCTAACTGGCACAATGTGAATGTCGCCCAGTGTTTTCGCGAACCTGCCACCTATTTTCTGTTTACAAAAGATTCGGCGATGTTGGCTGCCAGCTATAATGTCCAGAGTTTGGTACGCCGTGCTTTCGGCCAAGTTCCTGGTGGAATGTTTGGGGCGGATGAGAATGCCCGTATCGGTTTCTTCGATCCTCGACAGGGTACGGAGACTTGTGGTTTTGTGGAGCAGATGGCTTCCGACGAGATCATGCTTTTGATCAGTGGCGATCCTTATTGGGCTGATCACCTCGAAGATGTTGCGTTCAACAGTTATCCAGCTTCTTTGATGCCTGATTACCGGGCGCTTCGTTATCTGACTTGTCCGAATATGGCGATCAGCGATTCTCGCAATCATCATCCGGGATTGGATAATTCCGGTCCGTTCTTGGCCATGAACCCGTTCAGCAGTCGTTGCTGTCAGCACAATCATGGTTTCGGTTGGCCTTATTATGTCGAACATTTGGTGTTGGCAACGCCGGATAACGGGGTAGCCGCCGTTTTATACAATTCTTGTAAGGCAAATGTAAAGGTGGGCGATGGAACGGAAATCACCTTACGTGAACAGACGAATTATCCGTTTGAGGAAATGACACGTTTTACGGTTGGAACGTCCGAAAACGTATCTTTCCCCTTCTATCTCCGCATCCCGTCCTGGTGTAAAAATGCTTCTGTCTTGATCAACGGAAAAAAACAGCAAACAAAGCTTGCTCCCGGAACATACGCTTGTATAGAACGGGAATGGAAAGATGGCGATGAGGTAGTCCTGAACCTTCCGATGGAATATGCCGTTCGTCAGTGGCAGGTAAATAAGAACAGTGTCAGTGTCGATTACGGTTCGCTAACCCTGTCCTTGAAAATAGAGGAAGAATACAAGCAAATGCCCAGCACCGAGACTGCTGTTTGGGATTCCAAATGGCAGGAAGGAGCGGATGCCTCCGCATGGCCGACATTCGAGATTCTGCCTGCAAGCCCGTGGAATTATGCCTTGAGAGTCCAGTCACCTATCACGTTGCAACGCAGAAACTGGCCGTCGGACAACAATCCTTTCACTCTCTCTTCCGTCCCGATGGAATTTAAGGCTCAGGGACGTTTGGTGCCGGAGTGGAAAATTGACGAATACGGATTATGCGGAGTCCTTCCATACGAAAACGCCCGCAAGTCCGACTGCCTGGATGAAATCACCTTGGTCCCTATGGGAGCGGCAAGGTTGAGGATTTCTGCTTTCCCAGTGGCAAAGCGGTGAGAATTAAAAAATAATGATCGGTCTCTATTTTTAATTCTCAATTTTTAAGTGCTTCATATATTCTGATGGAGTCTTCCCGTACTGCTTCTGGAAGCAGGTGGAGAAGTAGGCAGGTGACGAAAAGCCGACTTGGAAAGCGATCTCGCTGATGCGGTTCTCTCCGTTCTGCATCAGCAGGATCGCCTTCTTTAAGCGGGCAATGCGGATGAAGTCGTTAGGAGAAAGGCCGGACAGGCCCTTAACTTTGCGGTAGAGGCTGGAAGTGCTCATTCCCATCGTATCGGCAAGCATCTCAACGGAGAGTGCTTCATTGCTGAGGTGCTCTTCCAAATAATCGTTCAGTTTGCGAAGGAAAATATCATCCACCTGCGAAACGGCGAGAGAGGCTACCGGGGCGAACGGCTTCTCCAAATAGGTTTTGTTCAGTAGCTCACGGCTTTTCAAAAGGTTGCCTACCTGGGCCGTCAGCAGTTCGATGGAGAACGGTTTCTCCATATAGGCATCGGCTCCAGAGTTCAGTCCTTTCAGGCGTGATTGCAGGTTGTGTTGTGCTGTCAGCAGGATAAACGGGATATGGCTGACATTGACATCGTTTTTCATTTCGTTGCAAAGTTCGAAGCCGTCCATGATCGGCATCATGACATCGCTGATGATTAGGTTGACCGTGTTTTTACGGACCAGATCGAGAGCTACTTTCCCGTTTTCCGCTTCTAGCACTTGATATGTTTCCGCCAGTTCGCGGGCGATGAAATGGCGCATATCATTTTGATCTTCGACAATTAGGATAACCGATTTGCCAGTTTCGGCCAATGTGACTATTTCCGCTTTCTCTTTTCCAGCAGTGGTCTGGAAACTGTCTTCCTGCTGTTCTGGGAGCATCAGGACAAATTGGTTCAAGCCGTCCGGCGTTTGTCGATAGAACAGTCTGCCGCGGTGGAATTCAGTCAAAGAGTGGGCCAACGACAAACCGATACCGCTTCCTTGCTGGTTTTCTGTCTCTTTGAGACGGTAGAACGGATTGAATATATTTTCGGTTTCACTGTCGGGTATCAGATGCCCGTCGTTGGTGACGAGCAGGGTGAACATGCGCTCTTCACCCGAAGGAGGGAGTAATTCGAGCGATATCCGGCTGTCCGAGTACTTCAGTGCATTGCTGACCAGGTTGTTGACGATTTTTGAGAATGCTTCCCGGTCCAGACAGGCCTCGAAAGGTAGATCCGGCAGCTTGACTGTGAAATTCTTGTTTCCCTGTTCGAAAGCCGGACGGAACGGATGCAGGATCGTTTCCAGCCAGAGGACGACATCGGTCTTGACATAGTTCAGTTTGAACCCGCGGCTTTCCGTCTTGCGGAAGTCCAATAGTTGGTTACTGAGGTCTAACAGCCGCCCAGTGTTTTTCTCGATGATCCGTAGGTTCTCCTGTGTGGCGGGCGTTCCATCCCCTGAACGAAGGATTTTTTCCAGCGGGGCTTTTATCAGGGTAAGAGGTGTCCGTATTTCATGCGTGATAAAGGTAAAGAACTGTATTTTTGCATTATAAAGTTCTTTTTCCTTCTTACTTTCGAATATTTCACGGTTGATGCGGTGTTTTTCTTCCAGTTTGGCTTTTTTATAGTTATACCAGAGTACGATTAGCAGGCATAAGATCGTGAAATAAATGAGCAATGCCCATCCGGTAGCCCAGAATGGCGGTGTCACCGTGATCCGAAGAGTCGTCTCGTTATCTTGCCAAACCCCGCTGCTATTGGTCGATTTTACCCGGAAAACATAGTCGCCGGGTGACAGGTTGGCAAAGGTCACGTCTTTATTCTGCTTCATATAGATCCAGTCTTTGTCACTCCCTTCCAAACGGTAGGCATACTGGATCGCGTCCGGAGATGTATAGCTCAATGCCACATACGAAAGGGTAAAAGTGGAGCGGTTATGCGGAAGTTTCAATTCTCCGTTTTTCATAATCTGGTTGACATTATATTTAGGGGCACCGATGCGGTCGTCCTGCACATCTATGCGAGTGATACATACCGACGGTGAATAAACATCCTCTTTGAAATCGAGCGGATTAAAGGCGATCATTCCGTTTATCGTTCCCATATACATGGTCCCATCCGGCATCTTGTAGGCAGAACAATAGTTGAATTGTGTTTCGGGCAGGCCATCCGTGTACGAGAAAGTCTTCATCACATATGTTTCCGGGTTAAAACGAACCAGCCCGTTGGCCGTTGCAATCCAGAAAAGATGTTCGTCGTCTTCTAAAATACGGTGTACGATATTGCTGGGCAGTCCGTTTTCAACCGTGATGCGGTTGAATGAATCCGATATCTCGTTGTAGAGGGAGAAACCATAGGTCGTTGCCACCCAAATCCGTTTTTTCGAATCTTCGAATATGGATGTCACGTTGTTGTCGCCGATGGTCTGTGACCGCTCGCGGTTGGATGTATAGTGCGCTAACTTCTTGTTGGTTTTAGAATAGCGATAAGCGCCGGAGGTGGTCGCAACCCAAATATCCCCTTTGCTGTCTTTGTAGATTTGACGTACCATCGACTTAATCTCTGTTTTCCAGGGGGTGAAACATTCTTCTTTTTTATGGAAGAGGACAAGCCCTTCAGAGGTCCCGATCAGGATTTCGTCTTCGGAGAGTTTGCAAAAGCAGAGTATAAAGTCTGCCGGTAGCAAGTTATTGGTATTGCTTTGGGTATATCGTTTGATGATTTTCCCGGAAGGAATGTCCAGCAGGTCGATTCCGGTGTTGAATGTTCCTACCCACAACCGGTTGCCGTCAGCAAGTAGGCCGTGGATATTGGTTGCCGAAAGTGGGTGGACTGGGTTGGTACGGGAGAAGTTCGTGATCTTGCCGGTAGCCAGACTATAGCGATTGATCCCGTTATCTTCCGTTCCTAACCAGAGGTTGCCGTACTGGTCCGGACAGATTTCACGAACTGCATTTCCCGGCATTCCCGGATGGGTTTTTCCTCCGATAAAATATTTAAACGGGACATATTCTTTGGGCAGATAGTTGATCCCTCCGAAAAAGGTGGTAATCCATATTCCTCCTTCACGGTCTTTTGTGATCGAATAGACCGCATTGTCGGAGATCGTATATTCGTTTGTCAACGATTTTTGCAGGTGCGTGATGCTCAGGTCTGTCATATTCAAGATATAGATACCGGATTCGGATGCGACCCAGTAGGTATTCTCGCTACACTGCTTGATGTCGCGAACCTGTATATCTGGGATGACTGTTTCCGTTTTCCGGCTGTGCCGGTCGTAAAACTTGAGTCCTGCCCGGTCTGTTCCGACCAGTATTCCCCTGTCCGGCACGAGGCAAAGCTTGGTGAGGCTGATCGGATTTCCTTTTTCCTTTTCTGTCAGTACGGGGATACGGATGAACTTGTCTGCCTCCGGTTTGTAAAAAAACAGGTCGTTGCGTCCGGCGAGGACCGGTTCGTCCTCTTCGTTCATCGTGATGTCTATCAGGCTTATCTGCTCTCCTTCTGGATAGAAATGCGGACTACTTTTGCCCGAAAGGGCATAACGGGCAATCCGGTTGTAGCTCATCAGCCACAAATTCCCTTTTTTATCTTCCCTGATTTGCTGGAAATATTCCGGGGTGTTGTTACTGTCTGAAAAAGTCAGGGGATGAAATGCATCTGTTTGATAGTCGTAATAACAGGTATGGGAGTAGGTGCAGACCCATATCCTACCGGTCGAATCTTCGAAAAGGCTGATGATTCTGTCGTTCGGCAGACTTTCCGGCTCGAACGAGTTGTAGCGGTATATCCGGAACTGATGTCCGTCGAAACGGTTCAATCCGTCGTCCGTCCCGAACCACATGAATCCTTTTTTATCCTGTAGGGCACAATAAACCGTGTTATGCGACAATCCTTGTTTGTTGGTATAATGACGGAAATACAAATCGTGTGCCTTGCCGGAGTTGGGAAGGAGTAGCAAAAGCAAACCTGTTATGGTAGTCAGGAAAAGTCTCATACAAAGTCGTCGTTCATCTTTTGTGTGCTGCAAAAGTAAGCAAAAAAACGCTATTTAAGAGGCGTTTGTGCGATATTTGATTGATATTTGAAAGCTTCTGATTGATCCTTGAAAGAGGTTTTGACGGCCCGGAAATATCTTTGTACCAAAATTTCAGACAAAGGAAATTTAAGCTCTTATGAATGTTGTGTTTTATTAATATATATAAGGAATAATGAAGAGAACCTCTCTGATGCTATTGGTTTGCTGCTTTTGGATACTGAACGTATCCTGCGGTTCGGGCAATTTGTTTCAGCCAGATAAGAAGAATGCCTTGCGTGCTCCTTCTTATCCACTGATAACGATTGATCCTTACACCAGCATCTGGTCGTTTACGGACCGGCTGGATGAGGATGTGACTCGTCATTGGACAGGGAAGGAACAGGGACTGTTAGGTGTCATTGAAGTTGATGGGGTTCTGTATCGTTTTATGGGAAAAGAAGCACCGGAGAAGGAAACTCCGGTGCGTTTTGAAAAGGCTGCGGTTCAACAGTCGGTGAATGTTCTTCCGACACAAACTTATTATACATTCAAATGTGGTCCGGTTTGTTTGGATCTAGTTTTTACGTCTCCTCTTTTGTTAGAAGACTTGGATCGTATGTCCACACCTGTTAACTACATATCCTGGCAGGTTCGTGCTATGGATGAAAAGGCACATGAAACCCGCCTGACGATAGAAGCTTCTCCTTCTTTGGCCGTTCATTCGAACGATCAGGCCGTAACAGTAGCATTTGAAGAGGAAAATGGCATTTCGTATCTAAAAGTAGGAACCGTCGAACAGTCTGTACTGGCCCGTAAAGGAGATGATGTCCGTATCGATTGGGGATATTTCTACCTGGCAGCCCAGGCAGAAAAACAAATGGAGATGAATGTGAGCGACCGGCAACAACTTGTTTACAGTTGCGATATGGGAATGGTGTCCGATTCCCCCCAGTCCGGTTATCTGATGGTTGGGTATGATGATTTGTATTCGATCCAGTATTTCAAGGATAATCGTATGGGGTATTGGAAGCATAACGGTAAGAAAAATATCCGGCAGGCATTTGAAGAATCAGCGAAGGAATATCGTTCGGTTATGGAGCGCTGCCGTCATTTCGACACTCGTCTGATGGAAGACGCGGAAAAAGCCGGTGGAAAAGAATATGCAGAACTTTGTGCCATTGCTTACCGCCAGGCGGTGGCGGCCCACAAACTTATAGAAGATAAAGACGGGAATCTGTTGTTTCTTTCCAAGGAGAATTTTAGCAATGGTTCGATCGGTACGGTTGATGTGACGTATCCGTCTGCCCCCTTGTTCTTACTTTATAATCCGGAATTATTGAAAGGAATGCTGAATCCGATTTTCCATTACAGCGAAAGCGGACGATGGAACAAGCCTTTTGCCGCCCATGATGTCGGAACCTATCCTCATGCCAACGGGCAGACGTATCCTTTCGATATGCCGGTCGAAGAATGTGGGAATATGTTGATTCTGACAACTGCCATCGCTCTGCGCGAAGGTAATGCGGATTATGCTCGTGAACATTGGAAGACATTGGGTGTTTGGGCTAATTATTTGCTGAAAGAGGGACTTGATCCGGAAAATCAGTTGTGTACGGATGATTTTGCCGGACATCTGGCCCATAATGCAAACCTTTCGATAAAGGCGATCATAGGGATTGCCGGATATGGAAAGTTGGCCGAGATGTTGGGAGATAAGGAACAGGCTGTCAGGTATGTTTCAGCCGCTCGCGAGATGGCTGAGAAATGGGAGCGGATGGCTGATGATGGAGATCATTACCGGTTGACATTCGACCGGGAAAATACTTGGAGCCAGAAGTATAATCTGGTTTGGGATAGAGTTTTGGGCTTGCATATCTTTCCGGACAGGATCGCCCGGAAGGAGGTCGCTTTCTATTTGAGCCGGCAACAGCCGTTCGGTCTTCCGCTTGACAGTCGCAAGACCTATACCAAGATTGATTGGATTTTATGGACAGCGTGCTTGGCAGATACGCAGGAGGATTTCTCCCGTTTGTTATCGCCCGCCTATAAATATGTGAATGAAACCGAACCTCGCGTACCCCTGACCGACTGCTATGAGGCTACCGACGGCCGGTCCATCAACATGCGTGCCCGTTCGGTAGTGGGGGGCTTTTTTATGAAGATGCTGGAAAAGCAGATGTATAAACCCTCTTTTCGTCCTGAGTCGGCGGAAGAACCAGTGGTGGAAGCCAAGAGCACTTATCGGAATCCGGTGATCGATTACAGCTTGCCTGATCCGACCATCATCAAAGCGGATGATGGCTATTTCTACTTGTATGCAACCGAAGATATCCGCAATACGCCGATCCATCGTTCACGCAACTTGGTGGACTGGGAGGAGATCGGAACGGCTTTCACGGAAGAAACACGTCCGACCTTCGAGCCGAAAGGAGGCTTATGGGCACCGGATATCAATTATGTTGACGGGCAATATGTATTGTATTATTCCATGTCCGTCTGGGGAGGTGAGTGGACCTGTGGGATCGGAGTTGCTACATCCGACAAACCGGAAGGGCCGTTCATTGACAAGGGACCGTTGTTCCGAAGCAAGACAATTCAAGTTCAAAATTCTATAGACCAATTTTTCATGGAGGATAACGGGAAAAAATACCTGTTTTGGGGTAGTTTCCGCGGTATCTATGGGATAGAGCTGTCGGGAGACGGCCTATCTGTTCGGGACGGAGCCAAAAAGAAACAGGTTGCCGGAACCGCCTACGAAGGTACTTACATCCATAAAAGGGGCGATTATTATTATTTGTTTGCCTCGATAGGGAGTTGTTGTGAGGGATTGAAGAGTACCTATACTACAGTTGTAGGCCGTTCTGACAGCCTGTTCGGCCCGTACACCGACAAACAGGGACGACCGATGATGGAAAATCATCACGAAGTTCTGATTCATGGAAATGATGCTTTTGTCGGTACAGGGCATAACTCGGAAATCGTTACGGACGACCGTGGGAACGACTGGGTTCTCTATCATGCCGTGAGCCGTGAACATCCTACCGGACGAGTCCTGATGTTGGATCGGATCCGTTGGAGAGATGGCTGGCCGGAAGTTGAAGGGGCAAGTCCTTCTTTGGAAGCGGAAGCACCGGAGTTTATTAATTGAAAATTATAATCATTTACAAATCATAAATCATAAATCATGAAAAAGACCTTATTTGTATGTTGTGCTTTGGCACTGACATTGGGTGCACAGGCTCAATGGAAACCGGTAGGAGATAAGATCAAGACACCGTGGGCGGAACAGGTGAATCCGGCCAATGTCCTTCCCGAATATCCCCGTCCTCAGTTGGAACGTGGCGATTGGCAAAATCTGAACGGTGAATGGGAATATGCCATCAAACCGGTTGGCGATGTAGAGCCGGCAACATTCGATGGTAAGATTTTGGTCCCTTTTGCTGTCGAATCCTCTCTTTCTGGCGTACAGAAAGAAGTTGGCGAAAACAGCGAATTATGGTATAAACGTACTTTTTCCGTTCCTTCAGCCTGGAAAAATAAGGACATCATGTTAAATTTCGGTGCGGTGGATTGGAAAGCGGACGTGTTTGTAAACGACATCCTGATCGGTTCTCATAAAGGCGGTTTCACTCCGTTCTCTTTTAACATCACTCCATATCTGACAGGAAGGAATAATCAGAAGCTGGTTGTCCGTGTATGGGATCCGAGTGATAAGGGATATCAACCGCGCGGTAAACAAACTTCCCGTCCGGAAGGCATTTGGTACACACCAGTAACCGGTATCTGGCAGACAGTATGGTTGGAACCGGTAGCTGCTGCCCATGTGACTTCGGTAAAGTCTATTTCCAATATTGACAATAATACGTTGAATGTGACGGTCGGAACTTCCTGCGACTGCAATTCCGGTATCGTAACCGTGAAATTGTTGGACAAAGGCCAGGTTGTGGCTTCCGCAAAAGGCGTTCAAGGAAAGGAATTGCGTTTGTTCGTGCAAAACCCGACACTTTGGAGCCCGTCCAATCCTTATTTGTATGATATGACGGTTTCTTTGTCGAAAGATGGAAAGGTGCTGGATGAAGTAAAATCATATACGGCTTTCCGTAAGATTTCTTCCAAACGCGATGCTGCCGGCATTATGCGCATGCAGTTGAATAATCAGGATTTATTCCAGTTCGGCCCGCTGGACCAGGGATGGTGGCCTGACGGACTTTATACGGCTCCGACTGATGAAGCTTTGTTGTTCGACATCAAGAAAACGAAAGACTGGGGCTTCAATATGATCCGTAAGCACGTGAAAGTGGAACCGGCACGCTGGTATTATCATTGCGATAAGGAAGGTATCTTGGTATGGCAGGATATGCCGAGCGGCGATCATGGCTCTTATATTTGGGATCACCATGTATATAACGGTGGAAAAGACAATGAACGTACACCTGAGTCCAAGGCAAACTATTACCGTGAATGGAAAGAGATCATGGATCTCTGCGTTTCCAATCCTTCCGTAGTCGTTTGGGTTCCTTTCAACGAAGCATGGGGACAGTTTGAAACGGAAAAAGCGGCTGAATGGACAAAGACTTACGATCCTTCCCGCTTGGTGAACCCGGCAAGCGGCGGTAACCATCGTCCTTGTGGTGATATCTTGGATCTGCATAACTATCCGGCTCCTGATATGTTCCTGTTCGACCCGAAACGAGTGAATGTGTTAGGTGAATACGGTGGAATCGGCCTTCCGGTAGAAAACCATTTGTGGTGGAACAAACGCAACTGGGGATATGTGCAGTTTAAGAACAGCGACGAAGTGACGGCTGAATATGTCAAATACGCCAATATCTTGAAAGATTATGTGAAACGTGGTTTCTCTGCCGCTGTCTATACGCAGACAACTGATGTGGAAGGTGAAGTGAACGGTTTGATGACATACGACCGCAAAGTGATCAAGATCGACGAAACTGCTGTAAAGAAAGCCAATCAGTCGGTTATTAACGAATTAAAGTAAAAGCATGAAACGGATTAGCATAGCTTTTTTATCTCTTTTTCTGTGCGTGGCCTCTGTCTGGTCCATGCCGCGTCCCGAATATCCCCGTCCGCAGTTCGAGCGGGCGGGTTGGGTCAACCTGAATGGGGAATGGACCTGCTCGTTTGATTTCGGCGGTTCAGGAATGGAACGCGAGTTCTATAAATCGAAAGGTTTTGACAAGAAGATCACTGTTCCCTTCTGCCCGGAAAGTAAATTGTCCGGTATTGGATATACGGACTTTATCAATCATTTCTGGTATCAGCGTCCGATCACGATCCCGCAGGAATGGAACGGAAAGAACATTCTGCTTAATTTCGGTGCGGTCTACTATAAATCGGAAGTCTATATCGACGGTGTTTTGGCTAACCGCCATTTCGGTGGGACTTCCTCGTTTGCCGTGGATATTACTTCTCTGGTAAAGCCAGGCCAGACACATAGTCTGGTTGTTTATGTAGAGAGCGACGTCCGTGGAGCCAAACAAGCAGCCGGCAAACAGAATCTGCAATACGCCTCTTATGGCTGCAACTACACCCGTACGACCGGTATCTGGCAGACGGTCTGGATGGAAGCGGTCCATCCGGAAGGATTGCAATCGGTTCAGCTTCTGACGGATATCGACCAGCAGCAATTGGTGGTCCGTCCTCGTTTCTACAAGGAACTGGGAGGAAAATTTCAAGTGACGTTGAAAGACAATGGTAAGGTGGTTGCCAGCCGGACGGTTTCGGCAAGCTCTCTGTCTTCTGTGGTCCTTCCGGTCAAGAAGATGAAAACTTGGAGTCCGGAAACTCCTTTCCTCTACGATCTGGAGTACAAAGTATTGGATAAGAATGGAAATATAATTGATGAGGTCAATGGTTATGCCGGTATGCGCAAGGTGCATATCGAAGGCAATAAGATTTATCTGAACAATAAGCCTTACTACCAGCGCCTGGTGCTCGACCAGGGTTTCTATCCCGACGGCATCTGGACGGCTCCGAGTGACGAGGCGTTGAAACGGGATATCGAACTCTCTATGGAGGCGGGGTTCAATGGGGCACGCCTGCATCAGAAGGTTTTCGAAGAACGTTTCTATTATTGGGCGGATAAGATGGGTTATCTGACTTGGGGGGAAGCTTCCAGCTGGGGGATGGATTGTAACGATACGGAGACAGCTCGTAATTTTATTACCGAATGGAGTGAGATTGTGCAGCGCGACCGTAACCATCCGTCACTCCTGATCTGGACGCCGACCAACGAGGAGTTCTGGCCCGACCGTGTGCAATATCCGCGTTTGATGCACGACCTCTACAACCTGACGAAAATGATCGATCCGACGCGTCCTTTCCATGGGGCAAGCGGTGGAACGCATATCGCAACCGATATCTGGACCGTTCATAATTACGAACAGGACCCCGCCAAGTTGAAGGAGAAACTGTATAACGGTGGCAAACTGATGGAAGCTCCGAAATGGGAAATCCATCTGATGCCGATGAATATCGGTTACAACGGCCTGAAATATACCGATCAGTATGCTTTCCCGGAATACAAGAAGGACATGCCTTACTTGGTGGATGAGTTTGGCGGTATCAAATGGAATCCGTCGCAGCAGATGGAGAGCGCCCAGAATACATCCTGGGGGTATGGCGAACCGCCTCGTTCCCTGGAAGAGTTCTATGCTCGTCTGGAAGGCCAGGTGGATGCTGTGCTCTCTCTCTCAAATGATATTTGGGGCTATTGCTATACGCAGCTTACGGATGTGGAACAGGAGCAAAACGGTATTTATTATTACGACCGTACTCCTAAGTTCGACATGAAGCGTATCCACGCCATTTTCAGTAAGACACCAGAATCAAAATAATAACGGACTAAAAATCAATTAGGGGGCAGGGAATATCCTTGTCCCCTAATTTTTTTTGTGCCTATTCGGAGCGTTGTTTCTCAAAGTGGTAGGGAAAATGCAAAATGATCCTATCCGGACTCTGCCCGTTCTCAAGAAGCAACTGATCCGGAACATACCATAAACTATCTCGGAAGTCATAGTAAACTAATTCAAGGCATATAGCATATTATTTATATGTAGTACTACTTATCACGAATACGTAGTACTATCTATCATCAATTGGTAGTACTACATATAGGCAATTGGTAGTGACTGCCAATAGATACTTTGCTATATGTTATCATTTAGTTCTTGAGGTGTTTGGAGTTAGTTGATGGCATGAAACGAGTTAGTGTACCAGTTATCTACAGACCGATGTCATTTTAGTCATTTGTCCAGCCATGTTTTGATACGTTTGTTCATTGGCTTTTCAAAATAGTAGTAGGAAAGCAAACTAAGCAGGACGATGATACCGAATAGAACCGGAACAGCAATATACCACGCTATATGGAAACTGCTTCCTTTCTGCCATTCCGAATAGGTGAGCAGGACAAAAAGATGAATCAGATAAAAACTATAGCTGATCTCGCCTCCTATTATTAAAAGGCGGTTGGACAGGATACGCGAGACGTGACCTTTTTGCAGGGCAAAACTGATCAGGATCATTGCTACCGGAAACCAGTAGTAACAGGAGTACCGATATACTTTAGGTATTTCAATCGCATAGAAATAAAAGGCGAAAAATAAGGCTATGGAGGCTGTTTCGATGATAGTCCCTTGAGACAAAGAAATGTTTTTGTCTTTCAGCCGGTCATATAGCTGGAATAGAAGCATACCGGCAATGAAGTCCGGAAGCCGGGTGATCGGATTCACGTACCAATATCCTTTAATGTCGTTTTCCGGAGTAAAATACATGCCGGCAACGACCAAGATCGCAGCTATTATGAAAACGCAGAGCAGGCGTTTGTAATTTCTGGTTAACGGTATAAGGAAAGGGAAACAGAAGTAAAAAAGCTGTTCGCAACATAGGCTCCAGGAAGGGCTGTTGAATGAGAAGAAATAATCGGCTTTGGGTATGTAACCGTTTGTCAGTGTGAGCGAAGCCAAGAAGTGCTTGAACCAATCCGTTGCCCCCGATGCGGTTACATAGTTTCCCAATACGACGGCGATCAATAAGGTCAGCCAGTGCAGCGGATAAATACGTGCTATGCGGGCCACCCAAAAGGTGCGTTTGGTTATCTTGTTTTCGCTTAGCCGCTTTTGATAATTGTAAGCTATGATGAAGCCGCTCAATACAAAAAAGAAACTGACGCCGACAAATCCTTCTTTGAAAAAATGGGTACTGAAAAAACTGTCTATCACGTAACAGTGTGCCCCAAAAACCATTATTGCGAATATAAACCGCAGTGATGTTAAAGAATCAATCATAACTTCGCATTTGTTTGTTATCTTTCCTTCAGTTTGTTATTTATCAAGAATCCGGCAGAGCTGTTAGCCTATCTTTCTTTTTGTATGGCGTAAATATATGAATTTAATTTCGGTTTCAGAGTAGATAGCTTGTTGGTATCGATTGTAATCAGTTTTCTTTCTCCTTGGTTTTATAGGCTTTTCTTAACATTCTGCGGGGGAGGAGCCGTATTGTTTAAATCAATTATAATCTGTAACTTTGCCGGATAAACAGAATTTGTAATGAAATATAATACAGAAGAAAAGAAATTGGTTATGCCCGAATATGGACGCAATATACAGAATATGGTAGACTATTGCATTACCATTCAGGACAGGGAAGAACGTAAACGCTGTGCAGACACAATAATCAACATCATGGGAAACATGTTTCCCCATTTACGCGATGTAAACGACTTCAAACATATTCTTTGGGATCACTTGGCTATTATGGCCGACTTCAAATTGGATATCGATTATCCGTACGAGATCGTAAAGAAAGAAGACCTTTACTCACGTCCTCCGCGTATACCTTATAACAATTCGCGTATACGTTACCGTCATTACGGCAAGACGCTTGAGAAAATGATCCAGAAAGCAACCGAATTCGAACCGGGTGTGGAAAAGGACCAGTTGATCAAATTGCTGGCTACCCAAATGAAGAAATCGTTCCTTACCTGGAACAAGGAGTCCGTAGACGACCGGAAAATTTTTAAGGACCTTGACGAATTGTCTGAAGGTCGGATCATCTTGGATGAAGAGGTACATAAGCTGGCGGAAAGCCGTGATATACTCGCTCGCAACAATACGAACAACAAGAAAAACTATTCACGTAAAGGCCGATGAGTTCATTTGTCATAGAAGGCGGTTACCGGTTGTCCGGTGAGATTGTTCCGCAGGGCGCAAAGAATGAAGCCTTGCAGGTCATTTGTGCAACATTGCTTACGCCGGAAAAAGTGACAATCCATAATGTACCGGATATCCTGGATGTGAATAACCTGATACAACTCCTGCGCGACATGCAGGTGAAGGTGGAGCATCCGGCTGCCGATACCTATACATTTCAGGCCGATGCTGTCGACTTGAACTATCTGGAAACGGACGAGTTTTTGCGTAAAAGTGGTTCCCTGCGCGGTTCGGTGATGATAGTCGGTCCTCTGGTTGCCCGTTTTGGCAAGGCTTTGATCCCTAAGCCGGGAGGCGATAAGATCGGACGCCGTCGTCTGGATACTCACTTTGTCGGTATTCAGAAGCTGGGGGCTTGCTTCAGTTATGATCCTGACCGCCAGCTCTACGAAATAGAGGCGAAGAAGCTGAAAGGTGCCTATATGCTGCTTGATGAAGCTTCAGTGACCGGTACGGCCAATATCTTGATGGCAGCCGTGCTTGCAGAAGGAAAAACAACGATTTATAATGCCGCTTGCGAACCTTATCTGCAACAACTTTCTTCCATGCTGAATCGTATGGGAGCTCGCGTTTCGGGTGTCGGCTCCAATTTGCTGACAATAGAAGGGGTTGAGGTGTTGGGGGGCACTACACATACGATCTTGCCGGATATGATCGAGGTAGGCAGTTTTATCGGAATGGCCGCTATGACCGGTTCCGACATCACGATCAAAAATACAGGCTATGATATGTTGGGGATTATTCCCGATTCATTCCGCCGTTTGGGAATTACGGTCGAACAGATCGGTGACGATATCCATGTCCCGACACACGATTCTTATCAGATCGAGACGTTTATCGACGGCTCCATTATGACGATTGCCGATGCTCCCTGGCCGGGACTGACGCCGGACTTGCTGAGTGTCTTCCTCGTTGTGGCGACGCAGGCTGTCGGCAGTGTGCTGATCCATCAGAAGATGTTCGAAAGCCGTCTCTTCTTTGTCGACAAACTGATCGACATGGGAGCGCAGATCATTCTTTGCGATCCGCACAGGGCGACTGTGATCGGGTTGGGCAATCGTTTCAAACTGCGTGGTTCCAATATGGTTTCTCCGGATATTCGTGCCGGCATTGCTTTGCTGATTGCGGCGATGAGCGCCGAAGGAACCAGCCATATCCACAATATCGACCAGATAGACCGTGGATATCAGAATATTGACAAACGGTTGAACGGCATCGGGGCTCGTATTACCCGACTTTAAACATTCTTGTCATGATTAAGAAAGAAGACGTTTTCAAGATAGGGCAGTTTGCCAAACCTCACGGTATAAAGGGGGAGATCGCGCTGGTTACGAATAGTGATGTTTTTGACGATTCGGACGATCCGTATATCATATGTGAGATGGATGGGATCCTGGTCCCTTTTTTCATTGAGGAGTATCGCTATAAGACGGATACCGTTATCCTTCTGAAGTTGAAGAATGTGGACGACGAGAAAGCGGCCCGTGAATTTTCCAACCGCGAAGTCTTTTATTCGCTCGATGAAGTGGACAGGGACGACTTGGTGGGAGATATGACATGGGATAGCTTTATCGGTTATCGGGTCATAGACGAACATCATGGCGAAATTGGCGAGATTACTGATGTCGACGAGTCTACCATCAATGTCCTTTTGCAGATCGACCATAACGGCGAAGAGCTGTTGTTGCCTGCCGCCGAGGAACTGATTTTGTCTGCCGATCATGAGAATAAGACGCTGGCCGTTTCCGTTCCGGAAGGTCTGTTGGATTTATGAAATTGACGAATACACATGGCACAAAAGCAAAGACGAACAAATAAGAAATCATTCTGGCACCGGATTAGGTTTAAATACAAACTGTCTTTCTTCAATGAAGGAACGCTGGAGGAAGTATGGTCTTTCCGGTTGTCACAGCTTTCCGCATTTGCGATGTTGGCCTTGTTTGCTTTCTTGCTGATCGCTTTTACTGCCTTTATCATTATTAAGACACCGATACGGAACTATCTGCCGGGTTATCTGGATGTGGAAGTTCGTAAGGAGATCATGCAGAATGCCTTGCGTGCCGATTCGCTGGAAAGGATGATCCAGATACAATCTCTTTATCTGAATAATGTGGCAGGTATTCTGTCGGGGACGATGCCGATCGATTCGATTCGAGAGATCGATTCGCTGGCACGAGTGAACCCTGACTATGAGATTCCTCAAACGAAGGAGGAAAAGAAGTTTGTAAAGGATTTTGAAGAGGCGGAGAAATACAACTTGGCTGTCCTGGACCCGAATCCGGTTCCTACCGATGGTGTCTTTTTCTATAAGCCAGTAGATGGAGTGGTTTCTTCTCATTATAATGCTAATATCCGGCATTATGGTGTCGACTTGGTTGCAGCCCCGAAAGAAAGCGTGCTGGCGACGTTGGATGGCACGGTGGTCTTTGCAGGCTTCGATCCGAACTTCGGGAATGTGATACAGGTGCAGCATAGGAATGGTTTTTTATCTATTTATAAACATAACGAATTATTGCTGAAAGAGGTGGGCGACCGCGTCGTCGCGGGAGAGGCCATTGCTCTGGTAGGCAATACGGGGAAACTGTCGACCGGTCCCCATCTCCATTTCGAGTTGTGGTATAAAGGTGGTCCAGTCAATCCCGAAGAATATATAGCATTTTAATACGCATGAAAAGAAACTTGGCCATATTAGGTTCTACAGGTTCTATCGGAACACAGGCTTTGGAAGTAGTCAGCGAACATCCCGACCTTTTTGAAGTATATGCTCTTACTGCCAATAATCAGGTGGATCTGTTGATTAATCAGGCACGTAAATATATGCCTGAAGTGGTGGTAATCGCCAATGAGCAGAAATATCCCGAATTGAAGGAGGCATTGGAAGATCTCCCTATCAAGGTATGGGCGGGTTCGGATGCCATTGCCCAGGTCGTCCAGTCGGAACCGATCGATATGGTGCTGACGGCAATGGTGGGATATGCAGGACTGAAACCGACGATTGCCGCGATCAAAGCTGGTAAGGCGATCGCATTGGCAAACAAAGAGACGCTGGTGGTGGCCGGCGAACTGATCACGGCTTTGGCTGTCGAGCATAAAGTGCCTATCCTGCCTGTCGACTCTGAACATTCTGCCATTTTCCAGTGTTTATCGGGAGAGTGTGAGAATCCGGTGGAAAAGATATTGCTGACGGCTTCCGGCGGCCCTTTCCGTACCAAGACAATGGAGGAACTGGCAGTTGTGACCAAGGTACAGGCGTTGAAGCATCCCAACTGGAGTATGGGGGCGAAAATCACGATCGACTCGGCATCGATGATGAACAAGGGGTTCGAGATGATAGAGGCGAAGTGGCTGTTCGGGGTTACGCCGGAACAGATACAGGTCGTGGTGCATCCGCAGTCGGTGATCCATTCGATGGTTCAGTTTGAAGATGGTGCGGTGATCGCCCAGTTGGGGATTCCCGACATGAAACTTCCGATCAGCTATGCTTTCTCATATCCCAAGCGGTTACACTGCAAAGCGCCCCGGCTGGATTTCACCCGATATGCAACGCTTACTTTCGAGGAGCCGGATATGGAGCGTTTCCGTAACTTGGCGTTCGCGTTCGATGCAGTCAGGAAAGGTGGTAATATGCCTTGTATCTTGAATGCTGCCAACGAAGTAGTGGTCGCTGCTTTCCTGCGTGACGAGATCGGCTTCTTGCAGATGAGTGACGTTATCGAAAAAACAATGGCGAAAGCCACCTTCATCCCTGTTCCTTCTTACGAAGATTATGTGGCGACGGATGCGGAGGCGAGAAAAATTGCAGAGCAATTTTTTAATTGATAATTAGGAGAGAAAATATTATAAAGAAAGATAATAGATAATAATTAAGAACAAGACGATTGAGGATGGACAAGGGACAAGAAGGAGTATCGAAGGTATTTAATTGTCAATTGTTCATTGTCAATTGTCAAGAGACAAAGTATGGAGACATTTTTAGTTAAGGCTCTACAGCTCATTTTGAGTTTATCGATATTGGTGTTGGTCCACGAATTCGGACATTTTATCTTTGCCCGTATCTTTAAGGTTCGGGTGGAGAAATTTTACCTTTTCTTTGACCCGTGGTTCTCGATTTTCAAGTTTAAGCCTAAAAACAGTGATACGGAGTATGGGGTCGGCTGGCTTCCTTTAGGAGGTTATTGCAAGATATCCGGTATGATCGATGAGAGTATGGACAAGGAGGCGATGGCACAGCCGCCGAAGCCTTATGAGTTCCGTTCTAAGCCTGCCGGACAACGGTTGATGATCATGGTTGCCGGTGTGTTGTTTAACTTTTTGTTGGCGCTGTTTATTTATTCGATGGTGTTGTTCACTTGGGGGGATACGTTCCTGCCGTTGAAAAATGTGAAGGCGGGTATGGATTATAGTGAGACTTTCCATAACGTTGGATTCCAGGATGGTGATATCTTGCTGAAAGCGGACGATACGGAGTTGGAGCGTTTCGGAGAGGATTGTTTCCGCCGTGTACTCAATGCACAGACCGTAACGGTTTTGCGTGATGGTGTTGAAACGGTAATTCCTATCCCTGAAGATATGGCACAGCGTGTTATGCGGGATAAGAAAGGATTTGCCTCCTATCGTTTCCCGATGGTCGTGCGTGAATTGGGTAAGACGGAAAGTGGCGAATCACCTGCCGCAGTTGCCGGTTTGCAACCGGGAGACAGTATTGTCTCGATTAACGGCCAGGCAACCCCTCTGTTTGAAGATGTGGCTAAAATGCTGGATCAGAATAAAGGAAAGGATATTACACTTGGATTTTACCGTGGCGGAATGGAACAGTCGGTCGTTATCCAACCGGATACGGCGGGTAAGATCG
>ERZ791614.313-NODE-313-length-34771-cov-3.608711_pt1 | contig 34771 bp, 42 predicted proteins | sample MGYA00510274_ERZ791614 | MGnify/ENA primary metagenome ERZ791614 (study PRJEB30046, sample SAMN00715221) | human gut metagenome | study: EMG produced TPA metagenomics assembly of the A metagenome-wide association study of gut microbiota in type 2...
TACAACACCGTGTTTCATAAGAAAGAATACACCGGAGCTTCGGAAGAAGTTGGAGGAGTTGGGATATAACTGTTCTTCATTAAGACGTGATAGGTCTTGTTTGTGTACAGCTGCCTATCTTAATGTTTATCATTCTATACACCCTGAATGGCTCGACAATGAAGATATTCGTAAAACTAATGATATTGATTGCGGAACTAACGAAGAACTTTTCTTGGCAATAGCCGCATTACGGGATGATACAAATTATATGCAATGGTTTGTTTGTACGAGTGATTATAAAGAATTTGATGGTAAAGAGTGGAAAGTTGGAGACTTTGATTTAAATACATGTCCGGATGATTTTGACGACATACTTCCTAATTGGCGTAAGGCTACTGTAAACGAATTGATTCAACACTTTAAAGAAAAGGAGGAATAAAATGGAAGATAAACTTATAACGATAAACACTTTGAATATATTATTGCAAAAAGGCTTTAACTATTATCATTTCCCAACACAATCATTAGCCCAGAAATGGCTTCGTGAAACAAATAACATACATATTTCCATCATTAGAAACGCTTGCGGTTATGGCTATGATATATGCAAGGCTGACAATGGCACTCATATAACCGATGGGATATTTGATGGTCCTAACGATGGTGGTCAGTGGGACACCTATGAAGAAGCATTGGAAGCTGGAATACAGAAAGCAATTGAACTAATATAAAATACAAAATTATGAAACCATTTGATTTAGAAAAAGCAAAAGCAGGTGCGCCTCTATGCACAAGAGAAGGATTTAGAGCTAGAATTGTATGTTTTGATGCAAATAACGATAAATTCCCTATTGTTGCTCTACTTGAAGGTGATGATGGCAAAGAATATCCCGTTTCTTTTACTAAAAAAGGACGATTTTCTGATGGAGAAAAAGACACTCCTGACGATTTATTCATGGTGGGAGAAAAGAAAGAAGGATGGATAAATATATATGAAGCATCGAAAGAAAGATGTATTGGAGCGGTTTACAACTCAAAAGAAACAGCCATGCGTATGAAAGTTAACGAAAAAGATATTACATACATAACTACAGTTAGAGTAGAATGGGAGGAATGATCATGAAAAAAATAATGTTCAATGATGAATTTAGATTAACGCAAGCTGTATTGGATGGTCGAAAGACTATGACGAGAAGGATTTGTAAATACGATAGACCTGATGAAAGTTGGGATATTGTATTTCCCGTTTTTGAATCTAAAGATTATGATAGCAAAGGAAACCTAATATCTCCTTTATTGGGTGCATTTGGGTGGAAAAATAAAGATGGAGATTTTACAGGATGGAATAATCCCCTTTATAAGTTTTGCGAAGTGGTCGCTATAGCGCAGAACTATAGGGATTCAGGCTATTCCCCAGACTCACTAGACAGGCATCCGAAAGATTTAAGCGTTCGTGGCCTCATGAAGGATTCCGCAGGATGGAATAACAAAATGTTCGTTAAGTCGTATGCTTGTAAACATCACATAAAGATAACCAATGTAAAAATAGAGCGTTTACAAGATATATCAGATGAAGATTGCTTGAAAGAAGGAATTGTTAAGCAAGAGGTAATATCTGATGAGTCACCACTTATTTACGCCTATGATGCCTTTTTGAATGGAGAAAGCGGTTATTTCGCTTCCCAGTGGTTCAAGAGCCCCAAAGAAGCCTTTGCTGTCCTGATAGACAAAGTATCCGGCAAAGGTACATGGGAAAGTAATCCGTTTGTATTTGCTTACGAATTTGTGTTAGTTGACTAAGGGAGGAATAGCCATGCCAATAAGCGAAGTATACAATATGGATTGCATGGAATACATGAAAGGTATTCCAGATAAGTTTTTTGATTTAGCGGTAGTTGATCCGCCTTATGGGATTGATGCTGCATTTACTCCATGTTCTCGTATATCAAAATATGGTCAAACAATAACTGCAAATGATAATAAACCTAGCAAAGAGTATTTTGATGAATTGTTTAGAGTAAGTAATAATCAGATAATATTTGGCTATAACCATTTGTCTGATATGCTTCCTAAATGTAAGGAGTTTATATTCTGGTACAAACATCAGCCTGTAGTATCTTATGCCGATGGTGAACTTGCATGGACATCATTTCAGAAGTCTGCAAAATGTTTTGATTTCCCATATTTTGGAAATATTAATGCAGAAAAAACAGGATGCATCCTATGCAAAAACCGATAAAACTTTATTCTTGGATATTTAAAAATTACGCAAAATCTGGATGTAAAATTCTTGACACTCATTTGGGAAGTGGTAGTAGTCGCATAGCTGCCTATAAAATGGGTTTTGATTTCTACGCTACTGAAATAGATAAAGACTATTTTGAAGCACAGGAAGAACGATTCCGTTATGAATGTCATGGAGAGATAAAAACGGGAAAAGGGACATTAGTACAAACAAGCCTGTTTGGCGTATAGCAACGAAGTTATGAACCAAGCAGACAGCAACCTACTGGCGGAATGTATGAAGGAAGCTGGTAGGTTACTGAAATAGTTACTTCAATAGTTTTGTGTGCTACTATAAGCCCTATTAGGGCTTTATTCGGTATTTTTAGTTTGTGAAATGGATAAAATTAAGAAAAGATGTGTGCTGCACCTAAAGGAAACCAATTTTGGAAGTTAAGAAGTAAACATGGACGTGACAAGTTGTTTGCTACTCCTGATTTATTGTGGGAAGCGGCTTGTGAATATTTCGCTTATTGTGATAAGCACCCTTGGAAAGTGGTAAAAGATAAAACAAAGGGTAAAAATAAAGAAAAGGAGGAATCTCCTACTCAATGCCCCTATACTCTAACAGGATTATGCTCCTATTTAGATGTTAGTGAGGAATATTGGAGAGAATTTAAGAAAGCTGGACATGAAGATTTTTTTGGGGTCATTACACGTGTAGAAAACATAATCAAGTCTCAACAGCTAGAAGGTGCTATTGTCGGAGCGTTTAATGCTAATATTGTCTCTCGCATTAATGGATTGGCGGACAAGCAAGAAATAGATCATACTAATGCAGGCAAAGAGTTTAAGGGATTCAACTTTTTACCATATACTCCTGAAGTAGGCTAAGAAAAATGATTGATAGTAAAGTCAACATAAAGCAAAGGTTAGCGTACAATTATCTTCGTGATAATGAAACGAAATTTTTGTTGTATGGTGGAGCCGGTGGAGGTGGTAAGTCTTGGCTGGGCTGTGAATGGTTAATGCAATGCGCTTATTACTTACCCGGCACACGTTGGTTTGCGGGAAGAAATAATTTAAAAGATAGCCGCCAATCAATTACTGTCACATTTGATAAAGTTGCAAAGTGGCATGGCTTCACATCATTTACCAATACGGATGATGGAATATCATTTTATAATGGTTCAGAAATAATCTTCCTTGATCTGACATATTATCCGGTTAAAGATCCAATGTACGAAAGATTAGGATCTAAAGAGTTTACTGGAGGTTGGATAGAAGAGGCTGGGCAAGTTCATTACCTCGCTTTTGAAGTCCTTAAAACTCGCATAGGGAGACATTTAAATGATGTTTATAATATACAGGGGAAAATATTAATAACATGTAATCCTAAAAAGAATTGGCTTTATAGAGACTTTTATAAACCATGGAAAGAAGAAAAATTATATTCTCCTTATGCTTTCATCCCCGCATTAGTTCAGGATAATCCATACGCAACAGATGATTATCTTGAATCTTTACGGAACACAAAAGACAAAGTAACAAAAGAGCGTTTGCTTTATGGAAACTGGGAATATGATAGTGATCCAGCCGTACTATGCGAATACGATGCTATATGCGACTTATTTGTAAACGACCATGTTAAAGCCGTCGGCATCTCTTCCGCTTCTGCTGACCTTGCAATGAAGGGGCGTGATAGATTTGTGGCCGGGCATTGGATCGGAAATGTTTGTACTATCCGAATAGATAAAGATTTCAGTCCAGGAAAGATGATTGAGACCGATCTAAAAAATATGATGATAGAGTGCAAAATTCCTCGTAGTATGACGATTGTAGACTCTGACGGATTAGGAGCCTACCTAGAAAGTTACTTGACAGGAATCAAAGAGTTTCACGGAGGTAGTAAGCCAATAAACCCAGAATATGATAATCTTAAATCAGAATGCGCTTTTAAGCTTGCAGAATTGATTAATTCTCGGAGTTTAAGGGTTGTGTGTTCCGAACATCAAAAAGAGCATATAACGGAAGAATTAGGCGTATTAAAACAGGATCATATAGACGCTGATACTAGAAAGAAGGGTATTATCAGCAAAGATAAAATGAAGGAGATATTAGGTCGTTCTCCTGATTATTTGGATATGTTGATAATGGCAATGTTTTTTCGAATTAAACCTATACCACAAAGACCAAAAGCAAAATTAGGACAGATATGACAGTAAAAGAATTTTTAATAAAGAGCGATGTTTGCCGGGATCAGGAAGAATTGAGAAAGCAGATAGAGGAACTTCCGAAGCCGGAATTTATCGGGAATAAGCGCACTCCTTCCGATTTGAATGATATAACCATGGGACAGCTGATAATGCTTCAATCTATGGGAGATTCTAAAGATGTTGCGTTGATTCCTTGTAAGACGCTTCTTTGTATGGAAGAAAAGGAAATATTATCTGCAAAAGCGGAAACCATATTGGGATTTTCCATGTGGGTGATAACGGAGGTAGACCGGATAAATAAACTGTTTTCTTCCACAAGTATTGAATTGACTCCTATTCAAAAAAGAGCAGGATATGGGAATTTAAAGTTTGGTGCTTTTGGATTGATTCATCGATATGCTAGAATGATGGGTATAAGTAATCACGAAGACGTAGAGGAAGTGCCATGGATAAGAGTATATGAATGCTTTAGGATGGAAAAAGAAATAGCTCTATGCCAAATTAGAGAGACAAAAATTAGAGAAGAAGAATATAAATTGAAGTCAAAACGATAATTATGACAACAGTAGAGCAAAAGATAAAAAGCGTAGTTGATAAGATGGAGGGATTGACCTATGTCTTTGATAATTGGCAAACCGCCAATTTGAGGTTAGATAAGCTTCCTTTTCCAGCAGTGGTAAATGTACTTCCTGTTTCCGGACGATTTAACCTGAACAAAAATCAATTAAAAGATTATCCAAATTGCTTGATTGCTTTCATGGATAAGATAGATTTTGATTTTGACGGAACAGAGGCCGATCAAAAAGTAGAGCTTTGCAAAAGCTATGCTAAGGAGTTTATACTTCGCTTGAATGAAAGTGGATTATTTGAGTACATAGAAGGAGATATTTACTATTCTACTACTTATGACGGATTGGATTCTAATGTGGCTATTGTTGCAATTGAACTGCAGTTGAAAGAAAAACAAGGTCTTTTGCTTTGTTACGGTAAAGCTATAGGTGAAATATTCAAAAAGATAAGGGATTCGCTTTATGGCAGAGAAGGATGAAGCATTAGGAATTATAAAATATGAGTTAATCGATCTCCGCCAAAGGATAATCGACAATCACATAAGAGCGAGGCAAAAAGCTAGTGGAAAAACTATTGCCAGCTTACGGGTTGAAATAACAGAAAACAGCGGTATTCTTTGGGGAAGAAAAGCTTTTGGGACCTTAGAAACCGGAAGAAGGCCGGGAAGAGTTCCTAAGGGATTCTATAAAATAATTCTTGATTGGGTAGAAACTAAAGGGATAAGAGTGGAGAAACCTAAAACTTTCGCTTATTTCATTGCGAGAAAGATTGCAAGAGAGGGCACGCAACTTTATAGAGACGGAGGTAGAGATGATATTTACTCAAAAGAAATAGAACGCACAATTCAGTCTGTCATGGAGAAAGTTTTCGGCATATTCGAAAGAGATATTAAACATATAAATTTAAATAGCAATGAGAACAGAGGAGTTTAATGGACATACGATAACATATCCGGATGAAACTTGTTTTGCTTTTAATCCGCAGATTATAACGATAGATAATTTGACCGGTTCTGTTATATTTTATGTTGGAGACTATTCAGACATGAGGGAGCCTATATCAGGCAAAGTATCTATCGACATTTCAGAATATCTAAGATCGCTACTTAGATTTGATTACACAGCTATACCTAACTCAAAAAGCATTCATATTCAAATTGATATTGATGGTCCGACATTTGAATTTTATATAAATGTGATTTGGGGAGCTATGAATATAGGGGAGGTATTTAACCCTTCAAGGACGGTTACTATGTTTAGAAACTTCCCTTCTACTATTTCCATTTACAGCAATGGAGAAATAAATGTAAGATATGATGCGGAAGAATATACCTCTGTTGAAGTTGAAAAAACAGGGTTATTACACAAAGATTTCTCCGAATTATTTAAGGATGCAAAGGAGTTCGGCATGATTAAGATACTTAATACCCCAGAGGCTCCCAGCACATTTCAATATACTTTCGATCGGACGTTTAAACCTCTTCCTGATGATGCTGTTCTTATCAAGGTTCTATTTAATGATTGCACTAAGGGAATACATCTACGTTGGTTGGATCGTCACGGATTCCTTCAGTATTGGCTTTTCCAAGAGGGGGATTTGACCGGACAGTCTTCCAATGAAGGGGAGCAATTAAACGTTGATTATAGCAATATAAAATACGTTTACAATGGAATGAGCCGTTATCAAGGCAAAACATATCAAACGACACGAAAGGCTTGTGCTACGCTCGTAGAACGAGAAACATTCAATATGTTATCTTCTATCCATTCTTCTCCTATTGTCGATATGTATATTGATGAAAACTGGATACCGGTTAATATTGTAGCTGGCTCATTCACAGATAATGGAGCAGACCTTCAAGACTTTGAAATTCAAATAACTATGCCGGAAACTATTACACAGATGCTATGACAAGAGACGAATTATATATTAACGGTGATAAGGTTGATGTTGGAGATACTGATATTAGCCTGAACTATAAAAGCAATCTGCTCACTGATATTAGTAAGATTGTGAGCAATAACAGTTATACGATAAAACTTCCTAAAACAGCAAAGAATCTGGCTTTGATTGAGTGCGCACATCTTCCCAGTTCAACTACTAAATTCCCATATCTTAAACATGTAGGGAATGTTTTACGAAATGGAATAATAATTGTGAAAGATGCGAATGTTGTTTTGTTATCTGTGTCTGAATATATCGAAACTGCTTTGTCTTGGGGAAATGTAACTAATTTTGCGGAAGTAGTAAGTAGTGATAAGAAATTGACAGATTTGGAATATGGTACAGAAGAGGGAACAGATTGGGTAGTATGGAACAATAAAGGGAGTAATTCTGCGCAATTTCCCTTGATTAATTACGGATTTAATTCCGGTGATTCAAATGTGTGGTATCATCCGGTAATTACTGTCAAATGGATCCTAGAAAAGATTCAAGAAGAAAGCGGAGTAACGTTTAATTTCCCTTCTGATAAAAAGACTTTTATAGATAAAATGATTGTTCCTCTTCTAACGAGGAATGATTCACAAAAGATAAACGATGCTTTCCCATCTTCTTTGCAAATGGTTGGATATGTGATAGTAGAAAGCACTTTTTCTTATCTAAAGTTAAACTATATAGGAGATAGTACCCAACAGTATGCAAGTGTTGGTGGTCCTTATGGAGATAGATTGTATACCAAATATCCTATCACATTGAAAGTTAAAGGAACTATTGAAATGTTGGTTCAATACAATTCTGGGATGGACGTAAATAACCAGTATTTGAATTTGAGAGTGTCACAGTCTGATTCTTCTGGTAATATATCTAGCGTATCTACTATAGAAAGAAAAAACTATGCTGCATATATTGAGGCTCCTAACGTTAGATTACTTTTCAATTTTGACGATCTAGTATCTATTGAATCTGACGAATTTATGCATTTTACTATAAAAGCCATTGCTACAGGAGCAAGTAGTAGCGTATTGTCTTTAACGGTGTATGATCGTAATGAAATATCTTTTGGTGAGAAATTCCCCTTAGTTCCCAATCTTCCGGACATCAAGCAAATAGACTTCATCAAAGCCGTTGCCTCAATGGTTGGTTTGTTTGCTTTACCGGATGGCGAGAACGGGATCAAGTTTATTCCCTTTGATAATCTGTCTGCAAACAAATCTAAAGCTGTAGACTGGACGAATCGTGTGATAATGGCTTATAATAGCGTAACGCCAAGAAACTTACAGTACACCCTTGATAACATTGCTCAAAACAACTGGTTCCGGTATAAAGAAGATGATAATGTCATGGGAAACTATGACGGAAATATCCAGGTTGATGATGCCACGATTGAGTACGAACGTGATGCCATCACTTTGCCTTTCTCCGCCTGCAGTACAAAAGGAGGCGTTGCTTATATTCCTCTTTATTCTTATAACGAGGAAGGAGAGTTGGAGTATAACAAAACAAATCCCCGGATATTATTGCTTGATGGCACGAAGGGAATATTCAAGGGGCTAGAATGGACTACCTTAATTGCAAATAACTATCAGACGTACAAAGGACTAATCAATAATGCAAAGGTAGTAACCGAGTATATCCGTCTTAACAGTATCGAGTTACGGGACTTAGAGATGGATATACCGGTTTATTTGGCTCAATATGGTTGTTATCTGGCTATCATAGAGATAAAGACCAAAGAAAACGATATATGCGAGTGTAAACTTTTAAAATTGTAATACTATGGCAGAAGATGCAGTAGAAAAAGTATTAGAGATAAAAGTCCGATATGATGATGCGATCCGGAAGATTGCAGAATATCGGAAGCAACTTGATGTTTTAAAGCAGGTTGAGAAAACATTAACGGAAGATGTAAAGAAAGGAAGAATCAGTCGTGATGCTTATAATATAAAGCTGACTGAAACCAAAATTGCATCACAAGAATACATAGAGGCTATTCGTGTACTCAATAAAGAGATACAGAATAACCGAAAGATTGAGCAGGAACAAGAAGGAAGCCTGAAACAACTTCGTGCTCAACTATCTAACCTCACAGCCGAGTATGATAGTCTTTCGGAAGCGGAAAGAAATGCCGCCAAAGGTCAAGAATTAAAGAATAGTATAAACAATATTACAGATTCTATAAAAGGAGCTGAAGAAGAAACACAAAGATTTTATAGAAGTGTTGGAAGTTATGAAGAGGCTATCAAAAATGCGGTATCTTCCAATGTTCCCTTTATAGGGCAACTAATACAAATGCAAGAAGGAGCCGGAGGATTGAAAGGAGCATTTAATGCGGGAACAGTAGCAGTTAAGGCTTTTTCTAAGCAATTACTCGTTTTGTTGGCTAATCCTATTATAGCAATCCTATCTGCTATAGCTCTAGCTGTTATGGCGGTCGCAAAGGCTATTAATTCAAGTGAGGAAGCATCTAATAGATGGAGTATTATCATCGCTCCATTAAAAAGGGCTTTGGATGGACTTCTAAGCGTTATTCAGTTTGTTGCAGGAGCAATCTTATCTGTAGTAGAAGCTGGTGCAAAACTGAATGACTGGATTTATACCCAACTTGAAAAATTGCCGGTATTGGGGAAATTGTATAAGCAGTATAATGATGCGAATAGAGAGGCTATAGAGTTAGCGAAAGAAGAAATTGCCATAAGGCAACAATCCAGAAAGGATGAAGTACAGAACGCTAAAGACCAATTAGAAGTTGCTAAGTTGAGACAGCAGGCCAAGGATAAAGAAAAATTCACAGCAGAGGAACGACTGAAATTCGTGGAACAGGCTAATAAATTGGAAGAAGAGCAATCGAAAAGAAATGTTGAATTGGCGACAAGAGAATATGAATTATTGAAGAAACGTTCTGAATGGGCTGAAAACGATGCCGAAACGAATGACAAATTGGCTAAATTGGAAGCTGCCAAATTTAATGCAGAGAAAGAGTACTATGCTAAAACAATGGAATTATTGGAGCAGACCAATACTATAAAATCAGAAATTGCAGCAGAAGATAAAGCTAGGGCTGAAGAAGCAAAAAAACAAGCAGAAGAATATGCCCGTATTGTAAAAGAGCAAAAAGATAAAGAGATAGAAGCCATTCGACAAGCAGAAGATGCTATGTTGACTTTGGTCAAAGATGGAGCAGATAAGCAGCGTCATCAAATAAATCTCTCATATTCCCGTGAGATTGAGGATTTAAAGAAGAAACTTAAAGAGGAGCAAAATCTTACTGCTAAAGCTAGAGACGCCATACTTACCACAATTAAGGCTAAAGAGAAAGAACGTGAAATAGAACTGCAGAAGTTGGCATATGAACAGATAACCAAGGAAATTGAAAACCGCCAAAAACTTATCTCTTTACAATTAGAATCTGTAAAGGAGGGGAGCGAACAGGAATATCAATTAAAAATGAATCAACTTCTGGCGCAGCAAGAGTTGGAGCTTTCAAATACGGAACTTACCGAGCAGATGAAAATTGCCATACGTGCAAAATATGATAAGCAGTTGGAAGAGTTGGTTAATACTCGAAACGCTAATATTGCTAAACAAGAGCAGGAGGCAATAAGGCTTCGTTTTGAAACAGAAATAGCAGAATTGCATGGAAATGAAGAAGAAATTCTCCGTGTTAAAGTTGAGCAAAGAAAAGCTGAATTAGACGCTATCCAACAAATGGAAGGTGAAAGTATCGAGGCATTTAATCTGCGTAAATTAGAGGCTGAAAATGCATACATTGATGCAAAGCAAGAATTAACAGATAAGGAGATTGCTATAGAGCAGGCCAAATATGATGCAGTTGCCCAAATTACTGGAGGGCTTATATCTCTGACTGAACAATTAGGAGAAAGTAATGAAGGGCTGGCTAAATTCTCTAAGATATTGGCTTTGGGTGAAATAGCAGTAAATACAGGAAAGGCAATTGCTGCAGGTGTTGCGCAGGCGCAATCAGTGCCTTTTCCAGGTAATATTGCAGCTATTGCAACAACTGTCGCTACTATCCTTGCCAATATTGCAACTGCTATTAAAACCGTAAAGTCCGCCAAGTTTGCAACCGGTGGTTTAGTTACTGGGCCGGGTACCGGAACGAGTGATAGTATACCGGCACAACTAAGTAACGGAGAATCGGTAATGACAGCAAGAACTACGGAGTTATTCGCTCCGATCCTTTCCTCATTTAACCAAATGGGGGGCGGTGTTCCGATAAACATTACCGCATCAAGTAATCAGACCATGGGAGAGGATATGCTTGCTAGGGCAGTTGCAAAAGGAGTCCAGATGATGCCTAATCCTGTAGTATCTGTAACTGAAATAAACACAGTTGGAAAACGAGTTGAAGTACTTGAAAATTTAGGTAGCCTATGACAGCATACGAATTATTATCAATGAATGCGTTAGCCTTAAAAGCTATGTGCGATAAATCCTTGAATGTGTCCGATATTAAATATCTGGATTTATATAAGGAATACTCTCTGATGATTAAAGAAGGGCATAAAAAGACTTACATAATGCAATATCTTTCCGATCAATATAATATATCGGAAAGGATGGTTTACAACGTTATTGAGAAGCTTTCCTCTAACGTTGATTTATAGTTTAAGGGTGGGCGTTGCTCACCCTCTTTTTTACTGAAACGATTACTTCAGTGCAATTTTAGTCCTACATTCTTATAGCCGTATCTGGTTTAGTAACTTTGTTACAAACAATTACAGATATATGGCTAAATTATACATCAACAAAGACATTGCTGCTGATGCTGATAAGGTAAAATATTGGCTAACAGGTAACGATTCAATTTCTTTCCCTGATATACAGGGCTTTATAGACTGGATTCCCAACGATGATAATAGAATAGATATTGAGCTTCATTCTTGTGGTGGAGACTGCACAGAAGCTTATGCTATTTATGATGCTTTACGTGCTTCTGGAAAGGAAATATCATGTAAGGTTGTAGGAAATGCTGCATCTATGGCTACAGTAATTTTACTTGCTGCACCACTTGAACGAAGAAGCGCATATCAACATGCCGAGCTATTGATTCATTCTCCTTATTATCCGTCCGGTGCAAAAATTGGGGATATAACTTTGGCTAAATTGGAAGAATTGAAAAGCGATCTGGAAGCAGAAAAAGAAAAGATGCTTAATCTCTATGTAGATCGCACAGGACAATCAAGAGAAGTATTAGAGGCGCAGATGGCAACAGATAGCTGGTTTGATGCAGAGAAAGCTATTGAGCTGGGATTTGTGTCTTCTATTGTTCCGGCTGCTTCTGCATCTGCATCCAAACCAGAGCTTAATAGTAATCTTAATATTGAAAGTATGTCAAAAGAAGAAAAGAAAGTGACAGTTGCACAGGCATTTCACATGCTTGGTGTTGCTTTGGGGGTAGTAAAGGAAACTCCTGAAGCTGTCGGAATGGTAATTACTACATCAACCGGTGATGAGTTGACTGTAGAACGTGAGGAAGGAGAAATTCAGGTTGGTGATCCGGCTTCTCCTGATGGTGAATTTGTACTAGAAGACGGACGCACGGTTATCGTGGTTGATGGGGTTATTACGGAGATTAAGGATCCTTCTTCCAACGAAGAAGATACACAAGCCTTGAAAGACCGTATTGCAGAACTAGAAGCAGAGAACGCTTCTCTAAAATCAAGTGCAAAGAGTGAAACCGATGCTCGTATCATTGCGGCTGTGGAAAAAGCAGGTGGAGAAGCTTGGTTAAAAAAGGCCACTGGTTCTTATGTGCCTGCAGGCCGGTCGTATACTCCACAGACAAAGAAAGATGAAGAAACAAAACCGGTGAGCTTGGTGGAACGAAAGTTAGAAGAAGCGAGAGATAAAAATAAAAAGAGATACTCAAAAAAGGTATAAGGTATGAATATTTTAGATTCAGTAAAAAACTTGACGAAGGATAACGGAGCGGTAAAAAGCTTGCGTGATCTATTAGTGTTGACGAACTTTGTTGATGAATCCTTGGAGCAGTTCTTTACGTTTGTTCAAAATGTACAGAACGGGCAAAAACTTGGATGGACTGGAGAAATGGAAGATGTAGGCTGGGCTGGTGCTCCCTGTAATCCTACTTATAAAGATGTTACTGTACAGGCAGCGGAAAAGACATGGGATATTGGACAATGGTCAGTTCCTTTGAAATGGTGTTATGAGGACTTCATGAACACTATTGCTGAATATGCGCTAAAGACCGGTACAGATATTGGTGATTTGACAAGCACGGAGATTATGGATGTTATCATTTATCCGGCTCTTGACCTTGCAATTAAGCGCATGTTCTGGCGTTTTATTTGGTTTGGCGACAAAGAAGCTCAAAACGTGTCAACAGGACAAATCACAGATGGGGTAGATGTTGAACTGTTCAAACCGTGCAATGGTTTCTGGAAACAATTATTTGCCATCGGTGCAGCCAATACAGGTCAAAGAGTGAATATTGCAGCCAACAGCGAAGCTTCTACTGCAGCACAATTGAGCGGAATTAAAACGGCCAATGTTGCAATCGGAATCTTTGATTCATTGCTTGAAAACGCTGATCCTCGTATTGCTGCAATGGAAGGTGCTGCTATTTATTGTACTAAGTCTTTAGGCGATGCCCTTACCAAAGATTTGAAACGTGAATACAAAGAGATTCTGACATGGGAACAAATCTTTAAAGGTTTGGATGTAACAGAGTACAATGGAGTTATGGTATATAGGGTTTCTATTTGGGATCGCTTTATTCAAAAATACCAGAACAATGGAACTAAGCTGAATCTTCCTCACCGTGCGATTTATGGTTCTCCAAAGCAGCTGTTTGTTGGTTCTCCCGCAAATCAAATTATTTCTGATTTGGAAATTTGGTTCAATCAGGATGAAAGAGTAACCAAGGCTTATTCAGCTGGTCGCCTTGGCTGTTTGATTGGAGAGGATAATTTGTTCCAACTTGCTTATTAAGAAAGGAGATTTTATGTCAGGAGTTTGTGACAATTTAATCAAAAAGGACATCGCACCGTCGTGCGATGATCCTATTGTTCCGGGAATAGAACAGGAAGGCGTTATTGCTAATCGATCTGATGTTGATTTTTCCGCAACCACTTTCAATTCAACTCGAAAGAATGTGATTGAAACGTTGGCGATGAAATCCGGCAAGAAAGCATATAAAGTTGTGGTTTATGGCGGTACTCCTTTTACAGGGACAAATGTAGCGTTGGCTACAGGGACATATCGTAATACATTTACTAACACCGTTAATATGGTCGTTTTGGCTAATGACCCTGATGTATGTGGTGATATTATTGACGGATTAGCAAATGGGGAGTTTGTCGTTGTTCTGGAAAATAAATCCAAGGGCTTGCAAAAGGAAACTAATCCGGGAGATTCTGCATTCCAAGTATATGGCTATTATCAAGGCCTAAAAGCTGCAGAAATAAGCAATGATAAGTATTCAGAAGACACAGATGGTGGTTGGTCTATCAGCCTTACGGAAACGAAAGTTCCTAAATCCGCTTTATTCTTGTATAAAACAAGTTATGAAACAACTAAAGCGGCTGTAGATGCTCTTACATCTGTTGTAGGAGGGTAAATCATGGAATTATTAAAAGTGGTTGGTAAGTTGGAAGAATTGAGAGAACGTGATGTTCTCTCTTCTTCCGACAAACTTGACATTGAATTAATGTACAGAGACGTTTTCGGAAGGAATTTCGTCAAAACATCTTGTAATGACTGTTACCATGATGCTGTGATTGAAATGTATATACATCTAAAAAAAACAGGTAAAATGAAGGAAAAATCAAATTACATATTGAAAAATGGTGTTGTCCTACAAAAAGAGTTTGGAAGTGGGGAAATGTATACCAATGAGAACATTACCGATGAATTTGCAGAAAACTATTTGTCGGATAATCCAAAAGGTATCATGTTTTTTGCAGGCTATCCTGCAGATTGGGAGAATAAAGTAAGAAAACGTGTACTGAAACGAGAATCTATTAGCGATGAACTTATAGCAATTATTGTTGAAGCATTTGATAGTGGAGTTTCAGAAGATTCATTGCTGGCCGAACTTACAAATTATGAGCTTGGTGGACGAAAAATCACCGAAAAACAATTGAACAATCATCTTTCAAAGGCGAAAGACATAATTGCAAAAAGAAAAGACGCTGAAAAGCTGGATAAACAGCAGGAAAAGAAAGAGGAGAATATTGAAAAGTCAGAGAAAACAGAAGAAAAATAATCCATTATGAGGGTAAAGGACCTTAAAAAGAAAAGCAGTAACCGAGTAGATGTATCTTACTTGCGTCAGTTTGGAATACAAGGGTTTGGAGATGACAACCTTTACCCTCAAACTCTCCGCAATATCATTGCTGCAAGCTCTACCGGAAGCGAATGTGCAGAGCGATATGCCAATTTTATCGAAGGTAACGGATTTAAAGACATTCGTTTTTCTGAATATGTCGTAAATAGAAAAGGAGATACCGTAGATGATATTCACGCTCTTGTATGCCCTGACGTAGGAGATTTTGACGGAATGTCATTACATGTTAATTATAACATATTTGGAGAAATATGTGAATTGAATTATGTCCCTTTTGAAAATTGCAGGCTTTTGGAAGAAGATTCTAACGGGTATGTTGCAAAGATAGCAGTTCATCCGGATTGGAGCGGCAAAAAGACACGTGCCGGTAAACCTCTTCAAGTAAAAAAAGAAAATATTGATTTTATAGATGTGTTCAATCCTCGAAAAGAGGTGGTTTTAGCTCAAATAGAAGCTGCTGGCGGTATTGAGTATTATAAAGGACAGATTCTATGGTTGTCCGGAGGCGGAAAAAATGTTTACCCTCGTTCACGTGCCGATAGAGTTGTAACAGAAATGAGTACAGACGAAGGCTTAGCTAACGTGAAGTTTAGAAATGTTCGTTGTAATTTTCTATCAGCCGGTATTGTTATAACCAAAAAAGGACAAAGTATTGCCGGAGAGGATTCATCAGGTTTAAATGATAATGACGGTTTTTCTGATATGCTAGGAAAGTTACAGGGAGACACTAACTCATTAAAGATGCTTGAAGTTGAAATTAGCTCTGATGAAGAAAAACCGGAGTTTGTCGATCTGTCATCAAAGAATTACGATAAAGAGTTTTCCGTTACGGATGCGAGTGTAGTAGAAAGAATATATTCTGCGTATGGTCAAGAACCTTGGTACTGCATCCGTATTGGTAAAGTCGGTTTTTCTGGTGATATTTTGGAAGATGCTTTTGAATACTATAATTCTATTGTTTCTAAACAACAACGCATGATTGAACGGGCTTTTCAAAAGATTTTTGACGGTTGGTATGAAGTGGCTAATCCTTCAAATGATTACAGTGTTGAACCTCTTAAATATGTGAGAAATGCAGCAGTATCTAATAACAGCAGAGGAGGTATCTAAACTTTCCCGTGATATGTCTATTCATTTGGATGATTCTAAAATTGAGACATATATTCGTGAATCTGAAAATATTGACATCAAGAGTGCATTAGGAGATGCATTATTTCTTGAAGTAAAGGAACATCCTGAAAAATATAATATTCTTCTTAATGGTGGGGAATATGATAGCGAGTGCGGCGTCAGACAGTCCTTTGTTGGTCTTAAAACAGCACTTGCTTATTATACTTATGCCCGTATCGTAAAAAATGGAGATGGCAATGTTACTCGTTTTGGATTTGTAAATAAAGAATCTGAATATTCATCCCGTCCGGACATAAAAGAGAAAGTTATGGCTTACAATGATACATTCAGTATTGCGGACAGATATTTAAAAGAGTGTGTACAGTATTTGAATGATTGCAAAAATGACTTCCCTCTATATAATGGTGGAGGGAAATTGAAGGCAAATAGAACGGTTTATCGAATAATTGGAGAATGATATGGAAGCAGAAGGATTATTAGATAGGGCAAAGCAAATCAGAGATGAAAAAGAGGACGGAGCGAATACGGCGTTGCGTGTTGGCGGTCTGATGGTTGATATGGTTAAAACATTTGCGAATAAATCCATGAAGATATTAGGGCATTATGATAGCTTAGAAGAGTTAAGGTTAGCATACCCTAATGGTCCTACAGAGGATGGTTTATACGCTATAGGAGAAAGACCTTATAGTTATTATGCTTATTATGATGGAGATTGGCAAGATCAGGGGAAAATTATGGCAGAATTAGCTCCTCCTGTTCCCGTGGGCGGAATATTTATAACTAAGTTTACTGAAAACCCTGCCGTCCGTTATCCGGGCACAACTTGGGAGAAGTTGGAGGGCCGTTTCCTTTACGGTACCTCCGGACAGGAGGAAAGCGGTACAACCGGTGGAAGTCCTTCGGTTGTGTTAAGTGTTGAAAATATGCCTTCCCATACTCACTCACTTACAGCCCGAACAGATGAATCCGGTTCTCACACCCATACAGCGGGCAATCACCGTCATCAGGTAGACAGCCATAGCCATACACAGTCGACACACTCGCATAGTGTTAAGATGTCGGATAGAAATGACAATGGTAATCCAGACTACCTGTTTGGGCATAATGGCGGTAATTACGGTATGGATTCGGCAGCATCTGGAAATGGCTGGGGGCGATCAGGTGCAGCAGGAGGTGAAAGTACTGGTAGCGCTGCTCCTTATACCAGCTATACAAATCCAACCACGTCTGAAAACGGAACCCATTCTCACGGATTAAGCGGGACCCTTGCTGAAACTGGAGAAGGACAGGAATTCAGCATCCTTCCTCCATATATCAAGGTCCATATCTGGGAAAGAAAATCGTAATATTTAAAATAAAAAAATATGGAAAAGTATATTTATTTAGACAGGGAAAACGCAAAGAAAGGTATAGCTCTTGTTTTTGCAGTCAAAGATCATCCAATAAAGGATTATCCGGCATATTTTGAGGGTAAGGCGATAGAGTTTGTTGGAGAAGACCTTCCGCATTATATCACCTACGTACAAGACGGAGATAAGGAGTATGTACGTGAAGCCACACGAATAGAACTGTATGAAAGGGGAATAATATCCCTTCCCGCAAATGAAACTATTTCGGATGGTGCTATCGTAAAGAAAACACGTGAGCAGCTTGTAGCCGATGGTGTAATAACCTTGGAATCGGAACTGTCTAAAGCCCGGTTCGATCGAAAACGCCAATTAGAAGCGGTAGACCTGTATGATAAAGCGGTACTACGTGGGGATGTTCAAGAAACAGAAATGCAAAAAAGTATCCGGGATACCTATCGAAATAATTGGCTTACTATCACTGACCGATATACAGATATTAGTATTCCCATTGAAAGCATGTATCCACTGATGCCTGATTTCATTGCTTACTTCTATTCTTAAATTTATAAACAATAAACAGATAAAGCTATGATTCTACTAGTATTAATGTCGTTCATCCTCATTGCCGGCTACGTCTTTGCAATGATTAAAAAGATGGAGGAAATTCCTTACTCTATCAGTGACACCTACTATGCCCTGACGCATAAGTTTTGGTTCGGTTTGTGCATGATCGGCTCCGGTGTATTGCTTCTTCCGGCAGCATTTGAAGCAAGTACGGAAAACAGCCAGTTTCTTGTATTCCTTTCGGTTGTCGGGATGATTGTATTGGGTGTATCTCCCAATTTCAAAGGAAGCCAGAAAACCGCCCATTGTATCGGTGCCGCCATGTCTTTAATCTTCTCCCAGATATGGGTAGGTTGCAATTCTTGGTATTGGCTTTTACTATGGGCTGGATTCATCGCTTACATGGTTATCTCCATGAGTGAGCACTGGACCGGCAATTTCATCTCTGACTTCATAAAGAGAAAGCCTATGTTCTGGATAGAGGTAGTTTCGTTGTTAACCGTTTATCTAACTTGTATCTTATGAAAGAAGCAATAGTACATACCACAACCGGAGGATTTGCCGCAATAGCCACTGCATTTGTTGCCGAATCATTGCAAAATATGATTCCGTGGCTGATTGTCTCATGTGCTGTAATCCTCTGTGATCTCCTATTCGGAGTAAGGAAAAGTATACTAATGGGTGAAAAGGTAAGATTCTCACGTGCGATCCGTGCCACTATGGGAAAGATGGTCACTTACTTTGCTTTCGTCTGCATGGTCTGCATGATTAGCGTAGCAAGCCACAATGAATATCCTATAGATGTGTATTCCTGCTTATTGGTATGCTTCATAGAGGGATGCTCGATAGTTGGGAATATACTGAAGCCAAAGGGGATTAACATCAATCTTATCGGGGCTTTGGGTGTGTTTGGTAAGAAGGTGTTTAAGGTTGATAAGGAAGATGTGAAGGATATAATCGAAAAAGAGGAAATACATGAATCAAATAAATAAAATATATAACGAGGATTGTCTTGAGGGTATAAAACGCATTCCTGATGCAAGTATAGACTGCATTTTAACCGACCCACCCTATCTCTATTTGAAGGGGCAGAAATTAGATCGTCCGTTTGATGAGCACGCTTTATTCACAGAATTTAAACGGGTGTTAAAGCCTACGGGATTTATCGTTCTGTTCGGTCGCGGTACGTCATTTTATCGCTGGAATACCATTCTATCAGATTTAGGACTTAAATTTAAAGAGGAAATTATCTGGGATAAAGGTTATTGCACTTCACCATTAATGCGATTATCTAGGGTACATGAAACCATATCTATTAATTCAATGCCTAAAGCTACTATTAATAAATGCAAAGTTCCGTATCTTGAGATGAAACAGTACGACATAGCAAGTGTAATACAGGACATCAAGAGGTTGCGTTCGGTATTTACTCAATCTAAATCAATGGAATCTGTTAAAAAATTTTTAGAGAACAACTGTCGGGATACTTCTGATAGCTGGGAAGCAAACAACATATCAATATCATCTGATATTACTAAGGAAGATAGATGTGTATCTGTCATGCGTATGTTTGAACAAGGCATGAATGAGAAAACAATTATTAGGGTAGATAGAACAGACTGCGAAACGTTTACAAAATTTGGAATAAACTCGGATAAACGTAAAACTGGTGATAGATGTTGCAATGTTATGCAATCAATGGAATTTGGATTAAATGAAAAGTCGATTATAAAATGTGCACGAGATCATTACTCCGCAATACACCCTACCCAGAAGCCGGTTAGGTTGATTGAACGGCTATTAGCATTAGTCACGCAACTAGGTGATGTCGTATTAGATCCGTTCTCTGGAAGTTGTTCTACTGCTGTGGCTTGTATCAATACCAATCGAAAGTTTATTGGTTTTGAAATTGATAAAGAGTATTACGATGCAGGCATTCATAGGATTAATGAAACTTTGAAAGATTTAAAACTAGTAGTATGATAAATAAAATCAGCGCCTTAGCCAGCAAGCTTCTATCCAAGATCGGCATAGACGGCATGGCTCACATTATAGTCTGCCAGAACCTGGTAATATGGCTATCGAAATATACGCCACTGTGGTTAGCAATCATTATAACCGTCGTGATCTTCATCCTAAAGGAAGTGTACGACAAGTACTGCAAGAAAACAGAGTTCTCAATTAAAGACATCATCTGTGATTGCGTAGGTCTGGCGTTGGGAGTATTAACATTGATATTATAGGAGGAAAGATATATGGGAAAGTATTTCACAGTGGCCGAAATGGTAAAGAGCGAAACGGCAGATAGGCGTGTTATCGACAACCGCCTGCCGAAAGCATTGATATGCAATGTAAATGGATTAATAGACAATGTTCTTGATCCTCTCCGGGAAGCCTATGGCAAACCTATTACTGTAACGAGCGGATACCGTTGCGAAGCATTAAACAAGGCTGTAAGAGGAAGTAAGACCAGCGAACACATGAAAGGAATGGCGGCCGATATAGTTGGCACTCCGAATACAAAATCGGAAAACAAAAGGCTATTCAATCTCGTACAGGAGCTTGGACTGCCTTTTACACAGCTGATAGATGAGAAGAACTTCTCATGGGTTCATGTTAGCTATGATAGCTGCAACGTGAAAAAACAGGTTTTAAAATTATAATCAATAGGAGGAACAATCATGGCAGATTTACAATTTACCCAAATAACGAATCAGAGTCTTTATGCGTCAGAAGTCGTTGTTAACAGCAATTTCAATATTCATTTAGACCGTGTTTCTGGATCAGAAATCAGAATATATCAGAAGACCGGTAGCAAAACTGAATCAATGGATGAACGGACAGCCGAAAGCCGAGGTTTTGACCCTGTATTTCTTCCGGGATATATCCAAAGTGATTCCGGCAAAGTGTTTGATTACGATTTTGACGCCTTGGTTTATCCGAAGGTAATTCGTATCGAAAGCTATACAGAAATAACAAGTGGAATCCTAACGGAGGCTGAATGATGCTTAATAGAGTCTCATTAAACACAATAGGGCTTAACCGGATCGGATTGAACCGAATTGGTAAGCCTTCTCGTGCTTCGTCCGACCGTCCCTACATCGACCCGGAAGTCTTAGCATCCCTGAAAGCCGTCTGCATCTGCTACGGTAAGAGTAACGACGACCCGGACAGGGCTGTTGTCAAGAACTTGGTGGACCCTGACAATCCGTTTGTGATTAGTAATGCGGCTTACACCGAAGGAAGTGGCTACGCAGATAAAGGTAGTCCTTACTATGGCGCATTCGTCACCGACGGAATCGACGACCTGATTACTTCCACCAAGACCGTACAGGAGATGCTGGGAGGAAGTAATGAGATTACTGTTATTAGTATGACTACTTGTTTGAGTTCATATCATTATAGTAATAATACAGCATTGACTAATTATATTAGAAGTGACAAAGAATTTATTAGAAGTTATGTAAGCAATGCTAATGACAGAAAATGTGGCATATATGGCTACTATATATCTAATATAAATTCTTACAATACTACAATTAAAGTAATCAATAATATTCTTGGAGATAAAGAAGATTATAAAATAGTAAATGCTGTTGGTACTAGTCCTGAAATTTGGGATAGTAATTTCTCTATTGTTGGTTATTTAGCTAATAATGGCAATATAGTTGAAACTAGCCAAGTTGCTTGGTACTGGACAATCATCGCCAACAAGGTACTGACTACCGACCAAATCAACCAGGTAATCGCCTACTTCAACTTGGATAGAACTCTTAACCCTGATATACTGTGTAATACTATCAAACAAGGAATCACCAACGAGAACCACGCAGAGTTTGGCGATAAGCTGATTGACTTTTCAGGCAACGGTAGGGATATTCAGCTGAATAATATTGCTTGGGACGGGGATAGTGGTATAGGTAAGTATAATTATCCTAACTGGAAGGTTAATGTTACACAAGGGAATAAATACGCTCGTATTGTTTATTATGATTCTATCAATGGTACTTATTCGGCTAACTTTAAAGGAATAACAGATTTTTATAAGAGTTATGGCTTGTCAATAGAGATTAGAGTAAATAGAGCAAACACTGTTGATTTTCATTCAATAAAGGAAGATGGTATATACACTATAACTCCACCCGATGATACTACAAGTATGGATATACGTTTTGGTGGAGAGAACGTTTATAATGCTTCTTGTAATATAACCATCACCCAAATCCCTTCCCATGCAGGTGGTTTATGCCTTGACGGTATCAATGACTTCGGTAAGGTGACAGGGATGCCGATTTACAAGGATTATACGGTAGTAACCGATAGAGAAATATTTGCTAATATTGGAGCTATATTGTCAAAGAATAATCCGGGGGCATTTGTGGAAACTGCCGGAAATAGTGTTTATAGTTTTGGTCAAGCTACTTCTGGTCTAAAATTTATTTCTACTAGAAGTATATCTTATTTATCTAAATACTCTTATTGCGGGCAATCTATAGCAGCAGGTGCAGCAGAAGATGTCCCTGATATGTGGTTAGGAACAATTAGGGATGGTGATTCTCGTTTCTTCAACGGAGCTATCTACTCTCTCATGTCCTTCCCATATAGTATGTCCGAGTTCTTGATAGAGCGTCAGTTGAAGAAGCACAAACTAGGTACGCTGTATCCGGATATGGTGGAGTTTAGACCGATAGTGAAGAGTAATCTACCTTATTCTTCCATTTCCTATTCTGTTAATCCCGGAGAATATATCTCTGTAGATAGCATGGTTACCATCACTATAACGTTACCAAATACTTCTGATAAACTAATGGAGGTATCGTGCAATGCTATCAGTGATATATCCATATCCGGTGACAATGGCGTTTACGAGATTACGGGAAAGATAGTCAAATCCCCTCAAAAGATAAACCTTGTTATCTCCAGCTACTTGACAATGCTGAATAACGAGACTTTAATTTCAAATGAAACATTAATTAAAAACGAATGATATTATGGAAAAGATATTTGATATAGCAAAAGACTCCGAACAAAAGTGGGGAGTCATTGCGCAAGGGATAGATGGAAATTTTGAAGAAGTAGAGAGAGAAGTCGATGAGTTTAATAATCGGTTGGTTGATATTGATGGCGAAAGTGTTTCAACGAAAACATTTGGTACTGATGATTTTACAAAACCATCGGAGAGCAATTTATGGGTTGTATATCCTTTTGCAAATAACGTTGTAGGGAATGGTGATGATACAATATATACAGTACAAGGAGAAACTCAAGTATTTGCGGGTAACAAAGCGATTTGCGTTGATCTCAAAAAGGGTGATGTTGTAAAGGCTAAATTCTACGGACAAAAGCCAATCGCAAACGGTGGTACTGCTGGCTCTTATGCAATATCAAAAAATGGTGTTATCTCGTACATTGAGCAATCATTGCAAGATTTTCGCACCAACAATTTGCAATTTACCGCCGATACCGATGGCAAGTTGTTTATCAATAATGATTTTGATGATTGTGCCGATGCGTTTGTGCAAGTTACAAGTGCAGCATATAATCCAAATGCAAGGTTGCCAAAATTGGAAAATCGTGTGGCAATTTTGGAGGGCATAACACCTACATTTGATGCGCTAAAATTCAAAAATAACATAGCCGATGATGGCACAATAATTTCGCTTGAAAATGGTGCAAGTATGGCATCGCTCATCCATCATTGGGGTTTCATCGGTAGTAGCACAACTAGTGGTGTTGTAGTATCTCCAAGTGGTAGCGCATCGCACAATTACGATTATTCAACGGGCAAAAGATTTTGCGACATGAATCATGCTGATTGCTCATTCTTTTCAAGGGGTGGCGCAACTGCAAAAATGTGGTGTTTGTCAAATGGTGTTTTTGCTGATGCTGAAGAGTATAAGGAATTGGCATGGCAAGGCGCACAAAAGCAAGAAAATATAAAACAGGCTTATGTTATCAATTTGGGCATGAATGACTCAAAATCATCGGCAGGTTATCCTTTGGGTAGTTTGGAAACCGATGTGGATGCCGACTACAACAGTAATGCCGACACATTTTGCGGATGGATTTGTGGCGTAATTCAACGCCTAAAATCAATCAATGCCGATTGCTACATTTTCCTATACACAGCAAGTCATTATGTGTACGGAGATAGCGATAAGTACACGACACAATATGCACCAATCATTCGCAGATTGCCGAAATTCCTTATGGACAATTTTGGAATTGGTCGCATTTATCTTGCGGACAACAACCGATTTGGAGCGCAAGAAGATACAAATAGTGTTTTGGCTTATGGCGCATCAAAGCACCCTACAATCGTAGGTTATCAGTACGAGGCATTTGTTATGAATACACTTATTGATGATTGTATCAAAAAGAACTATGGCGATTTCATGTGGGCGCACCTTGTTGCTGGTAGCGGTGGCGAGATTGACCCGAATCTGCCACAATAAACTCACGCAATTCCCTTGGGTATTAGGTATATTATTCACATTTTTATAAAAAGCAATTATGAAATACATTACATTCCCCACAGCGAATTTGAACGAGATACCGCAGGAGGTACTCGACGAACTACACCTTGTCCCTAGAAAGAGTGTTGACGGTACCCAGGTGATTATGAAATTGGATCACTATGAAAAGTTGTTCCCAAGTATCATGACTTTGCCGTTACTGGACGAAGAGGAGACTCCGCAAGAGCCGGTTTACCCTTATCCGGTATACGAAGGCGAAGAATTGAATACTTTGCTGGCAAGTTCGGAGTGGTCTTCAAGCGATAGTGTTTTATGAAAAACTTGCTCTACATCATTCTATTGACATTGGCAATATGTCTCACATCCTGCCGGAGCATTAAGTATGTTCCGGTAGAGACTGTGAAGACGGAGTACAAAACACGTGATAGCATCCGTTTTGACAGCATCTATGAGCATGACAGTATATTCCTATTCGTAAATGGAGATACTGTCTACAAGGAGAAGTATCGGTATAAATACCGGTATCTGACAATTAACAAAACAGATACGGTAATGCTGACCGATTCCGTGCAGATCCCTTATCCGGTGGAGAAACAGCTAACCCGGTGGCAACAGATGAAAATAGAGCTTGGCGGCTGGGCTGTTGGCGTAATTGTAATACTATCTATTGTGTTAATGCTTAAGTTATTCAGAAATTAACCGGCTAATATCTTCACAGACCTCCCCGGTATGAAAAGTTTAAAATTCAGCTATACAACAATTTCCAATGAAAAAAGTTCAATGAAAGGAGGAAAAATTATGAGATAATCAGAAATTAATCGGGAACCGGTAAAGAAGAAGGCCGGTAATCGTTAACAAATAATCCAGGGGCGGGATAGAAGAAAGCCCCACACCCGTTTCAGACGACCAAATCATACACGGGCTAACATCGCAGGGACTGTTAAGGGGCTTTCGTAGCTTTATCAACAGATTTTGCGATGTTTTGTTTTTCAACTATATATGTTTAACAGCATGAAAAATATAGATTTATATAAAGAAGTGGTCGTAGCCGTGTCAAAAGAAACGGGAGTAGAGGAGATCGATATGATCCATAGCAACTCCGAAGAAGCGGTGGACGCAAGATATATTCTCATACATTTGCTTTCCCAGAAGCTCACCGATACCCAAATATCTTCCGTTACAAAGCTTACAAGACAATCAGTAAACAAGATCCGGAACAACTTCCAGTACAAGATCAAAAAATGGAGCGTAGCAACGAACTTGCAACATATTAGCAATGAGGTAGCAACGGAATAGTTTAGGAGCAACGCTCTTTTCCTGTCCTTTGTGTCACGGTCAATGTTGACCGGAATACAAAAGATTTTTTCGTATGGAAGGTAATTATCTTACATCTGGTGATCTCGCTATGTGGGAAAACAGACGTTGCGGTGACAACTATGGATGTTGCCATAGAAATGAGCGTGGAATGGCTGCTACCGGTATTGGTCTTGGAGCCGGTTTAGGTGGTGGTGCTTTGTTGCTGGCTATTGCTGCCGCTTGGGGAGTTAACCAGGCTTCAAAGGCACGCATGCGTGCTGCAGAAAATGCTGCTGCCGGTAATGCAAGAGCGATTGATATTCTTGCAGCTCGTGCAATCCAGGATGACGCCCGTAGTGCTAGCATTAACCTGGACGTAAACCAGACATTGCGTAACATTACCGGTGCCATGGCACAAGGTGGTTCGGCTAGTGCCCTGGCTACAGCTGAAGCTCTCGCATTGCTGAATAACAACAACGGCACGGGATTAAATTCCGCTGTTGGTGGTTGTAACTACCTGCGTGTAGCTCGTGTTTCCGGTTCCCGCCTTTGCGGTTGCGACACTTGCGGTGAGTAATCATCATTAGGGAGTGGTGCACATAACTGTGTGCCGCTTCCTTTATTCGTATAATCATGTTTGGACGAAACAATAAAATAAATCTGGGAATGATTAATCCGTCTTCGAAAATGACCTTAAAGGCCAGTTGTCTTCAGGCGTGCGGAAATGATGTTGACAAGGCGCAAAAGCTGTATAAATTCTTTTCGGAGGATATAGCTTCTCTGCCGGATTTTGACGTTCCGCCTCCTACAATGATGCAACAGGCAACACGTAATGTTGGCTCGCTTTTCGGATGGGTGAAAGAGAATAAAGAGGATCTGTTTCAGGCTTGGGATCTTATTCAATCGTTCCGGGGCGGTTCTCCCCGTGCGGTAATGCCTCCTGTGGCTCCTCCTATTGACATTCCGCCAATACCGGCTCCGTGATGAAACCATACAAAGTGACTATTTATGTATATGCTGAAGACGAACAGCAGATAAAGGAGTTGGAGAAAGCAGCGTATGACTTTGTAAATTCGAAGTATCAGAGTGGTATACTTGTTACAGCGTCTAAACTTTCGCAGGCTCTTTCCAATTTTAAAAATAACTTCTTTGTAAATAAATTCTTGAAATAATATGGCAGACCAACAGAAACAACAACCTAGAAACATCTTTGAGCTAATCAACCAAAACATCGTTGACATGTCTCAAGATATGGTTCTTTTAGCCGAGAAAGTAGATGCTATTTATAACGCTCTATATCCTGTATCTGTGCCTAACATCCCCGGCCCAGAAGAAAAGAAAGTAGTAGGGGATACAAAAGATGTATAGTATGAGTTGTAATTGTAACAGAATTCAACCGGCAGTTATTACTCCGGTTCTGGCTGCCGGATCGGTGGCCTCTCCCTATTTCATTGAGGTAAATATCTCACAAAGGCTGTGTTTCTCCACATGTGCGGAAAACACTCCTGTGTTCACCCCTCAATTTTCAATGAGGTCACTGGTAAATGTTGGTACTAGCCAATATATGGCCACTATCCATGTCGAGGGAATTATTTCGTATGTGCCATGTAACGGAAATTGTTGCTGCACCAAACAACAGCCGTTGTCCCAGGATTTCACAATTCCTATTTATTCGGCAACTGCACCAACTTCGGTAACAGTGGTCGCAGGACATTCAATGAATGCAATCGCTGTCTCCGGCTGCCAGGAATGTAGCCGTATGTTCGTGAGTGAAACTCCGTTGACTCTGACCGTGGCATGATGTATTTAGTGATAGCCCTGACGGCAATGATTGCAGCTACCCTGGCAAACCATCTGGGCTTGACGGAAGCTGTAGGTGATATTGTCAGGAAAATAGCCAAATGTCCGAAATGTTGCTCGTTCTGGGCGTCATTGTCGGTTCTTTGGCTATATGGCTGTGATTTGTTTGTTGCTGTCGGGCTGTCGCTATTTGTGTCTTATCTGTCTTTCTGGTTTGGATTGATTTTAATTATATCACAAAAGATCTATAACAAATTATGGAAAAGGATGAATTGAATAAAAAAGGGGAGAGCAAAATACAGCCGGTTCCTGAATCACCGAAGGTATTGCCGCTTTTCTCGAAAACTATACCTAAAAATGTATATAAACCGTTGCCACGTTTTAATGGCAATTGCAAACATTGTTGATTATGAAGTATTTTGATATGATGCAGAAGGCCAAGGCGGATGGTGTAACCTCCGAAAAGGCCATGTGGAAAAGCGTGGAGAGCGTGGATGAAATTCTCTGTGTAGTGAAGGAAGAACATCCGGAACTATACATGGCTTTCATGAGGGAGCAACATGAAGCCCTTTACGGTCCCCACTATGATAAACATTTCGCAGAGGTTGACGTAGAGAAGATCAGATACACCAGCGCATCCGGTGAAAAGAAAACCGGAGCACATTGGAGTATAGAGCAAATCATGGAGGCGACTAAATCCATGCCGTTCCCGTCCGGGACGACGCCATGGGACAAATACGTTGCTTTCAACTCGTTTTATGCCGACATGTGCGTAGTATTGGACGAAGCAATGCTTCTAAAAGCTGCTTACCGGTTCTACTTCGCAGATGAAGATGCACCGGCTGGTAAGATTTGGGAGTACATGACCGCAATGAATTATGAGGACTAACCTCGACATATTGCTAGAGCAAGCGGACGACAGGTATCATCACGATTTCTGTCGCCTGCTCATGGTTATGTTGTGGAACGCTTAGAAAAGGTTTTGGATTGGCTTGTGCCTGTCGCTGTGATAGCGAAGGTTGTATCTTTGTGTTTGTCCCTGGCTATGTAGTCGGGGATTTTTTATACCTTTGCCGAAAACTAATATTATATGGCAGAAGAAAAGAAATACGACTACGACTCAATAAATGAGTTACTAACCTGGGCTAAAGAAACGCTCAATAATAAGAGATACCCGACCGGGGAATTTCAGCTGAACAAATGCGCAAAGATTCTCGATTGCGGAAAGTACCTTGATTCGATGATAGCGGTGATTTCGAGGAACTGGGAGAATCCTACGTTTTATCCGACTGTAGACCAATTGAGATTGTTTAGGGAGAAGATAGAGAAGGCAGCCGGATAAGCTGCCTTTTTTGATTATATCCAACTTTGTTTCTATTCTATAAAGTATTCACTATATTTGCATAGAAAATCATTCAATATTGATGCTTTTTTAGTCTCTGTTTTACTAATGATTTACAAAGATTTAAAATTGTATAGGCTAACTTGTTGAAATATAAATGATTACTTAAAAACAACTCCAAATTTCTTATATTTGGGGTCTAAAAATTAAAACAGTTACACAAAATCTGTTTGTCACAGGTTAAATAAGATAGATATGAAAATAAATAAACTTGTTATTACTATATTCTTCTCTGCTGTCGGACTTTTTGTTTCGACTGCTCTTCAGGCACAAGAGGCCAAAACGTTGTTTGTGAATATGCCGGATTCTCTAAGCCCCTTGCTTACAAAAGTGAATCGTGAAGATTGCATAGACTTTCTGGAAAGTAAGATGAAAGCGCAAGTAGAAAATCGTTTTGGCAAGAAGTCGGAGATGACTGATCTTGGTAAAGACTATATCCGTATGCAAATGTCAGCTCAATCGACCTGGCAGATGAAAGTGTTGGCATTAAATGATTCAACGAACGTAATCTGTACAGTCTCTACTGTTTGTGCTCCTGCCTGTGATAGCAGCATCCATTTCTATACGGACGACTGGAAACCGCTTACAACATCTCTCTTTATTACCCTGCCCCTGATGGATGATTTTCTGAATGCTCCCGATTCAGCAGGAGTTTATGAGTTTGATGAAGCACGCCGTTCGGCAGATATGCTATTGATGAAAGCCGATTTTAATAAAGAAAATACGGAACTGACACTTACGTTAACAACCCCCGACTATATGTCAAAAGAAACAGCAGAGAAACTGAAACCGTTTCTCCGCCGCCCTGTAGTCTACCATTGGAAAAATGGAGCATTCTCAATTTAATAAGCATTCGTTGATGAACGCTATCATTTCCGGTGTATTTGCTTCCACACTTTGAAGTAATTTGAATTGTGCTTTGGTGCGAACGAGGTTATGTTCCGGATATTTGATTTTATAATAAGTATCTCCGTTGATATAATCTGCCAGGAACCGTACACACTGCATGTATGGGAATAAAGCCGCCGCATAAGGAAGATTCTCAATCTCGATCTGAGTCAGGAATGATTTGGCTCCTTTCAGATAGCCCTTGGTAAATGCTTTGAATATTTCCATATTGAAGTTTACACGATCAAGGTCTTTGTCGTCTTCATCACCTGTGTTGGCACCTGTACGTAAGAAGTCACCATAATCGGAGAATATAAAGCTAGGCATTACCGTATCCAGATCAATGACACAAAGCACTTTACCATCCTCGTCGAACATCATGTTATTCACTTTCGTATCGCAATGGCAAACGCGTTTGGGAAGTTTCCCTTCACGATATAAACGTTCAGCCTTACACATTTCATCTGCGCGTTTCTCTATTTCATCCAGATAGTACTTCACTTCTGCTACCCGTCCGGCAGCATCCTTCGCAACGGCTTCATGTAGTTGTTTGAGACGGAACTCCATGTTGTGGAAATCGGGTATGGTTTCACCCAATGTTTCCGGAATATCGGCCAGCATAGCCTGGAAGTTACCGAAGGCTTCTCCTGCATAATTGGAATATTCGGGATTTACCGTCTCATACGTTTTTGCACGTGGGATGAATACCATCACACGCCAGTAGCTATCACCGTCGAACCAATATGCTTTACCCTCTTCTGTTTCGAGGAAACTCAACACCTTGCGGTCTATATCCGATTCTCCGGCTTCCGTCAGTTTCTTGCGAATGTGATTGGTAACAGCGCTAATATTGGATTGAAGCATTTCTACATTCTGGAAAATGGCATGATTGATGCGTTGCAAAACATAGTCGGGAGCATCTGCTTCTTTGGTGTTTACTTTATAAGTGTCGTTGATAAGTCCTGCACCCAAAGGTTTGATTTCTTCTATCGTACCTTGGACTTTAAATTTAGCTACGATGCTAGATAAATCTTTCATGTTTTTTTTCTTTAAAAATTTATACTAAGGTTATCGATAATCATATTTAGCAGCTTCGTTGGCCTGGTTAGCCGAGCGAACGGGTACTAATGTGAAGCCCCACTGGTAATCACGGTTAGCCGGGATCTGGTGGAAAGGTTCCGGGCGTGCACCCCAACTGTCATATCCGCCTACTCCTTGTTGCTTCATATCTACACAAACCTCAACGAAATCTCTGGGAGTGATGTCGTTGACATGATGCATTCTCCGTAATACGTTGCGGGCAGCGTTCTCGTCGTGATTGGCAACCTCTTCCGGGCTGAAGTTATTCCATTGGTAAGGGTGGGGCAGAGCTTCTTCAGAGTCAAAGTCTTCGATAGAGTTGCGCAAGGCATTGAAACCGATAAGACTGTCCGCTACCAACACCAGGCCGTTTCCTGTATTAGGAGATAAAGCGATCCAACGGGTATCAGTGTGATGTCCGTTTTCCTGTGGACGCACATAGTTGAAGTACATTTGATCCGCTGTTGTCTTATATACGCCAACGAGCGTTCCGTGATTGCGGTCGATATAATTCTCTTCCGGGCCACGGCCAAAGTATTGTACATTGTTCATCTGTGCCGGCAAGCGGAAACGCACACCGATACGGGGGACTTCCAGTTTGGAGGCAGCCTTACGGGCAGCATCACTTCCGGGGGTAAATGTAGCCATGCGGGTAGCTTCGGAAACTTCTGTTTCTGTAGGCTGCATATCCGTTGATGTGAATTTGGCATTTACGTTAACTATTCCGTTCGGATAGATTTTGTAAGTGACAACATACAAGTTGCCGGCAGCCAGTAAGTAGGTTACATTTAAGGAGACTGCTTTATCTTCTGCTGTCATGGTGGCATCCGTTATGCGGAAGTTTTTGCTTGATTGTTTCCATACCTGCAAACGTTTAGGAGTGCTGTTACCATAGTCATTATCATTAGGAGCACGCCAGAAGTTAGGCTGAATACCAAATCCGTCTTTGAAATATTCTGTACCATCTACTTTATACGAGGTTACTAATCCGCTATTCTTGTTGAATACAAAGTTTACTTTGGAGGAAGAAACGATTAATTCATCTCCTTGAATCGTTGTTTTCAATGCCGGACCGTTTGCTTTATATATACTCTTCTCTGCCTGGATAGGAAGTTGGAACTGGTCGTATGCAATTTCATATCCGGTTGGAATCAACGGTTCAGGCTCTGTGGTTGTTACACTGAAGTTGACAAAATATTCTGTTCCCGGTTGGGCTTTCAGACCATTTACCGGTACGGTGAATTCTTTAGAGGCTTGCGGAGCAATATCCAAAGATACTTTTCCACCTTTTATTGTCTTTCCGTTAGCAAGTACATTGTAGTGAATCTGATATTTTTTCAGGTTAGTGAAATAGAAACGGTTGGTGATTTTGAATATACCGGCTGCGGCATCTACTGCTTCAAAACCTACATTCTGATGTACATATTTCACTTCAGCCATTGCCGGATGCGGACCACGATCCGGATTGACAAGACCGTTGCAGAGGAAGTTACCATCGCTAGGTGCGTCTACGCCGAAGTCACCTCCGTAGGCCCAGTATTCTCTTCCATTCTTATCTTTTTGGAGAAGACCTTGGTCTACCCAGTCCCAGATATATCCACCTTGGAGATTCGGATATTTGTAAATTGCCTGCCATTGTCCCCACAGGTTTCCCGTGGAGTTTCCCATGGCATGTGCATACTCCGAAGGAGCTACAGGACGGTCGCTACCATTCTTTCCGATATTTTCCAGCCAGTCGGCACCCGGATATTGCGGAACATACATATCGGAGTTCCATTCCCATTGAGCACGTTCGTAGTTGACCGGACGATCCATCAGATCTTTGTCTGCCTCTTTCAACCACAAATAAGTCTGATAGAAATTATATCCGTTTCCGGCTTCATTTCCCAGCGACCAGAATGTAACGCTCGGATAATTCTTATTACGTTCAAACATATTGATGGTACGATCCATGTGCGGTTTCAGCCATTCGGGATTGTTACCCAGTGAACCGCCTTTCCGGAGATCATAATACATTCCGTGGCTTTCCACGTTGGCTTCATCATATACATAAAGTCCGTATTCATCACAAAGCTCATAGAAACGGCGGTCTTGCGGATAGTGGCAAAGGCGTACACTGTTTAAGTTATGTTGTTTCATCAGTTCGAAGTCACGGCGCATTAAATCCTCTGTAACATAATGACCTGTTGACGGATTATGTTCGTGGATATTTACCCCTTTCAGTTTCAGAGGCTGACCGTTGATGAATAAGCAGACATACGGTTTTCCGTTAGCAGCCTTCTGTTCGATAGGCTTGATCTCAATCCGGCGGAATCCTACATTGAAAGGAATGATTTCATTGATTTTGCCATTCTCTTTTACTGTCATCAACAGTTTGTATAGATTCGGATGTTCGGAGGTCCATGTGCTGACATCTGTCAGATTCTTATCGAAAGAAAGTGTACGTACTTCGTTCGATGGAATATAGGCTGTCTTCTCTTCAGTAGCTACAACTTTTCCTTGTGCATCTAATAGTTCATAAACTAATGTAAGATTAGTTGCAGCCTTTTCGTGATTTCTCAAATCGACATTTAAACCGAAGATTCCATTTTTGTAACTGTCGTCCAGCGTAGACTTAATTCGGAAATCTTTGAGAGCTGCTTTAGGCTGTGAATACAGAAAAACATCGCGTTCAATACCACTCATACGCCAGAAGTCTTGACATTCAAGATAGGAACCGGTGCTCCAACGGAGAATTTTAACTGTAAGTACGTTCTTTCCCGGCTTCACGTAATTGTTGATAAGAAATTCTGCCGGATTCTTGGAGTCTTCGCTATATCCTACTTCTTGTCCGTTGATATATACATATACGCCGGACTTAGCTCCTGCCAAATGCAAGTAGATATCCCGCCCGTCCCAGTCTGCCGGAATATCGATGTCCCGGCGATAAACTCCTACCGGATTGGCTTCGGGAAGAGTAGGAGGTTGTGGATTGCGCGGTTTGAATTCATAACCATGATTGGTGTAGATGGCTATTCCGTGTCCTTGTACTTCCCAGTTGCCGGGTACCTGAATATCATTCCACGAATCTGTATTTGTATTCGGGTCAGTAATGTTGTCGGGAAGCTTTTTGTAAGAGTCTACAAAGTAGAATTTCCAGGTTCCGTTCAGCAAGCGGTAATACTTGCTTCGTTCGAACTTGCCACTCAAGGCATCAGCGCGATTGTTGTATGTCATAAAAGAAGTACGTGGATACTCTTTGTTGACTTCAACTACCTGTACGTCCTGCCAATAAGGTTTCACGGCTTTCTCAGCCATTGTACTAAGTGTTGTCAGGGAAAATATTCCCATGAAAATGCCTGTTAATAAGTTGGGGGTTGGTCGAAATTTCATGTTTCTCAATATTGGTTTTTCATTTCTTTTTTATTTTACTTTAATATGATCGAATCCTTCTCCATAAACTCCGATGACAGCACTTTGTGACACAAATGCATTCGGGTCTATATCTTTAATCAACCGGAAGATGATAGGTGATTCCCTCTTCT
>ERZ791614.321-NODE-321-length-34517-cov-39.738727_pt1 | contig 34517 bp, 29 predicted proteins | sample MGYA00510274_ERZ791614 | MGnify/ENA primary metagenome ERZ791614 (study PRJEB30046, sample SAMN00715221) | human gut metagenome | study: EMG produced TPA metagenomics assembly of the A metagenome-wide association study of gut microbiota in type 2...
TCGACGTCATCCTGGCTGAGGCTGGCGCTACCAAGATGCAGGTCATCAAGCTGGTCAAGGAGATCACCGGTCTGGGCCTGAAGGAGGCTAAGGCTATCGTTGACGGCGCTCCCAAGGCTGTCAAGGAGAAGGCTTCCAAGGCTGAGGCTGACGACATCAAGAAGAAGCTGGAAGAGGCTGGCGCTAAGGTCGAGATCAAGTAATTTGATCCCCCTGAACGTTCTTTCTTGAATTTCGATTCTTGAAATGAAGGCACTCTCGTCGAAAGGCGAGGGTGCCTTTTTTGTTGTTTTCTCTTGACAGATGAAACACAACATGATATGATTTTGATATCAGATAGAAACACTTCCAGACCCGATAAGGAGGGATCTTACATGGAAGAGAAGATCTTGCAAACGAAGAAGAACGGAATGATGATGATGCTGCTGACCTTGCTCGGCTATGTTGCGGCCATCATCGTGTTCGTGCTGGGTGGGATACTGCTCACGGCAGAACATAACGTGCCGGGCGTGATTTTGATGGCGCTGAGCATCGTCTATGGCATCGTCGGCATTTTCCTGCTCTGCGGCCTGAAGGTGCTGAAGCCGGAGGAAGCATTGGTGCTGACCCTCTTCGGCGACTACATCGGCACCCTGAAAGGGGAGGGCTTCTATTGGGTGAATCCCTTCTGCACCTCCGTCAACCCAGCCGCGGGCACAGTGCTGAGCCAGAGCGGCGACGTCCAGAAGATGCCTGTCGTGCAGGCGAGCCGGGAGCAGGATGGCAAAAAGATCTCCCTCAAGATCATGACCCTGAACAACTCCCGCCAGAAGATCAACGACTGCCTGGGCAACCCGGTCGAGATCGGCATTGCCGTCATCTGGCGCGTGACCGATACCGCGAAAGCCGTCTTCAATGTGGACAACTACAAAGAGTACCTGTCCCTTCAGTGCGACAGCGCCCTGCGCAACGTTGTGCGGGTCTACCCCTACGATGTGGCCCCCAATGTGGACACCACCGGTGACGGCATCGCCGACGAGGGCAGCCTGCGCGGTTCGTCCGAGGTCGTGGCCAAGCGCATCCAGGACGAGATCCAGAAAAATGTGACCGAGGCCGGCATCGAGATCATCGAAGCTCGCATCACCTACCTGGCCTACGCGCCGGAGATCGCAGCCGTCATGCTGCAGCGCCAGCAGGCCAGCGCCATCATCGACGCCCGTAAGATGATCGTGGACGGTGCCGTCGGCATGGTGGAAATGGCACTGGAACGCCTGAATGAAAACAAGGTGGTCGAGCTCGACGATGAGCGCAAGGCAGCAATGGTCTCCAACCTGCTGGTCGTGCTCTGCGGCAACCGTGACGCTCAGCCCATTGTGAACAGCGGCAGCCTCTACTGATGGCAGCAGAACCCAAAAAACAGATCCCGCTCCGCCTGAACGCAAAGCTCTACGAAGCCCTTGCCGCGTGGGCTGAAGATGATTTCCGCTCGGTGAACGGGCAGATCGAGTATCTGCTCACCGAGTGTGTGCGTCAACGGAAGAAGAACGGCAAGTATGTCTCGGATGAGATCGACCTGCCGCCGGAACTGGATCTCAAATAAGAGAAGGGAACCTTTGGAAAAAATGCTTTTCAGAGGTTCCTTTTTTCATGAAAAAGGGGAGTTGCTCCACCTTTCAGTCAAAATAGACACATTTCCACCGGGATACGGGGAAAGTTTGTTAATAAATTATCTATCTTCTGTCCTTGCAAACCACACAGTTTTTGTTTATAATAGAAGTGTACGGGGAGGCAAGCCCCGATAACGAGTGAAATTCGATTCCGATGAAAAGAATTTGAGAGGAGTTTATTACCATGGGTTTAGGTAAGAAGACGATCGACGACGAGAATTACTGCGGCAAGAAGGTTCTGGTCCGCTGCGACTTCAACGTCCCGATGAAGGACGGCGTCATCACCAACGAGAACCGCATCAACGCAGCTCTGCCCACCATCCAGAAGCTGCTCAATGATGGCGCAAAGGTCATCCTGTGCAGCCACCTGGGCAAGCCCAAGAACGGCCCTGAGGCAAAGTTCAGCCTGGCTCCCGTTGCAGCTGCCCTGAGCGCAAAGCTGGGCAAGACCGTTGTGTTCGCAGACGACGACAACGTCGTGGGCGAGAACGCAAAGGCCGCTGTGGCTGCCATGAACAACGGCGACGTTGTCCTGCTCCAGAACACCCGTTTCCGCAAGGAAGAGACCAAGAACATGCCGGAGTTCTCCGAGGAGCTGGCCTCTCTGGCGGACGCATACGTGGACGACGCCTTCGGCAGCTGCCATCGCGCACACTGCTCCACCGCCGGTGTCACCGACTACGTCAAGGATACCGCTGTCGGTTACCTGATGGAGAAGGAAATCAAGTACCTGGGCAATGCCGTCAACGACCCGGAGCGTCCCTTCACCGCCATCCTGGGCGGCGCAAAGGTCGCCGATAAGCTGAACGTCATCTCCAACCTGCTGGAGAAGGTCGATACCCTGATCATCGGCGGCGGCATGGCTTATACCTTCGTCAAGGCACAGGGCTACGAAGTCGGCAAGAGCCTGTGCGATGACTCCAAGCTGGACTACTGCAAGGAGATGATGGCAAAGGCTCAGGAGAAGGGCGTCAAGCTGCTCCTGCCCGTCGATGCCGTCTGCATCAAGGACTTCCCCGATCCCATCGACGCACCCGTCGAGACCACCGTTGTGCCCGTGACCGCAATGCCTGCCGATATGGAAGGCTGCGACATCGGCCCGGAGAGCACCAAGCTGTTTGCTGAGGCCGTCAAGGCTTCCAAGACCGTTGTCTGGAACGGCCCCATGGGCGTCTTCGAGAACCCGACTCTGGCAGCAGGCACCCTGGCTGTGGCACAGGCTATGGCTGAGAGCGGCGCTACCACCGTCATCGGCGGCGGCGACAGCGCAGCAGCAGTCCAGCAGATGGGTCTTGGCGATAAGATGACCCACATCTCCACCGGCGGCGGCGCTTCTCTGGAGTATCTGGAGGGCAAGGAGCTGCCCGGCATCGCTGTCATCCAGAACGCATAATTCGCGCTCGCAACAGCAGGATCGAGGTGCGGCGGCATGGCGCCGCCGCACCTTTTTTGGTACGTAGGTAAATAGAAGGAGATAGAGATCATGGATAAGGCAAAGCGTAAGGCAATCATTGCAGGCAACTGGAAGATGAACAAGACCGCTTCGGAAGCAGCCAAGCTGGTGGACGAGCTGATCCCCGCCGTCAAGGATGCTTCCTGCGAGGTCGTCATCTGCACTCCGTTCACCGATCTGGTGACGGCCGTGGAAAAGACCAAGGGCACCAACATCCATGTCGGTGCAGAGAACGTCCACTTCGAGAAGTCCGGTGCGTTCACCGGTGAGATCAGCGCAGAGATGCTGGTGGATCTGGGCGTGGAGTACGTCATCGTCGGCCACTCCGAGCGCCGCCAGTACTTCGCAGAGACCGATCAGACCGTCAACAAGCGCGCTCTGGCTGCGCTGAACGCGGGCCTGAAGGTCATCATCTGCGTGGGCGAGAGCCTGGAGCAGCGCGAAGAGGGTGTGACCGAGGAGCTGGTCCGGATGCAGACCAAGATCGCTCTGCGCGATGTCACCGCAGAGCAGATGGCCAACGTCGTCATCGCGTATGAGCCCATCTGGGCCATCGGCACCGGCAAGACCGCTACGGCAGACCAGGCAGAGGAAGTCTGCGGCCAGATCCGCAAGGTCATCGGTGAGGTCTACGGCGAGGCCGTGGCCGAGGCGACCACCGTGCAGTACGGCGGCAGCATGAACGCAAAGAACTGCGAAGAGCTGCTGAGCAAGAAGGATGTCGATGGCGGCCTGATCGGCGGCGCTTCCCTGAAGGCTCCGGATTTTGCAGTCATCGTCAACGCTGCGACCAAGGGCTGAGAAACAGAGCTTCCCCGCATCGCACACTGCCTTTAGCAAATCACCCCAGCGCCCGGCCGCGCCGTTTGCAAGCGCTGAAGCCGGGCGCTTTTTAGTTCAAAATCAAAGGAGATACCATTTATGTCCAAGAAACCCGTAATGCTCTGCATCATGGACGGCTTTGGCTGGACCCCCAACGAGACCTATGGCAACGCTGTGGCTGCCGCAAACAAGCCGTTTATCGACTCTCTGATGGCAAACTACCCCATGACCACCATCGACGCTTCCGGCATGGCCGTCGGCCTGCCCGACGGCCAGATGGGCAACTCTGAGGTCGGCCACACCAACATGGGCGCAGGCCGCATCGTTTATCAGCAGCTGACCCTCATCACCAAGTCCATCCAGGACGGCGAGATGCTCAAGAACCCGGTCCTCGTCAAGAACATGAAAGCTGCCATCGACGCAGGGAAGGCCATCCACCTGATGGGCCTGGTCGGCACCGGCGGCGTCCACAGCCACGCGGACCACTGGTTCGGTGTGCTGGAAATGGCCAAGCACATGGGTGCCAAGGAGGTCTATCTCCACTGCATCACCGACGGCCGTGATACCGACCCGCACTCCGGCAAGGGCTTCCTGGCCGACCTGCAGGCCAAGCTCGATGAGCTGGGCGTCGGCAAGATCGCCAGCGTCTCCGGCCGTTACTACGCCATGGACCGCGACAACAACTGGGACCGTGAGGAGAAGGCCTACGCGGCATTCGTCTACGGCGAGGGCGAGCAGTATGCCAACGCTGCAGAGGCGATCGAGGCATCCTATGCCAACGACAAGACCGACGAGTTCGTTCTGCCCTGTGTCACCTGCGAGGGCGGCCGTGTGCAGGATGGCGACACCGTCATCTTCATGAACTTCCGCCCCGACCGTGCCCGCCAGATGACCCGCATCTTCTGCGATGACGCCTTCACCGGCTTTGAGCGCCGCGGCGGCCGCAAGCAGGTCCACTACGTCTGCATGGCCGAGTATGACGCCACCATGCCCAACTGCGAGGTCGCCTATCCTCCCGTGGAGCTGAAGAACGTTCTGGGCCAGTACCTGTCCGAGAACGGTAAGACCCAGCTGCGCATCGCCGAGACCGAGAAGTACGCACACGTCACCTTCTTCTTCAACGGCGGTGTCGAGGCTCCCTACGCGGGGGAGGACCGCTGCGTCATCCCCAGCCCGAAGGTGGCCACCTACGACCTGCAACCGGAGATGAGCGCCCCGGAGGTCGCTGCAGAGTGCAAGCAGCGGATCGAGAGCGGCAAGTATGATGTCATCATCCTGAACTTCGCCAACTGCGACATGGTCGGCCACACCGGCGTCTTTGAGGCCGCTGTGAAGGCCGTAGAGGCCGTGGACGCTGCCGTCAAGGAAGTTGTCACCGCTGTGCTGGATGCGGGCGGCTGCGCCTTCCTGACTGCCGATCACGGCAATGCGGAGAAGATGAAGAACCCCGACGGCACGCCCTTCACCGCACACACCACCAATGTGGTGCCCTTTGTGGCCATTGGCTGCGGCGATGTGAAGCTGCGCGAGGGCGGCTGCCTGGCCGACATTGCGCCCACCATGCTGCCCTATATCGGCCTGCCTGTCCCCGCAGAGATGACCGGTAAGAGCATCATCGTGGAGTAAGAACCTCTCCGTCTCGCTCATAAAATAGAGTGCTCCGCTGTTAAGATCCACAGCATCGTATAGATGCCGCTGGTCTCGACAGCGGAGCATTTCTGTTTTCGATCGAAAACGACTTTCAGCGTCCAGCAGGGGTTACCCGGCCTACCAAGGCCTCTCCTGCCAGGAGAGGAGGCATCGCGCAGCGATGACGGAGAGGTGATAACAGCACAAAACCCCGCCGCTGAGGTCTCCCTCAAACGGCGGGGCATTTGTGTTAAAATACCGGAAAGCGGTTCAGCTTAAAGCTGGCTTTCGTACTCCTTGCGGTAGCCTTCCAGCTCGCGCTGGTTTCCATAGACGAAGTGACCGTTGGCGATCTCTTCCCAGACCGGCTTCTCCACGCTGTAATCGTGGATGGACGGATCATAAACAAGCAGCTTCTTGTTCTTCTCCAGAGAGGGGTCGGGGATTGGAACGGCGCTCAGCAGGGCTTTGGTGTAGGGGTGCAGCGGATGGAGGAACAGCTCTTCCGCCTCGGCCAGCTCCACGATACGGCCCTTGCTGATGACGGCAATGCGGTCCGAGATGAACCGGACGACCGACAGGTCATGTGCGATGAATAGGTAGGTCAGACCGCGGCTTTTCTTCATCTCGTTCAGCAGGTTCAGAACCTGTGCGCGGATGGAGACGTCCAGAGCCGAGATGGGCTCATCGGCCACGATGAACTCCGGCTGCATGACCAGAGCACGGGCGATGCCGATGCGCTGACGCTGGCCGCCGGAGAACTCGTGCGGGAAGCGGGAAGCGAACTCCGGCAGCAGGCCGACTTCGTGCAGCGCGTCCATGACCTTGTTGTGCAGGTCTTCCTGGTCTTTGTACAGGTGGTGATTCAGCAGACCTTCGGCCACGATGTACTCGACCTTGGCGCGCTCGTTCAGGGATGCCATGGGGTCCTGGAAGATCATCTGGATCTTGCGGATGACCTCCTGGTCCAGCTCTTTGGAGATCTTGCCGTTGATCTTCTGGCCTTTGAAGAAGATGTCGCCGCCGGAGGTCGGGTTGATGCGGCAGATGGCACGACCAATGGTGGTCTTGCCGGAGCCGGACTCGCCGACCAGCGAGAAGGTCTCGCCCTTGTAGATGTCAAAATTGACATGGTCCACAGCTACAAATTTCTTTTTGCCAGAGCCAAAGGTGATCTGAAGGTCTTTCAGCTCAATCAGCTTTTCACGCTCAGCCATTTAAGTTGGAACCTCCCATCTTTCCCATTTTCTCACGAAGGTTCTGGATGGAGTGCGGGCGCTCGATCTTGGGCGCGCGCGGGTCCAGATACCAGGTCTTTGCTGCATGGGTCTCGGACACCTGGAAGAACGGAGGTTCTGCCACGAAGTCGATCGCCAGCGCGTGTTTGTTGCGGGGGGCGAAAGCATCGCCATGGATCTCGTTGAACAGGTTCGGGGGAGTGCCATCCACGGTGGGCAGGCTCTCACCCTTGGTGCCCAGCTGCGGCAGAGCCTGCAGCAGTGCCCAGGTGTAGGGATGCCATGCGTCGTAGAAGATCTCCTGAACGGTGCCGTATTCCACGATCTGGCCGGCATACATGACGGCCACGCGGTCTGCCACGTTGGCCACAACACCCAGGTCATGGGTGATGTAGATGACGGACATGCCAAGCTCTTTCTGCAGATCGCGGATGAGCTGCAGGATCTGCGCCTGGATGGTCACGTCCAGTGCGGTGGTCGGCTCGTCGCAGATCAGGATCTGCGGACGGCAGGCCGCTGCAATGGCGATGACGACACGCTGGCGCATACCACCGGAAAACTCGTGCGGATACTGCTCGTAGCGGCGCTCCGGGTCGGGGATGCCGACCTTGCCCAGCATCTCAATGGCGGCCTTCTTGGCGGCTTCGCCTTTCAGGCCCTGGTGATGCTCGATGCTCTCCTGGATCTGCTTGCCGATCTTCTTCAGCGGGTTCAGGCTGGTCATCGGGTCCTGCATGACCATGGCGATCTTTTTACCGCGGACACCAAGCCAGTCCTTTTCGGTGAACTTGGTCATATCGCGGCCTTCGTACAGGATGGAGCCGCCGGTGATGGTACCGTTGGCATCCAGCATACCCACAAAGGTCTTGGTGAACACGGACTTGCCGGAGCCGGACTCGCCGACGATGGCGAGGGTCTCGCCTTCATACAGGTCAAGCGAGCACTTGCGGATGGCGTTCAGTTTGCGGCCGCGCAGGCTAAAGGTGATCTCCACGTCTTTGGCAGAGATAATCGGTTTTCTATCCATTTACGTTTCTCTCTCCAATCTATTAAACGTGGTTGCGCGGGTCTGCCGCATCCGACAAAGCGTTGCCCATGATATAGAACGAGATCGAGATGATGGACACGATGGATGCAGGGAAGACCAGCAGGTACGGGTAATCCAGGAAGAAGCCGCGCACCTTGCTCAGGAGCAGGCCCAGAGACGGGGTGTCGATGCCCAGGCCCAGGCCCAGGTAGGACAGCGTAGACTCCAGGTTGATGGTGCCGGGGATGGAAAGCGCCATGCGCAGGATGATGACAGAGACCAGATACGGCAGGATGTTCTTGGTCAGAACACGCCACAGCGGGGTGCCAAGGCAGCGGGAAGCGAGGTTGTACTCGCGGTCACGGAACATGAAGACCATGTTACGGACACGGCGCGCCATGGACAGCCAGTTGATGGCGATCATCGAAATGGCCATGATCCAGAAGCTCTGACCGACCATCAGGGCGATCAGGGTCATATAGATGATATAGGGCACGTTGTCGATCAGGTTGTACAGCTCCGTGAAGAAGCGGTCCAGGCTGCGGACGTAGCCCCAGATCAGGCCGAAGATGACGCCGACGATGCTCTCGCCAACGGCAACGACCAGAGCCAGACGGATGGAGACCTGGGTGGCGTACCACACCTGGCACCAGTAGTCACGGCCGAGGTTGTCGGTGCCGAACCAGTATTCGCTGTTCGGCTTGATGAATGCCTTGCTCGTATCCGAGATCAGGGTGGTGTAATCGTACTTGCCAATGGCCAGTGCGATGAAAGAGAACACGCTCAGTGCCAGGAACAGGATCAGGCAGAAGACAGCGACCTTCTGCTTGAGGAAGTTCTGGATGACGGAACCCCAGTAGGAATAGTTGGAATAGCCGATGCGCTCGGCTTCTTCCGGAGAGTATTCGACGAAGTAGAACAGTTCGTCCTGCTTCTTGCCCTCAAAATCCGATGCCTTAGCCATCAGCGAGCTTCCTCCTTTCCGGTCAGAGTAATACGCGGGTCGACCACCATCATCAGCACGTCGCCCAGGAAAACACCCACGATGCCCAGAACGGCATACAGGATGACCAGCGTCTGCACGACGTTCAGGTCATAACGCTGGATGGCGTCGGTCAGCAGGGGGCCCATGCCGGGGACGGAGAAGAAGCGCTCCATCAGCAGAGAGCCGCCGACCGTCAGCAGGATGGACTGGGGGATATACTGCACCATGGGGACCATGGCGTTGCGCAGCACGTGCTTGAACATGATCTCGCGGGAGCTCAGGCCCTTGACACGCGCCAGTTTGATGTAGTCGCGGGTGAGCTCATCGACCATGTAGCGGCGGGTCCACAGGGCATAGCCTGCAATGGAAGCCAGCGACAGGCAGGTGATGGGCAGCACGCTGGACGCACCCACATTGCGGGTGGAGTACAGCGTGGGGAAGCCCAGGTACTTGGAGCCGAAGACCAGGACCAGCGAATACGAGACCAGAGAAGGAACTGCGTTGACGAACACGGTGTAAGCCGTGCCGATCCAGTCGAACACTTTGTCCTTGAATGCGGCCTGCAGAATGCCCATCAGCACACCCAGCACCAGAGAGATGCCGGAGGCGGTGAGGCCCAGGCGCATCGAGACGCCGAACTTTTTGCCGATGACCTTGACCACCGATGCACCGTTCTGGATGCGGCGGGATGTGCCGAAGTCCAGATGCAGCAGATCGTTGTAGAACTTGATCAGCTGGGTGGGGATGGGGTCGGTCAGGCCGGCTGCTTCCAGAGCAGCGGTCTTCTGCTGATCGGTGAACTTCATGAGCTGTTCCTCAGTGAAGTAGTAGTCCGTCGGCAGACAGCGCATCATCAAAAAGACGGCTGTTGCGATCAAAAAGATTGTGACAAGCGACTGGAGCAGCCGCTTAACCGTGTATTTTAACATGTTATCGAACCTTTAACTTTTATTTTGGGGTGCGGTGGAAAACTCAGGCCTTGGTGGCAGCATCGAATGCAGCAGCGAACTCCTCGTACTGCTCGGTGGTGTAAGCCTCTTCGCTGGTCTCCCAGTTGACAGCCTTGTAGTTGCAGGGGCCGTACATGGCGTTGATCTTGCTGTACTCGTTGGCGTGGGTCAGAGTCCAGGCCACCTCGAAGTAGCAGGGGCAGGCCAGAACGTTGTTCAGCATGCTGGCCTCAGCCTTTGCGAAGGCAGCATAGCGGGCATCGGTATCATCGACGATGGCCTTTGCGGTGTTGACCAGATCGGTGAACTCCTCGTAGCAGGCCACCAGATCCTTCTGCCAGTCAGCGGGGCCGGCCTCGACGATCTTGGCGATGTTGGAGTAGTACCAGCTGTAGTAGGCGTTGTCGTCGTGCAGGATCTCCTGACCAACGAAGTTGACGGGGTCACCGAAGTCAGCGCCCCAGCCGTTGATGACGAAGCTCTGCAGCTGAGGATTGCGGACTTCCTGGGTGATGGAGGAGACGAAGGTCTTGATGTCCAGCACGATGAAGTCATCGCCGAAGCTGTCGGTGAAGCACTGCTTCAGGACGGTTGCGCTGTCCAGAGCGGTGGAGTTGCTGGCGATGATGTAGTAAGCAGCGTGGACGGGGAAGGTGACGCCGATGGCGCTCAGCTCGTCCATAGCCTGCTTCTTCAGGTCCGCGATGTCGCCATTGTTGGCGCGCAGGCGGATCATGGTCTTGCCGTCATAAGACTCCTTGTCGAAGCCCATCTCCTTGGCGACCAGGGTGGAGTACTCCTCGCCCTTGGTGTTGTAGCAGACGCCCGGCATGGTGTAGTAGTCGTTCTCGCACTTCAGGGGGTTGATCTTGTTGGTACGTGCATACCAGTTGGTCAGCTCCAGGCCCTTGTAGAAGCACTGACGGAAGGCGGTGTTGGCGATGGCCTTGTTCCAGTTGTCGTCGGGGGTGCCGTCCTCATTGTTCTTCTGATAGTTGAAGTGCATCTGGTAGCTGAACTTCTTGGGGCGCTTCTCGCACAGCTGAGCATTGTACTCGCTGTTGGGATCGGCCTGGATGGTGGTCAGGGTGCTCTCGCCGACATCCATCTCGTCCAGCTCACGGTTCTGATACAGCTGGAAGGTGACGGTGCCGTCGCTGATCATGGTAACGGTGAAGCGGTCGAAGCGGGACACATCGTCTGCACCATAGTAGTTGGGGTTGGGGATGTAGCTCTTAGTGTTCTGGCTGATGAACTCCTCCACCACATACGGGCCGTTGTACCACATGTTGGTGTAGTCGCAGGCACGGAAGCCCTCGATGCCCAGCTCGGTGATCAGGTCCTCAGAGACGGGGTAGAAGCTGGTGTAAGCAGCCACGGTATCGAAGTACGGGCAGGGATTCTTGCAGGTGAAGACCAGAGTGTAATCATCGGTAGCCTCAATGCCCACACCGGCGGCCAGCATATCTTCGTAGGTCAGGTCGGCAGCAGCGTCGCCCATGTCGCTGGTCTTCTGGTAGTAGTCCGCAGCACCCACCAGGGTCTCGCTGGGCATGGAAGTATTGTTGGCCTGGTTCTTGGCTGCGTTCAGCACCCACTCCAGACCCACGAGGAAGTCCTTGCTGGTCAGGTGAGCCTTGACCTCGCCGTTGACATCCACCCAGTCGACATCGTCGCGCAGGTTGAAGGTCCAGACGGAGGAGTCCTCGTTGTGGCTCCACTCCTTGGCCACGGAAGGCACGGCCTTGCCGTAGCAGTCAAAGCTCAGCAGGCCTTCCCACAGGTTGGTGGTGACATTCATGTCGGAAGCCATCTGGGTGTACAGCATATTCCAGCTCTCCAGCTCACGGTTGGTGCTCTCCCAGGAGATGAACTCCTTCAACGGGGTAGCGCCGGTGGTGTTGGGGGCGCTGGTTGCGCCGGAAGAAGCAGCGGTGGAGCTGCTGGAGCTGCCGCCGCAGGCTGCCAGGATGCCGGCGGCACCAACAACGCCGGAAGCCTTCAGAAAGCTGCGGCGGCTGATTGCATGAGACTCGTGATTGATGTTCATTGTATTATCCTCCCTAAAATTTTTTCCGTGCTTCGGTGCATGGTGCAGGGCGCGTTGTCCTGCTTGTTTCCCACTCCTTTGCGGGAGCTTCGCATCTCCTGTACTGCTGAGGAATACAAAAGAGCGCAGATACAGACCCCTCTGTCTGTGCCTGTGCTCCTCCCGCAAAACCTTAACACGCTGATTATTATATCATTAAAAGAATAAGCTGTCAATGGAGCATGGACAGGAACTTCTTCAAAAAAGAAAGACAGACTGTGGAAAACGATGAAATATATTTGTTTTTGTCTGACGAAGGATGCAAAAAGTTTAACACTGTTTTTGAAACACAAAACAACCGAAATTGTTCTTCACAAACGAACAGGTGCGAAACGCTTTATATAATAAAAGAGCGGGAGTCATCCGCTTTGCGAACAGCTTCCGCCGGGGGAAAAGTGCTTAACTTAGAATGCGCTCAAAAACCGATCAGGCCTGGGTGGCTGCATCGAAAGCAGCGGCGAACTCCTCGTACTGCTCGGTGGTGTAAGCCTCTTCGCTGGTCTCCCAGTTGACCGCCTTGTAATTGCAGGGGCCGTACATGGCGTTGATCTTGCTGTACTCGTTGGCGTGGGTCAGGCACCAGGTCACATCGTAGACGGTGGGGAAGATCAGATTCTCCTCCAGGAAGTAGGCCTCAGCCTTTGCGAAGGCAGCGTAGCGTGCATCGGTGTCGTTGACGATGACGCGGCCCTCGTTGACCAGGTCGGTGAACTGCTCGTAGGCAGCCACCAGATCCTTCTGGTAATCGGCGGCACCGTTCTCGGCGATGCCCTCGATGTTGGTCATGTTGCAGCTGTAATAAGCGTTGTCGTCGTGGACGATGATCTGGGTCAGGAAGTTGATGGGATCGCCGAAGTCAGCGCCCCAGCCCATGTGGACGAAGCTCTGCAGCTTGGGTGCCACGACCTCTTTCATGGTGGAGGAGACGAAGGTCTCGATGTCCAGCACGATGAAGTCATCGCCGAAGCTGTCGGTGAAGCACTGCTTCAGGACGGTCGCGCTGTCCAGAGCGGTGGTGGAACCGGCCAGGATATAGTAAGAGCAGTGCACCGGGAAGGTGACGCCGATGGCGCTCAGCTCGTCCATGGCCTGCTTCTTCAGGTCGGTGATGTCGCCGTTGTTGGCGCGCAGACGCTTCATGGTCTTGCCATCATACTTCTCGCCGTCCAGACCCAGCTCCTTAGCGACCAGGCTGGTGTAATCGGTGCCGTCGGTGGTGTAGCACAGGCCGCTCATGGTAAAGAAGTCGTTCTCGCACTTCAGCGGGTTGATGGGGTTGTAGCGAGCGTAGAACTTGGACAGCTCCAGACCCTTGGAGAAGCACTGGCGGAATGCCTTGTTGGCGATGGCCTTGTTCCAGTTCTCATCGGCGGTGCCGTCGGCCTTGCGCTTGTCGTAGTTGAAGATGAAGCAGTAGCTGAACTTCTTGGGGCGCTTCTCGCACAGCTGCTGGTTGAACACGTTGGAAGGATCGGCCTGGATGGTGGCGATGCTGCTCTCGCCCAGATCGACCTCGTCCAGCTCACGGTTCTCGTACAGCTGCAGGCTGATGGAGCCATCGGAGATCATGGTGATGGTCAGGCGCTCAAAGCGGCTGACGTTGGCTGCATCGTAGTAGCTGGGGTTGGGGATATAGCTCTTGGTGTTGCCCTGGATATACTCCTCGACGACGTACGGGCCATTGTACCACATGGTAGTGTTGTCGCAGCCGCGGAAGCCTTCGATGCCTAGCTCGTCGAGCAGAGCGGGAGCGACGGGGTAGAAGCTGTTGTAAGCCGCCACGGTGTCGAAATACGGGCAGGGATCCTTGCAGGTGAAGACCAGCGTGTAGTCATCGGGAGCCTCGATGCCGACACCAGCAGCCAGCATGTCCTCATAGGTCATGTCGGCAGCAGCGTCGCCGGCTGCCTTGGTCTGCTCGTAGTAATCGGCAGCGCCCACGACGGTATCGTTGGGCATGGAGGTGTTGTTGGCCTCATTCTTGTAGGCGTTCATGACCCACTCGAAGCCGACCAGGAAGTCCTTGCTGGTCAGGTGGTCCTTCACTTCGCCGTTGACATCCACCCAGTCGACGTCATCGCGCAGGTGGAAGGTCCAGACGGTAGAATCGTCGTTGTGCTCCCAAGAAGAAGCGATGGCGGGCACGACCTTGCCGTAGCAGTCGAAGCTCAGCAGGCCGTCCCACAGGTTGGTGACCACGTTGGCGTCCTCAGCCTTCTGGGTGTACAGCATGTTCCAGCTCTCCAGCTCGCGGTTGCCGCTCTCAAAGGAGATGAACTCCTTCAGCGGGGTGGCGCCGGTGGTGTTGGGGGCTGCGGCACCGCTGGTGGAGCCGCCGGTGCTGCCGTTGTCGGACTTGCCGCCGCAGGCAGCCAGCAGCCCAGCTGCGCCGACCATGCCTGCGCCCTTGAGGAAGCTGCGGCGGTCGAGCTTGTGAGACTCAAAATTGATACTCATGGATGGATCCTCCCAGATCTCTGGCACGGGCGGTCTGCCTGCGCCGTTTTTTCCTATTCCTGAACGAGTGTGGCCTGTCCTCCACGAAAAAATGCACAGGAAGGGCAAAAGTCGCACTCCAGATATTTTAGCACTGTATTGAAAAGAAGTCAATGGATTAAAGCGATAAATTGGAAACAAAAGGGTGACAGCCGCTTTTGCATGAAAAGCAGCAGCGGAAAAATGCAAAAGAATCCAAAGCGCCGGGGGACCGCGGGAAGCGGCAGGCTTCCAAAGAAAAAAAGTGGACTGTTTTTTCACTACGGACGATTCTGCTATCTTTTTTCATAAAAACATGCTACAATAAAATGGATCTGTATCGGAATAAGGAGCAAACCATGAAAAAACTACGCGCGATGTACAAAGGCTATATGCTTCATCCCATCTTATATAAAACTGTGACCCGCACTTCCATCGTGGCTGTGCTGATGCTGCTGTGGGAGCGGTATGTCAGCGACGGCACCTTCTCCATGTGGGAGGCACCGGGCTTTCTGTGCGGCGTGGTGCTGCTCATCTGGGCGTGGGTGGACTATATGCGGCTGGACGGCCTGACCATCCACCACCTGCTCGAAGAGCTCAAGGGGATCAAGCCGCAGAAAAAGTTCCACGCCACCCGCTCCATCATGGACTATGCCGACGAGAAGATCGTCTCCTTTGAGGAGCTGGAGCCGGAGGAGCGCACCTATTGCAGTATGCTCTCCAATCTGGTGCTGGGGGTGCCGCTGGTGGTGGTGGCGCTCTGCATCAGCTTTTTATAAGGAAGGGTGCAGACCATGGAAAACCCGCACAAGCAGCTGGTGGTGGGCATCCTCGCCCATGTGGACTCCGGCAAGACCACCCTTTCCGAAGCCATGCTCTACCGCGCCGGTGCCATCCGGAAGCTGGGCCGCGTGGACCACAAGGACGCCTTTCTCGACACCGACGCGCTGGAAAAGGCACGCGGCATCACCATCTTTTCCAAACAGGCCCTGCTGACGGCAGGAAACACTGACCTCACCCTGCTGGATACCCCCGGCCATGTGGACTTTTCCACCGAGACCGAGCGCACCCTGCAGGTGCTCGATTATGCAGTGCTGGTCATCAGCGGCACCGACGGCGTCCAGAGCCACACCGAAACGCTCTGGCGTCTGCTGCGGCGGTACCACATCCCGACCTTCGTTTTCCTCAATAAGATGGACCTGCCCGGCCCCGGCCGGGAGGCGCTGCTGGAACAGCTCAACCATCGGCTGGGGGACGGCTTTGTGGATTTCGGAGCCGATGCGTCCGCCCGCGACGAAGCGCTGGCCCTCTGCGACGAGCGGCTGATGGAAACCGTCCTTGACAAAGGGGAGCTGACCGATGCCGACATTCTCCCGGCCATCGCCCGGCGGCATGTTTTTCCATGCTGGTTCGGTGCAGCGCTCAGGCTGGAGGGTGTGGACGAGCTTTTGGCCGGGCTGGACCGCTTCACCCGCCCGGCTCCCGCGCTGGAAGCTTTCGGTGCACGGGTGTTCAAGATCTCGCAGGATGAGCAGGGGGCCCGGCTGACCTGGCTGCGCGTGACCGGCGGCGAACTGAAGGTCAAGGCCCAGCTTACCGGCGAAGTGGACGGGGAGCCCTGGGCCGAAAAGGCCAACCAGCTCCGCCTTTACTCCGGTGCCAGGTATACGCTGGCCGAGCGCATCGGGCCGGGGCAGGTCTGCGCCGTCACCGGCCTGACCAAAGCCCGCCCCGGTGAGGGGCTGGGCGCAGAGCGGGACGGTGACCTGCCGGTCCTGGAGCCGGTGCTGAGCTATCAGGTGCTTCTGCCGGAGGGGGCCGACGTCCACGCAGCTCTCGGCAAGCTCCACCGGCTGGAAGAAGAGGAACCCCAGCTCCACGTCGTCTGGAACGAGACGCTGGGCGAGATCCGTGTCCAGCTCATGGGCGAGATCCAGCTGGAGGTGCTCCGGAGCCTGCTGGCAGAGCGCTATGGGCTGGAGGTGTGCTTCGGCCCAGGCGGCATTTTATATAAGGAGACGATCACCGAGGCCATCGAGGGCGTGGGCCACTATGAGCCGCTCCGCCACTATGCCGAAGTCCACCTCAAGCTGGAACCTCTGCCCCGCGGCAGCGGGATGCAGTTTGCGGCCGACTGCCGCGAAGAGGTGCTGGACAAGAACTGGCAGCGTCTGGTGTTGACCCACCTCGAAGAAAAACAGCACCTTGGTGTGCTGGCCGGTGCCCCGCTGACCGATGTGAAGATCACCCTCATCGCGGGCCGCGCCCACCTCAAGCACACCGAGGGCGGCGACTTCCGGCAGGCGACCTACCGCGCCGTGCGGCAGGGCCTGATGATGGCCGCGCAGATCCACAAAGTGCAGCTGCTGGAGCCGTGGTACGCCTTCCGGCTGGAACTTCCGGCCGAGAATGTGGGCCGTGCGATGAACGACGTCCAGCAGATGGGCGGCAGCTTCGACCCGCCCCAGACGGCCCCAGATGGCCAGACGGCCATCCTGACCGGCACAGCCCCGGCCTCCACGATGCGCAGCTACCCGATGGACGTAGTGGGCTACACGCGGGGCCGGGGGCACCTGAGTCTGACGCTGGATGGCTACCGCCCCTGCCACAACACCGACGAGGTGCTGGCGGCCATCGGCTACGAGCCGGAACACGACCTCGACAACCCGGCGGATTCGGTCTTCTGCTCCCATGGGGCCGGGTTCGTGGTGCCCTGGGAACAGGTGCGCAGCCACATGCACGTGGACAGCGGCTGGGGCAAGACCGCCCGCCCGGCGGAAGAGGCAGCCACCCGGCCCCGCCGGATGGCCGCCTACCGCGCCACACTGGAAGAGGACGCCGAGCTGCTGAAGATCTTTGAGCAGACCTATGGCCCCATCAAGCGGGACCCGCTGGCCGCGTTCCGCCCGACCCGGAAGACCGAGCGCCCGGATTTTGACGCCGAGCAGTGGGAGATCGCGCCCGAATACCTGCTGGTGGATGGCTACAACATCATCTTTGCGTGGGATGAGCTGAACGAGCTCTCCAAACAGAGCCTTGATGCCGCCCGCAAAAAGCTGATGGACATCCTGTGCAACTATCAGGGGTTCAAAAAGTGTGTGCTCATCCTCGTGTTCGATGCCTACCGTGTGCCGGGCAGCCCCGGCGTCATCGAGCAATATCACAACATCCACGTCGTCTACACCAAGGAGGCCGAGACGGCGGATATGTTCATCGAGCATGTCACCCACGAGATCGGCAAGGGGCGGCGGGTCCGCGTGGCCACCTCCGACGGCATGGAACAGATCATCATTCTGGGCCACGGTGCCCTCCGCGTCTCGGCCCGCATGTTCCATCAGGAAGTGCAGGAGGTCGAGAAGGAGATCCGGAACTATTTGCAGGGAGAGGTATAAACCTTATGAAAACAGACGCCGCGTATGTTTGGACGTGTCTTCGCCCCCGCCCGCGGGACAGCCACAAAGGCACCTTCGGGGCCGTGCTGGCCGTGGCAGGCAGCGCCAGCTACCGGGGCGCGGCGGCGCTGGCGGTGGAGGGCGCTCTGCGCACTGGTGCGGGCATCGTCACGCTGGCCAGCGTGGAACCGGTGCTGGCGGCGGTGTCTGCCCGCCTGCCGGAGTGCTGCCTCTGCCCCTGCGAGGCCGGGGCAGAAGGGGGCATCGCGCCGGAGAGCATCCCCCGCATCCAGCGCCAGAAGGCGACCGTCCTTCTGCTGGGGCCGGGGCTGGGCTACACGGCCCAGAGCGCGGCCCGCGCTGCCGAGACTCGGACGCTGGTACAAACGCTCCTGCCCGGCTTTGCGGGCAGTGCCGTGCTGGACGCCGACGGCCTGAACGCCGCCGCCGACCTGCTGCGAGCTGAAAAAACGCTTCATCCGATGGGTGAATTGATTTTAACACCCCACCCCGGCGAGATGGCCCGGCTGACCGGGCTGTCCGCTGCGGCCATCCACGCTGACCGGGAGGGCACCGCCCTGCGGTTTGCCAGAGCATGGAACGCCGTGGTCGTGCTCAAGGGGGCGCAGACGGTCATCGCGGCCCCGGATGGCCGGTGCCGGGTGAACCCCACCGGCAACCCCGGCCTGTCGCGCGGGGGCAGCGGCGATGTGCTGGCCGGTATGACCAGCGCCCTGCTGGCCTGCGGGCTGCCTGCCTTTGAGGCCGCCGTCTGCGCGGTCTACCTCCACGGGGCCGCTGCCGACCGCGTTGCCGCCGTGCGCGGCGAAGCCGGGATGCTCCCGCACGACCTCTTTGCGGCCCTCGGCACCCTGTTTGCCGAGAACGGCCGCTGAACCAGAGAACCAAAAGAAACGCTTCCTTTCCGCCGGATTTGTGTTATACTGGACGTGTAACCAAATCTGCTGGAAAGGGGCGTTTTTTGTTATGGTTCCTGCGCTGGAAAAGATCATCCAGGAGAGCGACAGCATCGTCTTCTTCGGCGGTGCGGGCGTCTCCACGGAGAGCGGCATCCCGGACTTCCGGAGCATGGACGGGCTGTATCATCAGAAATACGATTACCCGCCCGAAACCATCCTGAGCCACACCTTCTGGGAACAAAATCCAGAAGAATTTTACCGTTTTTACCGCGATAAGCTCATTGTGAAAGGGGCAAGGCCCAATGCAGCCCATCTGCGGCTGGCCAAACTCGAACGCGAGGGCAGGCTGAAAGCGGTCGTCACCCAGAACATCGACGGCCTGCACCAGGCGGCGGGGTCCAAAACGGTCTATGAGCTGCACGGCAGCACCCTGCGCAACTACTGCACCGGATGCGGCAAGTTCTACGACATCGACTTCATCGCCAACAGCACCGGTGTGCCCCGCTGCCCGGACTGCGGCGGCATCGTCAAGCCGGACGTGGTGCTATACGAAGAGGGGCTGGATGACGAGGTCGTCTCCGGGGCCGTGCAGGCCATCCGCCGGGCCGATACCCTCATCGTGGGCGGCACCAGCCTGGTGGTCTACCCGGCGGCGGGGCTGCTGCGGTATTTCCGGGGCCGGCATCTCGTCGTCATCAACATGCAGCCCACCCCGGCGGACGAAAGCGCAGACCTGTGCATCGCCCAGCCCATCGGGCAGGTGCTCCGCGAGGACGTGGAATTGGAGGAGACGCGATGAAAGCCGTCATTTTGGAACGCTATGTCATGCACGAGGGCGACCTCGACTGGTCGGGGGTCAAGGCCCTCATCCCGGATACCACTAGCTACGTCCGCACGGCCTATGAGGAGATCGCGCCCCGCATCGGGGATGCCGAGGTCGTCTTCCTCAACAAATGCCGGATGGATGAAGCCATCCTGGCCCAGTGCCCGAACCTGAAGTTCGTGGGCATCATCGCCACCGGCACCGACAATCTGGATCTGGACGCCTGCCGCCGCCATGGCGTGGCCGTGGCGAATGTGCCCGGCTACTCGACCTACAGCGTGGCGCAGATGATCTTCAGTCTGCTGCTGGCCATCGTCCAGTGTGCCGAGCGGTATGACCGCGCCGTCAAGGACGGCCTGTGGCAGCTGGACATCCCGGCAGGCTACGGCCTGCTGCCCCAGATGGAACTGTACGGCAAGACCTTCGGCATCTACGGCTACGGCAGCATCGGGCGGCAGACGGCCCGCATCGCCAGAGCATTCGGGATGCGGGTGCTCGTCTGCACCCGGACCGTCCGGCCGGAATATGCCGCCGACGGTGTGGAGTTCGTGCCGTTTGCCGACCTGCTGAAGGAGAGCGACGTCCTCAGCCTCCACTGCCCGGCCACGCCCCAGACGCGGGGGCTCATCGGTGCGGAGGCGCTGGCGCAGATGAAGCCCGGTGCCATCCTGCTGAACACCGCGCGCGGTGCCCTTGTGGACGAAGCAGCGGTCACGGCGGCGCTCCGCAGCGGGCAGCTGGGTTTTTACGGGGCCGACGCCTTTGCCACCGAACCCCTCCCGGCGGACAGCCCGCTCCGGAAGGAACCCCACGCCCTCCTCACCCCGCACATTGCATGGACGACAAAGGAAGCGCTGCAGAACCTGATGGACATCACCACCCGGAACCTGCGCACCTTCCTGGACGGAAACGGCGAGCACATCGTCAACCGATAACAATGAAAAAGGAGAACGAATCATGCAGGCAACCATCCACAACGAATTTCTGACCCTGACCGTGGACACCCTTGGCGCGGAGGCCGTCAGCCTGAAGAACGCAGCGGGCGAAGAGCTGCTCTGGCAGGCCGACCCGGCGGTCTGGAAGCGTCATGCGCCCATCCTCTTCCCCTGGACGGGCAAACTGCCCGGCGGCACCTTCACCCATGACGGCAAGACCTACAAGGGCGGCCAGCACGGCTTTGCACGGGATCTGGAGCACACCCTGCTCCGCGCCGAGGGCGACACCATTGAGCTGGAACTGCGCTCGGACGATGCGATCAAGGCCGAGCGCTTCCCCTTCGATTTTGTCCTCACCAGCACCTTCCGGCTGGAAGGAAAGACCGTCCACCACACCCTGACGGTCGCAAACCCCGAAACCGCCGCGGAGGAGCTGCGCTTCGGCATCGGCTACCACCCGGCCTTCCGCATCCCCTTTGATGCCAGCCACACCACCACCGATTACGAGTTCCGCTTCGACCAGCCCGAAAGCCCGATGATCCTGGACGCTTACCCCAACGGCCTGCTGACCGGCAGGTGCGGCTACCGGTGGAAAAACGTCTCCGCCATCCCGCTCACGGACGACCTCTTCGCCAACGACAGCTTCTGCATGGCGGGCCTGCGCACCAGGACGCTGGGCATCTACGAAAAGGACACCGGCCGCCACATCGTCTGCAACGTCGAGGGCTACCCGTATTCTCTCATCTGGTCGGCCCCGGCAAAGCCGGTCCGCTTCGTCTGCATCGAGCCGTGGCAGTCCCTGCCCGGTGCCGAGAACGACCCGCAGGCCTGGACCGAACGCGCTGCCGCCGCCTGCCTCGCCCCCGGCCAGCACTGGGCCACGACCCTGAGCACGACATTCGAGCGCTGAAGCAAAATTTAGCAAAGAATCCGGAAAACCTCTTGACAGCGAAGACGCAGTCTGATTTAATAAGACCCGATAAAAGGGAGTAAAGAGCGCTCCGCAGGGTCTGCGGGGTGCTGCATGGCAGCGTCATCACGGCAGAAATGCCCGATGTCATGTGTTCGCTTGAGACTTTTGTCACAGACAGGGTGCTGTGGCAGGAGTCTCTTTTTTCTTGCCTTCGGCACCGGAACACGAGGAGGTAAAACTATGAACTTTCTGAACACGTTCGCCGGGCTCTTTTCCAATTTCGGGAATCTGACCTGGCAGATGGTGGTGATGTGGGGCATCGGTGCGCTGCTCATCTACCTTGCCATCGCAAAAAAGATGGAGCCGAGCCTGCTGCTGCCCATGGGCTTTGGTGCCATTCTGGTCAACCTGCCCCTGTCGGGTGCCATCACCCAGGGGGAGACCGTCGGCCCCATTTCGGCCCTGTTTGAGGCGGGCATGTCCAACGAGCTGTTCCCGCTGCTGCTCTTCATCGGCATCGGCGCCATGATCGACTTTGGCCCCCTGCTGGAAAAGCCGTGGCTTATGCTCTTTGGTGCAGCGGCACAGTTCGGCATCTTTTTCACGCTGTTCCTGGCGGGCTTCTTCTTTGACCTGAAGGATGCCGCATCCATCGCCGTGATCGGTGCAGCCGACGGCCCCACCGCCATTTTCGTGGCCAACACCCTCAACTCCCAGTACCTCGGTGCCATCATGGTGGCTGCCTACAGCTACATGGCGTTGGTGCCCATCGTGCAGCCGCCGGTCATCAAGCTGCTGACCACCCGGAAAGAGCGCCGCATTCGGATGTCCTACGAGAAGGGCAGCGTCTCCCAGCTGACCAAGATCCTGTTCCCGATCGTTGTGACCATCATCGCGGGCATGGTGGCTCCGGCCAGCGTGGCGCTGGTGGGCTTCCTGATGTTCGGCAACCTGCTGCGGGAGTGCGGCGTGCTGAATGTGCTGAGTGAAACGGCGCAGAATGTGCTGGCGAACCTCATCACCATCGTGCTGGGCCTGACCGTGGCCGGGCAGATGACCGCAGACAAGTTCGTCCGGCCCGACACCCTGCTGATCCTCGCACTGGGTCTGGTGGCCTTTGTCTTCGATACCGCAGGCGGTGTGCTGTTTGCAAAGCTGCTGAATCTCTTCCTGCCGGAGGGCAAAAAGCTGAACCCGATGATCGGCGCTGCCGGCATCTCGGCCTTCCCCATGAGCGGCCGCGTCGTCAACAAGATGGGCCTGGAAGAGGACAACCAGAATTTCCTGCTGATGTACTCCATCAGCGTCAACGTTTCGGGGCAGATCGCGTCCGTCATTGCAGGCGGCCTGATCCTGACTCTGATGGCTTAACGGAGGTGTGTTTATGCTTCATCTTTCTTCGTGGATGACCACTCTGCCCATCATGGTGATCGGAATGGTCGGCATCATCCTCGTCATCGGTGTGCTGGTCCTGGCGGTGATGCTGCTGAACCGGCTGACGGGCCGGAAATAAGACCGGACCGGAAAAAACAGAAAAGGCGATGCAGTCGTACAAAAACTGCATCGCCTTTTTGCTTGCAAAAAATTACAGGGCCTGGATGGCGGTCTGGATGCGCTCGGCGGCGGTCCGGGTCTTCTCCGCATCGCCGAAGGCGGTCAGGCGGAAGTAGCCCTCGCCGCATGCACCGAAGCCAACGCCGGGGGTGCCGACGACGCCGCAGTTCTCCAGCAGCCAGTCGAAGAACTCCCAGCTCTTCATATTGCCGGGGCAGCGCAGCCAGATGTAGGGGCTGTTCTTGCCGCCGCAGTACCACACGCCGCATGCGTCCAGCGCATCGGCGATGACCTTGGCGTTCTGGCGGTAGTAGTCGAGGTTCTGCTGGATCTCGGCCATGCCGCTCTCGGTAAAGACGGCGGCAGCGGCGCGCTGCACGACGTAGGGCACACCGTTGAATTTGGTGGTCTGACGGCGCAGCCAGAGCTTGTTCAGGTTCATGCCCTCGCGCTCCAGCTCCTTGGGCACAATGGTGTAGCCGCAGCGGGTGCCGGTGAAGCCTGCGATCTTGGAGAAGGAGCAGATCTCGATGGCGCATTCGCGGGCACCCTCGATCTCGAAGATGCTGCGGGCCAGGTGCTCGTCGGTGATGAAGCACTCGTAGGCGGCATCGTAGAGGATGACGGCGTTGTTCTTGCGGGCATAGGCCACCCACTCCTTGAGCTGCTCGCGGGTGTAAGCGGCACCGGTGGGGTTGTTGGGGCTGCAAATATAGATGATGTCTGCCTTCACATTCTCATCGGGCATCCCCAGGAAGCCGTTCTCCTGGCTGGTGCGGCCGTAGATGATCCTGCGGCCGTCGGTCACGTTGTCGTCCACGTAGGTGGGGTAGACGGGGTCCGGCACCAGAACGGTGTTGTCCACATCGAACAGGCCCAGCACGTTGGCCAGGTCGCTCTTGGCACCGTCGGAGATGAAGATCTCATCCTCGTCCAGCCGGGTGCCGCGGCCGGCATAGTAGCCCTGGATGGCCTGCTTCAGGAAGGGGTAGCCCTGCTCCGGACCGTAGCCGTGGAAGCCTTCCTTGGTGCCCATCTCAGCGGCGGCGTCCTGCATGGCGGTGACGACGCACTTGGCCAGAGGCTGGGTCACATCGCCGATGCCCAGGCGGATGATCTCTTTTTCGGGGTGTGCTTCCTGATAGGCGGCGACCTTGTGGGCGATATCCACGAACAGATAGCTTGCCTTCAGCTCACCGTAATGATGATTCATTTTCATTGTATGTTCCCTCGATTCTTTCTAACGTTAGACTTCGATCACAGCTTCGTAAACGGTGGAGGCCGCGCCGGTCATGAGCAGCTGCCGGCCGGGCAGGACCCGGATGGTCAGCTCGCCGCCGCGCAGCGCCACATGGACGTCCTCGCCCGCGGGGCACAGGCCCTGCTCCACCAGAGCGGCCACCGTGGCGCAGGTGCCGGTGCCGCAGGCCCAGGTCTCGCCGCTGCCGCGCTCCCACACCCGCATCTTCAGGTGGGTGCGGTCCACAAACTCAACGAACTCGGTGTTGATCCGCTCCGGGAAGTTCGGGTGGGACTCGAACGCCGGGCCGATGGCCTCCAGCTTGAGGCCGTCCACCTCCGGCACAAGGGTGACGCAGTGGGGGTTGCCCACGCTGATGCAGGTGACCTCCCAGGTCTTGCCGTCCACCGTCAGCGGGCAGCGGACCAGCGGCCCTTCGCCCATGTTCACGGCGGGCAGGTCGGCGGCGCGGGTGGAATAGGCCCCCATCTCCACCTGCCACAGCTCCTCGCCCATCCGGGTCAGCGTCTTCCGGCCGCTGCGGGTGTCGATCTTCAGCACGGGCTTTGCTGCGCAGGTCGGTTCATGCACATGCAGCCACTCGGCCACGCAGCGGATGCCGTTGCCGCACATCTGCGCCTCGCTGCCGTCGGCGTTGAAGATGCGCATGGTGCCGTCTGCGCCCGGCGTTTCCGGGGCGCAGATGCAGATGATGCCGTCGGCACCCACCGAGAAGTGCCGCGCCGAGAGCTTCCGGGCCAGCGGAACGATGTTCTCCGGCACACCGGAGGACCGGCAGTCCAGATAGATATAGTCGTTGGCGCAGCCCTGCATTTTGGTAAATGAGAACTTCATCGCGTTCATCCTTTCGGTAGTTATAACGAACCTCTTATTATCATAAGAAGCAAACGGGATTCTGTCAAGCGGAAAACTGTGCTTTCCGCAATTTTTATCGGAAATTTCCGCCGCATCCGTGCCGGAATCCAAAACAGGGCTTGACAAGATGCGGCCCATGGGATATAAAAAATAGAGAGTGCTTTGCGCGGCCGGTCAGCTGCGCGGGGCGGACAACAAAGAATCGATGACAAAAGGAGACCGTGACAATGGAGACCTTTGAGAAAATTCGTGCCCTGCTGGCGGAACAGCTGGATATCGACCCCGCCAAGATCACGATGGAGAGCGACATCATGAGCGATTTCGAGGCCGACAGCCTGGACATCGTGGATATGGTCATGACGCTGGAGGATGAGTTCGGCATCGAGGTGCCGGATGACGCCATCGAGACGCTGCGCACTGTGGGTGACGTGGTGAACTTTGTGGACAGCCATCAGGGCTGATCCGGACAATGCAAAAGGCCCCGTTTCCCGGCGCTGCACACGGCGGTGCTGCGGCGGGGCTTTTAATATGAGTTCGTGCGGAACGGCCTGGGAGCAGGGCGTTTGGCGCACGGCTTTGGAGGATAAAAGAAAATGGCAAAAGACAACAAGAAACTCGTGCAGGCGATCACCAGCCAGGAAGAGAACTTTGCGCAGTGGTACACCGACATCTGCGTCAAGGCAGAGCTGGTCGAGTATTCCAGCGTGAAGGGCTTCATCATCCTGCGCCCCTACGGCCAGGCCATCTGGGAGCTGATCCAGAAAGACATGGATGCCCGCTTCAAGGCCACCGGCCATGAGAACGTGGCCATGCCTGTGCTGATCCCGGAGAGCCTGCTGCAGAAGGAAGGCGAGCTGGTCAATGGCTTCGCGCCGGAGGTGGCGTGGGTCACGATGGGCGGCTCGGACAAGCTGGAAGAGCGTCTGGCGGTGCGCCCCACCAGCGAGACCATGTTCTGCGACCACTGGTCCCGCGTGCTGCACAGCTACCGTGAGCTGCCCATGAAGTACAACCAGTGGTGCAGCGTCGTGCGCTGGGAGAAGACCACCCGCCCCTTCCTGCGCAGCCGCGAGTTCTGGTGGCAGGAGGGCCACACCATCCACGAGACGGCCGCCGAGGCTGAGGCTGAGACCCAGCAGCAGCTGAACTGCTACGCAGACGTCTGCGAGCAGGATCTCGCCATCCCTGTTGTCAAGGGCCGCAAGACCGATAAAGAGAAGTTTGCCGGTGCGGAGGCGACCTACACCATCGAGGCGATGATGAAGGACGGCAAGGCCCTGCAGAGCGGCACCAGCCACTACTTCGGTGATAAGTTCAGCAAGGCCTATGACGTGACCTTCACCGGCCGCGACAACCAGCTGCACCACCCGTTCCAGACCAGCTGGGGCGTTTCGACCCGTCTGGTGGGTGCCATCATCATGACCCACGGCGACGACGACGGCCTGATCCTGCCGCCCGCTGTGGCTCCTATCCAGGTCGTGGTCGTGCCCATCGCCGCCCACAAGCCCGGTGTTTCTGAGAAGGCCGCGGAGCTGGCTGAGAAGATCAGCAAGTACGCCCGCGTCAAGCTGGACGACAGCGACAACGCCCCCGGCTGGAAGTTCTCCCAGTGGGAGATGAAGGGTGTGCCCCTCCGCCTGGAGATCGGCCCCAAGGATCTGGAGAAGAACCAGTGCGTCCTGGTCCGCCGCGACACCCGCGAGAAGATCTTCGTCTCTCTGGATGAGCTGGAAACGGCCATCCCGGCCCAGCTGGAGGCCCTGCGCAAGGACCTGTACGAGCGCGCCCTGGCCAACCGCGAAAAGCGCACCTGGGCAGCCACCACCATGGACGAGGTCAAGGAACTGGCCAAGGCCAACACCGGCTATATCAAGACCATGTGGTGCGGCGACCTGGCCTGCGAGATGAAGATGAAGGAAGAAGCAGGTCTGTCCAGCCGCTGCATGCCCTTCGCACAGGAGCACCTGAGCGATGTCTGCCCCTGCTGCGGCAAGCCCGCCAAGGCCATGGTCTATTGGGGCGTGGCCTACTGATCCGTTCGCAGGAACTGCATCAGAAAAACCAAAAGCAGCCGTTCCCTTTGCGGCGCATCCCGGTTTGATCTGGTTGTAAGATCCGGCTCAGAATCGGTAAAAGTTTTGTAAAAGGGGTTGAAAAATCCGCCCGGCCGTAGTATCATAACGAGGCCGAACGGCAAATCTCAGTTTCAGGAGGCGTTTGATTTCCATGTCCAGTGACCATACGGATCACCCCAAACAACGTTTCTCCTGCGATGCGGGCCAGGCGAATGAGTCTGCCGCGTCCTGAACTGCATGTGCCCATGATACACCGCAGGAGTCGAGCTTGACCGACGCGGTGTATTTTTTATGCCCGGAATGGGCAGGAAGGGAACCAAGATGCAGAAGAAGAATTACCAGGAAGAGATCCTGAACCTCATCCACAGCGGTCTGCCGCAGGCAGAGCTGGCGGAAAAGCTTTCCGACTACCACGAAAACGACCTGGCCGATGCGCTGACGGCGCTGACGCCGGACGAGCGCCAGAAGCTGTACCCGGTGCTGGGCATCGAGCGGGTGGCCGAGATCTTCTCCTACCTCGACGATGCAGAGCCGTATCTGAAAGAGCTGCCCTCGGAAAAGGCGGCGAAAGTCGTCTCCAACATGGACTCGGACGATGCGGTGGACGCGCTGGATGACCTCGAAGAAGAGGACAAGGCCAAGATCGTCGGCCAGCTGGATCGCGACTCCGCTGAGGACGTCCGGATGCTGCTCTCCTACGGCGAGGATGAGATCGGCAGCAGCATGACCACCAACTATATCTCCATCCGGAAGGATATGACCATCCGGCAGGCGATGAGCGAGCTGGTGAAGCAGGCGGGTGAGAACGACAATATCTCCACCCTGTACGTCGTGGACGAGAACGACAAGTTCTATGGTGCCATCGACCTGAAAGACCTCATCATTGCCCGCGCGGACGACCGGCTCGAAAAGCTCATCGCGCGGTCGTACCCCTATGTGACCGACCACGAGAAGATCAGCGACTGCATCGACCGCATCGTGGACTACGCCGAGCGTTCGCTCCCGGTGCTGAACGACGCGGGGAAACTGGTCGGCATCATCACCTCGTCCGACGTGGTCGAATTGGTCGATGACGAGATGGGCGACGATTACGCAAAACTGGGCGGTCTGACCAGCGAAGAGGACCTGAATGAGGGCGTCTTCGAGAGCGTGAAGAAGCGCCTGCCCTGGCTGATCGCGCTGCTCTTCCTCGGAATGCTCGTCTCCTCGGTCGTCGGTGCGTTCGAGTCGGTGGTGGCGGTGCTGCCCATCGTCATCTGCTTCCAGTCTATGGTGCTGGACATGGCCGGCAACGTGGGCACCCAGTCGCTGGCCGTGACCATCCGTGTGCTGGTGGACGAGAACCTGACCACCGCCAAAAAGCTCCAGCTGCTCTGGAAGGAGATGCGGGTCGGTCTGGTGAACGGCGCACTGCTGGCTGTGATGGCGCTGGGCTTCCTGGGCTGCTACATCCATTTCTTCAAGGCCTATGCCTGGGGCGAAGCCTTCCTGCTGTCCGGCTGTGTCGGCGTGGCGTTGATCATCGCCATGGTCGTTTCCAGCCTGGTGGGCACGGTCATCCCCATGCTGTTCCACAAGATCCACATCGACCCCGCTGTGGCCTCCGGCCCGCTCATCACCACCATCAACGATCTGGTGGCCGTTGTGGTCTATTACGGCCTTGCCATGGTCGTTCTCATTGATCTGTTCCATCTGGGCTGATCACAATACAAAACCCTCTCCGTCAAAGCCGACAGGCTTTGACGGAGAGGGTTTCTTAATTGTTGGAGATCCAGTACCGCTGGGTCAGGGTTCCATCCTGCGGGTCAAACTGTTCGTCTTCGAGGACGCCGCCGTTGGCGCGGATGGTTTTGGCGGAAGCGACGTTGTAGTGGTCGCAGCAGATGCGCACCTTCCCGATGCCGCGCGCTCTGGCCTGTTCCAGCGTCAGGCGGAGCATCTGGGTGGCATAGCCGTTCTGCCGCTCGGAGGGGCGGACGCTGTAGCCGATGTGCCCGCCGTAGGTGAGCAGATAGTCGTTCAGGCGATGGCGCAGGTTGGTCATGCCCACAAGGCGTTCGTGCTCGTCCAGCGCCAGATATTCGGTGGCAGGAACAAGCCCGGCGGGCGTCGTGCGGGGGTCGGTCAGTTTCCGGATCTGGGCCAGCCAGGCGTCGAAATCGTCGAACTGGTCCAGCGCCGAGGTGCCGTCCATCCGGGAGCCGAGGGCGAGAAATTCCTCCCGATAAGCCATGACCTGTTCGCGGTCGCGCTCGTCCGGCTCCCGCAGGTGGATCTTCTGCGGCGGGGTGCGGCGGGTGGCCGTGCGGAGGTCTGGGGCTTTCATCAGGCCGTGGCGGTTGCAGTAAAAATAGAGCACCCCAGTGCCCCGCAGCGGGAACCGGCAGCTGGCTTCGCCCTCTGGGTAGAGCTTGACGAGCTGGAGCTTGTCGCCGGTGAGATAGGCGATGAAGGAGATGAAGTGGCTCTTCTCCATGGGGTGGTGCAGGGTAACGAAAAGTTCATCTTCCACCCGCTCAATGGTCAGCTGGTGCTTCTCGTCGGCGTCATCGGCCTCCGCGATATCCAACGCGGGCAGCGTGATGCCGCAACAGCTCACCACGGCCTGACCGGTGGAGTGGAGCACGTTCCCGCAGAGGGGGCAGACGTAGAGCTTGGAACGCAGCAGATTGGCGGCACGGTTTCGGTTGACCACCGGTTCGCCCTGCATCAGTTCCAGCACCGACACGCCCAGTGCAGCGGCCAGCGGTTCCAGCAGAGAGATATCGGGCAGGCCCTTGGCGGTCTCCCATTTGGAGACCGTTTTGGCGCTGACCAGGAGCTGGCGGGCAAGCTCTGCCTGCGTCAGGCCTTTGGCTTCCCGCAGCAGCCGGATGGTGCTTCCGGTCACATAGGTATTCATAATGGATTCCTCCTGTTCGTTTGCGTTGCAGACAGGATAGCATAGAAAACCCCTCTGCGCAACCTACGCTGCGTAGAGGGGGCTTGGTTTACTGTGGCTTCATTGCTTCGGAGGATTCTTTCTGTGCCGCTTCCAGTTCATCGACGCGATGCTGCAAAGCAGTGATTTTATCATCCATTTTCATGAACGCCCATACAAGGACAGAAAGCACGAGCGCAGGCGGTATGACCATCAGCAGAGACTGCTGGCAATAGAGCAACAGGGAATAACCGCCGAATACGGTAAAAATGAATACGAAAAACAGGCAGGCTATAAAAACAGCAAGAAATCCCATGGTATGGTTCCTTTCACTCTGTAGTGTCGTCCTCGTCCAGCTCGATGCTGAACACGGCCTTTTTCAGCTTGCCGCAGCCCTGGGCTTTCAGGCCGGATTTGTACGGCTCCCCAGCCAGATAGAGGGCGAAGCGGCCTTCGCAGAGCATCCCGGCGATGCTGGTGCCCGCGCTGCCGACCGTGATGTCAGCAGCCTCATCGGTGGGTTTGGTGGGGCTGAACTCGCCCAGCGAGACTTCAAACAGCTCGCTGCCTTCGAGGTCGGTCTCCAGCGTCAGGTGGGTGTCCCGGCGGACGAAGGGGGCCTTGTCGCCGGGCTGCGGGGTCGCGGTGCTGACTGTGACAACGGCCTTCTCGCCGAGGATGCGGGTCTTTCCGGCGGGGAGGTTGTTGATGTCCCGCGCCATGACGAACTCGATGACAGCGTCCAGATTTTCGCTCATGCCCAGATAGTTGGGCAGGTTGTTCAGGGTATCGTAGATCATAAACAGGCTCCTTATTCTGCGTCCTTCGGGTCAGTCAGCAGCTCTTTGATGCTGGGCACTACGCCGCCGAGGTTCTGCAGCTCGGACGGGATGATGATCTTGGTGGCCTTGCCGTTGGCGACCTTGGCCAGCGCTTCCAGACTGCGGATGGCCAGCACCTTGTCGCTGGGCATGGCCTCGTTCAGCAGGCGGATGGCGTCGGCGTTGGCCTGCTGCACCGCGAGGATGGCCTGTGCCTCGCCCTCGGCTTCGAGGATGCGCTGCTGCTTGACGGCGTCAGCGCGGAGGATGGCGGCTTCCTTTTCGCCCTCGGCGGCGGTGATGGCGGCCTGCTTTTCACCGTCGGCCTTCAGGATGACGGCGCGCTTCTCGCGCTCAGCCTTCATCTGCTTTTCCATGGCCTCCTGGATCTCACGCGGGGGGATGATGTTCTTGACCTCGACGCGGTTGACCTTGATGCCCCACTTGTCGGTGGCTTCGTCCAGAATGGCCGTGATCTTGCCGTTGATGACATCGCGGCTGGTCAGGGTGTGGTCCAGCTCCATTTCACCGATGATGTTGCGCAGGGTGGTGGCAGACAGGCTCTCGATGGCCGCAATGGGCTGGTTGACGCCGTAGGTGTAGAGCTTGGCATCCATGACCTGGAAGAAGACCACGGTGTCGATCTGCATGGTGACGTTGTCACGGGTGATGACCGGCTGGGGAGGGAAGTCGGCGACCTGCTCCTTCAGGCTGACCTTTTTGGCCACCCGCTCCACGAACGGGATCTTGACGTGCAGGCCGGCGCTCCAGCTGTCGGAGTAGCTGCCCAGCCGCTCGATGACATAGGTCATGGACTGGGGCACGATGACGATGTTGGTGATGACGATGAGAAGGATGACGAAGACCAGTGCAAGGATCACAAACAGCATGATGGGCATAGGGACGCTCCTTTTTTCAGTGGGTGGATGATTCGGTCAGGACAGGCTCCACGATGAGCAGGGTACTGTGGATCTCGGTCACACGGCAGGTCTGGCCCGGCTCCAGTGCGTCGCCGGGGGTGGCGCAGCGGGCGTTCCAGTCCACGCCGTCCAGCCGGACACGGCCGGTCTTCCCGGCGGAGACCGGGGTCAGGACCTTTGCCTCGCGGCCAAGGCTGCGGTCGCCGTTGGTGGGGGTGTGCTTCCGGCGCAGCTTGTCGGCCAGCGGCTTGAACGCCGCCAGGCAGAGGATGCTGACCACGGTGAACACCACCGCCTGCACCCGGAACGACGGCCAGAACAGGCAGCTCAGCAGAGCAGCCGCACTGCCCGCCGCAAACCAGATGGATACCATGCTGAAGGTCATTCCCTCCAGCACCAGAAAGCCGATGGCTGCGATGAGCCAGAAGATGGGGTCAATGGGCATAGATACTCCCTCCCTTGCAAATGGAAACGAGACGAAGGGCCTCTTTTCGTTTATTATATAATAACGAGGGCGGGATTACAAGATGTCCTGATTTAAGAAAACAAGGCCCGCGGTCTTGCAATCCCACAGGCCTTGTTCCTTGAAGGTTAAATATAATCGTAGTAGCTGTGGTTCGGGTTGTGGCCGACCTCTTCCACTACGATGGTGAAGCCCATGGGGTTCACTTCGGTGCTCTTGCCGCTGGCCAGCGTCTCCACGATGATGTGTTCGGTGCGGTTGACGATGATCTCCGCCGTCTCCGCCTCGCCGATGCGCTGGTAGTGCAGGATGCCGCCCTCAGCCCGCAGGACGTTGAGCTTGCCGGTGCGGAACGCCTCGCAGGTGTGGCGCAGTTGGGCCAGCTGTGCCAGAACGGGGCGCAGGCGCTGCTCGTGGGCGTCCCAGCGGAAGAAGGCCCGGTTGAACGGGTCACGGTAGCCCTGCATGGCGATTTCGTCGCCGTAGTACAGGCAGGGCACACCCGGTAGAGTGTAGATGATGGCGTAGGCCATCCGGAGCCGGAGCAGGCCCTCCTCGTAGGCATCGCCGGTCACACAGCGGCCGCTCTGCCATTCCCGGCCCCGGCCGTTGGCGGGCTCGTCGGCGATGACGGTCAGGGCGCGCTCAGTGTCGTGGGTGGAGAGGAAGTTCAGCGCCGTGTCCATGGCGGGGGCAGGGTAGTGCTCGCAGATGGTCAGGATCTCGTTGGCAGCCTGCTCGGCGGGCTTGCCCTTGACGAAATCCAGCACGGCATTCTTGAACGGATAGTTCATCACGCTGTCCAGCCCCTTGCCCAGCAGGTAGGTGCGGCGCTGGTTGAAGCCGTATTTGGTGGTGGCGTCCTCCCAGACTTCGCCCAGCAGGAACTTTTCGGGGCTGACCCGCTTGACGGCGGTGCGGATCTGTTCGATGAACTCATCCGGCAGCTCGTCGGCCACATCCAGCCGGAAACCGGCGGCACCGCGCCGCAGCCAGGTGTCGATGACGCCGCCCACGCCGGTGATGAACTCGACGTAAGAGGGGGTCTCCTCGTTGACTTCGGGCAGGGTCTCGAAGCCCCACCAGCTGCGGTAGCCGCCCTTGTACTTCGGGTCGAAATCGTACCAGCTGCGGTATGGGGAGCTGGGGTCGCGGTAAGCGCCGCCCTCGCCGTAGCGGCCCTCGCGGTTGAAATAGCGGCTGTCGGAGCCGGTGTGGCTGAACACGCCGTCCAGTACGATGCCAATGCCGTACTTCTTTGCCTCGGCGCACAGCGCCTCGAACTCCTCGTTGGTGCCCAGCAGGGGGTCTACGTTGAGGTAGTCGGCGGTGTTGTAGCGGTGGTTGGAGTGGGCCTCGAAGATGGGATTCAGGTAGAGGAAATCCACGCCCATCTCGTGCAGATAGGGCAGCTTGAGCTGGATGCCCTTCAGGTCGCCGCCGAAGTAGTCCTCGTTCAGGTGGCCGCCCACCTCGTTGGGCTGCCAGAAGGGTTCGGCGTGTTTGTCGGCCTGATAGATGCGGTCCGGGAAGGGCATGGGCTTGTTCTCCACCCCTTCGCAGAAGCGGTCCGGGAAGATCTGGTAGAACACTTTGCCCTTGATGGACTCCGGCGTCTCGAAGGCGGCATCGTAGACCGTGATCTGCCATTTCTCACCGTCCTGCCAGCTGACCATGCCGCAGTTGTCCGGCCCGCGCACGATGCGGCGGAAGTCGGTGTAGAGGTCAAAATAGTAGAAGTAGAGGCCGGGGTCGTTGAGGGTGACTTCGACCGAGAAGTGGTTCTGCTTGGGGGTCTGGCCGTTGAAGTTCATCCGGTAGTACACCGGCACGTCGAATCGGCCCTCTTTCTGAAGGACGAGGTGCGGGTCCACATAGCCGAGTTCTTCGGGGATGCAGAGGGAGAGCCGGACGCTCTGCCCGGCCCGCACGGCACCGAAGGGCTGCTTGAAATAGGGATCGTAGCTGTTGAACAGGCAAGACAAGTCGGGTCGTTCCTTTCTCGAAAAAAGCTCCGGAGCCGTTGTACAGTCCGGAGCTTTTGGTATCATGAGGTTAAAGCAAAGCCGCGCCGCAGAACGTTTTCTGCGAAACTGCGCTTTACCCGTCTGCCAATGGCTCCCACTTCGGGGGAGCTGGCAGCACGAAGTGCTGACTGAGAGGGTTATTTCACGACAGGTGCGTTCCAGATGTCGCGGGCGTAATCCAGGACGGAACGGTCGGCGCTGAAGATGCCGCTGTTGGCGATGTTCTTCAGGCTCATGCGGGCCCAGGCCTCACGGTCGGCATACAGACGCTGCAGGTCGGCCTGTGCACGGCGGTAATCCTTGAAGTCGGCCATGACCATGTAC
>ERZ791614.363-NODE-363-length-31984-cov-3.692067_pt1 | contig 31984 bp, 24 predicted proteins | sample MGYA00510274_ERZ791614 | MGnify/ENA primary metagenome ERZ791614 (study PRJEB30046, sample SAMN00715221) | human gut metagenome | study: EMG produced TPA metagenomics assembly of the A metagenome-wide association study of gut microbiota in type 2...
GTATTTATTGAGAAAAAATGACGAATATCCCCGGTAAAAAAGTGTGGATTTTTTCAGACAGACATGTTACTATTTTACAAGTTAGTAGTGACTAATTTATTTTATATAATTACTGCTGACAGCATACCTATAGCAATCCTATATGAATATCTTTGGCAGAAGTCACTCCCTTTTGGTAAAAGTAAAATCCCTTTGGTTAATAAGTTGATTAACCCTCTGGTAAGAGTGATTCCGCAAAAAAAATTTTAGAAGAGGAGAAAAACATGACAAACAAAAAACTTATGAAAAAAATAGCACCTGTTGTAATGAGTGCCGCAGTTGCTATGACCAGCATGCCATATGCAGTTCTGGCATCTGATTTCACAGACAGTGAGGTACTTACAGACAGCACAGATTTCTCTGTTTCCGAAGAGTTTGCCGCCGAGGATGCGCAGGAAGAATTTACCACCGAAGATGTCCAGGATGCTTTTGCTGCAGAAGCACAGCAGGGCGAAGCTTATGTGCTTATGAATATTCCATACGATGATTTCTACAAGGCAGAACTGAAAAATAATGATGTAAAAGTTGATGCTTTCACATCTGCAACTCTTAATAAATCAAGAACAGCAGGTATGATGAACGGAAATTCCGCTTATCACGTAGACCCCAATGGAACCGATGTAACAGGTGTTACTTTCCCTGTAAAGGTCAGTGATCTTTCCCTTCTGAAAGACCAGAAGCAGGTCACAGATTCCGACTCTGTAACGATCACAGTGACAAACAAAGGACAGACAAGCAGCAACACCTATACAGGAAAAGATTCCCTGATTGAAAATGCCTCTTACTCTTATTACATTTTAAGTGAAACACCGTCTTATTACAAAGAACTTACTGTAAATGCAGATGGCAGCTATTCATTCTCAGCAATGAAAGGCGCTCAGACAAAGACAGTTGCAATTGATGCTACATTAAAAACAGAAACAAAATACGGTGATTATGAACTGGATCTGGACAAGGAAACTTTTTCATCACTGTTCGATACAACCACAGATAAGATTTATGGCGTAACTGTAAATACTACAGACGGAACTAACTATGGCCTGCGTCATCTGGAGAATATCTGGCACGGAAGCAAGCTTGCCTGGGGAACCGGATATACAACAGAAGTTCACGGATGCCCTGTTTCTTCTGCACATTATAAATCAATCATGGGAAAAACCATTGATAGCGTTACTTATTACACAGATAAGGGAATGATCACCTTTGATGTTCCGGATGTAAAGGTACAGACAACTACAGGAATCAAGGCAACAGTAGCAGATATTATGAATACAGACACATCTGCAGCAGTTACCTTTGACCAGACACTGCCTGCTGATTTCAAGGCACAGTATGCCGTAGACGGAACTGCGGTTTCCTGCACAGACGGAAAACTTGCTGTTGGAACTCTTGCACTGGGAACACACAAGGTTGAAATTGCAGATGCCAGCGGAAACTACGCAGCTATTGTCACTGAATTTACAGTAAATACAGACAAAATGCCGGCTTCCTATGACAGTAACGAGACAAAGCTGGTTGCAGCAGAAGGCATTACTGCAGAAGAATTCTCTGCATACATTAAGAGCATCAGCAAAGTAAAAGTTGATGATACAGAATATGCCGCAACAGGAAAAGGAAGCAAAATCATTGTAAAAGAAGATGGAACTTTAGACCTCACAGATCTTCAGGTAACAGACACAACTGTATTTGAAATAACTGCTGTGGGATATAAGAATAATCTTACTTTTACTTACAAAGAAGTAGAAAATACATTTGAATTAAATACTTCTTCCAAGACTCTATATACAAAAGGCAGCACAAAAACCACTCTCAAAGTTACAACAAACCTTACCGATAAAATTACATGGGAATCTAGCAACACAAAAGTGGCTACAGTAAACAGCAACGGTGTTGTAACTGCTAAAGCAAAAGGAACAGCAGTGATCACAGCATCCTGCGGAGAATACAAAGTAACCTGCAAGATAACAGTTAAGAATCCATCACTGAAACTTACAAAAACTTCAGCGACTGTAAAAGCAGGAAAAACAACAAAAATTTCCGCAAAAGCAACCCCATCCGGAAAGATTACTTACAAATCCAGCAACACCAAGATTGCAACAGTAAGCTCCAAAGGCATTGTAAAAGGAAAGAAAAAAGGTACAGCCAAAATCACAGTAACCTGCAACGGAGTTAAAAAGGTATTTACAGTAAAAGTAAAATAAATGATAACAGATCAATGACTCACACAATAAATGACCTCGGATTTTACTCCGGGGTCATCTTAATGAGAAAAAAACAACATTAGCAAAAGTCATTATATATAGATTTTTGGATACGAAAATGATATACTTCCAAAGTTAGTTGTGATTAAGTTTTGCTTCGCTCAAAAACAAATATCATATCCGGCAAAAATAAAATGAAAGAGAGGAAACAACGTGAATAATCAAAATTTTTATCTGCGTCTGATTGCTCTTTTGCTGATCATCATGGCGGTATTTTTCTATAATGGAACAGTAAAGGATAAAGAACAGACTCAGGATATTGCAGACCTGACTGCAAAAGTAGAGAGTCTGGAGAATCAGCAGGACCAGATTCTTACAGCATTACAGGAAACTTATGAAGAACAGAAAACAGCAGCAGAAAGTAAAACTTCTTCTGATGCCTCTTCAGAAGCTGATAATAAATCCGAAAAGGATTCTACAGATAATAAGGAAAATACAGACCAGGCAGATTCTGAAGAAGCCGATGACTCTGACAATGTATATAAGAACGGCACCTTCGAAGGTTCAGGAACTGGATACGGTGGAACGATCACTGTTCAGGTAACTCTGGAAAACGATACCATTACAGCAGTCAGTGTAGTCAGTGCACCGGGTGAAGACAGTGCTTATCTGTCACAGGGTGAGAATGTCATAAACAGCATCATCAGCGAGCAGAGCACAGATGTTGACACCATTTCCGGAGCAACTTTCAGTTCTACCGGTATCTTAGAAGCAGTAAATGACGCATTATCAAAGGCGGAAAACGCATGAAAAAGAAACAACGAAAGGTACGGCTGATCCGTGCCGCCATACAGCTTATATTTTTTATAGCAGCGCCATCTCTTTTTTCTACTGCATTTGCAGGAGTAAAATCTATCTTTCTTGCAATCGGAGGACAGCAGAGCGTAACCTGGAACTCCTTTCTGGATATCACGGCATTGCTGTTGATCATTACCATTCTGTTCGGACGCCATTTCTGCGGTTATGCCTGTGCGTTTGGCTCGTTGGGAGATGCTCTGTATGAGCTTACTGCGTTTATCCGCGCGAAATGCTTTGGAAAAAAGAAAAAACATGGATATCCGGAAGAATGGGTGCACAGATTACAGAAAGTAAAATATGTGATTCTTGCATTTCTGCTTCTTTCCTGCATAACAGGATTCTATTCCAAATTACAGGGGATGAGTCCATGGGATGTATTCTCCATGCTTACAACAGGCAGACTGCCGAAATCTACCTACATTGTGGGAACAGTTCTGCTGATCCTGATTATGGTCGGAATGTGTACACAGGAGCGTTTCTTCTGCCAGTTTCTCTGTCCCATGGGAGCAGTATTTGCAATTATGCCGGTTATACCGGGAGCACTTTTCAAACGAAATCGTCCAAACTGTGCGCCAAAGTGCACTCTCTGTAAGAAGAGATGCCCGGCACACCTGGATATTGACGGTGATACTGCACATTCAGGGGAATGCATCTGCTGTCACGCCTGCACTGCAGTCTGCCCAAGGAAAAATATTCATACAGGTACTGTTATTGATAAAAATTAGCAACTGCTAACTTATTGAGAAAATTTGATTAGTAAGAACTAACTATATTGGTAGACATACTATCCATACAGTGATATAGTCTATAGAGTTAGTTGAAAACAACAATAAGAGGATAAGGAATCAGAAAATATATGACAAACAGACACTCTTTTGTACTGGGACTTTTCATTGCAGCCTCTCTTTTATGCACATCCCGGACTGCATGGGGAAACTCTGAAATAAACACTTACACCAAAACAGACTTTGCTATGGACACTGTAGTATCAGAGACTCTTTACACAACAGGTGAGGATATCACAGCAGACGTAATCTCTGCATTAAAAGATGTGGAAGAGAACTGGATCTCCTGGACAAAAGAAAGTTCTCAGATATATCAGATCAATCAAAATGCCGGAAATACAACAACGGTATCTGATGAAACTGCCACCTGTTTAAAACAGGTACTGGATTTGTCGAAGGATTCTGACGGAGCCATGGATCCTACTATGGGAAGAGTGATCCGCCTGTGGGATATTGACGGAGAGGATCCGCACATTCCTTCAGATGATAAATTAAATTCCCTGCTTGAAAATGTAGGATATGACAAGGTGACTCTGGATGGAAATAAAGTTACCATGCCGGAAGGAGTAACCTTGGATCTGGGTGCGGCAGGTAAGGGAATCGGCTGCGATGCAGCAAAGAAGATTCTTGATGCAGATAAGAATGTATCAGGCATGATTCTGAATCTTGGCGGTAGCAGTGTTATGAGCTATGGAAGCAAACCCGACGGCTCAGCCTGGCAGGTAGCTGTCACTGATCCGCGGGATACAGAAGGTGATTACCTTGGAGTAGTTACTCTGAATGGTACTGAATTTTTATCTACTTCCGGAGATTACGAAAAATATTTTATAGAAGATGGTGTCCGATATCATCATATACTGGATCCTGCTACAGGATATCCTGCAAGAAGTGGTCTTACATCTGTGACGGTTGTGTGTGATGATGGTCTGAATGCGGACGGACTTTCCACTGCCTGCTTTGTACTGGGAAAAGAGAAAGCAGAGGAACTTTTAAAGAAATACAATGCAGACGGACTGTTCGTAGATGATTCTGATCATGTCTGGATGACGGAAGGCATGAAAGAAAGATTTCAATTACTGAAAGATACTTATTCCATCAGTGAATAGGCTTATCTTATATAAAGATCTCTGAACTGTCAAAACTTTCAGTTTTCCGGACAGTTTGGAAATATATTTATCGTTACTGTGAACAGTAACGATTTATCAAATCATATTCAGGAGGATTTAAAGGTATGCGCAAGGGAAATTTAATCAAAATGGCAGCTCCTGCAATTTTAAGTGCAGCAATGATGGTTTCAGGATTACCGGTTATGGCTGCGGATTTTACATCTGATGTTGCTGTGGAGACTGAAGCACAGGCAAATGAGTTTGATGCAGCAGATGACACTGCTGATGCTTTTGCAGGCGATGAGGAAACACCTTTTGTTGACGACCAGACAGCAGCAGAAGATGAATTCGCTGCAACAGCAGAAACAGGCTACAAATATGTCTATGCAGGTCTGACATGGGCACAGTACTGGGCATCTGAGGGAGTCTACAATGCTGCAAACACAGCTTCCAATGCAACAAAAGACAGCCATGATGAACTTGACAAAGGCGGTTTCGACACAGTAACCAGAGCTACTGTAAACCATGGTCTGCACAGAGGAAGCTACCAGTGTGAGGCAATCATGTATGACAAAAACGGCGGTTCTTATGAGATTTCCTACTGGACCTCAGCAAACGATGCGGTACTCACTGACGGAACCACAGTAAAGCTGAACCAGCCGGAGAGAGGGCAGATCACAAAAGCTGACGGAAGTGTTGTAGAATTCGACCATTACAACGTAGTAGGTCTGAAATATGTGCCTGTCGCAGTAAAAGCAGAAGACTATGAAGCTTTCAAATCACAGTTCAAGGTTGTGGAAGATGGAAGTACAGTTGCCGGAGGATTTGGAGAAAAGAATTTGCAGTCTTATAGTGCAGTTGCTGATGTTACCGCTGAAACAAACGGCTTAAAAGAAGCTGTAAAAGGTTCTGATGGAACATTCACATTCAAAGCAAGAACAAATGGTACTGGTTCCGGACTTAAAGATCAGGCACTCCAGACAGCATCCAATGTTACCGCGACAGTAAAAGAAGCAAGCGGAAGCTACGGTGAATTCTTAAGAGTAGATATTACCGGTGACGGATATGGAGCTCTTGGAGCTAAAATGTATGCTGTAAGATGGGATTACTACGGAAATGGTGACAAAGTTCTGGCATCTTACGGAACAAAATTCGCAGCAGATAACTGGATGCACAAAGTAATGGGAATCCAGCTTGGTCTGACAGATTCCTACCGTTGCCAGCTTCCAAAAGGAACAGACGGAACCGGAAAATGGAAAGTTACTGTATATGCAATGGGATATGCAGATACTGTATTTGAAGTTAATGCAACAGATGCAAACATTGTAAAACCGAAAGCAGGAGAAGCGGATACAACAGCATTAAAAGCAGCAGTAGAAAAAGCAGAAGCATTAAAAGAGACAGATTACACAGCAGATTCCTGGAAGGCAATGCAGTTAGAGCTTCAGGAAGCAAAAGATCTTCTTGCAAAAGAAAAACCAACTCAGGCAGAGGTTGATGAAGCTACAACTCATCTGAACACAGCCGTAGAGGCTCTTGTTAAAGCTGATACGAAGGTAACAGTCACTCTCAACAAGAAAACAGCTACTGTTTACAAAGGAAAAACAACTACACTGAAAGCAACTGTAACAGGAGCAGATGCATCAAAAGTTACATTTACTTCCAGCAACCCAAAAGTTGCAGCCGTAAACAAAACAACCGGTAAAGTTACGGCAAAAGCAAAAGGTACCGCAGTCATCACAGCCAAATGCGGAGATGTAAAGGTAACCTGCAAAGTAACAGTTAAAAATCCAACTCTTACACTGAGCAAAACATCTGTATCTGTAAAAGTCGGCAAAACAACTAAGATTACAGCAAAAGCAGCTCCGTCAGGAAAAGTTACATACAAATCCAACAACAAGAAAATTGCTACAGTATCATCCAAGGGTACAATTAAAGGTATCAAAAAAGGTACTGCCAAGATTACAGTAACATGCAATGGCGTAACCAAAACAGTTAAAGTAACTGTAAAATAATCTGACCGTACTGAAGTCAGGCTGATATTTGCAGTCGGATTCGCAGACAAAAGAAAAGAAATCCTGTATCCCACAGAAAGGGCAGGATTTCTTTTCAGCTGTAAAACTTTATACAGTTATTACAGTAATCACTTGAATATGATTACCTGAAACAAACTATTGAAGAAGGAGGAATTTATGGACAAAAATAATGAGCAGAAAAATAATAAGACTCCGGAAACGAAACCAAAACAGGACAGTTTCCGTCCATGGTTAAAGCTTATTCCTGCGGCAGCAGTTTTTGCTGCAGTCTGTGTAACCTGTTATCAGGCAAATAAAAGTCCTGTGGAAACCGCGTCAGTTTCCGATAATAATATTATGTCTACTGGCGAGATTAAAGAATTGATTTCGCACGGAACTGCAGGTAAGGATTTTGATTCAGAGGACTCTTCTGAAACCAATGGAACCTCAATTTCAAAAACATCAAAAAAGACAAAGAAAACAAGTAAGATTAAAACAGGAACAAAGAAAAATTCATCTACAGGTTCCTCTGCAAATGGAGGTACCGCAGGGGGTGGTGCAGGAAGCACAGTCACACCGACTACAGAAGTCCCCGCCGGTGGATATGCAGACGGTACCTATACAGGCTCCGGGACCGGTTTCGGAGGAACGATCACTGTTCAGGTAACTGTCACTGACCATAAAATTACAGCTATCAATATTGTAGATGCATCAAATGAAACAGCCTCCTATTTTGCAAATGCACAGGGTGTGATCAGCAAAATTCTTGCAAGCCAGTCTCCAAACGTAGATGCAGTCAGTGGTGCCACTTATTCTTCAAACGGAATTATTACTGCGGTTCAGAATGCATTGTCACAGGCAATTCCATCAGGAAATCAGGCAGTTGTTACGCCAACTCCCACTCCATCACCGAAACCGACAAAGAAACCTTCTCCAATACCGAAGCCGGGAGACGAACAGATTTACAAAGACGGAACCTATACAGGAACCGGTAAAGGATACAGTGGGACAATTACGTTGACAGCTAAGATTAAAAAAGGTATGATCAAGTCTCTGGAGGCAGAGCATACAGATACGCCTATGTTCTTTAAGAAAGCATGGGATATCCTGGAAAATGAGATCATTCAGAATCAGTCTGTCGATGGCATTGATACTGTCAGTGGTGCAACCTACTCTTCAAAGGGTATCATAAACGCAATGAAAGATATTCTGAAACAGGCAGAAAAAGACACCACAAAAGTGACACCAACTCCAACACCAGAAGTAACAGTTACGCCAACTCCTGAGGCAACCCCAACCCCGACACCGGAAGAAACTCCGACTCCAGAAGTTACTTCAACACCAGAGGAAACACCAGCTCCCACACCAACACCGGAAGAGACTCCAGAGCCTACGCCGGAACCTACAGGACCATATATTGACGGAACTTATACAGGCTCAAGCTACGGATACAGTGGAAGAGTAAATGTAACCGTAACGATTCAGGGCGGTCATCTATTGAACAGAGTAACAGTGATTCACCTGAGTACTTTGATTATGCATGGGAAACTATTTATCCTCAGATTATGGGAAATCAGTCAGCAGACGGAATTGATGCTGCAAGCGGTGCCACTTATTCCTCAGAAGGAATCCTTGGAGCAATTCAGAAAGCTCTTGCCCAGGCATTGGCATAAAATTATTGTAAGAGAAAAAATCATATGCTCTGGCTATTTCTAACTTATAATGTAAAAATGGAGGACAACAATATGATTAAAACAACTGTAAAAGTAGACGGTATGATGTGCGGAATGTGCGAATCTCACGTAAACGATGCAGTGAGAAAAGTCTTTCAGGTAGATAAAATTACTTCTTCCCACAGCAAAGGGGAAACTGTGATCATTTCAGAGAAACCTGTAGACGAAGCAAAGCTAAAAACAGCCATCAGCGCAACAGGATATGAAGTAAAAGGTATCAGTTCAGAACCTTATGAAAAAAAGAAAGGTCTGTTTTCATTTCTTCATAAATAATGAGCATGTTCAGTAAATATCATTAAATCATAAACCTATTAAAAAACCAGGCAGAAATTTTGCAGATTATACTGCAGTTTTTGCCTGGCTTTCTCTGTGCCAACAAATTGATTTCTCGACAAATCTCGAATAATGGCGTTAAAAAGTCTGAAAAATTCCCAAAAATCAGTTGCTTAATTTGTACAAAACATGGTAGACTATTTGTAGTTAAGAAGCGGCAGAAATTTACAATTATTTAATCGATTCAGGAAAAGAGAATGATTATATCTGCCTGAATAATCTGGAGATGAAGAATGAAAAGAAAAATAGAACTTGTCTGCTGGATTTTATTTACTGTATGTTCCGGTATTTGCCTCTTTATCAATTTTATGAGCAAACCTCCTGTAGACGATGCACATAAATTTACCTTATATATGATCGGTGCTGCAACAGTATCTTTACTTTATCCGGGAACTATGTTTATCCTTGGACTGAGAAACAGTTATCTGTATGATAAATTAAACAAGTTTGCTAAAGAAAAGAGCGAGACGGAAACTGTCAAATCTACACAGATTTCAAAACCATCCGTATCAGGATATACAGTCTCTGATATGAAAACCCTTGTCAGCGCTCTAATCTCTGATAAGAAACTTACAGAGGAAGAGAAAGAATTCTTATTAGAATACATTAAGAAGAAATGATGTGATGTTTTAAATGGAACTATTAGTCTGTATGTCCATTTCAGGAAGCATTCCTGTTGTGATCTGTTTGCTTTTATATGTGATTCAGTGTGAAAATTATAATTATATTCTTGGAAGAAGATTACTACTGACAGGTGTGTTCTTTTATCTGGTACCTGTGCAGTTGGTTAAATATTTGCTTCCAAAAGATGCACTTCCAGAAACAATGTTAATTGGTAAAAAAGCTGATTCCTATCTTTCAGGTTCTCTGGCTTTCTGGAGTGAAAAGCAGGGTGATTACATATGGATACCTCAATGGTTTAATATATTTGCCAGGATCTGGCTAGCAGGAATTATTATCTTTGCAATCTATGAGATTATTAAATACTGGAGAGGAGCACATTCTATCCGGAACTATATCTTTGAAAAGATTGAAGATCCAGAAGATAATCTCACCTATTATCTGATTCCAGATGAGATCTGTGGTCCATGTACCATTGGATTTTTCCGTCAGAAGATTGTGTTTCCAGAGAGTTTTCCTCTGCATCCTGATTTTATCATGGTATACAAACATGAACATACGCATTTGAAAAATCATGACAATTTAGTAAAACTTTTATGCCTTTTTGTTCTGTGTCTGCACTGGATGAATCCTGTGGCATATCTTTTACTTTTCCTTTACATAGATACAGCAGAAATAGTCAGTGATAGTGCAGCCGTCGATGGCTGTACAAAAGAAAAACGTCAAGACTATGCAAGTTTGCTGGTATTAGAAGCTTCAACTTCTGATATTCGCCCAGCCGTGTGGAAAAATAACCTTTCCGGACATAAAAGCAATAAAGAAGGAAAGGATTTTAAAACATTAAAAAGGAGGATCAACTACATGATGAAGGAAAAGAGAAAAGGGATGTTACAAAGAGGAATTATGGTGGCAGTGTCGGCGTTGACAGTTGTGGCGAGTGCTGGGACGATAATGGCGTATGAACCAGTATCATCATCTGATGAAAGTTTTGAAGAAGTTGTTTTTGAAGATTTTGTAGAAGATTTTGGTTTCAATGATACAAATAATGATTTAATAAGTTCAATCGATTTTTCACAAAGTGACAGCGTATATATTGATTCAGATGGAAATCAAGTAGTATATAAAGAATCATCCGATACATATGCATTGTGTACACATAGTATGGTTCCATCATCTTTTTATACTCATGGGAGAAATTCCTCAGGAGGATGTACTGTTAAAATTTATTCATGCCAAAGATGTGAAAAATGTGGATATCGTGCAAATGCAGTATATCAAAATACTATTACATACGCAAAATGCCCTCATTAATTAAATAAGTATTTATGTAGATATGAAGATCTTCAGATGTTTTTGAATTATTTCAAATATCTGAGGATCTTTTTCATTGATTCGTTGTTGATGATGTAATGTATTACAAAATATAAATACAAATATGTTTTCTGAAATAATTTCTCAATATCCCTCCAATTTCCCTCTTGCATTTTTACAAAAGTTAGAATATACTAACCAATAGAGTTAGATATAGCAAACTCTCGCGTGAATTAAATCATTTGAACTCCATCCGAAGACCTGCTGAATTCTTCGGAACATTGGATTACATCTGTACTTGCTGAAATCGCGGCTATGCTGAAAGCCGTACCTCAGATATGATCCACTTGGTACATCCCAGCTACGGTGTACCAGGAGTCCAAATGCAAAACCAGAAAGGGGATTTATCATGTACTTAGAAATTGAGAAAGTAATTGGAAGAGAAATTCTGGATTCCAGAGGAAATCCGACAGTAGAAGCAGAAGTATATCTGATGGATGGCACTGTTGCAAGAGGAACTGCTCCAAGCGGTGCATCTACAGGAGAATTCGAAGCTCTGGAGTTAAGAGATGGAGATAAAGATCGTTACCTTGGAAAAGGTGTACAGAAAGCAGTAGAGAACATCAACACAACAATCAACGAAGCAATCGAAGGTCTTGATGCAAGTGACATCTATGCAGTAGACGCAGCAATGATCGCAGCAGACGGAACAAAAGACAAATCCAAACTTGGAGCAAATGCAATCCTTGCAGTATCTATCGCATGCTGCAGAGCAGCGGCAACTTCTCTTGAAATTCCGCTGTATCGTTTCCTTGGCGGAGTATCCGGAAATCGTCTCCCTGTACCAATGATGAACATCGTAAACGGCGGATGCCATGCATTATCATCCGGGCTGGATGTACAGGAATTCATGATCATGCCAGTTGGGGCACCTTCTTTTAAAGAATGCTTAAGATGGTGTGCAGAAGTATTCCATGCACTTGCTTCTATTCTGAAAGAACGCGGACTTGCTACATCAGTAGGTGATGAGGGTGGTTTCGCACCTGCACTGAAATCCGATGAAGAAGCAATCGAGACAATCCTTGAAGCAGTTAAGAAAGCCGGATATGAACCAGGCAAAGACTTCAGGATTGCCATGGATGCTGCTTCCTCTGAATGGAAGAGTGAAAAAGGCAAAGGATATTATAAACTTCCAAAAGCCGGCACAGAGTATACATCCGAAGAGCTCATTGAGCACTGGGCTAAATTATGCGAAAAATATCCGATCATCTCTATCGAAGACGGCCTGGATGAAGAAGACTGGGAAGGATGGCAGAAACTTACAGCCAGACTTGGCGATAAAGTACAGCTTGTCGGTGATGACCTGTTTGTTACAAATACAGAAAGACTTGCAAAAGGTATCAGTCTTGGCGCAGGTAATGCAATCCTGATCAAATTAAACCAGATCGGTTCCGTATCCGAAACACTGGAAGCAATCAAAATGGCTCACAAAGCAGGATACACTGCGATTTCTTCTCATCGTTCCGGCGAGACAGCAGATACAACAATCGCAGACCTTGCAGTAGCACTGAACACCTGCCAGATTAAGACCGGAGCTCCAAGCAGATCCGAACGTGTTGCAAAATACAACCAGCTTCTCCGTATCGAAGAAGAACTCGGCGCAAGCGCAGTATATCCGGGAATGAAAGCTTTCAATGTGAAACAGGACTAAACAGAACTATGGCAATCCGCGTAAATAATGCATACCATAAATAAAATAAACCTGTAAAATGCAAAATGCATTTCTCATCTTAATCGTTTAGTGAGAAATGCATTTTTGTATATGAGACTTTATTATATTCACTCATCTGTATCAATACTGTCTGTTTCTTTCGAACTCTTCAGATATCCCCTTACAGCAGGCTCAATCGTCTGTTCCATAAGCCGGTGCAGCAGTTCTGTTGTAATATTATGATCTCCCAGAAGCGAATTATACAGGAAGTTTCCTGACAGTTCTTCAGTAATAGAACTCAGTCCTGCCAGGATCATTTTTTTACCGGGTGTTTCGTTCCATCTGATTTCAATTCCATTATCTTCATGAAAGAAAATGTGCACTTTTCGTTTCACACATTCTTCTATAAAAGTAATTTCCAGCTTTAATACAGGGATATCGTTTTCATCCCTTGCAAATTCTCCCAGTGTAGCTACAAGGTAATGTTCTCCATGAAGATCAACACAGCCATCTGCAGCCCTTCCAAATCCAACAGGAAGTTTATGAATTACCTCACCTTCGGTAAAAGAAACGTAAAAGTTTCCCGCATCATAAGTAAAAGAAATTTCAGAAATACCATCTGTCATATTATTGTGGAATACCTGCACAAACAATGGCGCAATTCCAATATTCTGCTGTTCCATTACATAAGTTCTGCCGCTTACAGCCCGCATAAAACTGTGATGATCAGATGGGCGATCAACGGCTGCTGAAATACGGTAGCTGTATTTTTTATCTGAATGTTTCCTTCTGGAAACTACATTTCTTTTCCATCTCCCGCGCAGAGAAGTACTTCTGTTATTATGCTCTCCATTTTCCAGTTCTCCGCACAACCGTTTCAGAAGACTATGGGAGAGTGGATTCTCAGGTAGAACATCGGCGGGATGATAATTAACAGGGAAATATTTCCGAATGATATTCAGCATGATACAGTCCTGAAACATTTCTTTATTTCCGGCATTTGTGACAAGAACCATATCCATATCCGGATAAATAATAACATTCTGTCCCAGCATTCCATTATATTCAAAGCTTCCCGGGCGCTGTTCCATCCATAGCTGATATCCATATCCATAGGTGTCATTCTGAGTTTTCAGATGTCGTGCCGTAGATATTTCTATCCAATATTCAGACACCAGCTGCTGACCATTCCATTTTCCCCTCTGAAGATACAGCTGACCCAGTTTTGCCATGTCTTCTGCACAGAGAAACAGTCCCCAGCCGCCTTTTGTAATTCCTTTCGGACAGGTTTCCCAGTAATATTTCGTGATACCAAGAGGACCAAACAGTCTCGGAGTCAGATATTCGGTCAGGGTTTCTCCTGTACGTTTCGTCACGATTGCAGAAAGAACATAAGTATTCAGACTGTTATATTGAACCTCTGTTCCGGGTTTTCCATTGACAGATGCATTCAGAAAACTTCCAAGCCAGTCATTTCCGGACACGATACCTGATTCATTAAAAGTTACGCCGCTTGTCATGGTCAGCAGATTTTCTACTGTGATCACAGGGCGGAAAATCTTTGAAAAGGCATTTATATGATCCGGAAAAATGTCATAAATATTTTCATCGAGTTTTAATTTTTCCTCTTCGATCAACATGCCGATTGCCATACCTGTGATGCTCTTGCACATGGAATGTGTAATATGCCACATTCCTTTAGGGTATGGTGCAAAATTACATTCACAGATTACCTTGCCATGACGCAGTGCCATAAAATGATGCATTTCCGTATCTTTGGAAGTATCCAGTTCCCGAAGAAGGGCAGCAAACAGATCAGAGGAGATTCCCTGACTCTCCGGTGTGGCACGTACAAATGCCTGCTCATAAACTGCATCAAACGGAAAATCCGGTTTCTGCGGGAAATAATCTACCCGTGTACCGCCTGTCTTTCCAAGGATCATATTTAAAACCAGTTCTGCAACCGCAATCTGTTCTTTTGCCATAGAGAATACCTCCTTTTTCGGATTTATTTTGATTATACAGACCTCATACAACAAATGCAAATTATATTTTTACGAGAAAGGATATTACCAGTGGACAGTAGCGCAGGATTCTCTTCCTGCGGGAAGCTCACTTTAGGATAATAAGCGGGAATCCTCGGCAATTCAATTACCGAGCCTGCAAATAAAAAGTCAATAGCAAATTGATGATTTCAGGCAAAAATTTTTGCAAGATTTTGAACATTAAAATAAGACCACCGATATTCGCTGGTCTAAAATAAAGGTATTGACGAGATATTTATTCTGGGAGTGAAGACAGATATTCTTTCACTCGACCATAGTAGATGCGAAGAAACTTATTCGCACCGGCTGTCATGTAGACGTAATAAGGCTTTCCTTGTGCTCGTTTCTTATCCATAAACAAGTAGACAGGATCATCCTGTGGCTTTGTTTTGATGAGAACATCCATGACTTGAAACAGAGTCTTACGAAGAGTACTGGAACCGCGCTTGGAAGCAGGAACGCTTTTCTGCTCATATGAACCGGATTCATTTACACCGGGATCAACGCCTGCAAAGGCTGTAATGGCTCCTTTGTGGGTAAATCGGGAGACATCACCAATCTCTGCCATAAGCTGTGGACCAAGCGATTTACCTACACCTTTCATAGCCATGACAACAGGGTATTCCGGCAGTTTAGAAGCAGCCTCATTCATCATGGTACGAAGCTGTTCCACAGTCTGTGAAGCCGTATTTAATTGTTCTACAGCCTGTTTGATGATTAACTTTGTCAGATCGTCTTTTGGAAGTATAGAAACAAGCTCCTTAGATGCTTCATAGATTTCAACAGCTTTTGAACGGCTGAAGTTGTACTTCCTGCGTTTACACCACTTTTGATAGTGGTCGATAAAGGCGTTTAGAGAGAGTTTACGAACACAATCCACATGCCAGTAGGTGGCTGAAAAGTCAACCCATTTTTGACTTCCATCCTCACGGGCAGGGCTGTCAAAATAAGTGTTAGCTCCCGGATAAGTTTGGTCAAGGATGCTGATTAGATTATTTTTCATAGCGGTTTTGTGTTTCATGTAAAAATCAAACTGGCGGTTCATGGTTTTCAGTTGATTACGAATTTCATCCATGAGACTATACTGTCTGAGTTCCGTCCAACTGTCAAGAGTATAGCGTGCAATTTTTACTGCATCCGCTTTATCGGACTTTACTTTGCGGAGAGAGTTGTCTCCAAAATCTTTGATGAGTTTGGGATTTATGGCAGATACAAAAAGGTCAGCTTTCGAAAGTTCACGGACAAGAGGTTCGTAATAACGACCGGTGTGTTCCATGACAATACGAGATTCGCCATCAATGGATTGGATCTGCTCAATGAGAGAGCGAATCCCACTGACTGTGTGTTTGACTTCAAATGGTTTTGAAATGATCTCACCATAAGAACGAAGGATAGCAACCATGCTTTTTCCTTTGGAAACATCAATACCTACTGCATTCATATTCATAAATTTGTCACTCCTTAAAATCAGATTATGCAATGGATAAAGACCAGTTTTACTCATTGCCTATTCCATCTACTGTGGTGTGACACGAACGTACCGAAGGCAGTTCAACCTGCATAAAACGAACGCTGCAAATGAGGAGCTGGTTATCAGTCTCGGCAACGGACGCGAAGTCCAAGATGAATAAGACGATATACCGATTGCTCCATACATTTTAACAGCTTAAGCAACAAGATGGATAATTCCTTACTGGCTGTAAGGGATATTAACCATAAATATATTGTAGTAGATGAAAGCGCAAACTGTGCATATCTGCACTCATAATAAATAAAAATAACAAAACGGCTTTCATTCAATTTCTCCCTATAAAAAGCTGTATCCAGCATTATAAAAAAGAAAATATGTTCGATATTTTATTGCGAAATTTTTGATATCATGGTATCATATATGTATGAAAGAAAATCTTATACATTACTGCACTTGTGTGTGTAATATTAATTACCATATGGTATGGTCAGTGAAATACCGGCGGAAGATATTAAATGCGGAGGTCGAGGCATATCTGCATGAACTGGTGCAGGAGATCGCAGAAGATAAGGGCTTTACGGTCCATCTGTTTGAATGTGGGGAAGGAGACCATGTACACTGTTTTGTGTCAGCCCCTCCGAAATTATCCATAACTGCGATCGTGAAATACCTGAAGGGGATCTCCGGCAGGAAACTTTTCGAACGTTTTCCGGAAATAAGAAACCAGCTTTGGAAAGGGGAGCTGTGGAACCATTCCTATTATGTGGAAACGGTCGGATCTGTATCGGAAGAAAATATCCGCAGGTATATCGAACATCAGAGCAAAGCTTACTGATACGATGGAGGAGAGGAAATGCTGCTGTCAAAGAAAACATCCATAAAGGTCAGCCGGGAATATGCGAACCTCATCGGACATATGTGCTATGCAGCATCCAAGCTCTGGAATGTCTGTAATTACGAGCGTCAGCATTACAAAGAAACAGGGATGGCGCAGTATCCTGACTGGTACTATCAGAAAAAAGCCCATAAAGAGGATCTGTGGTATAAACAGCTCCCGTCCCAGACTGCCCAGGAAGTCTGCAGGCTGCTGGACAAGGCATGGAAGTCTTTTTATGCCCTGAAAAGATCCGGGGGGATCGAGACTCCCAGACCGCCGCGGTTTAAGCAGGAAAGTATCCCCATTACCTATATGCAGATGGGGATCGTGCATGAGCGGGATGCGGACAGAGTCCGCCTGTCCCTTCCAAAGACATTAAAAAAATATATGGAAGAAACATATCAGATCCATGAAAACTTTCTTTACCTTGAAAATAAGATTTTCAGGGGCATGGATCAGATCAAACAGATGCGGATCTATCCGCCGGAGAAGGGAAGCTGTAAAATTATTGTTGTTTATGAGGTTCCTGACCAGGAAGAACTTCCACAGAACGGACATGAACTGTCTGTTGATCTGGGGCTTCACAACCTTATGACGTGTTATGATTCTGGAAATGGGAAGACGTTTATCCTGGGCAGGAAGTACCTTGAATTGGAAAGATATTTCCATAAAGAGATCGCAAGGGTGCAGGCCCAGTGGTATGGGCAGCAGTCCGGAAAGGGAGTAAAGCATCCGGTCACATCAAAACATATCAGGAAGTTATATAAGAGAAAACAAGACTCAGTAACGGACTATCTGCACAAGATCACAAGATATCTTGCAGAATACTGCCGGGAACAGGAGATCACCTGTGTCGTTACAGGGGATATCCGGAACATCCGGAGAGAAAAAGACCTGGGACACAGGACAAACCAGAAGTTCCACAGCCTGCCGTATAACAGGATCTACATCATGCTGGAATATAAGCTGAAAAGATATGGGATCCGTTTTATAAAACAGGAAGAAAGTTATACCAGCCAGTGCAGTCCGCTGTCACCGGAAGTAGGAAAAAGATATGCGGAACCGTCCAACCGGAAAGAGAGAGGATCATATAGGGATGGAAACAGAGTCTATAATGCAGATGCGGTAGGCGCATATAATATCCTGAGAAAATATCACTCCGTATCCGGAGTAAAAAAAGAACTGTCCGTAACCGGACTGAAAACACCGGAAATAATAAAAGTAGCTGTATAGCTCTAAAGAGCAAACAGTAGTGGTGCCATGGATGCACCCTGAAAAAAGGCGGTATCCCGCCTTAATTCAGATGCTCTGGTAACTCAGTTACCGAGTAATTCACTGACATAATAAAACGGCTGCGGAATGAACCGCAGCCAGTAATAAGTTTCATCTGTTTACCTTTCGTCAAAAGCAACAAAATCTGTATGATGTCCTACATATTTGTAAGCAGGACGGATGATCTTATTTGCATTAATCAGTTCTTCCAGACGGTGAGCACTCCAGCCCGGCATACGTGCAATAGCAAAGATCGGAGTAAATAATTCTTCAGGAATACCAAGCATGCTGTATACAAATCCACTGTAGAAGTCCACATTTGCGCAGACATTCTTAAACAGTTTTCTATGTTCCATAATCAGTTTGCCGGCAATATTTTCTACTCTGTTATAAAGCTCGAATTCCTCTGTCATTCCCTTTTCCTCAGCAAGTGCCTGGGCAAAGCGCTTCAGGATCACTTCTCGGGGATCGGAAAGTGTATAGACTGCATGCCCCATACCATAGATCAGCCCTGCATGATCAAATGCTTCTTTATTCAGAACCTTCTGGAGGTAAGCTATGATTTCATCTTCGTTATCCCAGTGATCTTGATCTACATGAGACTTCAGATCAGCAAACATATTCTGAACTTTCAGGTTTGCTCCACCATGACGAGGTCCCTTCAGGGATCCGATGGATGCAGCAGTAGAAGAGTAGGTATCTGTCCCTGAAGAAGTTACCACATGAGTGGTGAAAGTGGAGTTATTACCGCCACCATGCTCAGCATGCAGGATCAGTGCAATATCCAGAACTTTTGCTTCCAGTTCTGTGTATTTTCCATCCGGGCGAAGCATAAGAAGAATGTTCTCGGCAAGAGAAAGCCCCTTCTGCGGATTACGGATAAATAAGGTGTCATCCTTTCTGAAATGGCGATATGCATGGTAAGAATATACGGCAATTTCAGGAAGCTTTGCAATCAGTTCCAGAGACTGACGAAGTACATTTTCAGGAGAAATATCTTCCGGATTGTCATCATATGTATAGAGAGCCAGAACACAACGCTGCATGGCATTCATAATATTGGCATTGGTTCCCTTCATAACAACATCGCGGACAAAACGACCGCCAAGCTCCTCCATATCAGACATCATATCCAGAAATCTGGAAAGTTCTTCCTTATCAGGGAGCTTACCGAAGATCAGAAGATAAATTGTTTCTTCAAATCCAAAACGTCTTCCGTTCAGACCACTGATGATATCCTGTACATTGATTCCCTGATAGTATAAACGTCCATCAGCCGGAATCTGTCTGCCGTTGATCAGATTATAACCATTAACATCAGAAATCTCTGTAAGACCTGTCAGGACACCTTTACCTGCGGAGTCACGAAGACCTCTTTTTACATTATATTCTACATACAGATTTGGATCGATATGATGATTCTTGAGCAGTTCCTGTTCAAAGAATCTCATTTTGTCACGAAGCTGTCCGGAATCTTCCAGACTCATCATTTCATGTTTTTCCATAATATCATTCCTCATTTCCCCGTTATTTATCTACAGCAATACTCGCAAATTCACTTATAGCAATACTCGTAAATAATGCATATTATAGTGAATTTTATTAAAAAACACTGATACAGTGAATTGCAGATGCATCCTTGCGATCAGTGTTTTACTATGGCGAACATTTGTATTTGTACCTATTTAAACATTGTACAGTAAAGTGATGGGAAAGGCAAGATAAAGATTGTATTTTTTTTCATACAATTATATTAAAGTGATAACGCTTTAAAATTATACAGAAGGAAAATTATGAAAAATATAACACAAAATCATGGAACGTGCTATAATAGCCAACAGAAAGCATGATAAAGGGGAAGTGAGAAAAGAAATGTCAGAAAGAAAAATGAAACGAGTTGAGGACTCCTTAACAGAGCAGTCTCATTTATTAATGCCAAAGTGTCTGAATGCCGCAGGTTATCTGTTTGGCGGACAGCTGCTTGCATGGATTGATGAAACAGCAGGTATTGTTGCCAAGCGTCATGCGGAAATGAATGTGGTAACTGTTGCAGTAGACAATATGTATTTCAAAGCCGGAGCCAGAGTGAACGATACCATCGTTCTCATCGGACGGCTTACACATGTGGGACGTTCTTCCATGGAAGTACGTATTGATACTTACTGTGAAGCCCTTGATGGAACCAGAACCATGATCAACCGCGCATATTTTATTATGGTTGGAACAGATGAACATCAGCATCCTGTGGAAGTACCGGGACTTATCATTGAGGGAGTTACTCAGCAGATAGAGAATGAAGCTGCACAGAAACGTGCAAAACTCTGGAAAATCCGCAGACAGGAAGGATTTTAACAAAACAGCCGCAAATGCGGCTGTTTTTGTTTATCAGTAACATTTACTGCAAGGCCCGTATCCCATAGCTTCGGCTTCTGATCTGGATACCTGTCTGGCTGTATCCGGGTTCATTCTTCCACAGTTGGGAATGCTGTGATATTTTTCGCCGGTTGCAGGGATCCATACCATTGTTCCTACATCTGTATTGTTGGATTCTTTCTGTTCAGTTACCGGATCAGAAGCGGTAGTTTCTTCCTGATCGGAGTTTCCTCCGGCGACACCTGCAGAAGCATTTGCAGAGGAGTCTCCGGAAGAATAATCATTGCATGGCTCCTGTGACCAGGAAATATTTGTTCCATCGGAGACTGCAATGATCGTACCCTGTTTATCTGTTCGGAATACAGGGATTCCCATATCTGATAAACGTCCCATTGTATCTGCTGACGGATGATTATACTGATTATTGATTCCGCAGCTTATGACTGCGTAAGATGGAGAAGTCGCCTCAAGGAAATCCCAGGTAGTTGAACTTGCAGACCCATGATGACCAACAGAAAGAACATCACAGTCAAGGTTCATACCTGTACTGATCATATCCTGTTCACTGGTTTCCTCTGCATCTCCGGTAAAAATAAAGCTATTTGAACCATTTTTAAGTTTGATTACAAGAGAGTTATCATTACTGTTCTGGCTGATACCATTCGGTGCAAGAACAGTGAAACTTCCGGTGCCAAAATCAAATGTTTCACCTACAGAAGGATACTGTACGATAATTGCATTTGCAGTGGCAGTATTCATAAAATTATTGAATAAATTTGAAGTGTGTACATAGTCTGGTCCGAATATATTACTTACAGAGAAATTGTCTATACATGGAACAAGACCGCCGATATGATCTTCATCATAGTGAGAAGCGATCATATAGTCAATGTTTTCCACATTCTGTTCCTGTAAGTAGGAGATGATCAGATCAGCATGGCTCTGATCCCCGCCATCGTACAAAAGATTTTGTCCTCCGGACTGTACTAAGATGGCATTTCCCTGTCCAACGTCAATAAAATGAACTGCCATCTCACTGTTGCCTTCAGCTTTTACCGTTAGTGCTGATTGCGGAACTAAGGTAAACAGCAGAAGGAACAGAGATAGAATTAGTGATAGTAACCTGTTTTGTTTCTTCATAAAAAGCCTCCTGAATGTTAATAACAGTTTGATTATACCATTTATTGAGAAACAAAAACATAATTATAGTAATTTCGTAAAATAATACAAATAATCCAGTCTATCTTGGAGCGGGTTTGAAAAATGCTTTAGCGTGAAGTCCTGCGTCAGATTGATTAATACTCTATCTGCTGAACTTCCTCTCCATTGTCTTCCCATGTATCAGAGTTATCCAGAGAACCATCTGTGCTGTCACCGGAATTGTCATCGCTGGGATAATCAATCTGATCGGAAGAATCATCTCCTGTATCGTCAGACGATGTCTGATCACTGCTTCCATCATCAGAAGATCCATCTCCTGTGTCTGTATTATCATTCTCCTGCCCTGTATCATCCAGAGAACCGTCCTGCGTCGTATCAGTATTGTAAGAAGAGTCATCGTAAGAAGTATCATTATAACTGTTGTCATAATCAGAATCATAGTTACTTTCCTGAGTATAAATGGTAAATCCATCCTCCTCAGCCTGAGCTTCTGCCTGTGCCTGAGCCTCAGCAGCAGTTTCCGGAGCTTCCGTAAAGTTTGTAACAGCTTTTGACACTGTATTACCGGTAGGTGCCACAGCAGAAACCGCAAACATCGCGCCACAAAGCAGGATTGCAGTTCCGGCAATCTGAATTTCATCTATATGTCTCATAGTTTATATTCTCCTTGCTTATCTATGTTTGTTTCTTTTTATTTCTATGCATATCCAGATTATTTACAGCAATATTATATACCTTAAGTAGATTTTTTTGTAGAGTAAATTTTAAGTTACTGTTCATACATCACTATCCTGCGAGGTGTTTTGGCATGAATATGCCAAAATCCTGAGATATACAAGCCAAAATTGAAAAAAAACTGGATTCTGTCTGAAAAATCTGTTATTATAAGAATCGTATGAATATAATTTCAACTATAATACAGTTTATCTAATTATTTTCTTTCCTGTATGATATCAGGGTAAAAAAATCCCCATAAAATTGAAATTATAAATTTAAAAACAGAGGTGTCATTTATGAGCTGGTATAATGAGGCAATTTTCTATCACATCTATCCACTGGGTTTAACCGGTGCGCCGAAGCACAATGACTACAGTGCTCCTGTTTCCCGTCTGAACACATTACTTCCATGGATCGACCACATCAGAGAAATCGGATGTACAGCATTATACATCGGACCTTTATTCGAGAGTGTAGGACATGGCTATGAAACCACAGATTACAAAAAGCTGGATTCCCGTCTCGGAACCAACGAAGACCTTAAAAACTTCGTGGCAGCCTGTCATGAAAAAGAGATCAAAGTTATTTTCGATGGTGTATTCAATCACACAGGCCGTGATTTCTTTGCATTTAAAGATATTCAGCAAAACCGCGAACATTCCAGATATCTCAACTGGTACTGCAATGTGAACTTCGGAGGGAATACGGAATACAATGACGGCTTCTCCTACGAAAACTGGGGTGGATACAACCTTCTGGTAAAATTAAACCAAAGAAACCCGGAAGTACAGAATTACATCTGTGATGTGATCCGTTTCTGGGTATCAGAATTTGATGTAGATGGAATCCGTCTGGATGCGGCAGATGTCCTTGATTTTGATTTCATGCGTGCCCTGCGCCGTACAGCAGCAGAAGTAAAGGAAGATTTCTGGCTTATGGGCGAAGTGATCCATGGTGATTACAGCAGATGGGTAAATGGAGAAACGCTCCACAGTGTAACAAACTATGCCCTGCATAAAGCACTTTACAGCGGACATAACGATCATAACTATTTCGAGATCGCACATACTGTAAAATATCTCCAGAATATGGGAAATCTTGATCTCTACAACTTTGTGGACAACCATGATGTAGAACGTATTTATACCAAGCTTTCAAATAAAGCACATTTTGCACCTGTTCATGTCTTACTCTATACACTTCCGGGTGTACCAAGTATCTATTACGGTTCTGAGTTCGGTATTGAAGGAAAGAAAGAGAAATTCTCCGATGACAGCCTCAGACCGGCTCTGGATATCAAAGACTATGCAGATGCAGTACAGAAGAATCCATGTACAGCCCTGATCGCAGCTCTTGGAAAGATACGACAGCATACACCTGCATTAAGCTACGGAAGCTACGCTGAACTTCAGCTTACTAACCGCCAATTTGCATTTGCCCGTGACCTTGACGGAATACGTGTGATTGTTACTGTAAATAACGATGATAATGCAGCAGATATGAGTCTTCCGGCAGGAAACTGTGCAGAATATATCGGAACCCTCACAGGCCGTAAAGTACCTGTTCAGGGTGGACGTATCAATGTAACAGTAGCCGCAAACAGCGGTGAAATCTGGATTCCGGCGGGTGAAATGCCAGAATATATACCAGTAAAAACAGAAACTGCAGATATCAAAAAAGTACAGGAAGAAACAAAAGAAACAACTTCCACACAGACTGAGTCTCCTGCACAGAAAACAATAACCGCAGCAGAAGAAACCGCAGCAGCAAAAGCAGAAGATATTCAGCCTGAAAAAACTTCCGATACTTCAGCCACATCAGCAGAAAACAGTTTTCCGGAAAATACGGAATCCGCTGCTGAAACGGAAAAAACAGTAATTGTAGATCTGAACAAATCTCCGGAAGACATGACTGTAGATGAATTACAGCAGGCAATCCTTGCCAAAATGGCAGGCAATGGTCCTGTCACAGACCAGATGAAGAAAACAGTATATGATAATATCTGGCATGATTCTCTGGTAAACTGGCTCAAGAGCTTCCACTGATCAGATTATCGTTAATATTTTTCATCTTTTCTTCCGGTAACAAAAGACGAAATTTCCTTATGGCAATTTTTTTGCCGTTGACTAAATATTTTTTTGGTGGTAAGATATGGATACAGGTTATTGAACAAGGATAGCTGTTCGGAATCTTGCAATGTAAAGATTGGTTAAACAGCTACAGACACTCAATTACACTAAATCGTACGGGAGGAATTCACTCATGAAAACACTTGAAACTAAAAAAGCACCAGCAGCAATCGGACCATATTCTCAGGCAAAAATGACAGGAAACTTCTTATTTGCATCCGGTCAGATTCCGGTAGACCCGGCTACAGGCGAAGTTGCAGGCGATAAAATCGAAACACAGGCAGAACAGTCCTGCAAGAATGTAGGAGCAATTCTTGAAGAAGCCGGACTTACATTTGACAATGTTATCAAGACTACATGCTTCCTTGCTGATATGGCAGATTTTGCAGCATTCAACGCTGTGTATGAGAAATACTTCACAAGCAAACCAGCCCGCTCCTGCGTTGCTGTAAAACAGCTTCCGAAAAACGTACTCTGCGAAGTGGAAGCTATCGCTGTAGCTGAGTAATTCAGCCAAACCACAATATAAAATAAATATTCCAAAACAATTTCTGAATCTGATTCAGATGGGGAAAACAGCCAGGAAAAATCCACCTGGCTGTTTTTTGTTTTCAGGCTACCTGCGATTACTGATATTTGCTATAATAGTATAAAAGAATTCTGGCAAAATGAAAGGTAAAAGTTATGAGATCAATATCCATATATGCACTTACAAGAAATCAGAATAAGGACTCTCTGTCAAAACTGGAACGTCAGTTATCCGGCCGGGAATACTTCCTCAAAATACGGGAATGGGAACTTCAGAGTATGAAAGCACTGGTACGCCAGTTAGAATCACATATGACTAAAGTCTGTTCCCTACGCTTTTTCTATTCCTACCAGATTCCAAAACTCGGGAAAGAATTTGATCTTCTCCAGATCAAAGACGACCAGATCATAAATATTGAACTGAAAAGCGGAGCTGTATCTGAGGAGGCAATTCGTAAACAGCTTATGCAGAACCGTTATTACCTTTCCGTTCTCGGACGCTCCATACAGTCTTATACGTATATCAGCAGTCAGAATCGCCTTGTCAGGCTTACCAACCATGATCATATTGCAGAAGCCGACTGGACAGAGCTGTGCAGATTACTGCAAAAGGAGAGCAGTGATTATCAGGGGAATATTGACGATCTGTTTCAGGCTGAACTATATCTGATTTCTCCAATCACAGAACCGGCCCGTTTCCTGAAAAAAGAATACTTCCTGACTTCCCAGCAGCGGGATATCCAGCGCCAGATTTTAAAGAAACTTCGTATCAGCCGATTCGGATATTTCTGTTTTACCGGACTTCCCGGAACAGGAAAAACATTGCTTCTCTATGATATCGCCATGAAACTGTCCAGGCGTCAGCAGATATGCATGATTCACTGCGGCAATGCCGGAAAAGAATGGAAAATACTGCATAAACGTTTACAACGTATTGCTTTTCTTTCGGACAATCAACTGACCGAAAATACAGAGCTGAAACATTACAGTGCAGTTCTGGTAGACGAAGCACATTTGCTTTCTTCAGAAAAACTGCAGATTCTGTTAACGCAATCGGAGGGGGAGTTTCCTGTAATATTTTCCAGCGATTCCGAAGATGCCATATGTCCTGAAGAATTAGGGGTAAATACATTAAAACTTATAGAAAACCTGCCGGAAATCCAGATGTTTCACTTAACCAACCGCATCCGTACCAATGCGGAACTTTCCTCATTTATCCAGAATATGCTACACCTTACAGACAGAAAAACCTCCAAACCCTATCCGCATGTTTCTGTTGTATATGCAAATAATGAAGAGGAGGCTGCTGCCTTACTGGAAGATTATATACATCAGGGTTATGAACATGAGATTACTGCCGTGAGAGACATAAAACGTTTTGTTATCATATTGGACGAACGATATTACTATGACCAGAACAGATACCTGCGTTCAAAATATCTCAATAAAAAAGGCAGGTCTGATGTCCGTAATTTATTTCACTGGCTGAATCAGGCCAAAGAGGAACTTTCTATAATTGTCAGAGAAAATACATATGTATACGAAACATTACTCACGCTTTTACAGCCTGATACTGTCAGATAAAAACTATCTTGTAAAGGCACCCCATTAATGTTAAGATAAAACCAATAAAAGAGATTTTGACAACACTCATCAAAAAATTAAAACGGAGGTGACAGCGAACGTGGCAAATGAAAACATCATGCCAGACAGCGGACTGATGGACATGAATACTTTAAATCCAGGGCAGGATTTCGATGAATTACCAGAAAGCTATGTGATTTTTATTACCAGAGATGATATTCTTGGATATGGGCTTCCGATTTACCATATCGATAAGCAGATCAAAGAAGTTGGTGAAAGTTTTCAGGACGAAGCGCATATCATATATGTGAATTCGAAAAAACAGGAAGATACAGAACTGGGGAGACTGATGCATGATCTGCATTGCAAGAATGCGAATGAAATGCACAGCCTGGTTCTTGCGAAGAGGGTACATGAATTGAAAAACACACAGAAAGGGGTTGAGCTTATGTGCCATGAAATGGAGAAAATTTACAGTGAAGGAATGGAAAATGGCGAAAAACGCGGCATAGAAAAAGGTGAACTCAAAGCAAAAAAAGAGACGGTTCTTTCTATGGCAGAAGAGGGTATGGATGTAAAGACGATTGCCCGTTTGGTTAAGGTAAGCGAAAAAGATGTCCAGAGATGGATTGATAAAAATTTATGTATAATGAAATGAATAAAAATATTATAGATGGGCAGGTCTGTTTGGGCTTGTCCTTTTTTAATGTATTTTATCTGATTGTGGGATATGTAATTTGAAAGAATTGAATTGCATATTCCCATAATTTAACATAGTGGCTAATTTACTTATGCAGTGTTAATTCAAATGATGGAAATTGCTATAGTATGTTGGATAGTCAAAAGAAATCTATGACTTAACAAATGGGAAGTCAGGCAATAAATACAAGCGAAACTAATCCCTTGAAATCCCCCACCATTCCGTATATAATAGGAATATTGTGGGGGATTTTCCCTGCTTAACACAATGTGATACAATAACCTCTGAAAGGAATACTATGAGAACTCTAGCTTTAAGCGATGAAATTTTAATGAAAGTTGACAAGGCTGCCCGTTACATCGGTGGTGAAGTCAACTCTGTAATGAAAGATAAGAATGACGTAGATATCCGCTTTGCCATGTGCTTCCCGGATGTTTATGAAATCGGTATGTCCAATCTGGGCATGATGATCCTCTACAACATGTTCAATGAACGTGAGGATGTTTGGTGTGAGCGTGTCTTTTCTCCGTGGATGGATCTGGATAAGATCATGCGTGAGGAACATATTCCTCTCTTTGCCCTGGAATCCCAGGAGCCTGTAAAGGAGTTTGATTTCCTTGGTATTACCCTTGGATATGAGATGTGCTATACCAATGTGCTTCAGGTACTTGACCTGAGCCATGTTTCACTTCTGGCAAAGGATCGTAAGGAAGATGACCCTATCGTCATCGGCGGCGGTGCATGTGCATATAATCCGGAACCGATCGCAGAATTTTTTGATATGTTTTATATTGGCGAGGGTGAGACTGTCTATGATGCTTTGTTTGATGCATATAAGGCAAACAAGGCAGCAGGCGGCTCCAGAGCAGACTTCCTGTTTGCAGCTTCCCAGATTCCCGGAATTTATGTTCCCTTTTTATACAATGTAACCTACAAAGAAGACGGTACCATTGCTTCCTTTACACCTGCAAAAGAGGGCGTACCTGAGAAAGTCTGTAAACAGCTGATCACCGATGTCACTAAAGACTACCGCGCGATCAAAGCTCCTGTAGTTCCATTTATTAAAGCTACTCAGGATCGTGTTACCCTGGAAATCCAGCGTGGCTGTATCCGCGGATGCCGTTTCTGTCAGGCAGGTATGATCTACCGTCCTACCAGAGAGCGCAATGTGGAGGATTTAAAGGCAAGTGCCAGAGAAATGCTTCAGAATACAGGACATGAGGAGATTTCCTTAAGTTCTCTAAGCTCCAGTGATTATTCTGAGCTGAAGGAACTGGTAAACTTCCTGATCGAAGAATTTCATGGCAATGCTGTCAATATATCTCTGCCATCCCTGCGTATCGATGCTTTTGCCCTGGATGTTATGAGCAAGGTACAGGATGTAAAGAAGAGCAGCCTTACTTTTGCACCGGAAGCAGGCTCCCAGCGTCTGCGTAATGTTATCAACAAAGGTCTGACAGAAGAGAATATTCTTCATGGTGCAGGTGAAGCATTCAAAGGTGGATGGAATCAGGTAAAGCTTTACTTCATGCTCGGACTTCCAACTGAAACAGAAGATGATATGAAAGGTATTGCTCATCTTGCTCAGAAAATTGCAGAAACTTATTATGAAGAAGTGCCGAAAGAAAAACGTAATGGCAAGGTTCAGGTCAATGTAAGTACCTCTTTCTTTGTACCGAAACCATTTACCCCATTCCAGTGGGCAGGTATGTACAGAGAGGAAGATTTCGTGGAGAAAGCAAAGGTCGTAAAAAGCGAGATCCGCGCACAGTTAAACCAGAGAAGTATCCGCTACAGCTGGCATGAGCCGGATGTAACGATTCTTGAAGGTTTCCTTGCAAGAGGTGACCGCCGTTGTTCAAAAGTTATCCTCAGAGCATATGAAAAAGGTGCGATCTACGATGCATGGTCAGAGAGTTTTGACTATAATATATGGAAAGAATCTTTTGTGGAAACCAACACAGATATTGATTTCTATACTCTCAGAGAACGTTCCACAGATGAGATCCTTCCATGGGATTTCATTGATGCAGGAGTGACCAAGAAGTTCCTGATTCACGAATGGGAACAGGCAAAGAGAGAAACCGTAACACCAAACTGCCGTCAGAAATGTTCCGGCTGTGGTGCTATGCGTTATGGCGGAGGTGTATGTTATGAAGGTAAGAATTAAATTCAGCAAAGAGGGTCCTGTGAAATTTGTGGGACATCTGGATACCATGCGTTATTTTCAGAAGGCTATCCGCAGAGCCAATCTTCCGGTTGCTTTTTCCGGTGGATACAGTCCGCATATGATCATGTCTTTTGCCGCACCATTAGGAGTTGGTACGGAAAGTCTGGGAGAGTACTTCGATCTGGAGCTGGCAGAGACAGTTCCTACTTCAGAGATCACAAGACGTCTGGATGCAGTGATGGTAGAAGGGGTACATGTAATCAGTACCCGTCAGGTTGAGGACGGAAAGGCGGGTAAGGCAATGTCACTGGTGGCAGCAGCCGATTATTATGTAGAATTTCGTCCGGGAAAAGAGCCTGAAATTTCCTGGAAAGATAAAATCAGTGATTTCCTGGCGCAGCCGGAGATCACAGTAATGAAAAAGACCAAACGAAGCGAAAAGGAAATTGATATTCGTCCGTTTATCTATAAGATGGAACTTCAGGGAGACAAGATCTTTATGATGCTTGCTTCCGCAAGTGCCAATTACACAAAACCGGAACTGGTAACAGATACATTCTTTTCATGGCTTGGCATAGAACTTCCGGAATTTGCTTATTCCATCAAACGTCTGGAAGTATACGCAGATAAAGGAACAGAGGAAGAACATAAATTTGTAACTCTGGAAGCACTGGGTGAAGAAGTTGAGTAAACTGATTATTACCCAAATGAATATCCGCCAGATTCCATGCTATGTATGTGCGTATGAAGAAGACGGTAAAGTAATGGAACTGCGCTTCGAACCTGTTGGGGAGAAATCTTCTCTTGGAAATATTTATGTTGGACAGATAGAGAATATAGCTGCCAATATCGGTGCTGCATTCGTACAGATTTCTGCCGGGGAAAAATGCTACCTGCAGCTTTCCGATGCTCCAAATGCGATTTATGCTTCTGTAAAAAAAGGTGACCGCCCATTAAAGGCAGGAGATGAAATCCTTGTGCAAATCAGCCGGGAAGCAATGAAGGGAAAACTACCGGCTGTAACCACGAATCTGAATTTTACAGGCAAATATCTGGTTCTTACAACCGGCGATAAGAAATTTGGTCTGTCTTCCAAACTTTCCAATGATGACAGAAGCCGTATCAGTAAGTGGATGGAAGCAGAAGTTAACCGTCCGGATAAAGAGTTTGGTATCATCGTTCGTACAAATGCAGCAGATGCATCAAAAGAAGAAATACTGAAAGAACTGGAATACCTGAAGGGCCTGTATCATAAGGCTGCTGTAGACGGAAGATCCCGTACCTGTTTCAGCTGCGTATATAGAACAGAGCCTTTTTATATCTCTGCGGTCCGCGACGCCAACAGCCGGAACCTGGAAGAGATCATAACAGATATCCCTGAGATATCCCGACAGATTTCTGACTATCTTAACAGTAACAGCCCGGAGGAAAAAGAGAAGCTGCGGTTTTATGATGATAAACTTCTCCCTCTTTACAAACTTTATCGCCTGGAAACTGTCTTAGAAGAAATCCAGCATGAGAAAGTCTGGCTGAACAGTGGTGGATTTCTGGTGATCCAGCAGACAGAAGCCTTCGTATCCATTGATGTAAACAGCGGAAAGTTTACAGGCAAAAAGAAAATGCAGGAAACTTACCGAAAAATCAATTTGGAGGCAGCAAAGGAAATTGCCAGACAGCTGCGTCTCAGAAACCTGTCCGGAATTATCCTGATTGATTTTATTAACATGGAAAATCCGGATCATCAGGATGAACTGTTTCATGTCCTGCAAAAATATCTGCGCAAAGATCCGGTGAAGGCAAAAGCAGTAGACATCACTCCACTACACATCCTGGAACTTACCAGAAAGAAAGTACGAAAACCGGTGATTGAGGAAATCAGAGAATTATAGTTTGTCATAATATAATTATGTAAATCATAGCAATCCTCGCAAATAATGCATTTAAGAGGATTGCTATAAATTGACGTTTGCAATTCTCTACGATATTTATCCGTAACTGAATAACTGCCCCGAAGTTTGTATTTTATCACAGATCCTGACGGATACTGGATTGAAATTGTACCTGTAAAATAAAATTCAAAAAAATCCCAAAGAAATTGAAAAAAACTTATTGACAAATCGAATTTTGTCCGCTATTATAAATGAGATGCCGCACAGAGAGGTACAAGCACCGAAAGGTCACCATATCTGGCGAGTAAAGATTATAGGAGGTGCCACAGATGTACGCAATTATTGCAACAGGTGG
>ERZ791614.381-NODE-381-length-31264-cov-45.689096_pt1 | contig 31264 bp, 28 predicted proteins | sample MGYA00510274_ERZ791614 | MGnify/ENA primary metagenome ERZ791614 (study PRJEB30046, sample SAMN00715221) | human gut metagenome | study: EMG produced TPA metagenomics assembly of the A metagenome-wide association study of gut microbiota in type 2...
TATAGTTTGAAACCGGTTCTGGATGCCATGCGGGCATGGGGCGAAGGGTATAAAAGCAGGCTGGAAGGGAAGGAGGAATAAGCGTATTTGCTTGCGCAATCTTCCCACTCAGTGCATGCTGTGCATACTCCAACGGCCTATTGTAAGATCATCTTCCCGAAGGGGGAGGCCCAGAAGGCAAGCTGAGCGTTCACGCGAACGCGCACAGGAAACAAAAAGCGACAGGAGCCGCAGAAAACAGCTCCTGTCGTTTTTTGTTTGCAGTCAGTTTTTACGGTTCGATCACATTGAAAGTCTTCTCGAACTTGGAGGCGTACGCCAGCAGGCGCTTCAGAACGGTGGCATCGCCGCTGATCTGTACCTGTCCGGCCTGCTGACCTGTCATCAAGGCAAAGAGCTGCAGACGCTTGCAGGTGACGGAAGCCTGCGCATCCGGATGGTTCTCGCCGGGGTAAGACAGCAGGATGCCATTCTTACGGGTTACATAGAACTGTTCATTCACATCGGTCACCGTCAGATTCAGAGTCAGATCATCGTTCTGGGCGGCATTGGCATCGGTCATGATAGCGATGTAATCCAGCAGCATGGCGATGGTCATCTCGCCCATTGTCGCGGCCAGTCCATTGGCTGTGCGCGCCAGTTTGGACAGGTTGCCCTTGCGCAGCTCGGCGGCACCCATCAGATAGGCATTGCGCCACGCGCCGGACTCTGCCTGATAGCCAAGCTGTTCCAGTGCATCTGCACACAGATTGCGTGCTTTCTGATTGGACGGGTCGGCGTAGACCAGTTCCTTGGTGATCTGCGCTACCCATTGATACTCGCCCTTTTCGTAGTCTTTTTTCGCTTTGCAGAGCACCAGCTCTGTGCTGCCCAGATATTCCACAAGCTTCCTGGCGGTATCGCTGGGCGGGAGCGGGTTCAGGTTGACCGGGTTGGCATCGTACCAGCCCAGATATTTCTGGTAAACGGCCTTGGAATTGTGCGCCAGTGTGCCGTAATACGGCCGGGTGTACCAGACCTTTTCCAGCTTTTTGGGCAGGGTCAGCATCGCCGAGATCTCATTCGAGGTATACCCCTGGTTCATGTAATGCAGGGTCTGGTCGTGGATGAACTTATAGATGGAGGCTGTATTCAGAAGATACTCATGGATCTCCTCGCCCCAGTGCGGCCAGTTGTGGCTCTGGAACACCACATCGGTCTTATCGCAGAAGCGCTGGTCGGCCTCGATGATATACTTTGCCCACTCGTTGGCATCGCGCACCTCTGCGCCGCGCAGGGTGTAGAGGTTGTGCAGGGTGCCGGTGCAGTTTTCCGCCATCCAGAGGGCGCGGTATTTCGGGAAATAGGCGTTCATTTCGGCGGGGGCTTCGGTGCCGGGGGTCAGCTGGAACTCGATCTCCAGCCCGTCGATGGTCAGTTTCGGGAGATCTTCCCCGATCTCGTAGGTAGGAGCGATGAGGGACACCGTACCGGTGGACTGTCCCATGCCGATGCCCACGCTCAGCGCACCCTTTTCGCCCTTGTCAAGCACCGTGCCGTATTGGAACTGTGCGCGCCGCGCCATGGCGATGCCCGCGTAGACATTCTCGCGGATGGCGTGCTTCAGAAAGCCCGCCGGTGCAAGCACAGGGACCTTGCCGGAAGCCAGCTGGTCTTGGAGCGAAAGGCTCGCATCTGCTGCCTGTGCGCGGTCGAGGATACCCTCCACGCCGCCGAAGTGATCCACATGAGAGTGGCTGTACAGTACGGCCTTGATCTCCAGCGGGCCGAAGCGATTTTCCATCAGTTCCTTGGCGGCTTTCATGTTTTCTCTGCACATCAGCACGTCAAACACGATCCAGCCATGGTCGGTGCGGATAAAGGTCGTATTGGCCATATCGAAGCCGCGCACCTGATAGATGCCGTCGCACACTTCAAACAGACCGGCCTTGGCGTTCAGCTGCGTGTTCCGCCACAGGCTCGGATTGACGGTGTCCGGCGCGTCCCGGTTCAAATCGCCGTAGCTCTGCAGATCCCATGCAGATCTGTTATCATCACCATCAATGATCCTGCCTTCCGCGTTGTCCAGCCAGCCGCGCTCTGCGTTGGCAAACTCCCGCCGGTCGGAAAAATCCAGCGCTTCATACCATGCGGCGTTCTTTTCTGCCGTGATAGCTGTTGCCTCTTCGATCTCGCCCGGTCGGGTGGAGTCCTTGAAAATGTCTGTGATAAAGTTCAGACCGTTTTCATCGGTGCTGCCTGCTGCATGTGCAGTCAGAGATGCGCCGCAGGCCAAAGCTGCAGCCGCCGAAGCGGAAATAAAGTTTCTGCGGGTCATCTTCATAGTCGTTTGCCTCCCTTACATCTGGGTCGATTTTACACAAACCGTGGGCGGCTGCCAGCCGCGCAGGGCATTCCAGTCGGGCTTATAGATGCGCAGGAAGAGATGAAATTCAGTCTCTCCGATGGGAAGCCAGTTCTCCGTGTTTTCCGGCATCGCATGGGAAAGTGTGATATCAACAGAACCGTCTGCATTTCGATTCAAGACAGACCGGTCATTGATGCAGTAGCGATTGATGGGATTGTCGATGAGAAAATCGTCCTTGCCATAGGCGGTTACGGACCAAAACCCCTTCTCTAATGTCTGCGGGAACGAATCGAAATGCAGTGTGTAGGTCTTTTTACCGGTCAGGACTGCGCCGGTGCTGTCCACATCGGTTTTGGGGTAGATGGCAACATCGGTGGTGTTGGCACCCAGACCCCGCAGCGCCACCATGGCACGGTAGGTATATGTTGTGCCAAAGTTGCCGATGGGGTCGCCGAAATAGGTCCACTGACCCATCTGGCGCGTATAGCCCTTCGATTCGCTCAGCAGCTTTTTCTTCAGCTGGAGCAGCATCAGCTTCCAGCGCAGCCCACTGAACAGACCCAGCGCCTTGTCATCGAACTTCTCACCGGGGCCGATGTGCAGTGCTGCGAGCTCCCGGAGTACCGGCGCGTCTGCCGCAGCGGGCGGGTTGGTTTCCATCAGCTGGTTGGCGGTATCAAAAAATTCCTTTGCGTCCATGGCAAGAACGTGCTTTACCGGCACAAAGTCATTGGCAGGGTCATAGCTGCCTGCGGGGGCGGTCCATCCACCCGCCTGATAGGCGGAAAGCGGCATCAGCTGCATCTTATCCTGAATGGCCCGGACGTTGGGCAGGTCCTCTTGTCCGGAAAGCACGATGCGGGCAATGGTCCAGACCATATTGGTCGGCACATCAATGCGCTGCACCCCTTCCGGCAGTTCGCCCTGCCAGTCTGCACGGGTAATGGCGTAAAGCCCCGGCGTTTCCAGCACGGCGGCGGTGTTTGTCCACGCATCCAGCACCTGTACATTAAAAAAGCGGTCGGTCTGCGGCACGCCGTAGATCATTGGTTCTGCGCCGACATCCAGAAACGCCTGCGTATAGATGGTATCCACATTCGGCGTAACCACCACACGGGTCGTTGCATCTGCCAGCTTTTCCGCATGGATGAACTGGTTGATGGGAGCCTTGTTGCTTGTAGCTGTGCGGGTGTTTGTGGAAGCCGTCCGGGTAGCGTCCATGATCACCAGTGGAAAGGCGTACAGATACGCCTGTTCCAGAAGTTCCTGCGCCGCCATCGTTTGTTGTGCTGCGGCGGCTTTCTCTACGGGCAAAAGTGTAGCTGCGCAGACCACCGCAGCCGCAGTGGAAACGTTCAGAAATTTCCGGCGGGTCATTTTCATAACATGAAACCTCCTGTTATGCTTTTTGTTTTAGGCATATGCGCCTTATGGGAATAACCATTCGGTGTTCTGTGTTCATCATACGAAAAGAATGCCGGGAAGTCAACACTTTCTATGCATGATACGCCAAAAACGTGAGTTTTAACAAAAAGCGCCTCAGATTATTGTTGAAAGCTCCATTGAATTGTGCTTTTCACGAATCCTCCTTGTCCGACGCACGGCAGTATGTTATACTAAAGTCATCAACTGACAAAGGAGCACTGCAATGAGCGACCTGAATCGATGGATGCAAAAACACAATCTCTGCCCGGAAAACATTTTATATCTTTACCGCAGCGACCGGAAAACGGTCCTTCACCGCATGGACGGCGGGGAAGCCGCGCTGTATGCGCCGATGCACAGCGTCCTGTCTGTTCTGCCGGAAGATCTGTTCCTGAACATCAGCAAGGGGATCGCAGTGAACCGCAGCCAGATCGTAAACATCGGCAACGATGGCATTTATACCATGTCGGACGGCCGCACGTTTCAGGGTCGCAAGCGCGGCCTGAGCAGCCACCGCCGCCTGCGCACGGAGATCGGGCTGTCCGACACGAAGCCTCGCCCCATGAGCATGAGCCTGCTGGAAAAATGCAGCCTGCTGGACGATATGCCGCTGGCGTTCTGCGTCATCGAGCTGGTCTTCAATGAGGACGGACACGGCGTGGATTTCATCTTCCGCTATTGCAATGCGGAAATGGCCAATATCGAGGGTGTGCCGGTGGAGGAAATGCTGGACCGCTCGTTTTACAAGGTGTTCCCCAATGGGGACAAAAAGTGGCTGGTGTCCTATGCAGATGTGGCGCTGAACGGTACGAAGCATACCCTCCACGATTACAGCCCGGAGGTGGACAAATACCTGACCATCCACTGCTATCAGCCCGAACCGGGGTATTGTGCCTGTGTGCTGCAGGCAAACGAGCCTTGAAGCAACAGGCAGCGTGGCCCATACAACGGGTCATGCCGCCTGTTGCTTTTGTTTTGCACCGCGCACGATGAGGCCAACGGGGGAAAGGTTGGCGATGCCGGGATGCAGGGCAGAATACGCTGTTAGCTGGGGCAAGGAATTTCTATCCACGCCCTCCGCGAGGAGGGCGACCAAGCGGCTGGAAGGCTTGACCCCCATCCAGAAAATTTCTATCCACGCCCTCCGCGAGGAGGGCGACTTCGCTGCGCTAAATCGCGCTGTGTCATTCCAGCAATTTCTATCCACGCCCTCCGCGAGGAGGGCGACGCCCTTGCCCTTTGCCACGCAGGATGCAGCAAAAATTTCTATCCACGCCCTCCGCGAGGAGGGCGACACGGTGGTCTCGACCACAGAGGCAGCGCAGCCCGATTTCTATCCACGCCCTCCGCGAGGAGGGCGACCTTTGTCCATATCTTGTCTCCTTTGATGTGAGGGGATTTCTATCCACGCCCTCCGCGAGGAGGGCGACTGTACCGACCTGCTCCGCAGACGGTGCCGATCTGATTTCTATCCACGCCCTCCGCGAGGAGGGCGACAATGACCAAGTATACGAAGTTCGAGGCAATCTTCAATTTCTATCCACGCCCTCCGCGAGGAGGGCGACAGCTTGCCCCAGCCGCCCTGCTGCTGCACGATGGTATTTCTATCCACGCCCTCCGCGAGGAGGGCGACGACCAGAGCCTGACCCCGACCATGGGTGTCAAGCAATTTCTATCCACGCCCTCCGCGAGGAGGGCGACAAGTTCACCCTGACCCCCAAGACCATCTACAGCAAATTTCTATCCACGCCCTCCGCGAGGAGGGCGACTTCCTGCACCGACACCTACGAGTGCTTCAAGCGCAATTTCTATCCACGCCCTCCGTGAGGAGGGCGACCTTGTAGGTGTGAATGCACTTTTCCACCAACATATTTCTATCCACGCCCTCCGTGAGGAGGGCGACCTCATGGCATTTATGCCATGCAATCGCTATAGCAGGATTTCTATCCACGCCCTCCGTGAGGAGGGCGACATTCTGGCGGTCGATCCGATCTACGGCTTCATCATTTCTATCCACGCCCTCCGTGAGGAGGGCGACTGATCTCCCTGTCGATTGTCATGGCAGCCGAGATATTTCTATCCACGCCCTCCGTGAGGAGGGCGACGGGACGTTCGCTGGTCTGCTGACCTGTCCGAGGTATTTCTATCCACGCCCTCCGCGAGGAGGGCGACTTGAATCCATGAGGCCGTTCCTTGATGAGAATATATTTCTATCCACGCCCTCCGCGAGGAGGGCGACGTACCAGCGGTTACAGCAGCCGATGCGCACAAATATTTCTATCCACGCCCTCCGCGAGGAGGGCGACTCGCACACGGCGGTGGGATAGCATAACGCAAAACTATTTCTATCCACGCCCTCCGCGAGGAGGGCGACGCCAAAAATCCTTGTTGCACCATTCACCACTTGGAATTTCTATCCACGCCCTCCGCGAGGAGGGCGACCGAGGGCCTTTGTCTCCGCTTCGACGACCAAAATATTTCTATCCACGCCCTCCGCGAGGAGGGCGACTCGGCGATCTTCTTGCGGTTTTTTACTTGCGGTATTTCTATCCACGCCCTCCGCGAGGAGGGCGACAGCTTGTTTTGCAAGCCATAGTAGTTTCCTCCTAAATTTCTATCCACGCCCTCCGCGAGGAGGGCGACTGCCGCCGTCCTGCCCAGCCAGATAGCCAGTTGCAATTTCTATCCACGCCCTCCGCGAGGAGGGCGACTTTTTACGTCGGAACACGAAGCCGCAGAAACAATATTTCTATCCACGCCCTCCGCGAGGAGGGCGACGTCATGGATCTGGACAAGCAGGCCAACACGAGCATTTCTATCCACGCCCTCCGCGAGGAGGGCGACTGCTTAAGCGGCTGGAAAGCAAAGGCCTGCTCACAATTTCTATCCACGCCCTCCGCGAGGAGGGCGACTTTTAGAAACGAGGTATTGGAAATGAGCTGTGAAATTTCTATCCACGCCCTCCGCGAGGAGGGCGACAGTCAGATTCGGAAGATTTCACCGTCACGCAGACCATTTCTATCCACGCCCTCCGCGAGGAGGGCGACAGGCTGAAATGGAAAAGCTGGAGGCCGAGCAGAAATTTCTATCCACGCCCTCCGCGAGGAGGGCGACTGCCCATGCCGCCGTAAGGATTGACAGGCTGCTGCGATTTCTATCCACGCCCTCCGCGAGGAGGGCGACAAACACCATCCGGCTGGATACCCTTCTGGATCAGATTTCTATCCACGCCCTCCGCGAGGAGGGCGACAGTTGCGCAAAAGCTCACGGAGCGGATGGAAAAAATTTCTATCCACGCCCTCCGCGAGGAGGGCGACGCCTGCGTCATATAAGTCCGACGCAAACGCATGCCATTTCTATCCACGCCCTCCGCGAGGAGGGCGACATATCATACCCATCATTTTTGGATAATTCTTTTATATTTCTATCCACGCCCTCCGCGAGGAGGGCGACATGCCTTACCGTCCTTGTACAGCACGGCTTTGAAATTTCTATCCACGCCCTCCGCGAGGAGGGCGACGTTTTGTGATGGCTTCGCTCAGCGACGCAGCCGTATTTCTATCCACGCCCTCCGCGAGGAGGGCGACTCGACGTCCGGCGTCCGCAGGCCGACCGGCTGAAATTTCTATCCACGCCCTCCGCGAGGAGGGCGACCAGCGCATCCGCCGCCCCAATGGTCAGGCAGAGCGATTTCTATCCACGCCCTCCGCGAGGAGGGCGACCAGCGAGGCCCGGGCCGAGCACCGCAAGGCACAGGAATTTCTATCCACGCCCTCCGCGAGGAGGGCGACTTTACGGCAAATTATTTTTTCTGGGATTTCCAGACAATTTCTATCCACGCCCTCCGCGAGGAGGGCGACAGCTACGAGGACTACCGCTCACAGACGGACAGCCAATTTCTATCCACGCCCTCCGCGAGGAGGGCGACTTTTGGCATCTCGTGTATCCTCCATGTTTTTTACGATTTCTATCCACGCCCTCCGCGAGGAGGGCGACGTCCCGCGCCGCCTGCTCTTTCATGCCCGCGTTCGTATTTCTATCCACGCCCTCCGCGAGGAGGGCGACTAAACGGCGTGGAGCAGAGCAGCAAGACGACCGTTATTTCTATCCACGCCCTCCGCGAGGAGGGCGACTGGCAGCGTGGGTCTCGCAGATCTTCAAGGTATGAAATTTCTATCCACGCCCTCCGCGAGGAGGGCGACCTCTGGGCTTCTACCCATGCGGTCAGGTCATCCCAATTTCTATCCACGCCCTCCGCGAGGAGGGCGACGCGTTCCATGGGCGTTGCGGCATGGCTGGTCAGCATTTCTATCCACGCCCTCCGCGAGGAGGGCGACGGGCTGCGTCACCGGCACGACCGACCTTTTCACCCAATTTCTATCCACGCCCTCCGCGAGGAGGGCGACTTGCCATAATGGATTAACCTTTCTCCGCAAACAGCATTTCTATCCACGCCCTCCGCGAGGAGGGCGACCTACACGAGCCGCCGCCACAGGCAGCACCGAGCCAATTTCTATCCACGCCCTCCGCGAGGAGGGCGACAGCAAAAACGGAGAAAAACATCTCCGCTTTTGTTTCATTATAAAACGATCTGCACAGATTTGGAAGAGCTTTTCCAAAAACATCCGAAAAAAGAGCCGCGATCTGCACAGAATGCCTTGAAAACATGGTGCGAAGGAGACGGAAAAAGGGTGAGCACTTTCCATCCGCACCGAGGGAGAGGGCTAGAAGATCAGCACGTCTCCGGATTCAAACAGGGGATGAACTCCGATGTGCTCGACCTTGGTCTTATAGTTGTTGCCCAGTTGATAAAACCGCAGACTGTCCAGATCGGGGTCGATGAGAGCGGCAAGCTCGGACTTCAGAACAGCAAACTGTGCGGCGTCCAGCAGGCACTCGAAGACAGAATTCTGCACCCGCTGCCCGTGGTCCACGCACTTTTTGGCCACTTTGCGCAGGCGTTTGCGCCCAGCAGCGGTCTCAGTGTTGACATCGTAGGTGATCAGGACCAGCATAGACGAACCTCACTTCCAGAAGAATGGCGGATACAGTTCCAGATCACCGCGCAGAGTCCGCGCCAGAAGGAGCGCCTGCACGTAAGGCACCAGTCCCCAGGGCAGTTTTTCTTTCAGGAAGGGATGGGTGATCTGCTCCTGCTTTTTGGTCTGCCAGGCTTTGAGAAACGCGCGGCGGCCATCGTCGGTCAGGAGAACAGCACCATTCTCCTGTTCCTGGAAGTGCTTCGCTGTCAGCAGCTTCTGGTTGATGCAGGACAGCACGAACCGGTCTGCGTAAACGGCGCGAAGCTCTTCCATAAGGTCCAGTGCCAGACTGCGGCGTCCGGGACGGGCGCGGTGCAGGAAGCCGACATACGGGTCCAGCCCGACGCTGCTCAGTGCGGAAGCGCAGTCGCGGGCCAGCAGAGAATAGGCGAAGGAGAGCAGAGCATTCACATTGTCCAGCGGAGGCCGACGGTTTCGGGACACGAACGGAAACGCTTCATGCTGCTGTAAAATGAGGGAGTCGAAGCAGTCAAAGTAGCGCTGCGCTGCTTCCCCTTCCAGACCGCGCAGCTGGTCGAGATCGTCGCACTGCTCAATGAGCGGGAGCGCCGCCGCAAGCTGGGCACTCGTGCGTTTGAGTTCCTCTACGGGTACGCGCTGCGGGTGGTCGCGGGTGGCGCGTTCCAGTACCCAGCGGGCGTTGTAAACTTTGCCAAGGATGAAGTACCGCGCATAGCGGCAGCTCAGCGCTTCGCTGTCGGAGATGCGGTACTGGGTCTGCCGCAGCAGGACATTGCCGCGCTCTTCGCCGACGGTGCGCGCCAAAAACTGGCCGTAGGGGCTGAAAAAGCAGAGGTCGATGCCCTTGGCCGCGCATTTGCCCATGAGCGCCGGGCTTGCACCGGAGCGGCTGAAGCAGACGATCCCTTCCAGCGTGTGGAGCGGGACCCGCCCGATCTCGGTCTTCTGGCGGCTGACCACGACATTTTCACCGTCGAGCGAAAGATAGGCGTCTTCCGAAGTGACGTAAAGCTGGGTCAATAGCTGTCTCATGGCGTGTCCTCCGCTTGCACTTCGTCCAGATAGGCTTTCAGGTAGGCCCTGGGGTCGGCGCGTTTGTACAGTGCGGGCAGGCAAAGCTCTTTGAGGGAGCAGGCGTTGCAGAAGGTTCCCGGCTTGACTTTTGGCGTGTAGCCGCGGGCGAAATACTGGTTCATCTCGTCGGCCATGGCCTGCGTTTTTTGGCGCAGCGCGTCCGTCAGCGGGACGAGTTCCCGCCGCCGTGTCTCCTCGTAGAAGAGCGCGGCCTGCGGGATATCACAGGCCAGCATCTCTTCCAGAGCCATGGCCTGCGCACAGAGCTGCAGCCGGTCGGCGTCGTTCTCCTTGGCGCGGCCATGTTTGTACTCCACCGGCATGGGCCGCCAGCGGCCTTCGGTGTGCTGCAGCGGGATGCCCTCCGGGTCCGCCCGGAATTCCACAACGTCGCAGTCTCCGCTGAGCCGCAGGCGGTGGCTGACGACCTTCATCCCCCGCGTGATGAGCAGATCACCCCGCCGTTCGGTCTGCGCGGTGTCATGGCAGCGGGTATGTTCCAGCCGCCCCTCTGCAGTGCGAAGGTTCTCAGACCATTGCTGTTCGAGGTGGATGAGCGCCCACTGACGGCGGCAGAAGCAAAAATGCTGGATGCCGGACATCAACAGGTAATCGTCCGGGGCGGACATCAGGACATCCTCTCGCAGGTGACTCCTTCCGGAAGGGCGTCGGATACGGTGACAGTGTAATCGCGGTAGCTGCGCGCCGGGGTGGTGGGGTCTCTGCGTTGGACGGTCACGGCATCGAACAGCTTGTATGCGGGGGCATTGCCAAGCTCCGAAGAATGCTTGAAGACGATGAGTTCCCGCACGGCCATTTTACCGCGCGCAGCGCTGTGATCGTTCTCGAACATGTTCAGGATGGCCTCCCACAGCAGCCGAAGGTCATCTTCCGAGAAGCCGGTGGTCTTGCGGGCGAGATTGGCGGAAACATAACCTTCTGCACGGTAGAGGGCATAGGGGACGATGTGCTTATGGCCGAACTCGGTATCTTTGTTTTCCGCATCTGATTCTTTTGTGATTGCCACACGAGTAAGCGTGATGTTGCGGGGCTCAATGGGGTCGATGGAATGTGCAAAGCCGAACTGAACTGGACCACGAACCTGGCCGCAGTTGAGCGCGCCCTTCACAAAGGTGGTCATAACAGCGCCAAAGGTGCGGATATCATAAAAGTCGAAACACATGAAGTTGCGGATTTTGATGTCGATATCCGGGTCTTTAGATTTGAGCTTGGAAGCAACTGCTTTGGCTTCTTTGGTGCTGGCCTTTTGGATGGAAACCAAATCATCGCGGATGCCGAGTTCATCGCCAGCGGTCAGGTCGCTTCGATTCAGCGTAACACTGTCCTTCACATAAATCCGATAACCGGGCGCATCTTCTTTTACGGTCTGGACGTAGTTCCGAATCTTTCTCTTCAAGCAGACGTCGGTCACGATGCCGTAACCCGTTTCGGGGTCCATGCGAGGCATGTTATCTGCATCGGGATCGCCGTTCGGATTTCCGTTCTCAACGTCGAATAGAACAACAAAGTCGTAACGATTTTTGATGGGTTCAGACATAATTAGTCCTCCTTATCCTTTTTGGTGTAAAACTTTCGCATCTGATGATAGTAGCCGATTTGGAAAGCGCCCTGTTCGGGAAGTGTGGTGTGTGCAGGTAAGGTTTCATCGATTTTGGAGAAAAGGTGCGTCAGAAGCTTATTGTAATTGATTTGTTGTGCAGGTGTCAGCTTCTTCAGATGCTTTTGTGCGAGATTGATCAACGTGGGAAAAACAACTTCGGGGGTTTCGCAGGCGGCATTAAAGTAACGGTCCCGAATCGTTGTGTTGATTTCGGAATTGGCGTCACTTTGAATATGCTCTAACGTGGCAAACAGGCGGCCGAGTACGTAAGGGCAGTAATTCGAATCATCGTTTAACTTCATGTCCAAAATCTCCTTGTGATTTGAAAGAGTGGATGCGTTCCTCAGATAATACGCTTTCAGAATGGCGGCACGATTTGGGGTGACTTTCTGGTCAGCGTGGATTCTGGAAGCAATGCTGTGAAGGAGGGTGGAAGGATAAGGGGCTCCTGTAAGGGCGGCTCGCAGAAGCGCACCAGAAAGCTGGGGGGATGGTTTGGGATTGCGCTCTTTGAAGTTTAATGTTTCGCGGACGATTTTTGAAATGGAGATAAGTGGTTCCTGGTCGTAAGGAGGACGGTCGATCTCCAGTGCTTTCGCATGCTGCTGCAAGTGTGCGGCAAATTTGCCCATCGTATCACGGTAGAAAAAACGTACCGAAATACGTGCCGCGTTGGGTGAGAGCCCCAGCACATAAAAGTGCTGGCCGGGCTGCAGATCTTCGCCCATCCAGCTGCAGGGCTGCCCTTTGGCAAGGCTGTCCAGCGCTTTGCTCAGGTCGTCTTCGGTAAGACCATGGTTTTCCGGGATGCCGAACATGGCCATCATGCCGAGGGAGGAATAGCTGGGGGACGCGTTTTCGGCCCAGCAGACCATAGCGGTATCGCCGAGGATACGGCAATGATCCCGGCTGGCCAGCAGCGTGTTCAATGCAGTGGTGTAGGCAAAGGCGGCATATTCGCTGACAGGGGCGTTCTCGCCCTGCTCGTGCCCATAGGAACAAAATGCCGGGGCGTTGAAGGAAACGAGCGCGGCTCCGGAGCTCTGTGCGCCGGGAACACCCTTGATGGAGGGATGCAGCCGGGCGGCTGGGGCCTGCTGGCCGGTCACGAGACACTGGACCAGCGGAGCGTCGGGCGAAGCGCTGCTGTAGTGCTGCTGCCATGCCGCTCGGATCGCTTCATCTTCAGTGGACAGGATGCTGCCCTCCGGCCCTTCATAGTCGAACAGAAGGTTGGCGTTTCCGGTGATATCCTTCCAGCGGTCAGCCAGTAACGGGTGGGCCGATGCGTCTTCGGGCTTCCAATGGTCAAAAAACGCAAGGACCGCTCTGGCCGCAGGGGAATCGACCCCATCCAGAATGGCATGGTGCAGCTTTGCACAGGCTTCGAAGCACTGGATGGAGCGCTCCGGCTTGCCTTTTTCGTCTGCACCCAGCAGATAGGTGGAATTGTCACACAGAAAATTTGCAGCAATGCCGGAAGCTCGTTTAACATGGGCAGGAACTGCCATTTCCCGCGGGGCGAGCACTTCCTTTTTGCCGCGCGGAACCATCTGGCGGCAGTCCACGAGGTCGATGAGCTGGCCTTCCGCGTTGATGCGGAGCCAGTAGCTGACCTTGAACTGATTCTCCCAGCCGGGGGCTGAGATCTGTCCGGTGCGGAGCAGCTGCTCATAATAAGCAGTCAATGCCTGTAAGATCATGTGAACACCTCCACATCCCGGCAATCCATCACCCCGTTGACCAGCTTTGCCCGGAAGAACTGCGAGCGGATGTTGGCCGGGTCAGAATAATCCAGATCATACAGCATGAATCCGAGGTCCTGCGTGGCTTCTTCCAGTGCAGGAATGTCGCCGCCGGGCCACTCCCGGAAGTTGGCAGGGAACTCGCGGCAGCCGAAGCAGGGCTGATGATAGCACTGGCCTTTGCTCAAACGGCGGCGAAGGATATCCTGGAATTTTCCGGGGTTGTCGCCGGGGGCTGCCTTGTCGGTCATGGTGAAGTGACACTCGATGACATAGTGGACGTTCTGCAGGACCATAGCGGCGCGCTGCTGGATGTCCTGGCTGGTGTAGAGCACCGGCGGCGTTCCTCCCTTGGCGGCAGACAGTGCTGCGGAAGCCAGCAGGGTGGAGCGGACCTCGTTTCGCCGGATGTTGGTGAACTGGATGGGACTCAATAAGTAGATGCGGTCAATGTGGTACTGCAGGCCAGGGTGCCAGTAGATCGCTTCAACGAGCCCTCTTGCGGCCGACGGCGTGATGATGTCGTAACTGACACGTTCGGTCTTCATTTCGGGCCTGGAGAAGCATCCATAGGGTCCCCAGACTTCAATGCGCATGGACATGCGCATCACCTCCTTTCAAACGGTTGTCGGAATTTCAGGCGAACATCGAATTTGCCCATTGCAACCACCTCTTTGCTGTTGACTTCTGTTGTATGTTATTTCAAAAAACTCCTTGTGGCTTTAGTATAGCACACTTTTTGCAAAATGCAAGATGCTACTTGTATAAAATCCAAATTCAACCTATAATAAAGGAGTCATTCGGAGAAAAACGAATGTGGATTGAAATTGTTGGATGTTGTTTCAAGCAATGGGGGAAAAGCAGTGGAGTCGCGTGCTCTGCTGCTTTTTCCATTTCAGAGGATGATCGCCCTGCCTTCTTCGATCTCCATCGAAAGGCCGGTCTTGCGGCTGTACAAGTCTGGATCAGCGAGAATGGCGGAATCATCGGGGAAATCCGGAGAACGTTCCAATGCACCGGCGGCGTCCAGCGAACGGAACTGCTTTTCATAGCATTCTACGCTGTAAATGCCCAGGCGGCGGAGCTGAGCACGGCTGATGTGACCGCCGCGAAGCGATGCGCAGAGGTCGGCACCTTCCTCAATGGGAAGATAGATCGTGTAAGTGTGGTTATCAATGAGGTGGAACTTTCCGGCAACCTGTGCAAAGGGAAACTGACATCCCTTGATACCATGCTGAAAAGCGTCCAGAATGTTCTGTTTGTCAAGCGTTGCACGGGTGCGATAGAAGGATTCAAAATAGCTGTGAATGGCATCCGGTGTGTCGAGCAGGTCGTAGGCCCGCTCGGTGGCATTCATGGCGTTGACATTCTGCGAAAGCATGGGGAGCGGTGCCAGACCTTCCAGCTGGAAAGAAGCAACGATGCTTTTTTTCGGGTCGCGTCTGCCCTCCCGGTTGCAGCGCCCGGCAGTCTGGAGCAGGGAATCCAGCCCCGCGGCTTCACGGTAAGCAAGCGGAAAATCCACATCGACGCCTGCTTCGATCAAAGAGGTGGAGACGACCCGGCAGGGAAGCCCTGCCTTGAGCCGTTGACGGATCTCGTCCAACTGTCGGCGGCGGTCAGCGGCACAGAGAAAGGTGGTCAGGCAGTAGCTGCCTTCGGCGGGGAGCTGTGCAAACAGATCCTGGGCGGTCTTGCGCCGGTTGACCACACAGAGCACCTGTTCGGCAGACGAAAGCTGTGCGCAGAGGGCCTCAGCGGAGAGGGTGCCCAGATCTTGCCGGGTCACGCGGCGAAGGACTTCATAGAGGTGAGCCGGGTCGGGGCTGAGTTCTTTTGCGGTCAGGCCGGGGGCAAGCTCCTGAAGCAGCGGCGTCAAGGCGGGCTGTGTTGCGGTGCAGAGAACGGCGGTGGTGTGGTAGTGCTGGACCAGTTGTGCGATGGCGGAAACGCAGGGCTTCAGGTAATCGGTAGGAAACGTCTGTGCTTCATCAAAAAGAATGACACTGTTGGCAATGTTGTGCAGTTTGCGGCACCGGCTGCTGCGGTTGGCGTAGAGGGATTCGAAGAACTGCACAGCGGTCGTCACCACGATGGGAGCGTCCCAGTTTTCACTGGAAAGCAGTTTCCGGTACTGAGCAGGTGTCAGGTCGTCTTTTTCGGTCAGCTTGTAGTCTACACCGGAAAAGTGAGCCAGCACATTGTCTTCTCCCAGAAGATCTGCGAACGTCTGCGCCGTCTGGTCGATAATGGAAGTGTAGGGGATGACGTAAATGATGCGCTCCATCTGCGGCTTTTGTGCCACAGCATGTTCCAGCGCAAAGGCGAGGGACGCGAAGGTTTTGCCGCCGCCCGTGGGAACTGTGAGCGTATAAAGCCCCTGTGGTGCATGAGCACCCTGTTCCATGCAGGCCCGCAGTACTTTGTTCCGCTCCTGCGCGACAGGGGAAGCGGCAGGGCTGTCAAGGTAGCGTTTGGCCTGTGCCCGGACTTTTTCCAGCAGAGCGGAAAGTGGTTCCCCCATCCCACGCGGGGCTGCTTTACCGTCCATAAAGGTCTCGGTGTCGATGAAATCGGCATCGACCAGGCTGGAGTAGAGCATCCGGGTGAAAAAGGCCATGGTCAGGTTGTCCGGCTGGCAGAGCAGCCACGGCGGCAGAGCGGCTTTGGCAGGAGAGATCTCCTGTTTCCACTGGGAGCAATCTTCGATCCGCCGCTTGGAGCGGCCGACCAATGTGCTTTCGTCGGCAGTGTCATGCGGATTTCCGAGGTCGGGGATGCCACTGTGATGTCCGGCAATGGCCAGCGCGGCGGGAATGTTTCCGTCCTGGATCGCGGCCTTGGCTCCAGCAGTGGAGTGGTCAACGGACGGGCCGCCCTGCAAGCGTTGCTGGAAACCAGCGCTATATTTTCCGATGTCATGAAGCAGGGCGGTATACGCTGCTTCTGCTTGTGCGCCAAACGCTGCGGCAAAGTTTCCGGCCAGTGCAGCCGTGCTGGTCAGGTGTTCTTCGATGGTCTGTGTGCGGGTCTTGTCATCACTGATGTGCGCGAGCAGTTTCATAAAAGATCCCTCCTGAACGATAGGATACCGTTACCATACGAGAAATGGAAGTTGTTGTCAATTGGCATCCTTCCTATAATTTCAGTATAAATTCTGTTATATCCCATAAATCGTACTTCCGCGCTCCCTTCTCAAAAAATCTTGCCTTTTCCCCAAAAAAGGCTTACAATAGCCTCGGCAAACCGAAAAGACAAGGAAACAATTTCGGAGGACAGAACAATGGCTTGTACTACAATTTTAGTCGGCAAAAACGCATCATACGATGGCTCCACCATGGTCGCCCGCAACGACGATTCGGGTTCGGGGCATTTCACGGCCAAAAAGTTCGTGGTCGTGCAGCCGGAGGAGCACCCGGCCGTCTATCGGTCGGTGATCTCCCATGTGGAGGTGCCGCTGCCCGGCCATGCGCTGCGGATGACGGCTATGCCCAACGCCGTGGAAGGCGAGGGCATCTGGGCGGCGGCGGGTGTCAATGCGGCCCATGTGGGCATGACGGCCACCGAGACCATCACGTCCAATCCGCGCGTTCTGGGCGCAGACCCGTTGGTGGTGTACCAGCCCGCCAAAGGGGAACGGCCGGAAGTGCCCGGCGGCATTGGCGAGGAGGATATCGTCTGCCTCGTGCTGCCCTATATCCGCTCGGCCCGCGAGGGCGTGGTGCGCCTGGGCGAGCTGCTCCGGACGTACGGCACCTATGAGATGAACGGCATCGCGTTTCAGGATGTGAACGAGATCTGGTGGCTGGAGACCATCGGCGGCCACCACTGGATGGCCCGCCGTGTGCCGGACGACAGCTATGTCGTGATGCCCAACCAGCTCGGCATCGACAGCTTCGACTTTGCCGACGCCTGCGGCGCACAGGAAAACTACATGTGCTCGGAGGACCTGAAGGCCTTTGTGGACAAGCACCACCTCGACCTCTCGCTGGACGGCAGCTTCAACCCGCGCGATGCCTTCGGCAGCCACGACGACGCCGACCATGTGTATAACACACCGCGCGCCTGGTTCATGCTGCGGCATCTGAACCCCAACACCTGGGTCTGGGAAGGCCCCGATGCAGACTATACCCCGCATTCGGACGACCTGCCCTGGTGTATGGTCCCGGAGCGGAAGATCACACCGGAAGACGTGAAATACCTGCTGTCTTCGCACTATCAGGGCACTCCGTATGACCCGTATGCCGCCTATGGCGACCCGAAGAGCAAGGGTGCCTACCGTACGATCGGCATCAACCGCAACAGCTTCATGGCGCTGACCCAGATGCGCCCGGATCTGCCGGAGGAGTTCCGCACGGTGGAGTGGATCGCCTATGCGTCCAATGCCTTCAATACGATGGTGCCGTTCTATGCCAATGTGGACACCACCCCGGCCTACCTCGCCTGCACCACCGGCGAAGTCTCCACCGAGAGCTTTTACTGGGTCAGCCGGATGATCGCTGCCATGGCCGATGCCGCTTACGGCAAGTCCATCTTCCATGTCGAGCGCTACGAGGAGGGCGTCCTCTCCGCCACCCGCGCCCTGCTGAACGCTTACGATGAAAAACAGGCCCAGGAGGCCGACCCGGCCCGCCGTGCCGCCCTGCGCACGGAGGCCAACGAGGCCATCGCCAGAGAGCTGAAGGCCCGCGCCGCCGATACGCTGAACAAGGTCCTCTTTGAACTGAGCTGCACTATGAAGAATGCCTTCTCCCGCTCGGATGCCTGAGCAACAAATAAGGGAATAACAAGGAGCGTCTCCGCACAGAAGCTACTTCGTGCGGGGGCGCTCCTTTGTTGTGCCAGAAACAGCATTTCATAAGGATCTCCCGATGCAAAAAAACTCAGAATGATGGATATAAATCATAAAGAAAACGATTTTTGTATGCGTTTCATATTTTTGCGGGGGGGGGGATAAAAATGAAAAAACATAGAGGAAAACATTGACAGACGGCTATAAAAGATGGTATCTTATGAGAGAGGCTTTATACCTCGGATGTCATTGTACCCTGAGGAGGGGAAAAACTTTTTGAAACGATATGACCAGGCAGGAAAAGCAAAGTGGCTGATCCTGGTCATTGCGGCAGGCATCCTTCTGCTGGGTGTGATCCTGTATGCAGGGGGACGCTGGCTGGAGACCAGGAGCGTTGAAGAAGCACGCGGGGATCTGACCCAGACGGAAGCGGTGGAAACGCAGGAGTATAACGGCGTCACATACCAGCGCCGGGAGGGGCTGACCTCCATCCTTGTGATGGGCGTGGACCATGACAGTGCTGTGGAGAGCGAGGACGCTTACCAGGGTGGCCAGGGAGATTTCCAGCGGCTGATCGTCATCGATCCGGAACGCCAGGTCATCCGTCAGTTGAAGATCGACCGGGATACCATGACAGAATGCACCGTGCTGGGCTACCTTGGCAGCCCCATCGGCACCAAAGAGATGCAGATCAGCCTTGCGCATGGCTTCGGCGATGGCAAGGAGGAAAGCTGCGAGTATGCCCGTGAGGCAGTGGAAGGTCTTCTGCTGGGAGAGTCCATTGATTTTTACGTGGCCATGAACATGGATGGCATCTCGGAGCTGAACGATCTGGCAGGCGGTGTCACCGTGACATTGGAGGATGATTTCTCCTCCATAGACCCTGCAATGACCAAGGGCACGACCCTGACGTTGCATGGGGACCAGGCCGAGACCTTTGTCCGCAGCCGGATGACGGTCGGAGATGGGACCAACGCCAGCCGCATGGAACGCCAGGAGGCGTTCCGTGGTCGCGACCAAGAAGACTGCAAAGGTCTGAGTTTGAGAAAGTACCTTTTGTAGGTTTACAGAAGGCAGTGGCATTTGCTGCCACTGCTTTCTTTCTGCTTCAGAATAAATCAAAGGGAGAACAAAACTATGTCAGAATACCAAATGCCACCCCCCAATAAGGTGAATTCGCCCCAGCCCGGCAATGGAGACGAGGAGACCATTGACCTCCTGGAGCTGTTTTATGCGCTGCTGGGAAAGTGGCGGGAAATCGCAGCAGCGACCGTGGCCTGCGCCCTGATCGCAGCCATTGGGGTGCTGTTTTTTGTGACGCCCAAGTATCAGGCGTCGTCTACCATTTACGTCATCAGCCAGAAAGACTCGGACATCAACATCTCCGATCTCCAGATCGGCACGGCCCTGACCGATGACTATATCCAAGTCTTTCATATGTGGGAGGTGCAGGAGAAGGTGATCTCCAACCTGGACCTGCCCTATACCTACAGCCAGCTGGATAAGATGCTCTCTGTGACCAATGCCTCCAACACCCGGATGGTGGAGATCACCGTGACGTCGGAGTCTGCGCAGGAAGCAGCAGACATCGCCAATGAGTATGTTACCGTGGTGCAGGACTACATTGCCAAAAAGATGGCAACGGACAAGATCTCTATCATGTCCACAGCACTGGTTCCGACGGAGCCGGTCAGCCCGAACAAGACCAAAAGCATCCTGCTGGGAGCATTGCTGGGCTTTGTGGTCAGTGCGGGTGTCGTTGTTGTGATGACATTGCTGGACGATACCTACAAGACGACGGAGGACATCAAGAAATACACCGGCCTGGTGACGATGGCGGTGATCCCGCTGGAAAAGGGCGATGAGCCAAAACACCAGAGGGCAGACAAGCAGATCGGCCTGAAGCTGCCGGGAGGGAAAACGCTGTGAACAGACTTGAATTTCGAAAACTTCCCCAGTTGAGCTACCCGGTCAATGAGGCCTTCAACACCCTTTCCACCAATGTCTCCTTTTTGGGTCGGGATATCAAAAAGATCATGCTTACCAGTTCCTACGCATCCGAGGGCAAGAGCTTTACCAGCATTACGCTGTGCCGGAAGCTGGCAGAGCGAGGCAAGCGGGTGGTCCTGGTGGATACGGACCTGCGGCGGAGCATGATCACCACTGTTTATGGGGTGCAGTTTGCGCCGGGTTCCAAAAAGCAGGGCCTGTCTCACTATCTGGCCGGCATTGCCGAAAAGGAGGAAGTCCTGTTCCACACCAACGTTCCGGGCATGGACTTTATCCCTATGGGCCACGAACTGCTGAATCCCATCCCGCTGCTGAGCTCTGAGCGGTTTCAGAACCTGCTGGATGGACTGGCAGAGCAGTACGATTACGTGATCGTGGATGCGGCTCCGGTGGGCGTGGTCATTGATGCTGCGGAGATCGCCAAGGTCTGCGATGGCATTCTGCTGGTGGTGAGCTACAATCAGGTCCACCGGCAGGAGCTGATCGACGCCAAAAACCAGTTGGAACAAACGGGCTGCCCCATCCTCGGCACCATCCTCAATCAGGTGGATTACGAGGGCTTTGCCAACAAGAAGTATTATTACAAATCGCATTATTCCAGTTATTACAAGGCCTACGAAAAAGAGGCAGAAGAAAAGAAGAGCTGAACCCATGACAGAACAGTTTTTAGATCTGCATACGCATGTGGTCTATGGAGTGGACGATGGAGCCCGCACGGAAGAACAGATGCGGGCGATGCTGGACGCAGCTGTTGCCAACGGCATCACCACATTGGTGGCCACCACCCACGCGACACCGGGCCTGGAGGCCTTTCCACAGGAGCGCTACCAGCGCCACCTGGATGCAGCGCAGGCCTATTGTCAACAGCAGGGGTATGGATTGCGGCTGTACCCCGGTGCGGAGCTGCTGTACAACCCCATGCTGCGGGATGCGGCCAGAGAAAACGGCCTGCCCACGCTGGCCGGTACGGACTGGGTGCTGATGGAGTTTTTACCGCAGACTTCCGCCAAAGAGCTGGAAAACGGGCTGGAAGAAGTGGCTGTGTGCGGCTACTCCATTCTGATGGCCCATGTGGAGCGCTACCGCTGCCTGGAATCGCGGGGCCTGCTGGAAAAGCTGAAGGCCCGGTATCCTGTGGCCTGCCAGATGAACGGTTCCACGGTGCTGGAGCCGGGCAGCTTCTGGAAGCGGCGGCGGGTGGAACGCTGGCTGAGCAGCGGTGTCATTGATGTGGTAGCATCGGATGCACATAACACTACGTCCCGGCCGGTCAATCTGCGGGAAGCCTATCAAAAGCTGAAACTCACCTTCGGCGAGGAAACAGCGGACCGTTTGACCGGGCGCAGCGGCCTATGGAAGGAATTCCGGGACGCCTTAGCACAACAAAAAGCGACTTGACGTTCCAGCAAAGTGCTGGGGACCGCTTCCTTCTGCAAAGTGCGTAGCATGTTGGGAGCAGATGTGCAAGACGCAGAAAAAGCAAAACAGCGGCAGTTTTCCAAATTGGAAAGCGGCCGCTGTTTTGTTGCATCTAGAGCAAAAATAAAAAATCACACCCCCGATGCGCCGTAGTTTGCCAGCACACGGGCGGAGGGGTCGTTGACGTTGCAGCCGGGCCATGCCTTGTTGGGCATCCAGAAATCGACGATGGTGCGGCTCTGGTCGTGGTAGTATTTCTCGAAGATCTCGCGGTAGAACAGGCTCTCCTTGGTGAACGGCATGCAGTGGGCCGAATAGTTTGCCCGGCGGAGCTGGAACTCCTCGTCGGTGTAAAGGCTCTCGGTATACTCCTTGATGTCGTCTACCATGCTGTGGCCCACGGCGTCGGAGAAGGCGGCCTTTTCACGCCACAGGATCTCCGGCGGCAGCCAGTCGCCCTCGAAGGCTTTGCGCAGCAGGTACTTGCCCTTGCCGTAGCTGTTCAGCTTCTTTTCGGGGTCAATGGCCATCACGTAGCGGACGAAGTCCAGGTCGCCGAAGGGCACACGGGCCTCAATGCTGTTGGAGGAGATGCAGCGGTCGGCGCGGAGGACATCGTACATAGAAAGCTCGCGGATGCGCTTCTGGCTCTCCTGCTGGAAGGCGTCGGCGGTGGGGGCATAGTCGGTGTACTTGTAGCCGAACAGCTCATCGGAGATCTCGCCTGTCAGCAGGACACGGACGTCGGTCTGCTCGTGGATGGCCTTGCACAGCAGATACATGCCCATGCTGGCGCGGATGGTGGTGATGTCCCAGGTGCCCAGCAGGCGGATGACTTCTTCCAGGCTCTGGAGGACCATCTCCCGGTTGATGATGACCTCGTGATGCTCGCTGCCCAGATAGTCGGCGGTCTGGCGGGCATACTTCAGGTCGATGGCGTCGGTGTCCATACCGATGGCAAAGGTGCGGATGGGCTTGCCCAGCTTTTTGGCTGCGATGGAGCAGACCAGCGAGGAGTCCAGACCGCCCGAAAGCAGGAAGCCGACCGGCGCGTCGGCGTCCAGACGCTTTTCCACACCGGCGATGAGCTTTTCGCGGATGTTGGTCAAGGTGGTCTCCATGTCGTCTTCCATGGGGGCGGGCACATCGGCGATGTCCTCATAGCGGACGAAGCGGCCGTCGCAGTAGTAGCTGCCAATGGGGAAGGGCCGGATGTCGTCGCACCAGCCGATGAGGTTCTGCATCTCGGACGCGAATGCGATCTGGTGGCTGGACTTGGAGTAGCCGTAGAACAGCGGGCGGATGCCGATGGGGTCGCGGGCTGCGATGAGGCGGTCCTTGCGGGAATCGTAGAGGATGAGGGCGAACTCAGCGTCCAGATGGCGGAACATGTCGAGGCCGTACTCATAATAAAGCGGCAGCAGGATCTCGCAGTCGCAGTCGGACTGGAACTTGTAGCCCCGGCGCTTCAAAATCTCTTTTTCAAAGCGGAAGCCGTACAGCTCGCCGTTGCAGACCACACAGTCGGCTCCGCGGTAGAACGGCTGCATGCCTTCGGGCGTCAGGCCCATGATGGCCAGCCGGCCAAAGCCCATCAGGCCGAACGGCCCTTCCACGACCCGCTGGTCGTCCGGGCCGCGCATCACGGTGCGCAGCAGATAATCCTTGAACTTGGCGGCACTCAGATCGTGCCCGGTGTAACCCATTACACAACACATCGTTCTTACCCCTCTCAAGTGACCGCGCCGTCATTGCTTTGCAATGCCGCCTCTCCGGATCGGAGCGGTCTCAAATAAAAAAATACGGCAGCTTTCATCCCGTTTTGCTAGGACGAATGCTGCCGTATCCGTGGTGCCACCTAAATTACCGACACGCTGGGCATGTCAGTCACTTTTGTGCGCTCTCCCCGTTGAAAGCACTGCCGCGATAACGAGCGGCGCACGTCTGCCCCTACTTGCCGCCTTGCGCGGGTTCAGGGGGAAGCTCACGGGGGTTCGTTCGGGTCCGGCTCTCTGCGCGGCTCACACCTGCCCGCGCTCTCTGAAAAAGAGCGGTTGGACCTTACTTTTCCCGGTCAACGCTTTTCTTGCCTGAATTGTATCACGGCTTTTTGTCCGTGTCAACATCCGAATTTGAATTTTCTGCGGTTTGTTCAGCCTGCTCATTTTGCTGCGCACAGCGGCGGCAAAGTCCGTACAAAACGCTTCCCTCGCACTGGAGCGTAAAGCCGTGTTCGGCCATCAGATGGGCGCGCACCTCGTCCATGAAGTGGCAGTCCAGGTGATAGATCCGCCCGCACTGCACACATTTGAGGTGCAGATGCTCCCGGCAGTGCCGCCCTTCGTCCACATACTGGAACACCGCTTTTTCGCCCTTGTCGGCGACGTATTTCATGATGCGCTGTTCGCCCGCCAGCTTGTCGAGATACCGGTAGACAGTGGTGGGGTTGGGGCTGGCGCCCTCGGCCTCCAGATGTTCGAGAATATTCGACGCACTGACCGCGTGCTGCCGGTTGTTGATGAGGTAATCCAGGATGAGCTGCCGGGTTTTGGTGTTGTATCCGCCGCGACCTGCCATGATATCCGCCTTCCTTTCCGCATCAAGTGTACCACAATTTATCCTTCGATGCAAAACAAGATGGGAGAGTTGGTGACAAGCACAAAAAACTTTGTGAATAATGCGAGAAAACACGGCAGAATATCTGTACAAAACGGAAAAGCTCCCAATCTTTTGGAAAAACTCTTGTAAAGATTGACAAGTTGTGTGATAATATTCGTATGAGATGAGTTGGATTATTTCAGGGATACAAGCTGCCTTTCGGGCGGCTTTGCGTTGTTTGAGACGAACATCGGAATGAAATGATCTGTTCGGTTAGGAGATTGGAAAGATGAAAGAGATGGAACAGCAGGCAAAGCAGAGCTTGAAGCTCCAGGCCTACCAGTACCTGAAAACAAAGATCCTGAACTGTGAGTACCGTCCCAATGAGTTTCTCAACGAGCAGAAGCTCTGTGCGGAGATGGGCAACATCAGCCGCACCCCCATGCGGGATGCGTTGGGCCGGTTGGAGCAGGAGGGTCTCATCACCATTCTGCCCAAAAAGGGCCTGATGGTCTCCGGCATCACGGAGGACGATGTGCACAGCATGTTCGAGATGCGCCTTCTGGTGGAGCCGTATGCGCTGCGCAATTACGGCAACCTGATTCCCCGGCAGGAACTGGAAGATTATAAGGAACTGATGCACCACCCGGACCGCATCGACGACTTCTGCAAGTCGGACGATGACTTCCACGAGCTGCTGATGAGCAGCCTGCCCAACAAGTACCTGCGCTCGGCCTATGACCGCATCACCGGCCTGAACACCCGGTTCCGCATCATGACCGGCAAGGTGAGCATGATCAATCAGGACCAGACCTGCGAGGAGCATCTGCACATCCTGGATGCGGCCCTGAACGACAACTGGGACACCGCCGCCGATGCGCTGCAGCACCATCTGGAGCTGGCCCGCGATAAGGCCGAAGGCGTCATCAAGGTCATCCGGCTGTGGTAAGACTTACCCTCTCAGGCGCTCCGCGCCAGCTCTCCCAGAGGGCGAGCCACTGGCGAGCCGGTTCTGGTTGTGCTGGATGAGCAACGTTTTTTGGAACCATAAAATAGAGTGCTCCGCTGTTTCGATTTACAGCATCCGTACAAACGCTCTTTTGTCAGAGCCATTGTATCGATGCCGTTGGTCTTGACGACGGAGCACTTTTGTTTCCGATCCAAACTGCTTTCAGCATCCAGCAGAGCCTGTCCGGCCTGCCAAGGGCTCCCCCATCGGGGGAGCTGTCAAACCCACAGGGTTTGACTGAGAGGGTACTTTTTTGCACAAAAACAGCACATTTGTCCAGAAACAGTGAGATGTGTATAAAAAATTCATAAAAATCATAAGAATTTGACATTGCATAGTTTTTAACAATATGGTAAAGTAAAAGGCAGAGAGACCCGGCTGAAAACGGGTACAATGATTTGGAGGATCGTAATTATGGCTGATCGTATCGTACTGAATACCATTTCCTACCATGGCCACGGTGCCATCGAGAACATCGTTCCCGAACTGACCGCCCGCGGCTACAAGAAGGCGTTCGTCTGCTCCGACCCCGACCTCATCAAGTTCGGCGTGACCAAGAAAGTCACCGACCTGCTGGATGCGGCAAACTTTGCCTACGCTGTGTACAGCGAGATCAAGCCCAACCCCACCATCGCCAATGTGCAGGACGGCGTGGCGGCTTTCAAGGCTGCTGAGGCAGACTGCATCGTGACCATCGGCGGCGGCTCTTCCATGGACACCGCGAAGGCTATCGGCATCATCATCAACAACCCGGAGTTCGCGGATGTCCGCTCTCTGGAAGGTGTCGCACCCACCAAGAAGCACGCCGTCTTCACCATCGCTGTGCCCACCACCGCCGGTACTGCGGCCGAAGTCACCATCAATTACGTCATCACCGATGTGGAGAAGAAGCGCAAGTTCGTCTGCGTCGATACCAACGACATCCCGGAGATCGCCGTCGTGGACCCCGATATGATGTCCTCCATGCCCAAGGGCCTGACCGCTGCCACCGGTATGGACGCTCTGACCCACGCCATTGAGGGCTACATCACCAAGGGCCATTGCACCATCTCCGATATGTTCCATCTGGAAGCCATCAAGCTCATCAGCGAGAATCTGCGCGGTGCAGTCCAGAACACCCCGGAAGGCCGTGAGGGCATGGCTCTGGGCCAGTACATCGCCGGTATGGGCTTCTCCAACGTCGGTCTGGGCATCGTCCACTCCATGGCACACGGCCTGTCCGCTCTGTATGACACCCCGCACGGTGTGGCCTGCGCCATCCTGCTGCCGGTCGGTCTGGAATACAACAAGAGCGTGGCCGGTGAGCGCTACCGTGCTGTCGGCAAGGCCATGGGCGTCCAGGGCATCGACGAGATGAACGACGCCGAGGCAGCCGATGCCACCATCGCCGCCGTCAAGCAGCTGAGTGCAGATGTGGGCATCCCCGCCAACCTGCACGGCATCCTGAAGGAAGAGAACATCCAGTTCCTGGCAGAGTCCGCTTACGCCGACGCCTGCCGCCCCGGCAACCCGCGTGACACCAGCGTGGAAGAGATCGTGGAGCTGTACAAGAGCCAGCTGTAACCCGCTCCGGTCCGGCCTGCAGTAACATCCAAAACCTCAAAATGCCATCTTCGGCCGCAGCGCCGGAGGTGGCATTTTTGCGATTCGGGCTTGTCAAACGCCCCGAAACCGGGTACAATCAGAGTACACTTTGTTTCAGGAGGGCAGCAGCCGATGGAACTGAATTTCTATACCCTCAGCGTCATCTATCTGGTCTACTCGTTTTTGGGCTGGGTGGGGGAGACGGTCGTAGCCACCGCCAAAGGCCGCCGGTTCACCAACCGCGGTGTGGCCTCCGGCCCGTTCTGCTTCGTCTACGGCACAGCGGGCGTTCTGCTGGCCGTGGGTCTGGCCGACCTGCGCAACAACTGGTTCGCGCTGTTCGCGGGCAGTTTTCTGATCGCGACCGTGGTCGAGTGGATCACGGCGAAACTGCTGGAACGGGTGCACCACCGCCGCTGGTGGGATTACTCCGATAAAAAATTCAACCTGGACGGCTACGTCTGCCTGCAATATTCTGCCCTGTGGGGTGTGCTGGGCGCAGTAGCAGTCCGCTGGGGCAACGACCTGCTGTTGCGGTTTTGCGCCTGGCTGCCGCCGCTGCTGCTCCACATCGCGGTATGGGTCAGCATGACGGTCGCCGTGCTGGACCAGATCGGTGCGGTGGTGGTCGTGGGGCAGTATGCCGCCAGACACCCCCGGCTGGAACAGTTGGGGCAGGAGCTGGGCAAGGGCACCGACCGGCTGCAGCAGAAGATCGCCGCCCGCGTCGAGCGCCGCATTCAGCGGGCCTACCCCGCAGCGGCCCGCCCGGAGCCGACCACCAGCGCCGAAAAGGCGATGAGCGTATCCGACCTGGTCTGGCTGTTCGTGGTGGGGGCCTTCCTCGGCGATGTGGTGGAGACCCTGTTCTGCCGCATCACGGCCGGTGTCTGGATGAGCCGGTCGAGCCTGGTGTGGGGCCCGTTCAGCGTGGTGTGGGGGCTGGCGCTGGTGTTGGCCGCCGTCCTTCTGCGGGGCAGCGAGCACCAGAGCGAGAGCCGTATCTTCTGGTTCGGCGTCATCCTCGGCGGTGCGTATGAGTATGTGTGCAGCGCCGTCACCGAGCTGCTGTTCGGCACCGTGTTCTGGGATTACAGCGGCTTCAAGTTCAACCTCGGCGGGCGCATCAACCTGCTGTATTGCTTCTTCTGGGGCATTGCGGCGGTGACCTGGATGCGGTACGGCTACCCGCTGGTGGCAAAGTGCATGGGAAAGCTGAAATCCCGCATCCGCCCTTGGATGACGGCGGCGCTGGCCGTCTTTATGGCAGTGAATATGCTGGTGTCAGCGCTTGCGCTGGCCCGGTACGATGCCCGCACCAGCGGTGTGGAGGCGGCGAACCCCGTCGATGTGGTTCTGGATGCGCACTTTGACAATGCCCGGATGGAGCGCATCTATCCCAATGCGAAAAAAGTCTCTTCTCATGCCCGGTGAGAGACTGCACAGCTGCCCGATAACATGAAAGCCCCCGCCGTTCGTCGGCGGGGGCTTTCTGTGTCGCAGGAAAAGTTACTGCTGTGCGAAGATCTTTACGTCGTCCTTGTCCATGAAGGCGGCACCGGCGAAACCGGCAGCTTCGAGCTGGCCCAGCTGTTTGCCGAGCTTCTTGCCCTGGGGCAGGATGGTGACTTCGTAGTTGTCGCGCAGGGCAGCGGCTTTGGCGAGGACGGCGGGGAAATCTGCCTCCTTGCCGTAGAGCAGGGCGATCTTCTGCTTGGCACCGGGGATCTGATACCCCTGCTCCAGCAGGATGCCGCAGACGCGCTCGAAGCCGATGGAGAAGCCGACAGCGGGCACCCTGGTGCCCAGGAACTTGCCGATCATGTTGTCATAACGGCCGCCGCCCGCCACGGCACCGCTGAACTGCGGGCAGGTGATCTCAAACACCATGCCGGTGTAGTAGCCCTGACCGCGGACGAGGCTGGGGCAGTAGGCCACAGCGAAGCGGCCGTCGGCGATGGCATTGGCCGTGGCGAGAACATACTTCAGATCGTCGGCGATGGCGGGGTCGGCGCAGCGGGAAGCGACGGCGTCCAGCGTGACGTCACCGGCGGCGATGAAGTCGGCCAGTGCCTGGATGGCGCTCTCCGGCAGCTGCTTTTCGGTCAGCTCGGCCTTGACGCCCTCGGCACCGATCTTGTCCATCTTGTCGAAGGTGATGCAGACGGAATCCAGCGTATCGGCGGCAAAGCCCATGCTCTCCAGCATCCCGCGCAGGATGCGGCGGTCGTTGATGTTGACCGTGAAGCCGGTGAAGCCGATGCGCAGCAGGGCGCGGGCTGTCACGTCGATAAGCTCGACCTCGGCGTTGGGGGATTCGTCGCCCAGAATGTCGATGTCGCACTGGACGAACTCGCGCAGACGGCCCTTCTGGGGGCGCTCCGCGCGGAAGACGCGGTCGGTCTGGATGACTTTGAAGGGGTGGGGGAGTTTGTCCTTGTTGGCGGCATAGAAGCGGCTCAGGGGCAGGGTCAGGTCGTAGCGCAGACCCATGTCGGACAGCTGCTTCGGGTCGCCGGAGTCCAGCGCGCTGGTCAGCTTATCGCCGCGCTTGAGCACCTTGAAGATGAGGTTCAGGTTGTCGCCGCCGTCGGATTTGTCCAGATTCTCCATATCCTCCAGCATGGGGGTGGAGATGCGCTCGAAGCCGGAGGCACGGTAGGTCTCCAGAATTTTGCCCTGAATGTAGTCGCGCAGGGCCTGCTCGGCGGGAAGAAGGTCCCGCATACCCTTTAATGCCTGTGTTTTCATGGATGATCCTCTCTCTATACCCTCTCAGTCACGCTTCGCGTGCCAGCTCCCCCAAAGGGGGAGCCATTGGCATGTCGGGCAGGTCTGCACGTTGTCGCCTTCGGCTCTTACGCGGCTGAGCCTTGTCCTCATGGGCAGCATCTGCCTGCCCTTTGCCGCAAGGCCCACGGCTTTTCGGAAGGATGGGCCTGAGCAGCCAGCAGGGCCAGAACCAGCCCGCCAGAGGCTCTCCCCTTGGGAGAGCTGGCGCGAAGCGCCTGAGAGGGTTATTCTTTTCATAGTACCTACAATTATAAAAGAATCTGCTCGTTTGTCAATCAAAAAGGGCAGACTAAGGGCAGAGGTGATGCAAAAATGCAGCAGTTTTCTGCAAAACATCCGTGGGCCATCCTGGCGGCGGGGGCCGCCATTCAGGTGTTGACGGGCCTGCCCGCCGCGTGGGGCGTATTCCAGCAGCCGGTGATGGACGAGTACGGTCTGAGCGAGCAGGGGGCCGGGTATGCGTTTGGCCTTCTGATCGCAGCGTTCGGCGTCGGGTGCGTGATCGGCGGCTTTTTGCAGGACCGCAAAGGCCCCCGGTGCGCTGCGCTCTGGGGCACGGCCCTGCTCTGCGGCGGCTTCTTTGCGGCGGCGCTGCTGCCGGGGGAGAAGGGCGGCTTTTTCTTTGGGGCATTCAGCATCCCGGCGGGGCTGGGCACGGCGTTTCTGTATCCGTCCATCCAGTCCTGCGCCCAGAAATGGTACAAGGGCCGCAAGGGGCTGGCCACCGGCGTCATCGGGGGCGCGGTGGGCCTGTCCGGCGCATTTCTCACCGTCTTCGTCCGGACGGCGCTGAAGGGCTTCGGGCCGGTGCAGGGCATCCGGGGCGCGTTCTGGGCGTTGGGGGCATTGACCCTTCCGGTCTGTCTGGCGGGCAGTCTGCTGCTCATCGACCCGCCGCCCGAAAAGCAGCGGCCGGAAGAACAGGGCCGGGGCAGGAACGCCCCGCCGCTCGACCTGGCCCCCTTGCAGATGCTGGGCACGAAGCAATACTGGCTCTGCGCGGGGGCGGTCTGCTGTTCCACCCCGGCGGTGCTGCTGTTCAGCCCCATCATCCTGAAGCTGGGCATGGAGCGGGGGCTGGATGAGCGCGCGGCGCTGTGGAGCGTGGTGCTGGGCAGTGTGGGCAGTGCGGCCGGGCGGCTGCTGATGCCCCTGCTCAGTGATAAAATCGGCCGCCGCCCGACCGATCTGCTCCTGTTCGCGGTGTCATTCGTGCTGTCCGGCGTGTTTCTGTTTGCGCAAGGGTGGGCCGTGGCGGCAGTGTATGCCAGCCTGACCTTCTGTTACTCGGCGCTGGCGGCGGTGCTGCCTGCCCTTTCCACCGACCTGTTCGGTCTGCCCCACGCGGGGGTGAACTACGGTTTTCTGGCCCTGGGGCAGAGCGTGGGCAGCTTGGCGTTCCCCTTTGCAGCCAACCTCTGGGGGCTGGAGACCGGGCGGCACTGGCTGGCCATCGGCGGGGCGGCGGCAGGCTTTGCAGCCATCTGGGCCTTGCAGCCGGTCCAACGGCAAAAACCACCAAAGAAAAACTGAACCTTTTGGCAGACCTGACAAAAAAATATCAAACGAAACGGGAAAAGCATAAAATGTGGCGGTTAGCTATAAATAACTGTCAAAAACTTTGTAGAAAAATTGTCGGAAACGTCTTGAAAATTGCGAAAAGGTCCTCTATAATGAAGCTATGCGTGGTAGTACTGGGCGTACCGATGAGAGCGGCGGGCCCGGTCGAATGCAAACGGCAGGGGAGCCCCCCTGCTGCGTGGCATCAATTTGTCAAAAGGAGAGTATGATTATGACCTATTCGCAGCAAGTACAGAATATGT
>ERZ791614.388-NODE-388-length-30754-cov-4.887521_pt1 | contig 30754 bp, 28 predicted proteins | sample MGYA00510274_ERZ791614 | MGnify/ENA primary metagenome ERZ791614 (study PRJEB30046, sample SAMN00715221) | human gut metagenome | study: EMG produced TPA metagenomics assembly of the A metagenome-wide association study of gut microbiota in type 2...
GGGCGGATTCGGCAGCACCGGCCGGTAAAGCAACAAAAAACGCAGCCCCCTTCGAGCGTCTCGAAGGGGGCTGCGTTTTGCTTTATTCAGCGGCAAACTTGCTTTATTCAGCGGCAGTCTGCGAATACGGGCGAGAATTCGTCGAGCTTCTCACACGTGTAGCGCCGGGTGTTGTCCTCGCACACGGGCAGCATCTGCTGCGTGAATGCGGCGCAGCGCGTCCATTCGTCGGTGACGGCCTGACTGTGCGCGGTGTTCAGGTCATAGTGCTGCGCGAGATAGTCGGCGAGGTAGGGCGTGAATTTCTCCGCGCCGAAAATGTTCAGATGTTCGGCGTTGGCGAAATCATTGAGCGGGTCGAGGCCGATGGCGTCCATCTGCGTGTCGAAGTTCGCAAAATCATACCCGTACTCGTGCACGACCGCCTCCAGCTCGGCAAACACGGCGTCATAGTTTTCAATGACGGTGCGGTGCGGGAAGCGGGCAAAGAGCACGTTTTTGATTCCCCGTGCCTTGGCTGTCTCGCAGAAGGTGCGCAGGCTCTGCTCGTTGAAATCGTCGAGCGATTGCTGGCGCACGGGGATCTCATCCGTCTCCGTGAGGAACATGGAGATGGACAGAAACGGCTTGGTGTATGAATAGCCCGCGTCGCGCGCCTGCTGCTGCAGTGACAGCGAATTGCGGATGAGGTCCAGCTTTCTCCAGTTGTCGTGGTATTTGAGCAGCGGTACATAGTACGACAGGCGCTTGCCCTGCACGCACTCGTCAATGGCCTGCACCTTGCTGCGTGAGAGCGGCAGCGTGTCGAGCCATTCGCGCGTTGCGGCCGTGCCGAGCTCATCCCGCTCTGCCTCCGTGTAGAGAAAGCCGTTGACCTCGACCACGTACACAGACGGATTTTGCCGCTTGGCGCTCTCGCGCAGCATGGATGCATAGAGCGTGCCCTGCGCGGCCGACACGGCCAGCGGGTAACTTGTAAACCCGGCGTGCTGCCATGCCAAAGGTGCGCAATAGTCGGTAAACGTCTCACTCGCACCGAGGATCATAACGTCGATCGAGTTTTTCGGCTCAAGATAAAAGCTGCGGATGTACTGCTGCTCGGTGATGCTGTTGATGGTCAGCAGCCGCGTGAGCGCGCCGTAGACCAGCGCGACAATGAGCAGAAATGCGATTACGCGCACGACGGTTTTTGTTTTGGAATGGTTAGCTTTCATAGGCGCCTTTCTGACTTAAAACTGCATGTACACAAATTCGGCCGCCTGCACGCCCGGACCGTAAACGCCCATGAGCACGACGGCGAAGATGCCGGCAAGCAGCACGGCCCAGCGCAGGGCGAGACACTTCTCGTCGAGGATCTCGCGGATGGTGCGCTGCGAGCGCTCCTGAATGACGGAGGCGGTGAAAATCACGACCGTGCCGAACAGCAGCACGCACCAATCATACCGCGTCAGCGGCAGCGCCTCGAGCACGGCGCCCGGCCGCAGCTGCGACAGGTGCAGGTCGGTCACGGATTTTAACATCATGCCCATCGCGGCGCGAAACCCGTCGGCGATGTCAAAGTAATAGCCGATGAGCACGACCACGAACGTGCGCAGCATCGAAAACACCTGATACCACGCGCTCTTGCGCTCGATGTGCAGCGCGGCGACGACCTTGTCCGACACCGGCTGCAGCAGCGTGGACATGAGGATGACCATGCCGTTCCAGAAGCCGAAGGCGACGTACTTCCAGCTCGCCCCGTGCCAGATGCCGATGATGAGAAACGTGATCAGCGAGGCCACGGCCGTCGGCAGGACCTTGCCGATGTGATTGCCGAGGTGCTGTCTGGCGTGGCGTCCCCAGTTGAGAAACGCCTTTGAGATCGACAGCGGGTAGAACAGGTAGTTGCGCAGCCAGTCGCCGAGGGAGATGTGCCAGCGGTGCCAGTACTCGGTGAGCGTGCGCGAGAAGTACGGCCGGCGGAAGTTTTCGCCCATGGTGATGCCGAACATCTGCGCCACGCCGCGCGAGATGTCGATGCCGCCGGAGAAGTCGGCATAGAGCTGCAGCGCGTAGACGATCGCCGCCAGCAGCACGTACGTGCCGGCGTAGTCGGTGTACGCGCCGGCGACGGTGTGGATCATGCCCACGGCGCGGTCGGCGATGACGAGCTTCTTAAAAAAGCCCCAGAGGATCAGCTGTGCGCCGAAGCGGATGTTGTCAAAGCTGTATCTGTGCTTGTCATAGAGCTGGTGCGCCAGCTGATCATACACGCCGATCGGGCCCTGAATGATCTGCGGGAAGAAGGACACGAACAGCGCGAGCTTGCCGACGTTGCGCTCGGCGGGCACTTTTTCGCGGTAGACATCGAGCACGTAGCCCATGGACTGGAACGTGTAAAACGAGATGCCCAGCGGCAGCAGCAGCCCGATGTGTCCGAGCGAGACCGTCAGCCCCACGGACGCAAAGAGCGTCTCCATGGACTCGGCAAAGAAGTTATAGTATTTGAGCACGGCGAGGATGCCGAAGTTCAGCAGCAGGATGGCGATCATGAGCGCCTTGCGGCGGGACTTGCAGCGCTTTTTGTACGCCTTGCGCTGCTCGCGTTCCCAGTCCTGCTTGTGCGCGGCGACGGTCTGCTCCATGCGCGCGGTCATGGCGTCCATGCCGCGTGCGCCGAAGTAGGTCGTGAGCGTCGTCACGACGATAAAGCCCATGTAGCGCAGGCACACGAACGCGTAAAACGCGTAGCTGCCGATCAGCAGCACCACCCACTGGAACCGCTTCGGCACGAGGTAGTACAGCACCAGCAGCGCGAGTACCAGCAGGTAAAACGACAGCGATGTCAGCGTCATGCTTCGTCCTCCGGCGTCCGGCAGGTGTTGAGCGCGTCGGTCGCAAACCGGTCGCGCACGAGCGTGAAGTCCCCGCCGCGGCAGAGCGCCACGCGCGGCATGTCACGCGAGAGGAACACGGCCACGCCCTCCGTCACGGAGTACGCGCCGCAGCGGCCGAGAGCGATCACGTCGCCCACGCGCAGCGGCGGCAGCTGCGCCTCGCGCACGAGCACGTCCGCCGTCGTGCACAGACTGCCGCAGAGCATCCACGGCTCGGGCGCGTCCGCGCTCTCGCGCAGGAGCGTCAGCGGCGGGGCCTGCATGCCCATGAGCTGGCCGTCATACTTGACCTGGTGCATGCCGCCGTCGCATATGGCGTAGTTTACACCGAGGTTGCACTTGGCGTCGGCCACGCCGGTGAGAAACGTGCCGCAGGGCGCGGCGAAAAAGCGGCCCATCTCGATCGTGAGCGGGTACTTTTCCCCAAAGGCGCGGATGTGCTCCGCCGCCGCGTCGAGCAGCGCGCAGTCACGCGCCTCGGCGTCGTCGCGGAAGCACTCGGCATTCAGCCCCGGGCCGTATTCCACGTGCTGCGCCGTGAAGCCGTAGCGTTCGTGCAGCATCGTGAGGTATTCGTCCAGATGCGCAAGCTCCTTGGCGATCACGGCGTCCTTGCGCTTTTGCGTGCCGGAAAAGTAGTGGATGCCGACGATCGTCACGTTCGGGAATTCCGCGCGCCGGGCGACGAGATCGGCCAGCGCGTCGGGATCCATGCCGAACTGGCTGCCGGCGGTCAGGCGCGGCAGCACGCGCACGTGCTTGCCCTGCGCGGCCGCGGCCGCGCAGATAAGGTCAAAGTGCAGCGTGCTCTCGGCCGTGAGCAGGTCTGCGCCCAGCGCGACGGCGCGCGCAACATCGTCCGCGCCCTTGTTCACGCCGGAGTACAGGATGCGCTCCGGCGGGATGCCGAGCCTTTCGCAGATCGTCAGCTCGCCGGGGGAGCACACCTCCACCCAGCGGAACACGTCCGGCAGGCCGCGCAGCACGAAGGGGTTGGCCTTCATGGAGTAGCACAGATTTACGTCCGAGCCAAACGCGGCGCGCACTCTTTGAGCGCGCGCCGTGAAGGCATCCAGATCAAACAGATACAGCGGCGTGCCGTATTTCGCGGCTGCCGTCCGGAGTGCAGTCTTGTCCATCAGTCCTCGTCCTGCAGGCGCTGCACCATGGCCAGCAGACGCTTGGCGGAGTTGAAGTTCTCCGGCACGAGGTCCTTTGCGCCGATCTCGATGTCGAATGCGTCGTTGAGCGCCGCGACGAGCGACACGATATCGAACGACTCGAGAATGTGGTCGTCGATGAGGGCGGTCTCGGTCTCAAAATCCACGTCGGGACGCAGATCGGTCAGAATGTCCATCAGTTCCTGTTCCATGATAAATATACCTCCTGAAGTGAGTAAAGTAAGCAAAATCAGTGCTTGGCCGCAGCGGTGATGCGCTCGGCCAGCGCGCGCATGTTCGTCTTGCCGTTGTCGAGCCGGGGCATGGCCGCGAGCTGCTCGATCTTGCGCGGCACCATGAAGCCCGGCAGGTCGGCGCGCAGGGCGACGGCAATGTCGCGCTTGGTCACGCCCTCGCCGGTGTAAAACAGCCAGATCTGCTCGTGCGTCTGGTCGTAGAGCGCGCAGGCGTCCTCCACGCCGGCCACCTTCGCCGCGGCGAGGTCGATCTCCCCGAGCTCCACGCGGTGGCCGAGGTGCTTGACCTGCCGGTCCTTGCGGCCGTGGAACATGAGGTTGCCGTCGGGCGCGAAGTGCCCGAGGTCGCCGGTCTTATAGATGCGCTCATCGTATGCGTGGTTGAGCGGGTTTTGCAGGAAGCTCTCGGCCGTTTTCTCGCGGCTGTTGTAGTAGCCCAGTGCGAGGATGGGGCCCTTGACGCAGATCTCGCCGATCTCGCCGTCGGGCACGGCCTCGTTGCGCTCCGAGAGCAGAAACACCTCGTAGTGCGGGTACGGCCTGCCGATCGGCAGCACGTCGGTGTCCTCCACCAGACCGGGCACGACGTAATACGTGCACGAGGCGGTCGCCTCCGTCGGGCCGTACTGGTTGACGAACCGGGCCTCCGGCAGCGCGAGCTGCCACTGGCGCAGGCAGCTGCACGGCATCACCGAGCCGGAGAAGCACACCTTGCGCAGGTGCTGCGGCGCGCTGCACTCGAACGCGCCGAGCGCGGCCGGCACGGTCAGCGCCGAGACGCTCCAGCCCACGGCCGTGACGCCCTTGTCGTTCATGTATTCGAACAGACGCTCCGGCGACATGAAAAGTTCCTTCGGGATGATGGCCGTCGTCGCGCCGAAGCGCAGCGGCAGATAAATGTCGCGCACGGCGGCGATGTAGTCCAGCGGCGACTGGTTGCCCAGCACGTCGGCACGCGCGATGCCCATCACGCCGGCGTAGTCCTCGATGTAGCACATGAGCGAGTGCTGCGCCGTGATGACGCCCTTGGGCGTGCCGGTCGAGCCGGAGGTGAAGATGATGTACAGCGGGTCGAGCTCTCGGGCGCGCGCGCGGCAGTCCGCGAGCAGCGCCGCGTCCTCGCTGCCCGCGAGCAGCTCCTCCGCGATCAGGATCGTGCCGGAAAAGTCCAGCGTCTTCGCCTTGTCGTAAAACGCGCGCTGCACGATCATCAGATCGGTGTCCAGCGTGTTTAAAATAGAGTTGAGCCGGTGCACGGGCATCGTCCCGTCCATCGGGGCGTAGCAGCAGCCGGCATACACCGCGCCGAGAAACACGGCCGGCGTGTGCGCGTTGCGCCCGCTCATGACGGCGATGGGCCGCTTTTGCCTGGCGCGGAACTTTGCCGCCGCCGTGCCGATGATGCGCGCCTCGCGCCGCACGTCGGCAAAGGTCACCACACTGTCCTCATCGAGAAAAGCGGGCTTGTCCGGACAGGCTGCGGCGGTGGTTTCCAGCCAGTCGAGCACGTTGGTTTCCATGCTTGCCAGCTCCTTTCCGATAAATGTCCATAATCGCCTTATCCTATCATGTTTTTCACGCAAAAACAAGACGGAACGTGTCATATTTAAGAAAAGGTAAGAATGTGGCGCGCCGTTTTTCCGTGCGCTGACACCCGGCTCTGCCCGGGCGGTTTGCCCTTGACGCATCCGGGCCGGCAAAGTACAATGGAAACCATCATCAATCGGCGCTTCGCAGCACGACGCAATGGGCGCGCCCGCGGCATATTCGCAGCCGGATTTGTCTGCTATTGCCAAAAGCGTGCCTGGAAAATTGTGAATATTTTTCCTTCCTCATTTATGGCGCATGTGGTATACTTTAGGAAACCGCGCAAAAAAATTCCGTATGTGGTTCCGACGTATTTTGCGTCTGTCGTGTGTTATGATCGTTCCTGTTTCCGGTTTCCGGACACGGGCCGGTGTCTCCGCGGAAAGGAGGGGGAGTGCAGCGGGGCGGAAAGGAAGGTCACAGATGTCAAAGAGAGTTCAAAAGGCGTGGAACGCTGTCACCACCGTGCTGGTGATCCTGGTTGTCATTCTGGCGCTGCTCCTGGTGGGCGTGCGGCTGGTCGGTCTGCGGCCGATGTGCGTCCTGTCCGGCAGCATGGAGCCGACGTATCACACCGGCTCGCTGATCTATGTCAAGCCCTGTGCGCCCGAGGACGTGCAGGTCGGCGACGCGATCACCTTTGTGCTCAATGAGGACTTGGATGTCGTCACACACCGCGTGATCTCCATCGATGCGGAAAACGAGCATTTCTACACGCAGGGAGACGCGAACGACGCGCCCGACGGCGCACCTGTCTATTTCAAGAACCTCATCGGCCGCCCGGTGTTCACCATCCCGTACCTGGGTTATGTCTCACACTGGGTGTCGAACCCGCCCGGCATGTATCTGGCCATCGCGCTCGCGCTCGTGCTCATCATCCTGACGTTCCTGCCGGACATGCTCCGCAAGGCGTCGGAGGCGGACGCGCGCGACGCTGCCCGCCGCGCACAGGCGGACAAGCCCGGCGATGCCCCGGATGCCAAAAATTCCGGCGAAAATATGGGAAAATAAAGGTTTCGTGCAATATTTTTGCCTGTTCGTGCATTAACTTAGTGATTGCTGACAGCACCCGGCACGGTGCTGTTGGACATAGGGAGCTTTGAACAAAATTTAAGGGAGGAAAACATTACATGAAGAAGAAAACTCTGACGATCGCCATCGCGCTCGTGCTCGTCGTGGCGCTGGCGGTTGGCGCGACGTGGGCTTTGCTGACGGACAGCAAGGAAATCACCAACACCTTCTCTGCAGGCAAAGTTACCGATGAAAATACGCAGTTCACGCTTGTTGAGAGCAATGTCGTGAAGGATTCTACCGGCGCTTATGTAAAGGGCGAAGGCACGACGAATGCGGGTATCAAATATGAGGATGTCCTTCCCGGCACGCCCATTTTCAAGGACCCGACTGTGAGCGTGAAGGGCCTGGTGGCGGATGCTTACCTGTTTGTCGTTGTGACGGACAGCACGGGCGCTGGTCTGACGGCTACGGTGGATACTGCCAACTGGACTAAGCTTGGCGAGAAGGGCAATCAGACGCTGTATGCGCTTAAAGCGAACAACGGCCTCGTCAAGGCTGCCGATGTGGTAGAGAACGCTCTTACTACGACGATTCTGGCGGGCAATCAGGTTGCTGTTGCTGACGACTATACCGGTGGCGCGGCGGCTACTTCTATCACCTTTACCGCGTATCTGATTCAGGCTGCTGGCCAGAATGACGCCGTCGATGCTTGGAACACCGCAGGACTTGTTGAGGGCCTCGCTGCCGGTGTGTAATCACCCCTCGCTTTTCCCATGTAATATACGCACAGAAGGCTGTGCGGGAAAATAGAAAAGGAGAACGCTACATATGAAGAAGAAAACCATTCTTGTGGCTGCCATCGCAGTCATGCTCGTCGCGGCGCTCGTTGTCGGCGGTACCCTCGCGTACTTCACCGATAAAGACAATGCGACCAACACCTTCACCGTCGGCAATGTGAAGATCGACCTGCTTGAATCCAGCCTGCATCGCGAGAATGCCGGTTACGTCGGCACTCCGGGTGAGAAGCTCAATCCCAAAAATGCTGAGCTGTGGTCCGAAGTTCTTAAGCAGGGCTCTGGCAACACCAGCCCGTATAAAGCTGGCGATACCTTCTATACGGATGCACAGATCGAAGCTAACGCTGCCACGTATACGTGTGACGGTGTCAAGCTTGCTCCGGGACAGTCTTACCACAAGATGCCCTATGTCAAGAACACTGGTGCCAACGATGCTTATATCCGCATCCGCGTGATGTTCCCCGCAGAGCTGGATACGGCTGTTCTTAACAGCAGTATGTATACGACAAGTGCAATTAGCCGTGGCGAGTTCACGATGGTGAAAACAGAAAACGTTGAGAAAGACGGAAAGCAGTACAATATTTATACCTTCACTCGCACTGAGGCTCTGAAGCCCAACGAAATGACCTATTGGAACGTTTGGGGCACTGTTCATATGGATTCCGATGTTACCAATGAAGAGATTGCGAACTTGCTTCCGAACGGCGCGTTCAACGTCCTCGTTGAGGCTGACGCCATTCAGGCGGACGGCTTTGCGAATGCAGATGCAGCTTGGGCGGCTTTTGCTGCGCAGAAGTAATTCCCCAACATTTTGACCCCAAAGGGGCGGCGAAATCGCCGCCCCCATCGGGGACTCTGGCTCGGCTTCAATCCGGGCGCGGGCGGCGGCGCTGCCGCCGTCCGCGCGCAGATTGAAATGATGATCCCACAAAAATTTCCTGCGTGCGCCCTCGGGCGCAGAGAGAGTGAGAACTCGGTACTCAGAAACATCCTATCAGGGAGAAAGGTGGTTTGTGCATGAAGAAGAAATGGACCATCGCAACGGTGCTCCTCCTGGCAGTGGCACTGCTGGCGGTCGGTACGTGGGCGTACTTTTCGGCCGTCGGCACGGCGGATAACGTCATCACGATGGGCTCCGTCAAGCTTGCACTGCACGACGAGGACGGCGCTGGCCAACCGTTTACGACGGTGAGCGCCATGCCCGGCAGCGTCGTGAACAAAGTGGTGTATGTGGAGAATGTCGGCTCCGGCGCTTTCTACACCCGCGTGAAGATCACGCCCGAGATGGTCGGCGCCGATGGCGAGATCATCCCGCTCGATGCGAGCGAGCGGCTGCTCACGCTGGATCTGAACGACACGGACTGGATCGCCGGCGAGGGCGGATACTATTACTATCGTGGTTCGGTTGACCCGAAGACCGCCACGTCGAAGCTCTTCAACCACGTCACGTTCAGTAAGGACATGGGCAACGAATATCAGAATGCCACGGTGCACATCTACGTCACGGCCGAGGCCGTGCAGACGGCGAACCTCGAAAAGTACGCCGCCAATGATGTCAGAGATGTGTGGAAGCACGTCGGTACGGTCGAAGCGAGCACCTCGAGCACGCAGATCGACCCGATCCCGACGCCCTGAGAAAGGAGGACGACTATATGAAAAAACGCATTCTCTCGCTCGTCCTCTGCGCGGCCATGCTGCTGAGCATGTGCCTGTTTATGGGCGCGGGCGTCACGCAGGATGCGGCAGAAGCCGCGGGCGAAGTGCCGCAGACGGCGGTGTTCACGGAGGCGGGGCCGTTCCAGCCGGCCGTTTCCGTGCGGCCGCAGCCGCTGCGCGCCGCAGCCGACCGCGCGGCCGGCGGCGACGGTCTGGAGCTGAGCAAGGAAGTTACGGCAAACGGCAGCGGCTATACCGTGCATCTCGAAGCGTACACGACCGGTCAGGTCACAACGACGACCTCGATCGCACCGTGTGACATCGTGCTCGTACTCGACCAGTCCGGCTCGATGGCGTATAATTTTGACGGGAATGAGACCAGCACGGATTCGGCCCGCCGCCAGTATGCCATGAAGCAGGCCGTGAACACGTTCATTGAAGCGGTGGCGGATAAGTATAACGCGGAAAAGTCCGATCACCGGATCGCGGTCGTGACTTTCGGCACGAACGCTTCCACGCTGATGGACTGGACGCTCGTGACCCCGGCCGAAACGGACACGGCGGAAAGCCCGTCCGGCGAGACCGCGCTCAAGGCCAAGATCAACGGCCTCCCGTCGGAGCCGGAGGGCGCGACGAATGTCGCCGACGGCATGCGGAGTGCGCAGGCGCTCATGCAGGGCGACAGCGGCTACACCGGTACCAACACGAAACGCCAGAAGGTCGTGATCCTGTTCACGGACGGTGTGCCGACGCAGCAGGCCGATTTTGACACGACGGTCGCCAACGGCGCCATTCAGTCGGCCAAGGCGCTCAAGGACGCCGGCGCGACGGTCTATTCCGTCGGCATTTTCAACGGCGCGAATCCGGAGCAGCTCTACGGCGACAGCGGCTTCAAGTACAACAGCAACGGCCAGGTCGGAAGCTACTGGGCCAGCTTTAGCTGGTGGGGGATCGGAGACATCAAGAACTATGACATCCCGGCCGGAAACCGCTTTTTGAACTACATCTCTGGCAATTTCCCGGATGCGACGGAGATCGGCATCCAGCCGTACGATTCCAGCTTCCTCGGCATCGGCTATTATGGCTGGCAGATCACCAGAAATTTTGCCCGCGAGCAGTCCAACTACTACCTGACGGCGAACGATTCCGCCTCGCTGAGCAAGATCTTTACCACGATCAGCGAGAACATCGGCAGCGCCAATATTGACCTTGGCAGCGAGACGGTCATCAAAGACATCGTGACGCCGTACTTTACGGTGCCGCAAGATGCCGGCGCTATTCGTCTCTCCACTGCAACCTATAACGGCAGCGCATTTGGGGCTCCGGACGCAGCCGATTCTTCGGTGAAGGCAGTGATCGATCCGGCAACGCGGGCGGTCAATGTGACCGGCTTCGATTTCAACCAGAACTATGTCACCACAAACGCTAAGGCGGATGGCACGTACGGAAAGAAACTGATCATCGAGTTTGACGTCTCTGTGGAAGCTGGCTTCCTCGGCGGCAATCAGGTGCCAACGAATGATGGGCAGTCCGGTATCTATGCGAAGGGAACCATGATCAAGGCGTTCGATGTGCCGACGCAGGACGTGGAAGTAAAAAGCATCACGCCGACGGCGGATGACAAGACGATCTACCTTGGCGATTCTGCCAATTTGCAGGAGCTTGTGCACCAGAATGCCACATTTAACGGCACAAATAACGCTTTTGTGGATGTGACCTATACGGTCAAGGATGAGAACGGCGGAACGGTCGGCACGTACACGGTCCCTGCCGGAAGCAGCAGCGGAACATGGGCGTGGAGCGATGCGGCAAGCGGCGGCACCGTCGCCCCGGAGCAGACCACGACCTACACGGTGACGTGCACGGTTTCGCCTACGCAAAGTGGAACGTATGAGAGCGTTTCTAAAGATGCTACGTTCACCATCACGGTCAACACCTGCAGCCTGACGATCTCCAAGGCCGTCACCGGCGACGGCGCGAACCCGAACCAGACGTTCGTGTTCAACGTCATGAAGGGCGACGATCTCGTGACCACCGTGGTGCTCAAGGCCGGCGCGAGCACGACCATCACCGGTCTGGCTGTCGGCGACTACACCGTGGTCGAGGATACCGCTTGGTCGTGGAGCTACACGGCTGACAAGGATGGAAAGGCAGACGTCACGCTCAGCAGCACAACGCCCAACGGCGAGGCCGGGATCACCAACACCTATGTAAAGCACGACTGGCTCACGAGCATTGTCGACGTCATCAACAAGTGGACGGCCAAGGATAATATCGATAATACCGGACATGTTCCGGGCTCGGGCACGAACTGAACAGGAGGGATGACATATGAAACGTATCTTTAACGGTTCAGGCGGGAGAAAAGCCGCGCTCATCCTCTCCCTGTGCCTGATCTTCGCGCTGGCCGTCGGCACGACGCTTGCCCTGCTCACGGCGAACACTGACCCTGTGACGAACACGTTCACGGCGGCCAAGTCCAAAATCACGATCGAAGAGAAGACAGACAACGGCAGCAAGTCGGAGATTTACGTCAAGAACGAAGGCACTGCCACGTCCTATGTCCGCGTCAAGCTGGTGTGCAACTGGGTAGACAAAGACGGGAACGTCTCTGCGACTCCGGTACCGGCACCGACGATCACAAATAGTGATTGGTTCGAGAAAGACGGCATTTACTACTACACGAAGCCGGTCGCACCAACTGGCCAGACTTCCAACCTGCTTGATGGCAACCCCATCACGCAGCCGAATGCGCCCGAGGGCTGCCGCCTCGAGGTGACGGTGCTGGCCGAGAGCATTCAGGCCGCGCCGAGCAAGGCCGTGACAGATAGTTGGGGCGTGCGCGTTGACAATAACGGCTATCTGACGCAGCCGACCACGACACCTTAAGGAGGGCAACGGTATGAAACACAAAAAACTTACCATGATCGTCGCCCTCGTGCTGGTGGTCGCGCTGGCCGCCGGACTGGGCATCTGGGCGACGGGCGAGACGAACGTTCCCACCGTCACGTACTATGACGGCTCGGACGGCAACGGCGCGCGCTTCACCTTCACCCACACCGCCGACGGTTCGGGCACGAACCTGTTCCCGAACTTCTCCAACTGCATGCCCGGCGACAGCCTCACGCAGACCATCCGCGTGCAGGCTGACGGCAAAAACGGTGTGCAGGGCGCGAAGATCTATCTGCGCGCCGAGATCGACGGCGACGCTTCCGCCAAGGAAGGCTCCGCCATCTCGTACAACGATGTGCTCGATCACATCGGCATGACCGTGTCGAAAGACGGCATCGTGATCGCGTCCAACAAGACCGCGAAGCTCTTCAGCCAGCTCGATGCGGCCGATGGCCTCAAGAGCAACGTCTTCATTGCCGAGGTCGGCCCGAAGACCGATCCGGTCGATCTGGACGTGACCATTGATGTTGACCCCGCGATGGGCAATGCGTTCCAGGAAGCGGCTGCGCACATCACGTTCGTGTTCTCCGTCGAGGACAACGAGCTGCCGCCCCCGCCGCTGGAGCTCGACAAGCACGATGCGTATATCTGCGGTTATCCGGACCGCACGGTGAAGCCGGAGCGCCAGATCACACGCGCGGAGGTCGCAACGATCTTCTACCGTCTGCTTCAGGACGAGGCCCGCGAAAATGTGTGGTCTCGCACGAACAGCTACTCCGATGTGGCAAGCGGTGTCTGGTATAACAGTGCGGTCTCGACGCTGACCAACGCTGGTATTCTCACCGGCTATGAGGACGGCACATTCCGCCCGGATGCGCCGATCACGCGCGCGGAGTTTGCGACGATCGCGGCGCGATTCTACCACGCACCGGAAGTTACCGGTGATGCATTCTCGGATATCTCCGGCAGCTGGGCGCGCGAGTATATCAACCGCGCGGCGGCGCGTGGCTTGATCGATGGCTATGAGGACGGCACATTCCGCCCGAACCAGAACATCAAGCGCGACGAGGCCATGAAGATCATCAACAAGGTTCTCTTCCGTACACCGGATAAGGAGCATTTCCTGCCCGATATGATCACCTGGCCGGACAACAGCGACACCGACGCCTGGTATTACACGGATGTGCAGGAAGCGACCAACAACCACGATTACGAGCGCGTGAACAACACCTCGCCCGAGACGTGGACGCAGATCACGCCGGCCAGAGATTGGAAGGCGCTCGAGGCCGAGCTGGCGCAGAAATATCCCAACCGGTAAGCGCGCGGCGCTGACGGTAAACGAAACAACCATAGCGAACACCCCCTGTGCACGGCACAGGGGGTGTTTTTGCGTATGGGGAAAAAACGTGCGCCCCGGCGGCTGCCGGGGCGCTGACGTAGGGATACATGCAATGCGTGGATGCGTTATCAGCCCAGATACTGCTTGTCGTAGTTGTTCTGGATGCAGGAGATGACCTTCGTGATGACGGTGTTGAACGGGGTGGGCATGCCCAGCCGCTCGCCGTAGCGCGCGATGGCGCCGTTGAGCACGGAGATCTCCGTCTGGCGCTGGTGCAGCACGGCGTCCTGCGCCATGGACGGATAGTAGTTGCCGAGGTTGGCGACGATGTTCGGCTCTTCCTTTTCCATGAGCGGCCAGAGATCGCCGATGCCGAGCGCCTGCGCGACGGCGCAGCCCTCTTTCCACACATGCATGACGATGTCGTGGCCGTAGGGGTCGGCGAAGGTCTCCTTCACCTTCAGGCGCATGACGGCGCTCACGCCGTTATAGCCGCTGTTGGCGATGACTTTCTTCCAGATGTACGGGCGCACATCCTCGTCAAAGCTCGCGTTGCAGCCGCCCGCCTGGAAGCACGCCTCGAGCGCCTTGCCGGCGGCGTCGGCCTTCGGGTTGTTGTGCACGGCGCCGAAGTGCATCTGGATGCCCTTTTCCGGCTTGCTCACGCACACGCCGGGGCCGGCCAGCTCCGTGCCGATCAGGCCGCTGCCGTAGAGGATGCGGTCGGCCTCCACGAACTGGGCGAGCACCTCGTCGTTGCCGAGGCCGTTTTGCAGCGAGACGACGACCGTCTCCGGCCCGATGCAGGGCATGGTGTCGGCCATGACGTCCGCGGTCTGCGTGGCCTTGACCATGAGGATGACCATATCCATGGTGCCGATGTCGTGCGCGGTGGCGCTCGTGTGGAAGCCGGTGAGCACTTCCTCGCCCTCCGGCGTGCGGAAGACCAGACCGTCGGCCGCGATCTTGTCCATGTGCGCCTTGTACTTATCGACGAGCCAGAGCTCGGCGCCGCCCTTGCGCAGGTAGGCGGCGAACACGCTGCCGGCAGCGCCGGAGCCGATCATTGCGATTTTCATGCGTTTGCCTCCTTAGCAAACTGCCGGCCGGTTGTTGGCCGGCCGGCAGAGAAAACTCGGGGTTTGAAATTACTTCAGGTACTGCTTGTCGTAGTTGCCCTGAATGCAGCGCACGACCTGGGACAGGACCTTGCACACCGGGGTGTCGATGCCCAGCTGCTCGCCGTACTCCGCGATCTTGCCGTTGAGCACGTCGATCTCGGTCTGGCGGTGGTTGAAGAGCATATCCTGGCACATGGACGGATAGTAGTCCGCGATGTTGGTGACGATGTCCTTGTGATCGTGGGCGATGAACTCATCGGCGTCCATCGGCACGCCCTTGGCGGTCGCAACCGCGCAGGTCTCGCGGATGACGCTGTGGAACAGCCACTGGCCGAACGGATCCGCCTCGACCTCGCCGATCTTCAGACGCAGGACGGCGCACACGGTGTTGACGGTGGCGTTCACGCAGACCTTTTTCCAGATGAACTTGTAGATGTTGTTGTCGGTGCCCGGCTCGCCGTCGCGCCAGTAAGCGTCGCAGCCGCCGTCACGGTAGCACTTGAGCATCTCGGCGCAGGCCGCGTCGGTGAGCTCCGAGCGGACCGCACCGCCGAAGTTCATCTGCACGCCGCCGGCCGGGGTGGACACGCAGTGTGCGGGTTCGGGCAGAGCCGTGCCCAGCACGCCGGAGCCGATGATGCAGCGCTCTTTCGGGAAGACCTTGAAGAGGTTGTCATCGTTGCCGAGGCCGTTGATGAGGGAGACGGCGACGGTCGTGTCGCCGACGACAGGCATGGAGTCCTGGATGGCCTGCTCGAGCTGGGTCGCCTTGGTCATGTAGATGATGACGTCGACCTTGCCCTCCGCCGCGGCCGCGTCAGCAGCGGTGATGTAGGTGCGGAAGCCCTTGAGCTGGTAGTCGTAATCCTTGTAGCCGCCATCTTCCTCCTGATGGATGGTGAAGTGCATGCCTTCCTCGGCGACTTTCTTCATGTGCGCCTCGTAGCGGTCGATGAGGATGATGTCCGCACCGCCCTTACGCAGGTAAGAAGCGAAGACGCTGCCGGCTGCGCCGGAACCATACATTGCAAATTTCATTACTTTTTCTCTCCTTTTCTGATTCTGTTTGCGATATCTTCGGCCGCTGCAGGCGGATGCCTGACGGCGGATTACCGAACGGTGTTGGTGAGGGTGCCGATGCCCTCGATGCTGCACGCGACCACGTCGCCCGGGTGCAGCCACTTCGGCGGGTCAAAGCCCATGCCCACGCCGGCCGGCGTGCCCATGGAGATGATCGTGCCGGGGCGGAGCGTCATGCCCTGGCTGAGCTCGGCGATTACGTACGGCACGTGGAAGATCATGAGATCGGTCGTGCTGTCCTGCCGGAGCTCGCCGTTGATGCGGCTCTGGATTTTCTGCGGCCTGCGCACGTCGAACTCGTCCGGCGTGACGATCCACGGGCCCATCGGCGTGAAGCCGTCGAGGCTCTTGCCGCGGTACCACTGCTTATGCTGGTTCTGGATCGTGCGCGCGCTCACGTCATTTAAAATGGTGTAGCCGAACACGTAGTCGAGCGCGTCTGCCTCGCTGACGTTGTACGCCGGGCGGCCGATGACGACGGCCAGCTCCGCCTCATAGTCGAGGTCGGCGACCAGATCGCTGTGGCTGAAAATGTCGCCGCCGGGGGCGACGGCCTCGTTCACGCGCTTGGAAAAGTAGATCGGGAACGTGTCCGGCGCCTTGACGCTCTTGCCGGCGACGGCCTCGCTCTCCTTGGCGTGGTCAAAATAATTGATGCCCAGGCAGATTACGTCCTGCTCCGGGCGGGGGATGGGCGCGAGCAGCCGCACGCGCTCGAACGGCAGACCTTCACCGCGCAGCACGGCGGCAGTGTCCAGCGCCGGCCAGATGCCGATGAGCGTCTGCATGTCCGCACAGCCCGGCACGGTATGCACGGCAGTGCCGGCCGCGTTGAGCAGGCCGACGGCGCTGCGGCCGTCCTTTTCAAATGTCACGAGCTTCATAACGTGCGCGCTCCCCTCAAAATCGACATTGGGCAATGGATGTGTACGCAAAATGATGGTTAAAAATTCATCAATCGCGTTTGCCGAACCCGCTGACCTGTGTCAAAAATATGCCAATCTCGCTTGTCAGAAATTCGACAAAAGATTTGCACTCCCAGCGTTGTTATGATAGCACGAAAGTGTAGACGCCGCAACTGTTTTCTTGCTGTCAAAGCGCTAAAATCGCATAAAATATTACAAAAGCGCCAGAATCAGAGTGCATAAAAATGCATGCAGGATTTTGTGCAACTCGACAATTTTCAGAAAATGACTGAAAAAAATTGGGGATTGGAAGAGGCTGTTATTGACTTTTGCGTGTGAGAGAATTATAAATTTACTATCCCAAGTTGTTAACGACTTGTTCATAAATTAACACATGGGTGTGGATTTCGAGCCCTGTCTCGGTTGGTAGGAGAGCACGAGGCAGGATTGAAATAAAAGAGAGAAAAGCAAAAAAAGAGCAAAAAGAGAGAGGTAAAAAATGGATAGCAAAAAGCTCAAGAGCAGCTGGGCAGCCGCCTTCACCGTGGCGTCTGTCTGGTTCGGCACCCACGTGGGCGCCGGCTTCGCGACCGGCAACCAGGTCGTGAACTACTTTGTCCAGTATGGCTGGACCGCGGCGATCTTCCCGCTGCTGGCCATGGGCATCCTGGCCGTCGTCATGTACATCATGATGAAGTTTGCCAAGCTCAGCGGTTTCGACAACTACAAGGACACCTATCGTGCCCTGTATCCGAAGCCGTGGATGGAGGTCTTCTTCGAGATCTTTTACATCATCATCATCCTCGCGGCGGTCGCGTCCTGCGTTGACGGCGCCGGCGGCATCGTCAAGAGCCTGATCAACCTGCCCGATATCATCTGCAACCTCGTCATCATCGCCCTGCTGATCCTCCTGTCGATCTTCGGCGTTGACCTGATCATCAAGGCGTCCACCGTTCTTTCCACCGCGATCCTGATCGTCACCGCGATCCTGGTCATCATGGGCTTCGTCGTTCCGATCGACGCGGTCGCTCAGGAGCTGGCCACTGAGAACGCGGCTTACGCTTCCATCCCGGCCATCGCGGACGTCACCTCCCAGAAGGGCCTCGAGGGCGTCTGGCGCGGCGTGTTCGTGTACGCTGCTTTCCAGTGCGTGTCCGTCCCGGCCATGATCGCTGCTTCCACCGAGCTGACCCACAAGGGCGTCAAGCGCGCCAGCATCCTTGGCTGGCTCATGAACGGCGGCGCGCTCGCCGCTTCCGGTGCCATGCTGCTGCGCTGGTACCCGATCCTGACCGCCATCAAGAGCGTTGGTGTTGACTCCGTCGCCAGCATCGCCGCCCGCCATATCGGCGATGTCATGAAGCTCCCCAACCAGAGCGTCGTCACCCTCATGGGCAGCGGCTACACCTGGCTGTTCGTCGTGTACACCATCCTGCTGTTCTGCGCGTTCGTGTCCACGTCCGTCACGCTCGTCTACTCCATGATCCAGCGCTTCGAGGGTCACTGCTTCCCGAAGGCCATCAAGAGCAAGGCTGTCCGCAGCGTGATCGTCGGCCTGATCGTCATCGGCCTGTGCTACGCAGTTTCCCTGCTCGGCCTGTCGACCATCATCTCCAAGATCTATGGCTATGACGGCTACTACGCTCTGATCGTTGTTGTGCTCCCGGCGTTCATCTGGGGCATCCCGAAGATCAAGAAGCTGTCTGCCGACAAGAAGGCAGAGCTGTCGGAGTGATCTGACCGCGGCGCAACTCTCCAGCGTCCCAACAAAAAATACTGACCGCTGCGCTTGCAGCGTCATAGAGAGGCAACCCCGCAGGCTTCGGCCTGCGGGGTTGTCGCTGTCTGCGGTATGTTAGATGCGGCGGGAGACGCAACAGAGCAGCAGGGGAGCCCGAGGGGGCAAGGCCCGCCTCGGGTGCAATCAACCGCGGAAACGCGGAGGCAACCCCGCAGGCTTCGACCTGCGGGGGTGTCGCTGTCTGCGGTATGTTAGATGCGGCGGGCTCCCCTGCTGCGCAGATGCCTTAAATGCGGCATCATTCGTTCGGTCGTTCGGCAAGGAGCAGGCATCGAAAAAACCGCCCCGCAAGTTACAGAACTTGCGGGGCGGTTCTATGCAATGTGCGTTTCCGGCTGCGGACGGCGCTTATTTCCAGCGCCACGTGAACGGCACGAACAGCAGCAGCAGCGGGAAAATCTCCAGACGGCCGAGCAGCATGCAGATCATGAGCACGATCTTGCTCAGCGGCGAGAAGATGGCAAAGCTTCCGGTCGGTCCGACGAGGGACAGTCCCGGCCCGACGTTGGACAGGCACGAGAGCGCGGCGGTGAAATTCGTCGTGAAGTCCAGCCCGTCGAGCGACACGATCAGCCCTGCGATGAGCATGATGATGATGTAGAACGTGAAATACGTCAGGGCGTTGTAGACGGTCTGCGCGTCGACCGGCTTGCCGTCGAGGCGGACGTTTTCTACGCAGCGCGGGCGCAGCATCTTCTTGACCTCGATCGTGCAGGATTTGAACAGCAGCATCACGCGCGAGACTTTCAGACCGCCGGCGGTGCTGCCGGCGCAGCCGCCGACAAACATCAGCAGCACGAGCAGGAACTTGGAGTATTCCGGCCAGAGATTGAAGTCCGCGGTGGCAAAGCCTGTCGTAGAGATGATCGATGTGACCTGGAAGAACGAATAGCGCAGCGCATGGCCGACGCCGCCGTAGAGATTGCGGATGTCAACTGCGATCGTGATGACGGAAAAGGCGATCACACCGAGGAACCAGCGCAGCTCCTCGTTGCGCAGCGCGGTGCGGATGTTGCCGAGCAGAATGAGGTAATACAGGCTGAAGTTGGCGCCGAAGAGTATCATGAACACGCCCACGACGATGTCGATATAGGCGCTATTGTAGTAGCCGATGCTCAGCGCGCGCGTGGACAGGCCGCCGGTGCCGGCCGTGGCGAACGAATGCAGCAGTGCGTCATAAAAGCTCATGCCGCCGGCGATGAGCAGAACCGTCTCCACGAGCGTGAGCGCGATGTACAGCAGGTAGAGGATGGAGGCAGTCTTGCGGATGCGCGGCACGAGCTTGCCGACCGTCGGGCCGGGCACCTCGGCGCGCATGATGTGCATCGAGCGGTTGCCGCTCATGGGCAGCACGGCCAGCACGAACACGAGGATGCCCATGCCGCCGATCCAGTGCGTAAACAGCCGCCAGAACATGCCGCCGCGCGTCATGCTCTCCGGCGATGTGACGACGCTGGCACCGGTCGTGGTCAGACCCGAGATCGTCTCAAACAGGGCGTCGACGTAGTTCGGGATGTCGCCCGTGAGCACAAACGGGATCGCGCCGAGCAGCGACATGGCGATCCACGACAGGCCGACGATGAGAAAACCGTCGCGCGCGGTGATGCCGCCGGACTTGGCGCGCACGCGCCACATGACCAGCCCGATGCCGCCGGTGACGGCAATCGTGATCAGAAACGGGACCGGAGATTCATCATAGACCAAGGCTGCAATCATCGGCAGGAGCATCAGCGCGGCCTCGATGCACAGCACGCGGCCGACGACCTGCCCGATCATTCGAAAATTCATGGTTTTGCCCTCTTTATGCTTTCGTTATCCGAATACAGTATTATACGCCAGTTTGCCCAATTTGGGAAGCCCCCGGCGCTCAGAACACGCCAAGAGATTTGAACAGAAAGATCCACAAAAACATGGTCAGAATACTCACGGCCGAGGTGGTGACCACGATGTCGCCGGCGAGCTCGGCGTCGCCGCCCATCTGCTGCGCCATGGTGAAGGAATTGACGGCGGTCGGCGAGGCGAAAATGCCGATGAGCGACACGAATGCCACGCCCCGGAACCCGAGCAGCGCGCCCAGCCCCAGAAACAGGCCCGGCGAGACGATCAGCTTGGCGATCGACACGGTCACAAGCTCGCGGCGGTAGGTCTTCAGGCCGGAGAACTGGAAGAACGCGCCGAGCAGAAACAGCTGCAGCGGCGATGCGATGGCGCTGACGCTTTGGATGGTCTGCTCGAGGATGTGCGGCAGGCGGATGCCGGCGACCAGCGTCAGGATGCCGAGCACGGAGCCGATGACGAGCGGATTTTTTGCGATCTGGCCGAGGATGTGCAGCGGCTTCGGCTTCTGTCCGCGGAACACCTCCAGCACGACGACGGCCAGCATATTGAACAGCGGCACAATGACCGCGATCAGGATCGAGACGGTGCCGAGCTGATCGGCGCCGAGCAGTGCCGTCGCCACGGGGATGCCCATGATGACGTAGTTGCTGCGGAACATGCCCTGGATCAGCACGCCGCGGCGCTCCGGCAGTTTTTCGGTCAGCAGCGTGTAGCCGAGCGCGAGGCCGAACGTCAGCAGCACGCCGCCCACGGCAAAGGCCATCAGCAGCGGGTCAAACGAGCCGGACAGATCGGAGCAATATATATTATAATAAAGCAAACATGGCAGAAAAATACGGAAAGCGATCTTGTTGATGGTGGAGATCTCCTCACGGCGGAGCCAGCCGAGGCGGCGCGTGCCGTAGCCGAGCGCCATGACCAGGCACATGGGCAGCACGGCGTTTGCCGAGATCATCAGATTTTCCATATGTAGCCTCCGTTCATCAGGAAATCGCTAAAATAACAGTTTACCCCATGCGGCGCAAAAACGCAAGTACCCCGGTTGCCGCGCTGCGCGGAACGTGGTATAATCGCAGCATCTGATTTTTTACGCGGGAGGTGCGGTGATATGACAATTGAGCAGGCCATGGAGCTGATACATGGCGTGGAGTGGCGCGGCTCCCGCCCGGGGCTCGCGCGCGTGCGCGAGCTGCTGCACCGCCTGGGCGACCCGCAGGACGGGCTGCAGTTCGTGCACATCGCGGGCACGAACGGCAAGGGCAGCACGGCGGCGATGCTCGCATCCATCCTGCGCGCGGCAGGCTACACGACGGGGCTGTTCACATCGCCGTATCTCGAGCGCTTCGCCGAGCGCATGCAGGTCAACGGCGTGCCCGTGCCGGACGCGGAGTTTGCCGCCGTGTGCGAGGCGCTGCAGCCGTGCATCGCCGCCATGGACGACCCGCCGACGGAGTTTGAGCTCGTGACGGCGGCGGCCATGCTGTGGTTCCGGCGGCGGGGGTGCGACGTCGTGGTGCTGGAGGTCGGCCTCGGCGGCCGGCTCGACGCGACGAACGTCATTGCCGCGCCGGCGTGCGCCGTCATCACGAACATCGGCCTCGACCACACGGAGATCCTCGGCGATACGCTCGAGCAGATCGCGCGCGAGAAGGCGGGCATCCTCAAGCCCGGCACGCGCGCCGTCAGCTATCCGCAGACGCCGGAGGTGCGCGCCGTCCTGCACGAGATCTGCGCGCAGCGGGGCATCCCGCTCACGGAGGTGGATGCGGCCGCCATCGTGCCGCTGACCGACGGCGTGGACGGGCAGACCTTCACCTACCGCGGCGCGGAATATACGCTGCCGCTGCTGGGGGCGCACCAGCTGCGCAACGCGGCCGTCGCGCTCGAGACGGTGACGGCGCTGCGCGCGCGCGGCTGGCGCATCCCGGACGCGGCCGTGCGCGCGGGCCTGGCGCAGGTGCGCTGGCCGGCGCGGTTTGAGCTGCTGCGGCGCGCGCCGTGGTTCGTGCTCGACGGCGGGCACAACCCGCAGTGCGCGCAGACGGTCGCGGACAATCTCGCGCGCTATTTTCCCGGCCGGCGCATCACGCTGCTCGTGGGCGTGCTGGCGGACAAGGACTATCACGCCATGCTCGCGGCGCTCGATACGCAGGCGGCGGCGTACATCGCCGCGACGCCGCTCTCGCCCCGCGCGCTGCCGGCGGCGGAGCTGGGGGACTATCTGAAACGATTTGGGAAACCGGTTACGGTCTGCGCGGACCCCGCGCAGGCGGCAGAACTGGCGCTGGCACACGCAGCGCCGGAGGACGTTATCTGCGCGGTCGGCTCGCTGTACATGGCGGGCGCGATCCGCATGGATCTGCGGAGGGATCATAATGAGAATTCTGGGCATTGATTACGGCGACGCGCGCATCGGGCTCGCGCTCTCGGATGCTTCGGCCACGCTGTGCGGCCAGGCGTGGACGCTCACGGAGTGGAATCTCGACCGGGCGGTCGCCGCGATCGCGGATGTCGTGCGCACCGAGGGCGTGGAGCGCATCGTGCTCGGCCTGCCGAAAAACATGGACGGCACCGAGGGCCCGCGTGCGGAAAAGAGCCGCGCGGTCGCGCAGCGGCTCACCGAGGCGACGGGGTTGGAGGTCGTGCTCTGGGATGAGCGGCGCAGCTCCATCGAGGCGCACGGCATCCTGCACGCCAACGGCCGCAAGGAGAAAAAGCACCGCCAGACGGTCGACGCCGTGGCGGCGAGCCTGATCCTGGAGGGCTACCTCGGCACGCTGCACTGAGGCGGGAGGCGAGACGATGCGCAAGAGAAATATCGCGGTGCTGCTGCTCACGGTGCTGCTGCTCGCGGGCCTGACCGGCTGCGCGCGGCGGGGCGACACGTCGGGCGTTGAGATCGTCGTGGGTGCGTCGGAGCAGTTTTCCGACGAGGACATCCGCGGCGCGATGGACGTTGCCATGCGCGCGTTTCACCGCGGGCACAGCGGCTGCGCCATGGTGCGCCTGGCGTACAACGAGGCGTACCGGACGTGCTGGCTGGCTGGCGCGGGCGCGCAGGACGACGGCAACACGATCGTGCTGCTTGCGAGCGTGTATGCGCGCGACCCGGGGCGGCGCAGCGGCCTGACCGCCGGCGAGACCTATACCGACTGGCCCATCGTGCTCGAGCGGCGCGGCAGCGGCTGGCACGTGGTCAGCAGCGGCTATTGAAAATGTAACAAGGGCGGACGCCATATGGCGTCCGCCCTTGCTTTTGTGTTCGCTTCACATTTCCTCGACGGTCAGAATGTCCGTCAGCGCGGTCAGATCGTTGCGCAGGTCGCCGGGCCGCAGCGGGGCGCGGCTGTGGATGGGGATGAGCGCGCAGTAGTGGTGCGGTGCGTCGGGGGCGTCGCTGTCCGCAATGCGGCTGATCTCGAGATTGTCGATGCGGATGCTGCGCTCGCGCAGCAGGGCGAGCACGGACTCCATGCACACGGCGTGCGCGTACTCGATGTAGAGCGTGAGATCGGTGCTCTTGCTCGTGAGCTTGAAGCCGCACGAGCACCGCCTCGACCAGCAGCACGACGGCCGTGGCGAAGATGGCGCACTCGGCATAGCCCGCGCCGCAGACGAGGCCGATGATGGCCGCGGCCCAGAGTCCGGCGGCGGTGGTCAGACCCTTGACGCGCTTGTCGCGCGTGACGATGATCGTGCCCGCGCCGACAAAGCCGATGCCGGAGATGACCTGCGCGCCGAGACGCGCAATATCGTTAAACAGGTGCTGGAAGAGCAGGTACTGGCTCGTGAGCGTGGTGATGGCGGCGCCGAGGCAGATGAGAATGTGTGTGCGAAAACCCGCGGGACGGCGCTTGACCTCGCGCTCTGCGCCGATCAGACCGCCGCAGATGACAGCCAGCGTCAGGCGGGCGAGGATCGCCCAGAAGGTCAGGGTGCGGATGGGGTCAAAACAATGCAGCATGGCACAGCCTCCTTTCTCAGATCTCTTCGATGAGGATGACGCCCTCAAGCGCCGACAGCTCGGCCAGCAGCTCAGGGTGGTCGCGCCGCTCGGGCAGGATGGCGCTGAACTGGCACAGGAAGCTTGCCAGCGGGCCCGTGCCGTTGCGGTTGACCTCAAAGTCGAAAATGCGGACGTTTTCGTCGTGCAGATGCGTGACGATCGCGCCGAGGTGCTCCATACGCTCGATCTCGAGGCTGATGTTGATGTGGTGCGCCCGGCGGGTGAGCTTTTGCTCCAGCGGCGGCAGCAGGTACATACAGGCCGCCATGTAGGCGATGCAGATGAACGCGCAGGCATAAAACCCCGCGCCGATGGCAAGGCCGAGACACGCGCTCGCCCAGAGTCCGGCGGCGGTGGTCAGGCCCTTGACCTGCTGGCGGGCGGTGATGATGATCGTGCCCGCGCCGAGAAAGCCGATGCCCTTTGCGGCCTCGGCGCCGAAGCGCGACACGTCCTGCGTCGCGCCGATGCTCTCGGCGAGCGCGCGCCACGGTCCGTGGAGCATCTGGTCGAGCTGCAGGCTCAGCAGCACGGTGAGCGTCGCGCCGAGCGCCGTGAGCATATAGGTGCGAAAGCCGGCGGGGCGGTTTTTGCGCTCGCGCTCAAGCCCGATCAGCCCGCCGCAGAGCACGGCGAGGAGGATGCGCAGCATCATCGTGACGATATTCAGTTCACGCAGGTAGGAGAGTACAGACGCCATGGGTGCGCTCCTTTTTTCGTTTTTGTCACAGGCCGGTGCTGCGCGGCTTGCCGGTGCTGCCGCGCACGATCAGGCGGCTGCGGTATTCCACGCGGTTGATCGGCTGATCCTCCCGATTGTTCAGCCCGCCCTCAATGCGCTCGAGCAGCAGGTTGAAGGCGCTCTTGCCGTGGTTGAATGTGTAGTTTTCCACACTTGTGAGCTGGATGCGCTGATAGCCCGAGCTCGTGACGTTATCAAAGCCGCAGAGACTGAAATCCTCCGGCACGCGGTAGCCCTCGCGCACGAGCGCGTCGAGCACGCCGTAGGCCACCATGTCGTTGATGGCGACGATGCCGGTGATCTTGTCGTTGCGCAGGCATTTATAGGCCAGCTCCATGCCCGAGCGGTACTCCAGGTCGGGCGTGGAGATCTCCGCCTCGAGCGAGTTGACGTGCGAGCAGATGGTCACGCTGCCCTCCGGACACCACATGCGGTAGGCCTCCTGCAGGCCCTGTGCGCGGCGCATCCGGGAGATGTGGTGCTCGTTGAGCGCCGTGGACAGGTAGGCGATGCGCTTGTGGCCGAGGCCGATGAGGTGCTTGGCCACGAGCTGCGCCGCGCCGAAATTGTCGACGTCCACGGTGTCGATGCCGAAGTCAACGACACGGTCGCCGACGGCGACGATGGGCACACGGTGGCTCAGTTCGCGCACCTTGGCCGGCTGCGTCGGTGTCATGGCGAAGATGATGCCGGCCACGCGCGAGAAGTCCAGCGTTTCGAGCAGGTGGCTCTCCGTGCGGGGATTCCAATAGGTGTTGTAGATCGCGGTCTGGTAGCCGGCGGCGCTGGCCGCCGCGTCGATGCCGGAGATCATCATCGTGTGATAGGGATTCGAGACCGACGGGGAAAGGATCGCAATCTGTTTGCCGGCGCAGCGGGCCGACGGCGTGCGGTAGCCGATGCGCTCCGCCTCGGCGAGGACGCTGGCCACGCGCTGCGAGGAAAAGCGCTCGAGCGACTTGCCGTTGAGGATCATCGAGACGCTCGCCGTCGAAACGCCGGTCGCCTCCGCGATGTCGCGCAGGGTGGGTTTGCTGCTCATAGGCACCTCCGGTGACAACACGAGAAGGGAGACCTTTGTGTTGAAAAATTAAGCATTTTTCGGTGAAAAATCGCACTTTTGCCTTTGCAGTTTCACCAATTTCCAAGAGGAGTATATAGCGAAAACGGAAAAATGGCAAGGAAAATTTCCGTTCATGTTGACGGCATCGCACAAAAATGTTAACATTTTTCACAGAGAGCCGTTAAAATGACGGAGAAAAATTCAACGCTTTTTTTAAGCAGAAAGGAACTACCTTGAAGAAATTTGTTGCTATGCTTCTTGCGCTGGTCATGGTGTTCGCACTGTGTGCCTGCGGCAGCAACGGCGATAAGGCCGCTGCCAACAACAACGGAGATTATCATCTCGTGCTCAAGCTCAGCCACGTCTTTGCTCCGACTGAGCAGCTCACCATTGAGATGCAGCAGGTCGCCGAGCGCATCAAAGAGCGCACCAACGGCGCCATCGAGATCCAGTGCTACGACTCCAGCCAGCTCGCCGTCTATAAGGACAACATCGAGCAGGTCGTCAACGGCGCCGACTGGATCGCCTGCGAAGACCCCTCCTACCTCGCCGACTACGACATCGACTTTGAAGCCCTCATCGGCCCCATGATGTACAACAGCATCGACGAGTACTCCTACGTCTGCCAGTCCGATCTGGTAAAGGATATGTGCCAGAAGCTCGAAGATAACTATGGCATCCACGTGCTCGCGCTCGACTTCAACGTCGGCATGCGCTGCATGCAGACCAACAAGGTCATCAAGACCCCCGCTGACCTCAAGGGCATGAAGATCCGCGTGCCCAACAGCTCCATGTACATCAACTGCCTCACGGCCATGGGCGCCACGCCCACCGGCATGCCGTTCTCCGAGACGATCTCTGCCGTGCAGCAGGGCGTCATTGACGGCCTGGAAGGCAACATGAACGCCTACTCCACCAACGGCAGCGCCGAGGTGTGCAAGAACATGTCCCTGACCAACCACCTCGTCGGCACCTGCGGCGCCTACATCAGCACCAAGGTCTGGAACAGCATCCCGGAAGAGTACCGCACCATCATCCAGGAAGAGTTCACCAAGGGCGCTAAGGAACTGACCGACTTCACCAATGCCTCCTTCGACGAGACGAAGGCCAAGCTCGAGAAGGAGCAGGGCTGCTCGTTCAACGAGGTCGACGTCGATGCGTTCCGCGCCGCTGTGCAGCCGGAGTATGACCGCATGGTCAAAGAGGACGGCGTGACCGCCGGCTTCTATGAGCAGGCGCAGGCCATCCTTGCCCAGTACCGCCAGGCCAATAAGTGAGCGCTGCGCGCTGACGGACGGTCGGAAGCCTCATACCGGCTTTTTATGCCGGGTGTCCGGCACATGCTGCCGGACACCCGGCATTGCTGAGCAAAGCCACAGAAAGCAGAGGGTTATGCGAATTTGAAAAATCTACTGAAAAATTTTGACGGGGTCATCGCGGGCGCGATGATGATCGTAACGATCCTGCTCGTCATCGTCAACGTGATCACGCGAAAACTGTTTAACTATATCATCATCTGGAGCGAGGAGATCGCCACCTCCTGCTTCGTGTACTCGGTGTTCATCGGCGCGGCCTATGCCTACCGCAAGCACCAGCATGTCGGCGTCGATCTGCTCGTGGAGCGGCTGCCGGCCGGCGCGCGCAGGGTCGTGCATCTGATCACCAACGCCCTGCTCGTGATCATCAACGGCTACATCACGGTGCTCAGCGTGCAGTTTATCCAGTCGTCCTGGATCAAGCGCATGCCGATCACAAAGCTGCCGTCCTCCGCGGTCAGCACGGCGCTGGTCATCGGCTTCGGCCTGATGACGATCTACTCGCTCGTCTTTTTCGTCAAAGACCTCAGGCACAGCAGCAGCCACGGCGGGGAGGTGGACGCATGAGCACGTTCCTCTCCATCCTGCCGATCATCATCGCGCTCGTGCTGTATTTCACGGGCATCCCGATCGCCTACGCGCTCTTTGCTGCGGCGCTGACCTATTTCGGCTTCATTGACACGACGACGATGCCGTACCTGCTGATGCAGAAATTCGTCACGGCCACGCAGTCGTTCCCGTTCCTCGCGATTCCGTTTTTCATCATGTGCGGGTCGATCATGAACTACGGCGGCATCAGCGCGCGGCTCATGGACTTTGCCGACGCGCTCACCGGGCATCTGCCCGGCGGCCTGGCGCAGATCAACGTCCTGCTGAGCATGCTCATGGGTGGCTGCTCCGGCTCGGCCAACGCCGACGCCGCCATGGAGTGCAAGCTGCTCGTGCCTGAGATGGAAAAGCGCGGCTACGGCAAGGGCTTTTCCGCCGCGATCACGGCGGCGTCCTCGTGCGTCACGCCGATCATCCCGCCCGGCATCAACCTCATCGTCTACGGTCTGATCGCCGGCGCATCCGTCGGTCAGCTCTTTGCTGCCGGCTACGTCCCCGGTCTGCTTATGGCTGTGGCGCTGATGATCGCCGTGGCGATCATCTCCAAAAAGCGCGGCTACGCGCCGTCCCGTCCCCGCCGCGCAACGCTCGGCGAGATCGGCCGGCAGGCGCTCAAGTCCTTCTGGGCGCTGTTTTTCCCGCTGGGCATCATCATGGGCATGCGCTTCGGCATCTTCACGCCGACGGAAGCCGGCGGTGTGGGCGTGCTCTACTGCCTGATCGTGGGCAAGTTCGTCTACAAAGGCCTGAAAAAGGAGCACTTTATCCCCATCCTGCGCGAGACCATCTCCGGCACCGCCACCGTCATGCTCATCATCGTGTCGGCGACCGTGTTCGGCTACTACCTCAACTGGGAGAACATCCCGACCATGCTGCTCAACGCCGTGACGAGCTTTGCCAGCAACAAGTTCCTCGTGCTGCTGGTCATGAACGTTGTGCTGCTCATCGTCGGCATGTTCCTCGAGGGCGGCGCGGCGCTCATTATCCTCGCCCCGCTCATGGTGCCGATCGTGAAGGCGGCCGGCATCGACCTGGTGCACTTCGGCATCGTGTGCAACGTCAACATCATGATCGGCGGCCTGACCCCGCCGTTCGGCTCCATGATGTTCACGTGCGTGTCGATCACAGGGTGTAAGATGCAGGAGTTTATCAAGGAGTGTGTGCCGTTTATCATCGCGCTGCTCATTGCGCTGCTGCTGCTGACGTACATTCCGGGCATCTCGATGCTGATACCGAATCTCATTTATTAAGGGAGATAATCGTATGAAAGTAATGGCACACCGCGGCTACAGCGGTGTATATCCGGAAAACACGATGCTCTCGTTCCGCGAGGCGGTCAAGGTTGGCTGCGACGCGATCGAGATGGACGTGCATGAAACGCGCGACGGGCGCCTCGTCGTCATCCACGACGAGCGGCTCGACCGCACGACCGACGGCTCCGGCCGCGTCTGCGACCACTCGTTCGCCGAGCTGCAGCAGGTCAACGCCGCCGCCTGCTACAAGGGCAAGTACGCCCCCGAGCACATCCCGTCGTTCGACGAGTACTGCGAGTGGGCCTCCGGCGAGTCCGTCGGCCACAACATCGAGATCAAGACCGACAAGATCTACTACCATGACATCGAGCGCAAGATCTGGGCGACCATCGAGCGCTACGGTCTGGAGAAGAAGGTCATGTTCTCGTCGTTCAACCACATTTCGCTGCGCAAGATCCTCGAGATCAGTGGCAACGCCGTCGAAGTCGGCGCGCTCGTGCTCGAGGACAGCATCGGCGGCTTCCCCGGCTACTACTGCCAGCAGGCGGGCTTCGCCTGCTACCACCCGCCGATCGAGCTGCTCACGGATGAGAACGTGCGCGACTGCAAGGAGCACGGCGTGAAGATGAACGTCTGGACCGTCAACGACATGGCGGGTCTGGAGCAGCTGCACCGCTGGGGCTGCGAGGGCATCATCACGAACTTCCCCGGCGTGGCCAGCGGCTGGCTGCGCGCGCAGGGTGAGTGAGCCGGACGCGGCGGAAACGGAAAAGACAGAGCCGATAAAAGAGGCGGCGTCCCCGGAGCATCTGCTCCGGGGGCGCTTTGCCTGTTCCCGCAGGCCGCACGGGCCATTTGCGCGAGTCCGCGCGCGGCGGCATGAAAAAATCCCTCCGGCAACCGCATAGCCGGAGGGATCTTCATTTCTGGGATCAGATCTTCATGCAGACGTCCCACGCACGCCAGATGACGGTGCGCAGGTTGCCGATGGCAACGCAGTCGCCCACGCGGTGGACCTGCTTGTTGTCCTTGCCGCCGACCGGAGTCGGGATGAAGCCGACGCCGTTGACCACGTTGTCGCACGCGACGAAGGTGCTCTCGCCGGTCTTGACGTTCTTGACGGTGCAGCCGGTGTCCGTGATCTCGGTGACGGTGGACTCGAGATAGGTCGGGACCTTGTGGTATTCCATCGCGTCACGCAGGAAGGACGTGTTGGCAAGGCAGGTGGCCTGTGCCGCGACGAGGTCGTTCGCGTACTCGACGATGATGGGGTGCTTGCCCTGAAGGACAAGGTCATACGCCGCTTCGCAGGACGACTGGCCGCCGCCGATGAACAGGACCTTGTCGCCGACTTCCTTCTTGTCTTTGAGCAGCTCGGTGAACGTGAGCGTCTTCTCAAAGCCGGGGATGGACGGCATGGTGCGCGGGATGGAGCCGCTGG
>ERZ791614.413-NODE-413-length-29785-cov-4.761319_pt1 | contig 29785 bp, 29 predicted proteins | sample MGYA00510274_ERZ791614 | MGnify/ENA primary metagenome ERZ791614 (study PRJEB30046, sample SAMN00715221) | human gut metagenome | study: EMG produced TPA metagenomics assembly of the A metagenome-wide association study of gut microbiota in type 2...
TGGAAATTAAAATTTGTGGCTTAAAGCGTGTTGAAGATGCTTTAATGGTAAATGAATTTGAAAAAATCAAATATGTAGGTTTTGTGTTTGCAAATACTTCACGAAAAATTACTATTGAGAAAGCCTTAGAAATAAAAAAGAATTTAAGACCGGATATAAAAACTGTTGGTGTTTTTGCCGGACAGCCTATGGAAGAAATAATTGAAATAATGGAAAAGGCAGATTTAGACGTTTGCCAGTTACATTCGGGAGAAACAAACGAGGATTGTGGTCTTATAAATAAAACTGTATGGAAATCCATATCTGTTAAGGATAAAGAAAGTGCAGAAATGGCAGAAAGCTATACAAATGCTGACGGTTTTGTATTAGATACATTTAAGAAAAATCAATGGGGTGGCACAGGAGAAACCTTTGATTGGTCAGCAGTTGAAGATTTTAGCAAAAATCATTTCACAATTTTGGCAGGGGGAATTAACTCAGCTAATGTAAATGATGCTATTGAAAAAGTTAGTCCAAACATAATTGATTTAAGTTCTTCTGTAGAAGTAGGTGGATTTAAGAATTATGATAAGATAAAAGAATTTATGGAAAGTTTAAAATACTAGGAGGATTGTACAATGAAATTAGAAAAAGATTTTGGTCAGTACGGTGGTCAGTATGTACCAGAAACACTTATGACAGTTTTGAAAGTTCTTGAAAAGGAATACGAAGAATATTGCTTTACAGATGAATTTAAAAATGAGTTTATGTATTATATGAAGGAATATGTAGGCAGACCATCTGCTCTTACATATTGCGAAAGACTTACAAAGGAATTAGGTGGTGCTAAGGTTTATTTAAAGAGAGAAGACTTAAACCACACAGGTGCTCACAAAATTAACAATGCTCTTGCACAGGCTTTACTTGCAAAGCATATGGGAAAGACAAAGGTTATAGCTGAAACCGGTGCAGGTCAGCACGGTGTTGCAACAGCTACAGTAGCTGCTCTTTTCGGTATGGAATGTGAAGTTTATATGGGTGTTGAAGATATTGAAAGACAGAAACTCAATGTTTTCAGAATGGAATTATTAGGTGCTAAGGTTATTCCGGTTACTACTGGTACTGGTACATTAAAAGATGCAACAAACGAGGCTATCAGAACTTGGGTTGCAAGAGCAGAAGATACTTTCTATATCATTGGTTCAGCTGTAGGTCCTCATCCATATCCTACAATGGTAAGAGATTTCCAGAGAATTATTGGCGATGAAACTAGAAAACAGGTTCTTGAAAAAGAAGGCAGACTTCCTGACAGAGTATTTGCTTGTGTAGGTGGTGGCTCAAATTCAATAGGTATGTTCTATCCATTTGTTGAAGACAAGAGTGTTGAACTTGTAGGTGTTGAGGCTGCTGGTCATGGTATTGAAACTGGCGAACACGCATCAGTATTTAGCGGTGGTAGAACAGGTGTTCTCCATGGTATGAAAACTTACATTATGCAGGACGATGACGGCTGTGTAATTCCGGTATATTCTATTAGTGCCGGTCTTGACTACCCAGGTGTAGGTCCAGAACACGCATATCTCCACGACATAGGCAGAGTTCGTTATACTTCTGTAACTGATGATGAAGCTATTGACGCATTCCAGATGCTTTGCAGAATAGAGGGTATTATGCCAGCTATTGAAAGTTCACATGCTTTAGCCGGTGCTGTTAAGGAAATTCCTAAAATGGGTAAAGATGAAATTGCTGTTATTTGTCTTTCCGGTAGAGGCGATAAAGACGTTCACACAGTTGCAAAGTATCTTGGAAAGGAGATTTAATTGGATATGAATAGAATAGATGAAAGATTTAAGAAATTAAAGGAAGAAAATAAAAAGGCACTTATACCATATATTTGCTGTGGCGACCCTAGTGTTGAAGATAGCGAAAAATTAGTCTATGCTCTTGAAGAAGCCGGTGCAGATATTATTGAGCTTGGTATTCCATATTCTGACCCACTTGCTGACGGTCCTGTTATTCAGGCTGCAGGTCTTAGAGCTTTTGCCGGTGGTTTCAGACTTGAAGACACATTCAAGATTGTAAAAAATGTAAGAAAGAATAGCCAAATTCCATTAGTAATTATGGTTTACTATAGCTCTATTATTGGTTTTGGTAAGGAAAAATTCGTTGAACTCTGTGTTGATGCAGATATTGACGGTCTTATTGTGCCAGACCTTCCTTATGAAGAATATGACGAATTAAAGCCACTTTTAGATGAAACAAATGTATATATGATTCCTCTTGTAGCACTTACATCAGAAGACAGAATTCCTATGCTTGTTAAGGAAAGCAAGGGTTTTGTATATTGCGTATCTTCTCTTGGTGTTACAGGTGTAAGAAAAGAATTTGATACAAGAATTGACAGCTTTGTTGCTAAGGTTAAGGAAGCTACAGATACTCCTGCTTGTATTGGTTTCGGTATCTCTACAAAGGCTGATGTTGAAAGATTTGACAAAATTGCAGACGGTTGTATTGTAGGTTCTGCTATTGTTAGAAAAATATTTGACTCTAAAATGAATATTGATGAAATTAAGGCTTTTGTAAGTAGTTTAAAATAATTCAGAATAAGTTAAGTCATCGGATTTATCTTTCCGATTTAATATTAAAAATGCCCTATAAGTTAGTAAATCTAATTTATAGGGCTTAATTTTTATAGTTTTGGTAAACTTTCTGCGTATTTTTTACCTGTAGGAGTTGCTGCCAAACCACCTTCACCGGTTTCTCTCAATGAGCAAGGCATAGTGTCGCCTACAGCTTTCATAGCATCTATAACTTCATCAGTAGGAATTGCACTTTCTATACCTGCCATAGCCATATCACAGCTTGTTATGGCATTGACAGCACCTATTACATTTCTCTTTACACAAGGTACTTCTACAAGTCCGGCAACAGGGTCACAAACTAGACCTAAAAGACTTTTTAAAGCAAAGGCACAGGCATTGGCACTTTGTTCTATAGTTCCACCTCTTAAATATACCAGTGTTGCACTAGCCATAGCAGATGCTGAACCTATTTCAGCCTGACAGCCACCTTCAGCACCGGCAATAGATGCTCTATGGGCAATAATCTGACCAAAACCGGCACTAAGATACAGGGCTTTTAATACAGTATCTTCATCAATGTTGTACTTTTCAACAAAAGGCACAAGTACAGATGGGAGAACTCCACAGCTACCGGCAGTTGGGGCAGCAACAATACATTTCATACAGGCATTGGACTCGGCAACACTTATTGCTGTAGCCATAACTTTTCCTATAAATTCTCCACTTACACAGTTTGGAATATATTTTTCCATTTTACCGCCGTTTTTGCCAGATAGACCGGATGGAGAAACCAGATTAGGGTCATAGCTTTCAACGGATTTTTTCATAGAGTGCCACATATAACGCATTTTCTCAAAGGACTCTTTTTGGGATACATTTCTTTCGTTTGCATCGTCCATAAGTATTAATTCCCAAGCCTCTCGGCGACTTTCTTTGGCAGACTGTATCAGCTCTTTTACACTATAAAACATTTTTTCCACCTCCTGTAATATCCAAATATGTTACCTTGATTACACCCTCTAAATGTTCAAGCCATTTTATACTATCTTCCGGTATAGTTTGGTCTGTTTCCACAACCATTACGGCATAGCCACCTCTTTTATCTCGATATAGATTAAGTGTGGCAATATTTATGGACTTGTGAGAAAGCATTGAAGCCACTTCTGCTACATGACCCGGTTGGTCTAAGTTGTGAACAATTAGAGTAGGATATTCTCCTGTAAAGTGAGTTTCAATATCATCAATTTTTTCTACACTTATTCTGCCACCACCTAATGATGAGGCTACAATTTTTAATTCTCTGCCATTTTCTCCTGTTAATTCTAAAAGGGCAGTGTTAGGGTGAGCATCTTTTAATTCAATAGTGCTTATTTTATAGTTTAGATTTTCTTTTTTGGCAATTTCAAAACTGTTGGGAATGTTTGTATCGTCTGTATCCATACCCAGAAGTCCGGCAACAATAGCTTTATCTGTACCATGTCCAACGCCTGTAAGAGCAAATGAACCATGGAGATAAATATTGGCATCAGTAGGTTTTTCCCCTAGCAAAAGTCGGCTGATTTTGCCTATTCTAACAGCTCCGGCAGTATGGGAGCTAGAAGGTCCAACCATTACTGGACCTAAAATATCGAATATATTCATATTACAATCTCCTTTTAAATTTATATTAAACAATACTCTCCAAAATATTCTTATAGATATGGTAGCACACAAATTTTAAATTGCAAGAAAAATTTACAAAAATAGTCTTTTTTACAATAACCAAATTTGAATTTATGCTACAGCACAAATATTGTAATATGCCTTGAAATTTCAGCACAAATGATTTATAATATGCACATATTGAAATAGAAATAATGCAAAGAGGCATAGGAGTAGTTTTACTTCTGTGCCTTTTTTGTTTATAAATTTTGGGAAGGGGTGTGGCAAGTATGTATCTTTGGAAGTTGTTAGATAAGTTGAAAGACTATAAACTGACACAGGTGGCAGGCTTTGAAGGGCTTAACAGAAATATACGTTGGTTTCATATTGCCGAAGACGAAACTCTTTCTAATTTTATAATTGGAGATGAACTTGTATTTACAACTGGGGTCAAAATGAATGGCAACAGTGTTGCACTTCTTGGTTTTGTAAAAGCTATGCTGAAATACGGAGCAGGTGGCATAGTAATAAACACAGGTAAATACATTAATGAAATACCTCAGGAATTAAAGGATTTTTGTAATGCAAACAGACTTCCTCTTTTTGAGATGCCATGGGAAATCAGGCTTGTTGATGTTGGAAAGGCATCAAGTACAGCTATTTTAGAAGACGAAAGATTTAGTGTGAATTTTAGAAATGCTGTAAATACGGCTCTGTTTCTTCCTGAATTTTCAAAGGATAGTTTTAGTCTTTTTTCAGAATATGGCTTTAGCGAGGAAATGAACTATGTTGTTTTGGCTATTTCCTCTAAGAATGATGAAATTAAAAATTTGGTAAATGAGTGCATTTCCAGTTTGAATAGTATTGCTTTTGTAACTTCAGTAGGTGGAGATGTTGTTGTAATTTTAGGTAATAAAAACAGTAGTGTTTTATTTGGTGAAGCTACAGCAATGCAAGGCAAAATAAAGACAATGGCTCTTTGTGGTGTTTCAGATGTTTTTAAGGGAATAAGCAATTTAAGTAAGGGCTATCATTCTGCTCAGACTAATAAAATCTCTGGAAAAGCTAATGCCAGAAAAATATTGGAAAACAATAGCCAGTATGAAATACTGCTGGAAATAAAAGATGATGAAAAGGTAAGAGCCTATTGTAATGAAACAATAGGACCAATAATAAAGTACGATAAGGCTCACAACACAAATTTGTATCAGACCTTAAAATGCTATTTTGATAATAATGCCAGTGTAAATAAGGCATCAGCTCAAATGTTTATACACAGAAATACTATAAACTATAAAATAAAGAAAATTGAACATATACTTTCCTGTGATTTATCCAGCTTTGAGGAGAGATTTACTTTAATGCTTGCAATAAAGTTGTTGGAAATGTATGCGTAAAATTTTTTTAGGACTATTCTCTAAGGAGTATAGTCTTTTTTTTGCCAAAAAATCTTTTTTTCTTTTTTATGGATACGAAAAAATACAAAAAATCTGTAAAAAAATAAATTTAGATGTCTAAATATATTTGGAAAATTATAGGTTGTATAGGAGGTTGTATATAGGCTGAACTATTGACTTTTAAGGGTAAAAATGATATACTTTGAATATCAAACTTTTTATAAATAGGAGGCTTTTTTGAGTGGAAAATACTTTAAATACGTTAAACAGACTCATTAGTGGAGCCTTTAATGATATATCAAGAGTGGAGCAAAAAGCCATAAAAGATAGTGGGCTGACAGATGTTTCAGTAAACGAGGCACATACAGTAGATGCAATAGGACTATATGTGCCTAAAACTATGTCTGCAGTAGCTGAAAAGCTGGAAATTACAATGGGTACACTTACTGTTGCTATAAATCACCTTGTTAGAAAAGGGTATGTAAACAAAATACGAGATGAAAAAGACAGACGAGTGTATTTATTAAGTCTTACAGAAAAGGGCAAACAGCTTTTCAAAGTTCACCAGAGATTTCATTTGGAATTAGTAAAATCTCTTATTGTGGATTTATCTGACTATGAGGCTGATATGTTTATAGAGGCTTTAGGTAGCCTTACAAGTTTTTTGACAAAAAAATATAATAGAGGAGAATAAAATGATAAGAACAGGAATAAAAGCTGTTGATTATTATGTTCCTGAAAAGGTCGTTACTAATGATGACCTTAGCACTATAGTGGAAACTAATGATGAGTGGATAGCTTCCAGAACGGGTATCAGACGCCGTCATTTGTCAACAGGGGAAAATACATCAGAATTTTGCATTGAAGTGGGCAAAAAATTACTTTCAAAAACAAACACTAATCCAGAAGATATAGACCTTATTATTGTGGCTACTATTACTTCAGATTATTCAACTCCTAGTACGGCTTGTCTTGTTCAGGGGGCTTTAGGTTGTGAAAATGCTTGGGCTTTTGATTTAAGTGCAGCTTGTTCTGGCTTTGTGTATGCTTTAAGCGTTGCAGATAAATTTGTAAAAAGTGGTCAGTACAAAAAGGTTCTTGTTTTCGGTGCTGAAACACTTTCAAAGATTGTAGATTGGACAGATAGAGCAACTTGTGTTCTCTTTGGTGACGGTGCCGGTGGTGCTTTAGTAGAACCTAGCGAAGACAGTGGGGTCATTGATGAAGATATGCACAGTAAGGGTGAAGACGGTCTTAAGCTTACTGGTGGCGAAAGAAAAGTCAGAAATATGGTTTCCAATCCGGAAGAAGAAAATAAGAATTATCTTGAAATGGACGGCAGAGCTATATTTAATTTTGCAACTAAGACAGTTCCAAAGAGTGTTAGTATTCTTTTAGAAAGAAATAATTTGACTGTTGATGATATAAAGTATATTGTACCTCATCAGGCAAATTCCAGAATAATTGAAGTTGTAGCAAAGAAACTTAAAACTACAATGGACAAGTTCTTCATTGATGTAGATGAATTTGGTAATACTTCTGCTGCTAGTATTCCTATTGCTCTTGGGCATATGGATAGCAAGGGTCTTATTCAAAAGGGAGACTACATAATTATAACTGGCTTTGGTGGCGGACTTACTTGGGGTAGTACCCTCATTAAATGGTAAATAATTAAAAAGATATAGAAAGGTTAACAGGTGAAAAAATGAAATCAAGAATTTGTGAAATGTTAGGTATTAAATATCCAATTTTCCAGGGTGCTATGGCATGGATTGCTGATGCAAGTCTTGCGTCTGCTGTTTCTAATGCAGGTGGTCTTGGTATTATTGCAGCAGGTAATGCTCCTGCAGATATTGTTAGAGAAGAAATCAGAAAGTGTAAAGAACTTACAGACAAGCCTTTTGGTGTAAACATTATGCTTTTATCTCCATTTGTAGAAGATATTGTTAACCTTGTCTGTGAGGAAGGCGTAAAGGTTGTTACAACTGGTGCAGGTAACCCATCTAAGTATATGGACAAGTTTAAGGAACACGGCATCAGCCTTATTCCTGTAGTACCTAGTGTTGCTCAGGCTAAGAAAATGGAAAAAATCGGTGCGTCTGCTGTTATTGCTGAAGGTATGGAAAGTGGTGGCCACATTGGTAAGCTTACTACTATGGCTTTAGTTCCTCAGGTTGTAGATGCTCTTTCTATTCCTGTTCTTGCAGCCGGTGGTATTGCTGACGGCAGAGGTATGGCAGCTGGCTTTATGCTTGGTGCAGAAGGTGTACAGATTGGTACTCGTTTCCTTGTTGCTACTGAATGTACAGTACACGAAAACTACAAGGCTAAGATTTTAAAGGCTAACGACCTTGCAACAGTTATTACTGGTCAGATTACAGGTCACCCAGTAAGAGTTATTAAGAATAAGCTTGCTAATGCTTTCCTTGCTGCTGAAAAAGAAGAAGGTTCAAAGGAAAATCCAGATATGGCAAGATTTGACCAGCTTGGTACTGGTGCATTACAGAAGTCTGTTAAGTTAGGTGATGTAGACAATGGTTCTGTAATGAGTGGTCAGATTGCTGGTATGGTAAACAAGGAAGAATCTTGTGCTGAAATTATAGAAGAAATTATGACAAAGTTTAATGAACTTGTAAAATAACAGGAGGAAGAAATGAAAACTGCGTTTATTTTTAGTGGTCAGGGTGCTCAGAAAGCCGGTATGGGTAAAGAGCTTTATGACAATTTTGAATGTGTAAAGAAAGTTTTTGATGAAGCTGATGAAGCACTTGGCTTAAAGATTAGTGACATCTGCTTTAACGAAGACGAAAGATTAAATGAAACTGAATATACACAGCCTGCTATTCTTACAATGAGCGTTGCTGTACTTAAGTTAATGGAAGAAAAGGGCTTAAAGGCTGACTATGTTGCCGGTCTTAGTCTTGGCGAATATTCTGCTCACGTTGCAAGTGGTACATTTGACTTTGCTGATGCAGTTCAGCTTGTAAGAAAAAGAGGTCGTTTTATGACTGAAGCTGTTCCTGTTGGCGAAGGCGGTATGTGTGCTGTTCTTAACTTAGATGCTGACAAAATTCAGGAGGCTTGTGACGAAGTTAAGTCTATTGGTAGATGTATGATTGCTAACTATAACTGCCCTGGTCAGATTGCTATTGCCGGTGATAAGGCTGCTGTAGAAAAGGCATCTGAAATCGTAATGGAAAAGGGTGCAAGAAAGGCTGTTATGCTTAATGTTAGTGGTCCTTTCCACACTTCACTTCTTGCTCCAGCATCTGAAAAGCTCAATGCTGAATTACAGCATATGACTATTAAGGATATGAATATTCCAGTTATTACTAACTTAACTGCTGATGTAGTACCATCAAAAGACGAAGTTATTGACATTCTTACAAAGCAGGTTATGAATCCTGTTAAGTGGGAACAGTCTGTAAGAAAAATGATTGAATTAGGTGTAGACACATTTGTAGAAATGGGTCCGGGTAAGACACTTTCTTCTTTTGTAAAGAAGATTAGCAAAGATGTTGCTGTATATAATGTTGAGGACTTAAAGTCCCTTGAAAAGACTTGTGGAGGTTTGGGATGTTAAAGGATAAGACTGTTATTGTAACAGGTGGTGCAAAGGGTATTGGTAAGGCTATTGCTCTTGCATTTGCAAATGAAGGTTGTAACATTGTTTTAAATTATCGTTCAACTTCTCCAGAAGAAGTAAAGGCTGAAATTGAGGCTAAGGGCGTAAAGTGCTTTACTGTTCAGGCAGATGTAAGCAAATTTGATGAGGCTCTTAAATTAGTTGAGGCTGCTAAGGAAGAATTTGGTACTATTGATGTACTTGTAAATAACGCAGGTATCACTCGTGACACTCTTATGATGAGAATGAGCGAAGAAGATTTTGATGCTGTTATTAATACAAATCTTAAAGGTTGTTTCAATATGATGAAGCACGCTAGCAAGATTATGATGAAGCAAAAAAGTGGTGCTATTATCAATATGAGTTCTGTTATTGGTGTAGCTGGTAATATTGGTCAGGTAAATTATGCTGCAAGTAAAGCCGGTGTTATTGGTATGACTTATTCAGTAGCTAAGGAACTTGCTCCAAGAAATATTACTTGTAATGCTATTGCACCAGGTATGATTGCAACAGATATGACAGATGTTTTAGCTGATAAGATGAAGGAAAGTATTTTATCAAATATTCCTTTAAAGAGATTTGGTCAGCCGGAAGAAATTGCAGAAACAGCCGTATTCCTTGCTAAGTCTAAGTATATTACTGGTCAGGTAATCAGAGTTGACGGCGGTATGGTAATAGGTTAAGGAGGATTTATTTAATGGAAAGAAGAGTAGTAATTACAGGTATTGGTGCATTAACACCTATTGGAAATAACACAGCTGAATTTTGGGACGGTCTTAAGAATGGTAAGAATGGTATTGCCCATATTACTAAGTTTGACACAGAAGCTGTTCAGAGTAAGGCAGTTTGTGCCGGTGAATTAAAGAACTTTGACCCAACAACAGTTGTTGAAAAGAAAGAAACTAAAAGACTTGATATGTTCAGTATCTATGGTATGGCTGTTGCTGATGAAGCAGTTAAGATGTCAGGTATTGACCTTGAAAGCATTGATAAGCATAAGTTTGGTGTAGTTTTCGGTTCTGGTATTGGTGGTTTAACTACTATTGAAGAACAGGGCAGAAGACTTGTAGAAAAAGGTATTAACAAGATTGCTCCATTATTTATTCCTATGGCAATAAGTAATATGGCAGCAGGTAATATTGCAATCCGTTTTGGTGCAAGAGGTACTTGTATTGATGTTGTAACAGCTTGTGCATCAAGTACAAACTGTATCGGCGAGGCTTTCAGAAATATTAAGCATGGTTATTCAGATTATATTATTGCCGGTGGTTCTGAAGCATCTATTTGCGAACTTGGTATTGGTGGTTTCGCAGCATTAAAGGCACTTTCTACAAGCACAGACCCAGACAGAGCATCTATTCCTTTCGATAAGGAAAGAGGTGGTTTCGTTATGGGTGAAGGTGCTGGTGCAGTATTTATGGAATCTCTTGAATCTGCTCAGGCTAGAGGTGCTAAGATTTTAGCAGAAGTTGTTGGTTATGGTTCAACTTGTGATGCTAACCATATTACAAGCCCATTACTTGATGGCGACGGTGCTGTTAAGGCTATGGAAGCTGCTATGGACGAAGCTGGTATTGAAAAGACAGAAGTAGGCTACATCAATGCTCATGGTACAAGTACACACATTAATGACGCAGCAGAAACTTTAGCTATTAAGACTTGCTTTGGTGACTATGCAAAGGATATTAACATTAGCTCAACTAAGTCTATGACAGGTCACTTATTAGGTGCTACTGGTGCAGTTGAAGCTGTTGCATCTGTTTTAGCTCTTGAAAATAGCTTTGTTCCACCAACAATCGGTTACAAAGTTCCTGATGAAGAATGTGACTTAAACTACACTCCAAACAAGGGTGTTGAAAGAGATATTAAGTATGCTTTAAGTAATACTTTAGGCTTTGGTGGTCACAATGCTGTATTATGTTTAAAGAAGTGGGAGGACTAATAATATGATGGATATTAAAGAAATTCAGTCAATTATACCTCATCGTTATCCATTCTGCCTTATTGACAGAGTTCTTGAACTTGAAGAAGGTAAAAAGATTACTGCTATTAAGAATGTAACAATGAACGAAAACTTCTTTCAGGGTCACTTCCCAGGGGAACCTGTAATGCCAGGTGTTCTCATTATCGAGGCTATGGCACAGGCTGGTGCTGTTGCAATTCTTTCTATGGAAGAAAATAAGGGCAAGATTGCATACTTTGGTGGTATTGACAAGGCTAAGTTTAGAGGTAAGGTAACTCCTGGCGATACACTTAGACTTGAAGTTGAAATTGTTAAGCTCAAGAAAATGGCTGGTATTGGTAAGGGCATTGCTTATGTAGGCGATAAAAAGGTTGCAGAGGCTGAAATGACATTTATGTTTTAAGGAGATACAAAATGAAACTATTTGAAAATTTTAAATTGCCTGATGTGGAAGCACTTAAAAACACAGTAGAAGCAATTAAGGATAACCTTACTCCTGCTGAAAAGGCAAAAGAATCTTCTAAGGATAAATCAAAAGAAACTGCAAAGGAAGAAGTTCCTGCAGGTTGTATTAAATGCCCATCTTGTGGCAATATCTTAGAGAAAAAGGCTTTAGGCAGATTAAAGATTTGTCCAAAGTGTGCTAAGCTCTTTAGACTTAATTCAAAGGATAGAGTAAAGACTATTGCTGATGAAAATTCATTTGTTGAATTTGATATAAATATGGAAGCAAAAGACCCTCTTAACTTCCCTGACTACAAGACAAAGATTAAGTCTGTACAGGAAAAGACAGGTCTTAAGGATGCTATCCGTACCGGTAAGTGTACAATAGGTGGATACGAAACAGTTTTAGCTGTTATGGACTCTACTTTCCTTATGGGTTCAATGGGTTCTGTTGTAGGCGAAAAGCTTACTAGAGCTTTTGAATATGCTACAGAAAACAGACTTCCTATTATTGTATTCACTTGTTCTGGTGGTGCTAGAATGCAGGAGGGTATTGTTTCTCTTATGCAGATGGCTAAGATTAGTGCTGCTTGTGCAAAACATTCAGAGGCAGGTTTACTTTATATTACAGTTATTACTGACCCAACAACAGGTGGTGTAACAGCTAGTTTTGCTATGCTTGGTGATATTATACTTGCTGAGCCTAAGGCTCTTATTGGTTTTGCCGGTAGACGTGTTATTGAAGGTACAATTAAGCAGAAACTTCCAGATGAATTCCAGACTGCTGAATTCTCTCTTGACCATGGCTTCGTAGATGCTATTGTAGATAGAGAACAGTTACCTCAGACATTAATGACTATTTTGAAATTACATAATTGCAAGAAAGGCGGTGCTGAAAATGCCTAAGGCTTTTGACAGAGTCAGAATTGCAAGAAAGGTATCCAGACCGACCTCTCTTGATTATATAACTCATATTTTTGAAGATTTTATTGAATTCCATGGTGACAGAAATTTTGCTGACGATAAGGCTATTGTTGGTGGTATTGCATCTTTAAATGGTGTACCTGTTACTGTTATTGGTATTCAGAAGGGTAAGACAATGGAGGAAAATATCGAAAGAAACTTCGGTTCTCCTCATCCAGAGGGCTACAGAAAGGCTCTCCGTCTTATGAAACAGGCTGAAAAGTTCAATAGACCTATTATCTGCTTTATTAACACAAGTGGTGCATACTGTGGCGTAGGTGCAGAGGAAAGAGGTCAGGGTGAAGCTATTGCTAGAAACCTTTTTGAACTTGCTAAAATTAAAGTTCCTACTATTTCTATTGTTATTGGCGAAGGTGGTAGTGGTGGTGCATTAGCCCTTGCTGTAACAGATAGGGTATGGATGCTTGAAAACAGTGTTTACTCAGTTCTTAGTCCAGAGGGTTTTGCAAGTATTCTTTGGAAAGACCCTAAGAGATTTCAGGAGGCTGCTGACGTTATGCGTCTTACAGCACAGGACTTATATGAACTTGGCGTAATCGAAAAGGTTATAAAAGAAGTTAAGGGTGGTTGCCAGAATGACTTTGGCTTCACAGCTAATCTCTTAAAATCTAAGTTAGAGATTGAAGTTAATATTTTACAGTCAAAGGATTTAGAAACTCTCTTAAAGGAAAGATATGAGAGATTTAGAAAATATGGCGAATTTAGTGAATAATAAGTAATAATAGAGGGTATTCGTAATATATGTTTACGAATACCCTTTTTGTTTTGAATTATTGTTCTATTATTTCTCCACAAGCTATCTTTTTGCCTGAATTTCCACTAGGCTGTGTTGTAAAATCGTCAGGTTGTGAATGTATTATAACTGTTCTTCCTATTATTTCATTTACAGTAAATTTGTTTATTAAAACTGACATAAAGGCATATCCATTGTTTGAAAAAAGTGGTGGCAAGTCTCCGGCGTGATATGGGTGAGGGCAGTTTGTAGGATTGTAATGACCTCCTGCATTTGCAAAAGGGTCATTTTCATTTCCTGTACAAGCATTACCTTCGTGAATATGGAAACCGAAAACTCCACCGGAACAGTTTTGTTCCACAGGTAGCCCATGAACCTCTGCTGTTATTAAAACACCGTCTTGTATCTGATGAAATGTAATTCTGCCTTGTAGGCGAGGATATTCTGCACTTCCATATACATAAGCTATAGCTTTTTCATTCATTGTATCACCTCAATTTATTTTTATGCTGAGTATTAAGTGAATAAAACAAAATTATATATTACAAAAATAAATATGTAATTGACCTTAAATGATATATCCTATATAATGACTTTTGATTTGGTTATAAAATTTTGCGAGGTAAAAAATGAAAGATGAAAAAATTATAAATGGCATAAACAAGGTCAGAGCTGAATTTTCTTTAATTGTATATTATGGAGTTATACTGTCTATTTTGATAAAAGTATTCTATTTTGGCTGTGGATTTAGTGATATTATTACTGAGTATATTATAGTTGTGGCATTTCCTATTTATCAGCTTATAAGAACGGCTATGCTTAAAATAAATATGTGGAATAGTGAAAAGGGAAGAAAGAAAAGTACACAATGGATTTATGCTATAGTTGTAATTGCTTTTGTTAGTTTGGGATATTTGTATGTATGGCATACTAAGAAAAATTTTGGTGTTGAAAGTGGATTAAATTACTTGTTGTTTATAGGTTGTTTTGCTATTGTCTATTTTATTACAGGAAAATATAGAAAGCATTTAGAGAAAAAGTATGAAGATGAGTTTTCCCATTATGATAAATCGGATAAGGAGTGACAATTAAAAATATTTTTTTACAGGACAGGCAATTTTTTAGAAATAGTTCATAGAATTAAGTGTACTCAAAATTATGGAGGTATTTAATTTATGAACTTCAATAACAATTCCTGCCTTTGGATTATTTTAATCTTATTATTCTGTGGCTGTGGCGAAAACGGATTTGGTAACTTTGGCAACTGTGGTTGTGGCTGTGAAAACGGTATGGACAATTGCTGGATTATTATCATTATTCTTCTTTTCTGCTGCTGTGGAAATAATTCAAACTGTGGCTGTGGCGGTTGCGACAGCAAGTGCTAAATTGTGCAGGAAATGTTTGACTTCCTGTAACTGAAAAGGGTACAAAAAAGGCTCTGTGGTTTTCCACAGGGCCTTTTAAGGTGTAAAAAATATTGAATTGTTTTTTCTAATTTATTGTTAAAATAATTTGCTTTTTTTAATTTAACTATTATTTGATTCGTTATAGATTACTCGGCAAACTGGAATTGTTTGACCCAATGTCTATATTCTATTTGTCATAATCTTGTGGTTCTTTGGTTCATTTACTTCTACTCCATATCCAAAAGAAATACAGAGTATAGGATTAAAATTGTCTGGAATATGGATTGCATTGCTGATTTCTGTATTTTTAGAAATTACGGTTGTTGGTCCTGCCCACACAACATTATCAATTCCAAGTGATGTTGTTGCGATTGCCATATTTTCAATAACACATGCAGCATTTGCATATTCAATACCCGGAAATACGGCGGGTTTAGATGACACCACAATCATAGTGGGTGCTCCAAAATTCTTGTCCATTCTTTTTCCGAACTTTTTATAAATCATTTCAGTTACTGCATCTCCAATGATATTTAAAATGTTCATATCCTGAATGACTGTAATATGCAATGATTCATAAAGTCCAGAACCAACTGGTGCTGACATACCTGCTTTTAATATTGCTTGTAAATTTTCTTCTGAAATTTGAATTTCTTTGAACTTTCTGGTTGATGTTCTTTTTGCTATTGCTTCTAGTGTTTCCATAAAATCCTCCTTTATTCTTTACTAATTCAATTATATCGGATATAATTTCTTTTACAAGTACGATATTATTTTATAGATACTATACAAAAAGATAGTATGGAGGAATTATATATGAAAGAACTATTATTTGATACGGAAAACTGTTCAATAGCAAGAGTTTCAAAGGTGTTTCAAGGAAAATGGACAATGGTTATTCTATATATTCTGTCAGAGGGAACACTCCGTTTTGGGGAAATTAAACGCAAAATACCAAATGTAACAGATGCTAATCTTACGAAAGACCTTCGTTTACTTGAAAATTATGGTGTAATTCATCGTGAAGTTTATCCTGTTGTTCCACCTAAAGTTGAGTATTCTCTAACTGAAATGGGAAAGGACTTTCTTCCTATTCTTAATTCTATAATTCAGTGGGCAAATAAATATACCTAATATAACAAATTCCGAATTGTTTTAATATTTTTAAAAGGCTGTCGATTTATCGGCAGCCTTTGTAAGTATATATTAGAAATTTTCAGCCATAATTTCAAAGTAAGCCTGAGGGTGCTTACAAGTTGGACATACCTTTGGAGCAGATTCTCCATAGTGAATGTGACCACAGTTACGGCAAATCCATAACTTTTTACCTTCTGATTTGAAAACAGTGCTATTATTGATATTGTCAATTAACTTCTTGTATCTTTCTTCGTGATGAGCCTCAATCTTTGCAACTAAATCAAAGAGTTTTGCAATATCGTCAAAACCTTCTTCTCTTGCTTCCTTTGCAAAAGTTGGGTACATATCTGTATGTTCTTCGTTTTCGCCGGCAGCTGCAGCCTTAAGGTTATCCATAGTATTGCCAATACCGTCTAAGAGCTTGAACCACAATTTAGCGTGTTCCTTTTCGTTGTTAGCTGTTTCAAGGAAAATAGCTGAAATCTGTTCGTAACCCTCTTTTTTAGCTGTACTTGCAAAGTATGTATACTTGTTACGAGCCATAGACTCACCAGCAAAAGCTGTCATTAAATTTTTTTCTGTTTTTGAACCCTTTAATTCCATAAATCATACCTCCTAAATAATAATTATTATTGTTTAAGTTAAATATAGTATATCACTTTAGGTAAAATTTGTCAATAACAAAAAAATATTTTTCTAAAGATTACAAGTGTTGATTTGATTTTTTGTGGCAACAATAAAAATATAAAACAATAGAATGGGGCGTGAATATGGAAAAATATATAGTTACAAAAAGTCAAAATCTTTCAGGGGTTGTTGAAATTGGTGGTGCAAAAAACTCAGTTTTGCCTATTATGGCTGGCTGTTTACTGACGGGAGAAAAATGTGAAATTAAAAATGTTCCAAAATTAACTGATGTGGAAATTATGGTGCAATTGCTTAGAGATTGCGGTGCAGAAGTAAATTTTGATAACAGTCTTAGTATATACTGTAATGAAGTTTTTAATCAAATTGCAAGAGATGAAAAAGCAAGGGACATAAGAGCATCTTTTTTGTTGGCAGGAGCTATGTTAGGTAGATTTGGTAAAGCTGTTATGCCTATGCCGGGAGGTTGTAGTATTGGTTTAAGACCAGTAGATTTGCATTTAAAGGGTTTTACAAGTCTTGGTGCAGAATGTAACATTGAGCAAGGTATGGTAAATATTGAGGCAAAAGAGTTAAAGGGTAATGATGTATATTTGGATTTTCCCAGTGTAGGTGCAACTGAAAATATAATGTTGGCAGGAGTTTTGGCAAAGGGTGAAACTACAATAAGTAATTGTGCCATAGAGCCTGAAATTGTGGATTTGGCAAAGTTTTTAAATTCCATTGGTGCAAAAATAAGTGGTGCCGGTACTGATACAATTGTAATAAAAGGGGTAAATGAATTAGGTGGTTGCTGTCACAGAGTAATTCCGGACAGAATAGAAGCAGGTACTTTTATGATTGCTGTTGCCGGTGCCGGAGGTAATGTAAAAATACAAGATGTAATACCTGAACAGCTACGACCTGTTATTTCAAAACTAAAAGAGGCTGATGTTGAAGTTAAGGAAGATGAAAATTCTGTCACAGTGTGTTCAGACGGATTTATAGCAAACACAGATATTAAAACTATGCCTTATCCCGGTTTTCCTACAGATATGCAGGCACAATTTATGGGGCTAATGTGTGGTGGACTTGGCACAGGTATAATAAACGAAACGGTTTTTGAAAACAGATTTATGCAAGTACCTGAATTTATAAAAATGGGTGCAGATATTACTATAGAAGGAAGATGTGCTGTTGTAAAAGGTGTGGAAAAAATGAAAGGAGCAAAAGTAAGGGCAACAGATTTAAGAGCCGGTGCAGGTCTTGTGATTACAGGATTAAGAGCAGAGGGAGTAACTGAAATTACGGATATTCACTATATTGACAGGGGCTATGAAAATTTTGATGGAAAATTGAGAGGTATAGGGGCAGATATTATTAGAATAAATGAACAGGCTGTGCAATAAATTCTAAAGAGGTGATAATGTGAAAAAAATATTGCTGTCTTTATTAATTGCAATAGGCCTTGGTGTTAGCAATAACAACAAGGTGGAAATACCGGCTTGTTCAATAGTTGAAACCAAAGAAGAAAAGCAAGACAAGGTTACGGAAAATATTCAGACCCAAAGAGATGATAAGTTAGAAAATTATGTAATAGGTGTTGTGGCAGGGGAAATGTCAGTATCTTTTCCCTATGAAGCTTTAAAGGCACAGGCTGTTGCATCAAGGACTTATGCCGTAAGAGGTGCTAATGGCAATAAAAATTTTGACTATACTAAATTAAAGCAAAACTATATTTCTGTTGATAAAATGAAAAAAATGTGGGGAAAATCCTTTGATGAAAATTATAAAAAAATAAGTCAATGTGTAAATGCCACACAGGGAGAAATTTTGGAATACAATAACGAGCCAATATTAGCAGTATTTTGTTCTACTTCCAATGGAGAAACAGAAAATTGCAAAGATGTTTGGGGACAAGATTTGCAATATTTAACCAGTGTTGAGTCAACAGGGGACAAATATTCACCTTATTACAATGGCACTGTAACTGTTTCAGCAAAAACTGTAAAAAGTATATTTGGTTCTGAAAATATAGCTATAAAGGAAAGAACAAGTGCAGGGTATGTGGCGACTGTTTCTATTGGTGGAAAAGAATTTTCAGGCGAAAAAATAAGAACAACATTTCATTTAAAGTCCTGTGACTTTACTATAACTAGAAATGGAAGTGACATAGTTTTTAAAACAAAGGGCTATGGCCACGGAGTTGGTATGAGTCAGTATGGAGCAGTTTATATGGCTAATAATGGAACAAAATATATAGATATACTTAGTCATTATTATAAGAATACAAATATTAAGAAAATATAAATTTACTTTGGGTAATATTGAATTGTGCTGTCTTTTGTATTAAAATAGTTAGAAATGAAAGGAGTTGTTTTTATGGATGAAAACGCAAAAGATAATAGAATAAATGACAGCAACAATTCCAAAAATAATAGCGATAGTAAAGTCTTTATTCGTATTCTTGTAATATCCTTGCTTATTACATTTGCTTTTAACGTTTTTTCTGTTGTAATGACAGCAAGAAGTCAAAGCGAATTGGAATATAGTAAATTTATAAAGTTAGTACAAGAAGGTAAGGTTGAATCCGTTGAGTTCCAAAGTGATAAACTCATTGTTAAGCCTTATAAGGATAAGTTGGAAGACGGTGACCAAAAGCTAGTAAATGGTGCAACAGTATTCTACACAGGTAGAGTTGGCGATGACGAGCTTGTAAAACTTTTAAAGGAAAAGAATGTTGAGTTTTATGCTCCTATACAGTATAATTCTCCAATCATTTCATTTGCATTGTCTTGGATACTTCCACTTTTGATTATGTATCTTGGTTTCACATTTATTATGCGACTTATGGCTAAGCATATGGGTGGAGGACTTGGTGGATTTGGAAAGTCCAATGCCAAAGTTTATATGGAAAAAACTACAGGTGTAACATTTGCCGATGTAGCAGGACAGGACGAGGCAAAAGAGTCTTTACAGGAAATTATTGACTTTCTTCATAACCCTACAAAGTACAATAAAATTGGTGCTAAACAGCCAAAAGGTGCTTTACTTGTAGGACCTCCCGGTACCGGTAAAACTTTACTTGCAAAGGCTGTTGCCGGAGAAGCAAAAGTAACATTTATGTCACTTTCAGGTTCAGACTTTGAAGAAATGTTTGTTGGTGTTGGTGCATCAAGAGTTAGAGAGCTTTTTAAATCAGCACAGGAAAATGCACCTTGTATTGTATTTATTGATGAATTAGATGCTGTTGGTGCAAAGCGTGACAACAGATTAGGAAATAATGACCAGACACTTAACCAGCTTTTGTCTGAAATGGACGGTTTTGATACTTCTAATGGGGTTGTAATACTTGCAGCAACTAACAGACCTGAGGTACTTGATAAGGCACTTTTAAGACCTGGTAGATTTGACAGAAGAATTATTGTTGAAGCTCCTGACTTAAAGGGTAGAGTTGATGTATTAAAGGTACATGCTGCTAAGGTACAAATGGATAGTGACATTGACTATGAAAAAATTGCCCTTGCTACAAGTGGTGCTACAGGTGCTGACCTTGCAAATATTGTGAACGAGGCAGCATTAAGAGCAGTAAGAATGGGTAGAGAAAAGGTACTTCAAGAGGATTTAATGGAATCAGTTGAAGTTGTAATTGCCGGTAAGGAAAAGAAAGATAGAATACTTAGTGAAAAGGAAAAGAGAGTTGTTGCAGTTCACGAAGTTGGACATGCTCTTGCAGCAGCACTTCAAAATCATTCTCAGCCTGTTCAGAAAATTACAATTATTCCTAGAACAATGGGTGCTTTAGGCTACACAATGCAGATGCCGGAAGAAGAAAGATATTTAATGAGCAAGGAAGAAATACTTGCTAAAATAGTAACTTATCTTGCCGGTAGAAGTGCCGAAGAAATAGAGTTTAATTCTATTACTACCGGTGCAAGTAATGATATTGAAATGGCAACAAAACTTGCCAGAAATATGATTACTCTCTATGGTATGAGTGATGAATTTGATATGATGGCACTTGAAAATGTGGAAAATAGATACCTTGACGGTACAAAGGTTTCTCTTGTAGGAGAACATACAGTTGCAGAAGTTGATAAGGCTGTTTTAGATGTAATAAAAACTTGTCATATAAAGGCTAAGAATATTATTGAAGAACAGAAAACTGCTCTTGAAGAAATAAGTAACTTCCTTTTTGAAAAGGAAACAATTTCCGGCGAGGAATTTATGGATATTCTTAAAAAGTATGTGGATTTCCCTGAAAAAGAGGAAAAGAAAGAAGAAAGTATTTCAGAAGAAAATAATAAATCTGAGGAATAACAATTTTAGGCTGTATCTTATGCAATATTGCATAGGTACAGCCTTTAAATATAATTGCAAAAATAAAATTTTAGTTTTATAATCATATTAGTGTTTTTCAACAGGTATTTTGAAATTTTTAATGATTTCACTATAACATTCATCGCAAAGGTCAAAGCTATGATTTTCGCCGTCAAAGCAAGAACCGTAACCCCATTCCTTATCAACTGAAAGACAGTCTGCTTTATGGCCGTACTTGTCTTGAGGTATAGGCTTGCCACAACCGTTGCAAACTATATCTGTTACCTTATATTCAGTTGTTGTTATGGTTTCTAGCTTTTTCATTGGGTTTTGACCTCCTTTGTAGTTTAGTTCAAGTATACTACAAAACACATAGCTTTGTATACAAGAAAAATTTGGATAGGAGTAATAAATATGAATAAATACAAAATTGATACACATACTCATACAGTTTCAAGTGGACACGCATATAGCACAGTAACAGAAAATGCAAAATATGCTGCGTCAATAGGTCTTGAAATTATTGGTATGACAGACCACGCACCTAAAATGCCGGGAAGTTGTGGATATTTACATTTTTTGAATTTAAGAATTTTGCCTGAATATATTGAAGGTGTAAGAGTTTTAAAGGGTATTGAGCTTAATATTTTGGACAGCACAGGAAAAGTGGATATGTCAGAGAGAATACTCAAAAATTTGGATATAGCTATTGCAAGTTTACACTTGCCTTGTATCGACCCAAAATCAGAAGAAGATTTTACAGAAACTCTTATAAATGTTATTAAAAATCCTTTGGTAAATATTATTGGACACCCGGGAGACCCACGTTATCCTATTGATGTTAAAAAGTTGGTAACAGCTGCCAGAGATTATAATACACTTTTGGAAATAAATAATTCATCACTTGACCCTAATGGTTCAAGAGCAGGTGGGGATAAAATAGTGAAGGATATTATTTTAGAGTGTAAAAAACAGGATATGCCTGTAATTTTAGGTAGTGATGCTCATTATATGACTTCTGTTGGGGATTTTACTAATGTTCAAAAACTTTTAGACGAGGTTGAAATGCCAGATGAGCTTATTATAAATACTGATACAGAGGCATTCAAGAAGTTTATTAGTCTTAAAAAGAAAAATTAAAGATATACACACCGAAAATAAATTTAATGTGTATAATTCATAAAAAGCATTGGCACAAGTGATATGCTACCTCTAAATACATAGAGGGCATACCACCATAGCCAATGCTTTTACTGTATTACAATATATATTGCCTGTTTATCAATTTCTTTAAAGCCGACAGTTCTGTAAATACTGAGAACGTTTATGACATCATAACATATGGAACAACTGTTGCTTATTTTCAAAAGTTCTTCGCAAATTTTACTTAATAATTTACTGCCATAGCCTTTATTTCTGGCATTTGGAGCAGTAACTAAAACGCTGATATTTGCAATATCTCGGCTCATATAATTGCACATTGTAAGGGCAACTATTTTCCCATTTTCTCTAGTGAAATATGTGTAGCCAAAGTTTACAAATTTCTTTGTATCTTCTGGGCTTAAAAGCATTTTGTATTCAATAGTGTTATTGAAGAAACCAAGTATTTCATCAACATTACTAGAGTCAGCTCTTTCAATAACAATGTCACTATAGTCTACAGGTGTAAATTCCTCTCTAAATAGTTTGCAAAGGAGAGTACCGTATTTTGTAACCACTTTAACGTAAGGTGTAAACTGTTGCAATATACTTTCTTCACCTTTCATTATTGAAAAGTTTATATTGTGGTTTTTTAAAAAGTCCAATATCTCCTTTGCCGGAACAATATCAGCATAAGAATAAACCATAAGATTATTGAGTACAACTGAAAAAATACAAGTCAATTTAGTTTTTTCATAGTATCCAAAAATATTACAGTTCTCTATATCTATACCTAAATCTTTTATAAAAATACGAACAAACTGCCCGAACATAGGCTTTTGTTGTAAACAATATTCAATATCTCCAGCATCTCGGCTGTTTAATTTTCTAATCATAGAATCTGCTCCTTTTAGAAAAACACATTCATATTTATATAGTATTATAAAGATTGATAAAAATTTATCTATCTTATTATAACTTGAAAGGATATATAAAGCAAGTAAATAATTGTAAAGATTAAAAAAATTAATTTTCAAAATTATAAAAATGAATTTTTTTAAGTATAAACTTGCAAAAATTACTATTTTTAGGTTGAAAAACTTTATATTTATGGTATAATTATGCTATAACACATGCAAAAAATTCAAAAAGCAATGTTTTACTTACTCTTAAGATTACACAGGAGGATAAAAAAGTATGATAGAATTATTTAATACTGGTGCGTATCTCTTAAACGGCACAGAAATTGTAAAAGATGATGCTGATGCACAGAAAGTGCTTGCTTCTAAGAACATTAATGTTACTAAGGAAGAAGCTGCAAAGAATACTATTGCTTATGGTATTTTAGAAGCTCACAATACAAGTGGAAATATGGACAGTCTTAAAATCAAATTTGACTGTATGGCAAGTCACGATATTACTTACGTTGGTATTATCCAAACAGCTAGAGCATCTGGTATGGAAAAGTTCCCAATTCCTTATGTTCTTACAAACTGCCATAACTCACTTTGTGCAGTTGGTGGTACAATAAACGAAGATGACCATATGTTTGGTCTTAGTGCTGCTAAGAAATACGGTGGTATTTATGTTCCAGCACATCAGGCTGTTATTCACCAGTTTATGCGTGAAATGATGGCAGGTTGTGGCAAGATGATTTTAGGTTCTGACAGCCACACTCGTTACGGTGCTTTAGGTACAATGGCTATTGGTGAAGGTGGTGGCGAACTTGCTAAACAGCTCCTTCAGCAAACTTATGATGTAAAGCGTCCAGAAGTTATTGGTATTTACCTTACAGGTAAGCCACAGCCATTTGTAGGTCCTCAGGACGTTGCTCTTGCTATTATTGGCGAAGTATTTGCAAACGGATATGTTAAGAATAAGGTTATGGAATTTATCGGTGACGGTATTTCTAATCTTAATGCTGAATACAGAAATGGCATTGACGTTATGACAACAGAAACTACTTGTCTTTCTTCTATTTGGAGAACTGATGACGAAATCAAGAATTTCTATGAAGTTCACGATAGAGCAGAAGATTACAAGGAACTTAATCCTGGTTCTGTTGCTTACTATGATGGCATTGTTTATGTTGATTTATCAACTATTAAGCCTATGATTGCTATGCCATTCCACCCAAGCAATACATACACTATTGATGAATTAAATGCTAACCTTGAAGACATTTTAGCTGATGTTGAAAAGAAGGCTGTTAAGACTATTAACAATCCTGATATTCACTTCAAGCTTAGAGATAAGATTAAGAACGGCAGACTTTATGTAGACCAGGGTGTTATTGCCGGTTGTGCCGGTGGTACATATGATAATATTTGTGATGTAGCAGATATTTTAAATGGTCAGAGTATTGGTGCTGATGACTTTGCTTTAAGTGTATACCCATCAAGTCAGCCTGTATTTATGCAGTTAGTTGAAAATGGTTCTATATTTAAGTTAATGAATGCCGGTGCTACTGTACGTTCTGCATTCTGTGGTCCATGTTTTGGTGCAGGTGATGTTCCAAGTAACGAAGGTTTAAGTATTAGACATTCTACAAGAAACTTCCCTAACAGAGAAGGTTCTAAGCCGGGTAATGGTCAGATTGCATCTGTTGCTCTTATGGACGCACGTTCTATTGCAGCTACAGCAGTAAACAAGGGCTTCCTTACTTCTGCTGAAAATATTGATGTTGACTTCACTAAGCCTAAGTATTTCTTCAACAAGTCTGTATATGACAATAGAGTATATCAGGGCTTTGGTAAGGCAGACACAAGTGTTGAATTAAAGTTAGGTCCAAACATTACAGATTGGCCTGAAATGGTAGCTTTACCTGAAAACCTTCTTGTAAAGGTTGTATCACTTATTACTGACCCTGTTACAACAACTGATGAACTTATTCCTTCTGGTGAAACAAGTTCTTACCGTTCAAATCCTTTAGGTCTTGCTGAATTTACACTTTCAAGAAAAGACCCTGCTTATGTTGGCAGAGCTAAGGAAGTACAGGTTGCTGAAAAGGCTATTGAAGCCGGTAACTGCCCATCACAGGCATTCCCAGAAGTTAAGCCTATTATGGATACAATCAAGACTAAGTTTACAATTAGCAGAGATGTAATGGGTATTGGTAGTACAATTTTCGCTGTTAAGCCTGGTGACGGTTCTGCAAGAGAACAGGCTGCATCTTGTCAGAAGGTTCTCGGTGGTTGGGCTAATATTGCCAAAGAATATGCTACTAAGAGATACCGTTCTAACCTTATTAACTGGGGTATGCTTCCATTTATCTTTGATGAAGAAAATCTTCCATTTGAAAATGGCGATTATGTATTCATTCCACAGGTTGCTCAGGGTATTAAGGATAAGAAGTCTGAATTTACAGCTTATGTTGTAAGAAATGGCGAAATGAAGGAATTTACTCTTAAGATGGGTGAATTAACTGACGATGAAAGAGAAATTATTCTTGCTGGTTGCCTTATTAACTACAACAGAAACAAGAATAAATAATATAGGTATAAATAAAAAAGCAGAGGAATTTAAAATCCTCTGCTTTTTGCTATGTTAGAACTTTATTTTTGCCATTTGTGAAATATATTCGGCTGTATTTTCTGTGCCGAAAAGGGAAGTGTTAATTGATAAATCGTAATGCTTTGCAAGTCCCCATTCTCTACCAGTTACAAGGCGACAATGTTCGTGTCTTTCCTTATTTACTCTGTTTATTTTCTTATCAGCATCAGCTTCTGTAATGTTATCACGAGTTGCTACACGTTTAATTCTATCATCTTTATTTGCGTGTAAAAATACGTTAAAAGCTGAATCCTTAAGTATGAAGTTTGAAAGTCTACCTACGATTACACAAGAACTCTTGCTTGCAATTTCTTTTATAATTTCCTGTTCAGTTTTGAAAATACTCTTTATACTGTCTTCGTCTTTTGAAGAATATAAATCAGCTTGACTATAAACATTAAATAATAAATTTCTTGTTATTTTCTGGTCGTTCATTTCAATATAATCCTGAGATTTTCCGGATTTTTGTGCTGTAAGGGAAAGAACCTCAGTATCGTAGTAATCAATGCCAAGTTTTTGTGCTACAAGTTTACCAATTTCTCTACCACCACTACCGTATTCTCTGGCTATAGTAATAACAATATTTCCATTGTTGGAAAAAGTCTGTTCTTCGCTTTCTTCTGGTTTTCCAAGAAGAAGTTCTGTAAGTGCTACAAGTTTTCTGATGAAAAATCTTGCTATAATACCGACAATAAGTGCAGCAACAATTGTACCAATACCAACACCATTTAATTTATTGAAAATAATGAAAGCTGAAACACCGGCGATAATTGTCATAGAGGCATCAAAACAAACTTTTGTAGTACCAAAGTCAGTTTTAAATCTTACAGTTACAGCTTTTACAAAGGCTTCGCCAGGGAGCATAACAACATCGGCTATAACCTCAGCATACACGCCGAAACCAAGTATTATACAACCAAGAATAAGTGCTACACCTCTGTAGGCATAATTTTCAGGATTAAGCCAACTTAAAAGAAACATTGAAAAGTCTATAAAATAACCAAATACTATTGAAACAGGTATCTGTAAAAGACTTTCCTTTTTGAACTTTTTACCAAGTATTAATATCTGTAAGGCAATTAAGAAAAGGCTGAAGAATATTGTGTATTCGCCAAGGGTTGGCTTAGTCGCTAAACTTAAAACGTAGGGAATACTGGAAATAGGGGAAGTACCCAAATTTGCCTTTGTTACAAAACTAACACCAAATGAACTAAAAAATAAACCTATAAAAAATATTATGTATCTCTTTAATTTTTCTCTTTTTGACATATTAATTCTCCTATATAATTTTATTAAATCCGATGGCTTGACGTGTCAAGCTACAAATTAAATGCAGAAAAATCATATAGGAACAAATTCAAAATAGAAAATTTCGGAACGTTTTATATTTCGAAAAAGCATAATGACCTCCTTTTTATGAAATCAATTTATTATAATACAAAAAAACTAAAATTTCCATATTTGTTCTAAAATTTTAAAAGCCTTTTCTATGTTGACAGTATCTATACCACTGTATCCTAAAATTACAGTGGGCTTTCCCTTATGAACACCTTCGTGGAAAAATTGAGACATACCTGTTAATAAAATCCCATTTTCTCTGGCTTTATCCACAAGTTCCTTTTCTGTCATACCGTTATTAACTTCAAGGAGTATATGAAGTCCTGTTTTTTCACCTTTTATAGTTATAAAGTCTTTTAAAGAGCAGTTGTTAATAGAATTTATAATTGTATCTAGCCTTTGCTTGTATATAAGACGCATTTTATTAATGTATCGCTCAAAATTTCCCTTTGACATAAATTTTGAAAGAGTGTATTGCTCAAAACTAGATACAGTATTGGAATAAAAACTAAAATCATTTTGATATTTTTCAGCTAAATTTTCAGGCAAAACCATATAACTAATTCTGAGGGAAGGGGCAATATTTTTTGCAAAAGTATTCAAGTAAATTACATTACTACCTTTATCTAAAGACTGTAATGCTGGTATAGGTCTACCAGTGTATCTGAATTCACTGTCATAATCGTCCTCTATTATGTAGCTATCTGTGTTATATGCCCAGTTTAATATTTCATTTCGCTTTTTTACTGGAGTAACGATACCTAACGGGAAATGATGAGAGGGCGTAATGTGGAGTACATTGGCTTTTGAATTTATAAGTTCATTCATATTGATACCGTCATCATTTAAAGGTATATATTTTGGTTCAATGCCGTTTGCCTCCATAATTTTAGCTATTTTATGATAGCCGGGATTTTCTACTGCATAAATTCTGTTTTTGCCTAGTAGCTGTAATATTATGTTAATCAGATATTCACTTCCTGCACCTACAATGATTTGGTCTGCACTGACAGAAATATTTCTATAGGCTTTTAGATAAATGGCAATTTCTCGGCGTAAAGTATACAAACCTTTCGGATTGCCTTTTTCAAGTAATTTTTTATCTTGGTCACGAAGAACTTCCCTCATTAAACCAGCCCAAGTGGAAAAGGGGAAACTGTTAATATCAGCTGAATTTGTTCTAAATTCATAAGGTAGAGTTTTTTCTGGTATTACAGGTTGAAATTCATTATGAACAGGAGCTTTAATAGGAGAGGTATTGTCTATATCTGTAACATAAAAGCCTTTTTGAGGTTTAGAGTAAATATAACCCTCCGTAATCAGCTGTTCATAAGCGTTTTCAATAGTAATAACACTTATTTTCAGATGTTGAGATAACTTTCTTTTTGAAGGCAATTTTTCTTCGGCTTTTAATTCTCCATTGTTAATAGAATTTTGTATATATTCGTAAAGTTGTTGATAAAGAGGAACTTTGCTTTTTGGGTCTAAGTTACAGGTAAACATACATAATTCTCCTTTTTTAGTAAATACAATTAAAAACTGACCTTATTAAAAAGTTAAAAACTGGATATTTATTTAATATCAGATTTATGTATAATTATAACCATATTTCAAATAAAAATCAATTTATTTTCGGAGGTTATTGTATTATGTCAAGATATAAATTAAATTGCGAATTAGCTCAGATGTTAAAGGGTGGCGTAATTATGGACGTTACTACACCTGAACAGGCAAAGATTGCTGAAGAAGCCGGTGCTTGTGCTGTTATGGCACTTGAAAGAATTCCTGCTGATATTAGAGCAGCCGGTGGTGTATCAAGAATGAGCGACCCTAAAATGATTAAGGGTATTCAGGAAGCTGTTTCTATTCCTGTAATGGCAAAGGTTAGAATTGGTCACTTTGCAGAAGCTCAGATTTTACAGGCTATTGAAATTGACTACATTGATGAAAGTGAAGTTCTTTCTCCAGCAGACAATGTTTACCACATTGACAAGACTAAGTTTGATGTTCCTTTCGTTTGTGGTGCAAAGGATTTAGGCGAAGCTTTAAGAAGAATTGCTGAAGGTGCATCAATGATTAGAACAAAGGGCGAACCTGGTACAGGCGATATTGTACAGGCTGTAACTCACATGAGAAAGATGAACAGCGAAATTCGCAGAATTGGTTCTCTTAGCGAAGACGAACTCTACAACAACGCAAAGGAATTAGGTGTTCCTTATGACTTATTAAAGTATGTTCACGATAACAAGAGACTTCCAGTTGTAAACTTTGCAGCCGGTGGTGTAGCAACTCCTGCTGATGCAGCTCTTATGATGCAGCTTGGTGCAGAAGGTGTATTCGTTGGTTCTGGTATCTTCAAGTCTGGTAACCCAGCAAAGAGAGCAGCTGCTATTGTAAAGGCTGTTACAAACTACAATGATGCTAAGTTACTTGCTGAACTTTCAGAAGATTTAGGCGAAGCAATGGTTGGTATTAACGAAGACGAAATTGAACTTTTAATGGCAGAAAGAGGCAAATAATATGAAAAAAGTTGGAGTATTGGCAGTTCAAGGTGCTTTTATTGAACACGAAAATATACTTAACAAAATAGGTGTTGAAACTTTTGAAATCCGTCAAAAGAAAGATTTGGAGAGAGATTTTGACGGTCTTATTATCCCAGGTGGCGAAAGTACAGTTATTGGTAAATTGGCAAGAGAACTTGATATGCAAGATACACTTGTTAAGAAAATTAATGACGGTATGCCTGTATTTGGTACTTGTGCCGGTCTTTTGGTTTTAGCTAAAAAGATTGAAAATGACGACAGAGTACATTTTGCTACAATGGATATTGTTGCAAAGAGAAATGCCTATGGTAGACGGCTTGGTTCATTCTCTACAGAAGAAAAATTTGGGGATACTACAATTCCTATGAGATTTATCA
>ERZ791614.418-NODE-418-length-29415-cov-3.775783_pt1 | contig 29415 bp, 27 predicted proteins | sample MGYA00510274_ERZ791614 | MGnify/ENA primary metagenome ERZ791614 (study PRJEB30046, sample SAMN00715221) | human gut metagenome | study: EMG produced TPA metagenomics assembly of the A metagenome-wide association study of gut microbiota in type 2...
GGCAGCTCCAGCGTCTGCAGGGATTTTTCATAGGAATCCATAGGATGTCTCCTTTGCGGGGGAAAAATTCAAGATCAGATGCGCGCGACGCCGCTCGCGCGCGCGGCCTGTGCGACCGCCGCGGCCACGGCCGGGCCGACGCGCGGGTCAAAAGCCTTGGGGATGATATAATCGGCGCACAGCTCCTCGGGCGTGATGAGCGCCGAGAGCGCGTGCGCGGCGGCGAGCTTCATGGGCTCGTTGATATCGGACGCGCGCACGTCAAACGCGCCGCGGAAGATGCCCGGGAAGGCCAGCACGTTGTTGATCTGGTTCGGATAGTCGCTGCGGCCGGTGCTGACGACGGCCGCGCCCGCGGCCCTGGCCTCGTCGGGGAAGATCTCCGGCGTGGGGTTGGCGCAGGCAAAAACGATGGCGTCGCGGTGCATGGTGCGCACCATGTCGCCGGTCAGCAGGCCGGGCTGCGACACGCCGATGAACACGTCCGCGCCGCGGACGACATCGGCCAGCGTGCCGGCCTGGCGGCGGAGGTTCGTGACCTCGGCCATCTCGGTTTTGATCCAGTTCATGTTCTCCGGCCGGCCGGCATAGATTGCGCCCACGCGGTCGCAGAGCGTCACGTCGCGCGCGCCCGCGCTCAGCAGCAGCTTGCTGATGGAAATGGCGGCCGCGCCCGCGCCGGACAGGACGATTTTCACGTCCTCAAGGCGCTTACCCACCACGCGCAGCGCGTTTGTGAGGCCCGCGAGCGTGATGATGGCCGTGCCGTGCTGGTCGTCGTGAAAAACCGGAATGTCGCACAGCTGCTTGAGCTTGCGCTCGATCTCAAAGCAGCGCGGCGCGGAGATATCCTCCAGATTGATGCCGCCGAAGCTGCCGGAGAGCAGGTACACCGTGCGCACGAACTCGTCCACATCCTTCGTGCGGATGCACAGCGGGAAGGCGTCCACGTCCGCAAACGCCTTGAACAGCACGCACTTGCCCTCCATGACGGGCATACCCGCCTCTGGCCCGATGTCGCCAAGGCCGAGCACGGCCGAACCGTCCGTGATGACGGCGCAGAGATTGTGCCGGCGCGTGAGCGTGTAGCTCTTGTCCGGGTCGCGCTGGATCTCCAGACACGGCTGGGCCACGCCGGGCGTATATGCGAGCGACAGGTCGTCCTTTGTGGAGACCGACACGCGGGTGTTGACTTCGATCTTGCCGCCCCACTGCTCGTGCAGACGGAGCGATTCCTTTGCGTAATCCATGCTTATGCCTCCTCCTGTTTCGGGTGCACCATATCCTCGGGCCGCACCCAGGCGTCAAACTCCTCGGCCGTGAGCAGGCCGAGCTCCACTGCCGCCTGCTTGAGCGTCTGGCCGGTGGCGTGGGCGTGCTTTGCGATCTTTGCCGCGTTTTCGTAGCCGATGTGCGGGTTGAGCGCCGTGACAAGCATGAGTGATGCGTCCAGATGCGCCTGAATGACGGCGTAATTCGGCCGGATGCCGCGCACGCAGTTGGCCTCGAACGAATCCATGGCGTCAGAAAGCAGACGCGCCGACTGCAGGAAGTTATAAATCGTCACCGGCAGGAACACATTGAGCTGGAAGTTGCCCTGCGACGCCGCGATGCCGATGGCCGTGTCATTGCCCATGACCTGCACGGCCACCATCGTGACGGCCTCGCACTGCGTGGGATTGACCTTGCCGGGCATGATGGACGAGCCGGGCTCGTTGGCCGGGATGATGAGCTCGCCGATGCCGCAGCGCGGGCCGGAAGCGAGCCAGCGCACGTCGTTGGCGATCTTCATGAGATCGGCCGCCAGCGCCTTGAGCGCGCCGTGGGCAAACACCATCTGGTCCTTGCTCGTGAGCGCGTGGAACTTGTTCGGCGCCGACAGGAAGGCGTAGCCCAGCAGCTCGGAGATCTCCTCCGCCGCCAGATCGCCGAACGCCGCCGGGGCGTTGAGCCCCGTGCCGACGGCCGTGCCGCCGAGGGCCAGCTCACTCAGCGCACGGCAGGCCTGCACGATCATGTCGCGGTCGTGGCCGAGCATGGCGCTCCAGCCGCTGATCTCCTGCCCGAGCGTGAGCGGCACGGCGTCCTGCAGGTGCGTGCGGCCGATCTTGACCACATCGCGGTACTCCGCGCTCAGGCGGTCGAGCGTCGCCGTCAGGCGGCCGATGGCGGGCAGGACCTGCTCCTCGAGCGCGACGCGCGCGGCCACGTGCATAGCCGTCGGAAACGTGTCGTTCGAGCTCTGCGAGCAGTTGACGTGGTCATTCGGGTGCACAAGATCTTCACCCAGCAGCTCATTGGCGCGGTGGGCAATGACCTCGTTGACATTCATATTCGTCTGCGTGCCGCTGCCGGTCTGCCAGACGGCGAGCGGGAAGTTGCCGTCGAGCGAGCCGTCGAGGATCTCATGGCAGGCGGTCTCGATCGCGCCGGCGCGGCGGGCGTCGAGCACGCCGAGCTGCGCGTTCGCGCGCGCGGCCGCGAGCTTCACGACCGCGAACGCGCGGATGACCTCCGGCGGGATCTTCTCGGTGCCGATGCGGAAGTTTTCAAAGCTGCGCTGCGTCTGCGCGCCCCAGTAACGGTCAGCAGGCACACGCACCTCGCCCATGGTATCATGCTCCAGACGGTATTCCATCCTGTAACCTCTTTTCGCAAAAATCTCAGATGCCGCTATTATACGCCCATCTGCCCGCGCACCGCAACCCCGGAAACGCGCAAAAAGCAGCGCCGTCCGAAGACGGCGCTGCTGAAAACTGTCGGAAACCCAAGCGGTTTTCCGACAAAGGGCTAGCAGTCTGCTGCGCGCAGAATTTGTGTGCCGCCGCGGCGCACAAATTTCACACTTGCAGCCTGAGAAGTATTTTTTCCGCCGCACATATCGCCGGAAAAGATGACGGGATTTTCTTTCGCCGCTCCAGCGGCGAAACTCTGCGAGGCTTCTCCTTATCCGGCGCTTAGCCCGCGCGGCGCAGCACCCAGAGGCTCTGGATCTGCCTGGCGAGGGTGTCATAGTCCCAGCTCTTTTGGGAGTTCGTGGGGCTGTTCGGATCGTTGAGCGTGATCTTGTCGCCGTCGCGCCCGGTCAGGACGAGGAAGTGCCCGTCGGTCGTGAAATCGCCTGGGCCGACGACCACGATGATCGGATTGCCAACGTCGAGATTGCGGTAGATGCGGTCCTTGTCCAGCGGGATCTGCGTCACGTCCAGGCCGAGCATCCGCCCGCCCTCGGAGATGAGCGCCCACTTGCTGCCGCTGCCGGGCACGTTGAACTGGTGCGCTTCCGCGAACTGGCACATCCAAAGCGGGTCCTTCGTCGTGTCGCCGGTGAGGTAGATCGTGACCATGGACAGGCACGTCGGCCCGCAGCCAGCCAGACCGATGATGCTCTCATTGTATTCGCGGTAGCCCCAGCGCTCGTCCCACTGCAGCAGCAGCGGCACGGTCTCCGACCCGGCAAGGCCGCTGAGGTCGATCGTCGGGGTCAGATCTTTTTTCTTCGGGTAGTCGCGCACGAAATCGCGCGCGTCGGGATTGCGGGCATAGAGCTGCACGAGCGCGTCCGGATAATCATCGAGCGAGGCATCATTTTTCTCGGCATAGCTGTCCAGCTCGCGCTGCGCGCGCTCGGCCGTCGTCTTGCCGCTCGTGAGCAGACCGCGCGTAAACACGCCGAAGACGATCAGCGCCAGCAGCACCACAATGACCAGCAGCCGCCGGCGGCCGCGTTTTCTTGTCTTTCGGGACATGGCAGAGTTCCTTTCCGAATGGATGCTCCTGATTATACACGATTCTGGGCCGAAAATCTCGAAAAATTTCTGAAATCTTTTTTAAACGCAAAACGGCCGGACGCTCTGAGCGTCCGGCCGGGAGGATCCGGGTGATTCAGTTGACCGTCTCGCTGGACGTGCTCTGCGTCTGGCGGAACACATCGGTGAAGGCCTGATACGCGCCGTTGTTGCTCATCGGCGTGAGGTACATGAGCCCGTTTTCCAGCGTGCAGCGGAACATCTGCACCGTGCCGTTTTCGAGCGCGAGCGTCAGGTTGTCGCCGTTGAGCGCAAACTCGAAAGCCAGCGGCGTGCCGTTGGCATCCGTGTAAGTACCCGTGCCGTTGGTGCGGAACGTCAGCTCGCGGATCGCGCCGGGCTCCTTGACGTCCGTGGTCTCCTTGGCGCCGGTGTCCGTGCTGGGCAGGATCTGGCTGGCGCTGCCCTCATCCGTCTTCTTGTCGGCATCCGTGCGCTCAAAAGTCCACGTGCCGGCCAGGATCTTGTTGACGGCGCTGTCGCCGGTCTGGATGCCGGACATAATATCTGCAGTGGCCGTCGGCGTCGCCTCAGGGGCGGCGGTCGCCTGCGCCTCGACGCCGCGGCCGGTGCAGCCGGCGATCAGAAGCGTGCAGAACAGAAAAATTGCGGTCGTAAGAAGCTGAAAACGTTTCATCAGAACAATCTCCTTTCCGGTGCACTGGCGATGCCGGCCTTGACCGGCGCCGCAGCGGTATCGGGCTGCCGCTCCACGACCACAAACATGGCCACCATGAGCAGCGCATTCGGCATCGGGCAGAACATGCCCGGGTTCGTCATGGAAATGAGCAGCATGGCAAAGTAGGCCAGCGCGAACGCCAGCGTCATGCGGCTGCGCTTGCGCCAGAGCAGGCGCACGCGGTCATAAAACAGCCAGCCATAGCCGACCGCGCCGACAAGCCCCATACTGCCGAGGATCTGCGCGATGAGGTTGTGGTACCAGACGATGCTGCCCTCCACGCCGAGGAAGATCGGCGCATTGTGCATCGAGCCAAGACCGCAGCCGAAGAGCGGATTCTTCACAAAGTCCAGCAGGCCCTGGATGAAAAACGTGTACCGGCTGTCATCCGGAGAGATGAGCGCACCGTCGACCATGCGCGAGGCGAACAGCCGCGGCACGAGCGCGATGAGCAGCGCGACCGCCGGAACCAGGCTGATGAGCCCGACGCGGCGATAGACCGCGCGGCGCTCGGGATTGCAGTAATACACATAGGCAAGGCACAGCAGCAGCATCGCCGTACCGAAGATCAGGCCGCTGCGCGAGCCGGTCATGAGCATCATGAAGTACAAAAACGCGACCGCGAGGAAGTGCCGCCGGTCACGCGCGGCAAAGTACGACGCGGCGGGCAGCGAGATGAGCAGCATCGTCGCGCTGAAATTGCGGTACTTGAAATAGATCGTGGAAAAGTCCTGCACGAACTCCTGCATATGGCGCGCATAAAACAGCGCCACCACAAAGCCCGTGAACAGACCGCCGGCATAAAGGATCTGCAGCATCCGCTCGGCGACGTCATAGTCGCGCGTGCGGTCCGCCTCGCTGCGGCACAGCAGGTAGACCAGCAGCATCACAACGCCGAGGCCGAGAGAATAGTACAGCGCCGTGGGCGCGAAATACTCCTCGCGGGAGATGAAGCCGAGGCCGCCGAGCAGCGTTGCGACCGACACGGCCACCATGCCGTGCAGGCAGCCGCCGTTGCGCGGCGCGCTGGCGTAAGCACCGATGTGCACGAGCAGCGCCGCCGCTGCCAGCAGGCCGATCCACCAGAAGCGCAGCAGGCTGTAGAGCTCATCATAAAACTCCGTGCCCACCATGGCCAGCAGCACGACCGGGAACAGGACGCTCAGCAGATCGTCGCAAAACAGCAGCAGGAAGATCAGCGTGGACATGACCAGAACGCCGCCCACGACCGGCAGTCCGGCCGCCATGAACACCGCGAGCATCAGAAAGCAGACCGGGAAATACAGCTTGCTGTGCCAGAACCGGTCAGCCACGCTCTGACAGGCGGCGATCAGCGCCAACGCGCCGCCGACGCGCTCATCGAGAAACGCGCACACGCGGTCAAACGTCCGCGCGAACCCATGGCCGCGCTCCGCCTGCTCCGTATTCGATTGGACAGGTTTATCAAAAGCATTCATAAGCATCAAAAATCGTCCGGAAAGCTCCGCCGGGACACCCCGGCGCGGGAAGAAAAAAGGATTTTTGTAACCGGCTGATACCAGCCTAAATCTTCCCATCTTTCATTCGCGGATGCATTATAGCGCGCCGCCTGCCGGAAGTCAATACTTAAAACAGATTTAACATTTCTGAAATCTTTTTGCGTGTGTTTTTGATGTATATTACTATATATTCTCTGCGCATTTTGTCGTATTTGCACAACAAAGCCGCAGTTTTCCAAAAACTGCGGCTTCCTACTTGCCGAACATTTTAAGAACTTGGGGCGTGAAAATGTTACAAAATCATGACGAAGTCATCTCACGCCTGCGGAAAATGCCCCGTTTTGCGCAGCGCACGCACGAGATACATGGCGGCCACGCCGGTGAACGCGCCGGTGATCACGCTCGCCGCGACGAGCGCAGGCGCATACACCAGAATGGACGGCGTGCCCGTGACCCAGACGGCGACCAGCAGCTGCCCGGCGTTGTGCCCGAAGGCCGCCAGCACGCTCACGACCCACAGCAGCCGCTCCGGCAGGCGGCGGATGGTCAGGCACATGACGAGATAGGCGAACACGCCGCCCGCGATGCTGAAGAGCATCGCCGACACGCCGCCGGTGAACACGCTGCCGAGCACGATGCGCACGAGCAGGATCTCCCCCGCCTGCCGTCGGCCGAGCAGGGCCATGGCAATAAGCGTGACGATGTTGGCAAGGCCGAGCTTCACACCCGGGATCGGCACGACGGGCGGAATCTGCGCCTCGGCGACGAAGATCGTCAGCGCGATGGCGGTGAACATGGCCAGAACGGCCAGACGCTTCGTCCCCTTCATGGCTCCCCCTCGATCTGCACCGTCAGGTGGTGCGGCACGCAGGCGATCGGGATGGCCGACGTAGTGATCTTCCCCTGCTGGACGCACAGAAGATCCGGACAATCGGCCTGCGTGACGGACACGCCGTCGGACTCGACGTGCACGGTGTTCGTGCCCCAGTCGGTCTGCACTTCGATATCATATGGTATGGTCACGGCGCGCAGATCGATGCGCTGATAGACCTCGCCGTCGATGCGGATGACGGCCGTCTGCCCCGTCTGCCCATGGCCGCGCAGCAGCAAAAATGCGCCGCCGCCCAAAATGGCGAGCGCGGCGAACAAAAGGACCCAAAATTTCGTCTGTTTCATCATAGGTTCATTGTAGGATGCCCGGCAGTGGTTGTCAATGGATTTTTGCCGTGGTATAATGGTTTGATTTTTTATCGCTGTATTATAAATGTACCGCTCCCCGCGCGGGAGCTTCGGAAAGGAGGCGGACGCCGTGTCTGCCGTAACTGCCTATGCCGCGCAGGCCGCGCACTTCATTCTGCCGGTCATCGCGCTCATCGTGCTCATCCGCTGTGTCGCGTCCATGTTCTACGGCCGCGCCGAGCCGGAGACCTGGGGTCATCTCGTCACGCCGGACGGCAAGGTCTATCCCCTGCTGCACTGGGAGTGCCTGATCGGCCGCGCCCGCAGCGCGGACATCACGCTGCCCTATCCCGACGTGGCCAACGTCCACGCCGTGCTCATGCGCAACGACGCCGGCGAGTGGACCGTCAGCGACCTGAGCCGCAGCGGCGGCGTGTACCTCAACGGCGAACAGATCACCGAGCCGACGCAGGTGTTCAGCGGCGACATTCTCCGCTGCTCGACGCACATGCTCAAGTTCGCCGACATGAGCGAAGAGCGCCGCGCCGTGCAGGAGCAGCGCCGCACGATCGCCGGACGGAAGGTCTCCGCCGGCGGCACGCTGTTTTTCCTGACGGTGTTTCAGCTGCTGCTGGCGCTGGAGTTCGTGTCCTCGGCCGACAGCGCGCACCTGCTGGGCATTCTGATGTCGTTTGCAGCCCTCGCGCTCACGCAGTGGTTCTGCTACGTGCTCATGCGCACGATGGACCGCTCGGGCTTCGAGGTCGAGACGATCGCGTTTTTCCTGTGCACGCTCGGGCTCGAGATCTGCGCGACAAGCACGCCGGACGATCTGACCAAGGAGATCATCCTCATCATCGTGGGCATCGCGCTGTTTTTCCTGCTCGGCTGGTGGCTGCGCGACCTGAGCCATGTCAAGGCGCTGCGCTGGCCGGCGGCCATCATCTCGCTGGCACTGCTGGCGCTGAACCTGTTCGCCGCGCGCGAGGTGTTCGGCGCGAAAAACTGGCTGACGATCGCAGGCTTCTCCCTGCAGCCGTCGGAACTCATCAAGGTCGCGTTCATCTACGTCGGCGCAACGTCGCTCAACCGGATGTTCCGCAGCAAGAGCATCCTGCTGTTCATCGCCTTTTCCGCCATCTGCGTGGGCGGGCTGGCGCTGATGGGCGACTTTGGCTCTGCGCTCATCTTCTTTGCGACGTTCCTCGTCATCGCCTTCATGCGCTCGGGCAGCATTGCGACCGTGCTGCTGGCCGTGGCGTCCGCTGCCATGGCGGGCACGCTGGTGCTGAGCATCAAGCCGCACGTGGCGCAGCGCTTCGCCACCTGGGGGCACGTGTGGGAGGACGTCTCTGGCGCGGGCTTCCAGCAGACGCGCGCGCTGAGCGCGGCCGCCTCCGGCGGTCTGTTCGGGCAGGGCGCGGGCTGCGGCTGGCTGAAAAATATCTTTGCTGCCAACACCGACATGGTGTTCGGCATGTTGTGTGAGGAGCTCGGCCTGATCGTGGCGCTGTGCGCGATGCTGGCCATCATCGCCCTCGCCATCTTCACCGTCAAGAATGCGGCCCAGGGCCGCTCGTCGTACTACGTCATCGCCGGCTGCGCCACCGTGACGCTCATGCTCGTGCAGATGTCGCTCAACGTGTTCGGCGTGCTCGATATCCTGCCGTTCACGGGCGTGACGTTCCCGTTCGTGTCCAAGGGCGGGTCGAGCATGCTCTCGTGCTGGATGCTGCTGGCCTATATCAAGGCGGCCGACACCCGACGCGGCGCGAGCTTCGTGGTGCGGCTGCCATCGCGCAATAAAAAGGAGGCGCAGGCATGAACAAAGTCAAACGCCGCGCCATGAGCGCGCTGCTCGTCGCCGTGCTGGTGCTCGGCGGCATCGGCGTGTACATCGTGCGCTACATCGAACACGGCGCCGAGTGGGCGACCTTCGCCGCCAACAGCAGCGTCTATACCAGCGGCGTGCTCAGCACCGGCACGCTCACCGACCGCAGCGGCGTCGTGCTCGCAACGGCCAACGGCGGCTCGCGCAGCTACGCCGATGACGCTGCCGTACGCACGGCCTGCTACCAGGCCGTCGGCGACTACACCGGCAACGTCGGCACCGGCGCGCTCAAGGCATTTTCCAAGCAGCTGTCGGGCTACAACCCCATCACCGGCACCTACGCCACCGACGGGCACACCGTCGCGCTCACGCTCGATTCGAGCCTGTGTGTGACCGCCTATGAGGCGCTCGCCGGGCGCAAGGGTGCGGTGCTCGTGAGCAACTACAAGACCGGCGAGATCCTGTGCATGGTTTCCGGCCCGAGCATCGACCCCAGCAGCGACGGCAACGTGCCGGACGGCGCATACATCAACCGCTGCATCAACGGCTCGTTCACGCCGGGCTCCATCTTCAAGCTCATCACCTCCGCCGCCGCGATCGAGAACATCAAGGACATCGACAGCCGCCGCTTTACGTGCGCGGGCAGCGTCGATGTGGCGGGCGTGACCGTCAAGTGCACGGGCGTGCACGGCAGCCAGACGTTTGAGGACGCGCTGGCAAACTCCTGCAACTGCGCGTTCGCGCAGATCTCGCTCGAGCTCGGCGCGGACACCATCGAGAGCTATGCCAAGAAGTTTGGCTTCCTCGATTCCCAGTCGCTGAGCGGCATCCCGACGATGGCCGGCAGCTTCACCAAGGGCGCGTCCGGCAGCGCGAACCTCGCCTGGTCGGGCATCGGCCAGTACGAGGACCTCATCTGCCCGTACTCCATGCTGCGCTACGTCTCGGCCATCGCCAACGGCGGCAGCGTCGTCGAGCCGTCGCTGCTGCTCGACACACCCAGCGGCTCGCCCACGAGCCTGCTGAGCACCGCGACCGCCAACAAGCTGCGCGACATGATGAACTACAACGTCTCGGCCCACTACGGCACGAACCGCTTCCCGGGCCTGAACCTCTGCGCCAAGACCGGCACCGCCGAGGTGGGCGACGGCACGTCGCACGCCTGGTTCACGGGCTTTTTGCTCGACGATGCGCACCCGTACGCCTTCGTCGTGCTGGTGGAAAACGCCGGCGGCGGCCTGACGAATGCGGGCGCTGTGGCCAACACCGTGCTGCAGGCGGCCGTGAACAAGTAATTTAGGAGTCACACATGATCGATCTATCCGTCCGTGGGCTCGTCAAGGGCTTTGAGCAGGGCAACGATATATTAAAAGGTATCACATTCGACGTCAACGCCGGCGAGCGCGTGGGCATCCTCGGGCGCAACGGCTGCGGCAAGACGACGTTTTTCCGCATCCTCTCGGGCGAGCTGCAGCCGGACGCCGGCACCGTGTCCATCGCCTCCGGGCGGCGGCTGGGGCTGATCTCGCAGATCCCCGTCTACCCCGACGGCTGGACGACGGAGGACGTGCTGCGCGAGGCGCACCGACGGCTCTACGATATGGAAGCGCGCATGAACGAGCTCACCGCGCGCATGGCGACGGACGACTCCCCCGCCCTGCTCTCGGAGTACGACCGCCTGTCGGAAAACTTCCGCCGTCTCGGCGGGTACGACATGGAACACGAGCGCAACCGCGTCGCCAACGGTCTGGACATCCCGGCCGCGATGCGCGCGCAGCCGTTCGACAGTCTCTCCGGCGGGGAGAAAACGCGCGTGAACCTCGCGCGGCTCATCCTCGAGGACACGGACATTCTCCTGCTCGACGAGCCGACGAACCACCTCGACCTGCGCGCGACCGAGTGGCTGGAGGCGTACCTGCTGCATTTTCGCGGCACGGTGCTCGTCATCAGCCACGACCGGTATTTTCTCGACCGCGTCGTGCAGCGCTCGATCGACTTTACGTCCGGGCAGGCGGAGTTTTACAGCGGCAACTACAGCTTTTACGTCGTCGAGCGGCAGCGCCGCTTTGACGAGCAGCTCAAAAAATACGAGAAAGACCAGGCCAAGCTCCAGCAGCTCACGGAGGCGGCGGCCAAGCTGCACCTCTGGGCCTTCATGGGCAACGACAAGCTGCACAAGCGCGCGTTTTCCATCGAAAAGCGCATGGAAAAGCTCGAAACGACCGAGCGGCCGACCGAGGCGCGCAAGCTCAACGTGCACTTCACGGCGCAGGAATTCCGCGGTGACGACGTGCTGACCATGTCAGGCCTGGGCAAGCGCTACGGCGAGCGGACGCTCTTTCACGACCTCGACCTGACCATGACCGGCGGCGAGCGCATCGCCCTCATCGGCGACAACGGCGCCGGCAAGACGACGTTTCTGCGGCTCGTCATGAACGAAGAGACGCCGGACACCGGCTGGGTGCAGCGCGGGCCGTCCGTGCGCACGGCATACCTGCCGCAGATCGTCCGCTTTGCCGTGCCGGAGCGCTCCATGCTCGACACGATGCTCTACGAGTGCAAGTGCACGCCGCAGGAGGCGCGCGACCAGCTCGGCGCCTACGGATTTTGCGGCGAGGATGTGCTCAAGCCCGTGTCGGCGCTCTCGGGCGGCGAGCTGTCCCGGCTGCGGCTGTGCATGCTCATGCGCCGGGAAATCAATTTCCTCATCCTCGACGAGCCGACGAACCATCTCGACATCGCCAGCCGCGAGTGGATCGAGGACGCGCTGAGCGACTATACGCAGGCGCTGCTGTTCGTATCGCACGACCGGTACTTCATCGAGAAATTCGCCACCCGCATCTGGCTGCTCGAAAACGGCACGATCACGGACTACCGCGGCACGTACGAAGAATTCCGCGCCTACCGCGCGCGCCAGACCGCCCTGCAGCAGACGGCCAAGGCCGTCGAGCGCAAAAAAGAGCCGAAGCCAAAGCCGAAGCGCGCCCCGAACACCACGCGAGCGCGCGAGCGCACGGAGCGCGAGATCGAAAAGCTGGAGGGGCAGCTCGCGGCGCTCGACGCCGAGAGCGAGGCCAACGCCACGGACTATCAGAAACTCATGGAGATCGATGCGCGAAAGCAGGCGCTCAATGCGCAGCTCGAGGCGCTCTATGAAGCGTGGGAGGCGCTGTGCGAATGAAACACAAAACATCTCTGATCGCCGCCATCGTGCTCGTCATCGCCGGCTGCGTGCTGCGTTTTGCGATGCCGGGGCACGACTTTCTGGGCTACACGCTCTGGGGCATCGCCGTGCTGGTATTTCTATTCCCGCAGCTGCACCGCGTGGGGCGCATCGTGCTGGGCGTACTCGTGTGCGCAGGGGTGATCGTGTTCGCGGTCTTTGAGATCCCCGTCGTGCGCGACGCGCGCACGGACACGGACGCGCACCCGGACGCGATCATCGTGCTCGGCGCGGGCGTCAACGGCAGCACACCGTCGCTGTCGATGTGCAACCGGCTCGACGCCGCACTCGCGTATCTGGGCGCGAACCCGGACGCCCTGGCCGTCGTCTCCGGCGGCCAGGGCGAGGGCGAGGACATCACGGAGGCCAAAGCCATGGCCGACTACCTCACGGCGCACGGCATCGACAGCGCGCGCATCGTGCAGGAGGATCAGTCGCGCACCACGCGTGATAATCTGGAAAACTCGTTCGCCATCCTCCGTGCGCGGGGGTACGACCCGGCGAACGGCGTCGGCATCGTGACGAGCGAATACCACCTCTACCGCGCCAAACGCATGGCGCGGGCGCTGGGGGCGGAACCCATCGGCATCGCTGCCGAGACGACGCTGCCGACCATGCGTGTCAATTACTTCATCCGGGAGGCCTTTGCCGCCGCGTATATGCAGCTGGCCGGCACCCTGTACTGAGAGGTGCCCTATGGAAAAAGTCAACGTATACGACTGGGACAAGACCATCTTCCCCGTGGACAGCACAGTGGCGTTCGTGCGCTGGTGTCTGCGGCGGCATCCCGGTGTGATCCGGGCGCTTTTGGGCACGCTGGTCCTGCTGCCGGGTTACTGGCTCGGCAAGGTGAGCAAGACGGCCATCAAGGAGCGGATGTACGGCTTCCTGCGCCGCGTGCCCGATGTGGACGCGGAGCTGGAGGCGTTCTGGGCGCAGAATTTTGCGCGCGTGAACCCGTGGTATCTTGCGCAGCGGCGACCAGATGACATCATTATCTCCGCCTCGCCGGAGTTTCTCGTGCGCATCCCGGCGCAGAAGCTCGGCGTGCGGCTGCTTGCCTCGCGCGTGGATAAACACACTGGCAAGACCGACGGCGAAAACTGCCACGGCGCGGAAAAGGTCCGCCGCCTGCACGAGGCTTATCCCGACGTCGAGATCGCGGAGTTTTACTCCGATTCCCGCAGCGACAGCCCGCTCGCGGAGCTGGCCGAGCACGCCTACCTCGTGCACGGGCAGACCCGCACGCCCTGGTAAGGGCAGAAAGGAGAACGCCTATGTATTCCGCATCCGATTACCGCGGCATGGCCCGCCGCGCGCTGAAAAATTACTGGTGGCTCGCCGTCGGCGTGACGCTGCTGGCGAGCATCCTCGGCGGGACGAGCAGCAGCTTCACCCCGTCATTTAGCCTCACCGTCAACGGGGACGACCTGACGCAGTACTATCCCGAGGCCCTGCGCCACGCGCTGCGCGTGTTTCTCCCCGTCTCCGGGATCGTCTCACTGGCGCAGTTCGTCATTGGCGGCAGTCAGCATTTCACGGCAGCGTCTCCATCGGCCACAACCGCTTCTGCCTGAAGCTGGTCGACGGCGAGCAGGCACAGTTTGAGGACCTGTTTTCCGGCTTTGACATCTTTGGCAACGCCTTCGTGCTCAACCTGCTCATCACGCTCAAGGTGATCGCATGGTCGCTGCTGTTTGTCATTCCCGGCATCGTCGCCGCCTACCGCTACTCCATGGCGACGTACATCATGGCCGAAAATCCGGGCATGCAGGCCACGGAGGCCATCGAGCGCTCCAAGGCGCTCATGGACGGGCGCAAGGGCGACCTGTTCTGCCTTGACCTGAGCTTTATCGGCTGGGTGCTGCTGGCCACGCTGACCGCCGGCATCGGCTATCTCTGGCTCACGCCGTATATGACCGTGTCGCGCGCCGCGTTCTACCGCAGCCTGCCGCGCAGCATGGGCGACCGTGCCCCCAACGGCTGGCAGCCGAACCCTGGCCCGCAGCCAGGCGGCGACTGGTACAGCCAGAACTGAACACAAAAACATATCCCCGGCAGCATCTGCCGGGGATATCTGCATCTTCAGACAAAATAGCCCGCATTCTCCCGCACCGGGCAGGACGCGAAGAGCTGGCGCACCGCGCTCTCGTACTCTATCATGTCCTGCGCCTTGCGGATGCGGCGCAGCGGCCGCTCGGCATCCGCGAAGCTGCAGCCGAGATAGCGCCACGCCTCCTTCATGCGAAACAGCAGCGCGCGCCGGTCGGGAATGCGCGCGCTCGTGGCCGCATAGAGCCGGTCATGAAACGCCTGAAACTGCGCCGCCGTCGGCTCGACACCCGGGCGCAGCTGGCCGATAAGGCCGGGGTTGGCTGCAAGGCCGCGGCCGAGCATGATGCGCTCCACCGTCGGAAAGCGCGCCTGAAACGCGCGCACGGCCGGAGCGTCGAACAAATCGCCGTTGTAGCACACCGGGGCGCGGCTGTGCGCGAGCGCGTAGGCAAACATGTCGAGATCCGGGTGGCCGTGATACTGGTCGGCCTGCACGCGCGGGTGCACGATCAGCTCGCAGATCGGGTAGTCATTATACAGCTCCAGCAGCGCGGGGAATGTCTCCGCCGTCGTCTTGCCGAGCCGCGTCTTGACCGACACCGGCAGCGGACAGGCGGCAAACACGGCGTCGAAAACCCGCCGCAGCAGATCCGGCTCCGTGAGCAGACCTGCGCCCTTTTTCTTCACCGTGACGGTGTTCGACGGGCAGCCGAGGTTGAAGTTCACCTCGTCGTAGCCCATCTCAGCGAGCTGCCCCGCCATCCAGAGAAAGTCCTCGGCGCAGTGGCCCATGAGCTGCGGCACGACACGGATGCCCGCGTTGTGCGCAGGCTCGATCTCGCGCAGCTCGCGCGGGGAAAACGTGCGGTTCGCCGTCGGCGAGAGAAACGGCGTATAGTAGCTGTCCGCCGCGGGGAACGTCTGCCGCTGCGCCTGCCGGAACAGGTCGCCGGTCACGCCCTCCATCGGCGCGCAGAGATACTGCATGGTCATCACCTCATCATCCGGCCCATGATAGCGGAAAATCCACCCCGCGTCAAGCTTTACAAACCCGCCGCCGTCAGGTATGATAAAGAGTACACGCATCCAAGGGAGGGGTTACATGGGATATCAAAGCGATCTGGAGATCGCCCAGCGCTGCACGATGCAGCCGATCTGTGACATTGCACGCACCGTCGGCATCGACGATGCTGATATAGAGCCGTATGGCCGCCATAAGGCGAAGGTGGCCCTGTCCGTGCTCGGGCAGCCGCCGCGCGGAAAAGGCAAACTGATCCTCGTCACGGCCATCACGCCCACGCCCGCCGGCGAGGGCAAGACGACCACGACCATCGGCCTGGCCGACGCGCTGCGCCGCATCGGGAAGGACGCGGCCGTCGCGCTGCGCGAGCCGTCGCTCGGCCCGGTGTTCGGGCGCAAGGGCGGCGCGACCGGCGGCGGCTACGCGCAGATCGTGCCGATGGAGGACATCGACCTGCACTTCACCGGCGACTTTCACGCCATCGGCGCGGCGAACAACCTGCTCGCCGCCATGCTCGACAACCACATCCAGCAGGGCAACGCCCTCGGCATCGACCCGCGGCGCATCACGTGGCGGCGCTGCGTGGACATGAACGACCGGCAGCTGCGCTGCATCGTCGGCGGGCTCGGCGGCAGGGCCAACGGCGTGCCGCACGAGGACGGCTTTGACATCACGGCCGCCAGCGAGATCATGGCCGTACTCTGCCTGGCAGAGTCCATGGCCGATCTGAAGGCGCGGCTGGGCCGCATCATCGTGGGCTACACGTATGACGGCCGGCCCGTCACGGCGCGCGACCTCAAGGCCGTGGGCGCGATGGCGGCGCTGCTGCGCGACGCGCTCAAGCCCAACCTCGTGCAGACGCTCGAGGGCACGCCGGCGTTCGTGCATGGCGGGCCGTTTGCCAACATCGCGCACGGGTGCAACAGCGTGCTCGCCACGCGCATGGCCATGCACCGCTGCGACTACGCCGTGACGGAGGCCGGCTTCGGCGCGGATCTCGGCGCGGAGAAGTTTCTGGACATCAAGTGCCGGCTCGCCGGGCTGCGGCCGGACGCCGCCGTCGTGGTGGCGACGGTGCGCGCACTGAAAATGCACGGCGGTCTGGCGCTGAATGAACTCGGCACGGAGGATCTCGACGCGCTGCGCCGCGGCGTGCCGAACCTGCTGCACCATGTGCGCTGCATCCGCGACACGTTCGGCCTGCCATGCGTCGTGGCCATCAACCGCTTCCCCACCGACACCGACCGCGAGATCGCACTGCTGACGGAGCTGTGCGGGCAGCTGGGCGTCAACGTCGTGCTGTCCACTGTCTGGGCCGACGGCGGCCGCGGCGGCGAGGCGCTCGCGCGCGAGGCCGTGCGTCTGTGCGAAACGGAGAACCGTTTCCGCTTTGCCTACGAGCTCGACGCACCGGTCGAGGAAAAGATCACGGCTGTCGTGCGCCGGGTCTACGGCGGCGCGGGCGCGGAGATCCTGCCCGCCGCGCGCAGACAGATCCGCGAGCTGGAGGCGCTCGGCTTCGGCGGCCTGCCGGTGTGCATCGCCAAGACGCAGGCGAGCCTGTCGGACGACCCTGCGCTGCTCGGCGCGCCCGCGGGCTTCACCGTGACCGTGCGCAGCGTGACCGTGTCCGCCGGGGCGGGCTTTCTCGTCGCGCTCACGGGCGACGTGCTCACGATGCCCGGCCTGCCGAAAGTCCCGGCCGCCGAAAACATCGACGTCGATGACGACGGCCGCATCACCGGCCTGTTTTGAGCGTTTGCGCCCGCACACCGTTTCGTGTGCGGGCGTTTTTTCTGCGTATGGGCAGAAGTTATGTAAACCAATCGGCGCATACCGCGCACCCACTGCTCATAGGATGGTGGCAGAAAGCCGGAGGTGGTGCAATGTACAAAGTGCGGCAAGCCGTCAGAAAACACCGGAAACTGCTGAGCGTGTGCGCGATGGTGCTGGCCATCGCGCTCATGTTCTGGGCGGTCAACAGCCCCGCGATCGTGGGCGTGAGCGCGGCCAAGCGCGTGCTGCCCATCTACAGCGTGCAGCGCGACGACCGCGTCGTGAGTCTGTCATTCGACGCGGCCTGGGGCAACGAGGACACGCAGATGCTCATCGACATCCTCAACAAGTACAACGTCCACGCGACCTTCTTCGTCGTGGGCGAATGGGTGGACAAATATCCGGAGTCGGTCAAGGCGCTCGCGGACGCGGGCAACGAGGTCATGAACCACTCGTCCACGCACCCGCACATGGCGCAGCTGAGCGCCGAGCAGATCCAGACGGAGGTCAACACCTGCGCCGATAAAATTGAGGCCGTCACCGGTACGCGGCCGACGCTGTTTCGCTGTCCCTACGGGGAGTACAACGACACGGTCGTGAGCACCATCAACGGCCTGGGCATGCACGTCATCCAGTGGGACGTCGATTCCCTCGACTGGAAGGGCCTGAGCAGCGACGAGATCACCTCGCGCGTGCTCACGCGCGTGCAGCCGGGCAGCATCGTGCTGTTCCACAACGCGGCCGAACACACGCCGGAGGCACTGGCCGGGATCATTGAGGCGCTCATCGCTGACGGGTATTCCATCATCCCGATCTCGCAGATGATCCTCCCCGGCGACACGAGCATCGACCCCAACGGCCGCCAGTGCCCGGCGGCCGCGGACGAGGGCGCATAGGGCGCACAGGGAAAGCGGGGCATGATCCCCGCTTTCGTTGCATTTTGCGCGCGAAAACGTTATAATGGAGAAAAAATCACCGCCCACGAGGCGGTTTGGGAGTAATATCTATGGAAAATTTCCAGAAAATCGCCGTGCTCATCGACGCGGACAACACGCAGCTGTCCAAGCTGGAGGCCGTGCTGCACGAGGTGTCGGCCTACGGCCGCATCGTCGTGAAAAAAGCCTACGGCAACTGGCGCAAGGACTCGCTGAAAAACTGGGAGCCGGAGCTCAAGCGCCTCGCCATCCGCGCCGAGCAGCAGTTTGACTACGTTGCCGGCAAAAACACGACCGACATCGCCATGGTCATCGGAGCCATGGATCTGCTGCACAACAATATGTATGACGCGCTCGTGCTCGTGTCGAGCGACAGCGACTTCACGCCGCTGGCCATCCGTCTGCGCGAGTCGGGCCTGTACATCATCGGCGCCGGCGTGACGACGACGCCGGAGTCGTTCAAAAATGCGTGCGACGACTTCATCCTCATCGACTACCTGTCCAAGGCGGACGAAAAGCCGGCAGCCGCCGAGCACGCCGCGGAGCCTGCGGCCAAAAAGCCCGCCCGCAAGACGAAAAAGACCACCCGCAGCTCGAAAAAGCCCGCTGCCGAAGCCGCGCCTTCCGCCGAGCCGGAGCCGACGCCGGAACCCGAACCCGAGCCGGAACCGAAAAAGCCCAATATCGGCGAGATCCACAACCTGCTGCACATCGCGTCCGAGAAGTATCAGGACGCCGACGGCTTTGTCAACGTCAGCTCCTCGGGGCTGTACATCAAGCGCGTCAAGCCCGATTTCAACGTACGCGCCTACGGCTACAGCAAGCTGCCGGAGCTGCTGGCCGCCTTCCCGAACAAGTATCAGATCAAGCGCTATGAGGGCAAGGGCGGCGCGACGATCATCGCCTATAAATGCCTGTAATATCAAGCATTGAAAAGTCTGATAAGAACCCGTTCAGATTTGCGAAAAGCCCTTGACTTTTGCTTTCGAGCGCGCTAAAATTCCTCTCCTGTTGGGGAAGGACACCACCGCGAAGCAACCCTCTTTCTTCGATGCCTCTGCGTCGGCACTCCCCGCAAATTTCAAGAAAGAAGGTCTTTCCATGACTGCTCAAATCCTTGCGGCTGTCATCTTCGTCGGCATGTTTGCGCTCATCATCATGGACAAATTCGAGCGCCAGTATGTCACCCTTGGCAGTGCAGCCCTCGTGCTCGTGGTCGTGTTCGGCATCTGCATGCACAGCTGGGACGCGATCAAAAATGCTCTGAACCTCGGTGCGATCTTCCGCGCCGACTTCTGGTACGGCGCTTCGGAGAGCGCAAGCTCCGGCGTCAACTGGTCGACCATCTTCTTCATCACCGGTATGATGATCATGGTCGAGGGCCTCGGCAAATCCGGCTTCTTCCGCTGGCTGTGCCTGTCGCTGGCAAAGCTCGCGCACTGCAAAGCTCGCGCACTACCACGTCGTGCCGCTGCTGCTGTGCTTCATGGCCATGTCCGCGTTTCTGGCCATGTTCATCGACAGCATCACGGTCGTGCTGTTTCTCGCGACCGTCACGCTGGAGCTGGCGCAGATCCTGCGCTTTGACCCCATTCCGATGATCCTGTCGGAGGTCTTCTGCGCCAACCTCGGCGGCGCCGCCACCATGTGCGGCGATCCCCCCAACATCATCATCGGCACCGCGCTCGGCTATACCTTCACGGACTTCATTGAAAACACCGGCGTCATCATCGGCATCTGCTTTGTGTTCGTGCTGATTTTCTTCTGGCTGTGCTTCCGCAAGCCGCTCAAGGCGAGCGAGGCCGCCCGCCCGGCCGACGCCGTCTGCCCCGCTCCGGCGACCGCCATCGCCAACCGCAAGGCGTTCGTCGCGGACGTGATCGTGTTTCTCATCGCGGTTGCGCTGCTCGTGACGCACGCGCAGACCGGCCTGACCGTCTCGTGCATCGGCGCCATCGTTGCGTGCCTGACGCTGCTGGTGACCGTGTTTACCAACGGCGGCGCCGCCGTGAAGGAAGTCCTCCGCGGTGTGGACTACAAGACGCTGCTGTTTTTCATCGGCCTGTTCATCTCCGTTGCGGGCCTGGAGCAGACCGGCGTGCTCAAACTCATCGCGCAGTTCATCTCCAACATCAGCGGCGGCAGCATCAAGGTCGTCATCCTCATCATTCTGCTGCTGTCGGCCGTGTGCAGCGCGCTGATCGACAACATTCCGTTCGCGGCCACCATGGTCCCGGTCGTGCAGTCCATCGCGGCGACGCAGGGCATGGATCTGTCCGTGCTCGCCTGGGCGCTGTCGCTCGGCACCGACCTCGGCGGCAACGCCACGCCCATCGGCGCGTCGGCCAACGTCGTGGCCACGTCCGTGTCGGCCAAGAGTGGTCACCCCATCAGCTGGGGCAAATACTGCAAATACTGCGTCCCGGCCACCGTGCTGGTCATTGCGGTCTCGCTGGGATGCCTGTTCCTGAGATACCTGTAATTTTACATCAGAAAGGCGGTAACGCATCGTGAAACAGATCATCGTGACCGTCGGCCGTGAACACGGCAGCGGCGGCAAGTACATCGCCGAACAGATCGCCAAACAGCTCGGCATCGCGTTTTATGATAAGGAGCTGCTGCTCGACAGCGTCTTTAACGCCGAGGACGCCGCGCGCTATGACGAAAAGCCCGTGCACCTGCTGTGGTCGCGCCGCATCAGCGAGAACTTCAACGCGCCGGAGGATGCACTCGCACACGAGACGTTCGACTACATTCAGAAGCTGGCGGACAGCGGCGAGTCGTTCGTCGTGCTCGGCCGCTGCTCGGACTTCATCCTGCGCAGCAATCCGAACGCCGTGCACCTGTTCATCGCCGGCAAGCCCGACCAGAAGCGTCAGCGGCTCATGGAGGAAAAATCCCTCACGGCCGATCAGGCGGCGCTGGAAATACGCCGCGTCGACCGCGACCGCAAGGCCTACCACAACTACTACTGCGACACGAAGTGGGGCGACGCGCGCGGCTATGACCTCGTCGTCAACAGCGGCAAGCTCGGCATCGAGAAAACCGTTGACACGCTCGTGACCTACGTGCGTGCCTATCAGGCGCAGAACGAATAAGCATGAAAATGCCCCGGATGCCAATGCATCCGGGGCATTTTCTGTTTTTCATCCGCCGGTTTTCTGCGGCCAACAGGACACCAGGATCCCGGCTAAAATCAGCGCGCCGCCGAGCAGGCCCGCAAGGCCGAAGTGCTCATGAAAGCACACCGCGCCCAGCGTTGCCGCAACGAAGGGATTGAGCGCACAAAACAGCGCCGCGTGGTCCGCCGTCGTCCCGCTCTGCGCGACCGGCTGGAGCGTGAAGCCAAAGCCGCTGCACACGAGCGCCAGCGCCAACACGACCAGCCACTCCGTGCCGCTGCCGGGCAGGTGCGGCGTCTCGAACAGAAACGACGCGATCAGCGCCAGCGCGCCCAGAAACCCCACCTGCACCACACCGGACAGCAGGAGGTCCGCTCCGGCGTGCGTGAGCCGGTCGGTCACGAGAATGGCCGCCGAATACAAAAACGCCTCCAGAATGCAGTACCCGACGCCCGGCGTGAGCGTGAGACCGCCGCGCAGCGTCAGCAGCGCCACGCCCAGCAGGCACGCCAGCGCGCCGAACAGCACACGGCGCTCCGGCCAGCGGCGGCTGAGCGCCGCCTGAATGAGCGGCACGATGACGACGGCCGTGTTCGTCACGAACGACACGGTAGAGGTCTCCACGGTTTTCAGTGCCGTGAGCTCCGCCGTCATGACGCAAAAATAGATGCCGCCCATGGCAAGACCGCTCAGCAGCGTGCGCCGGTCGATCTGCAGCAGCCGCCGGAACAGCACGGCCAGAAACGCAAACGCCAGCAAAAACCGCACCGCCAGCAGCGTGAATTTGCCCATGTCCTGCAAGCCGACTTTTGTGAGCACATATGATGTGCTGCGCGCAATGATGACCGCCGCCAGCAGCAGCTCCGCCTGCGTGCGCGTCATGGTCCGGGTCTTCATCCGTATTCCTCCCGAAAATGTCTTGACAAAACGATACCACGGTTATATCTTTGCGTAAAGAGACAATGTTTCAACGGTTCCTTGCGGAATCTGCAAGGACGGAGGCAGCTTATGGACACGGAAAAATGCCGCGCACTGTTAGCCGTGCTCGAGGCCGGGAGTCTCTCGGCGGCGGCGGAAAAACTGGACTATACCCCCTCCGGCCTGAGCCGGATGATGGCGGCGCTCGAGCAGGAGCTGGGCTTCCTGCTGCTGAGCCGCTCGCACAGCGGCGTGCAGCCGACGCGCGCCTGCCGGACGCTGCTGCCGACGCTGCGGGAGCTGGCGCACTGGAGCGGTCTGCTCGACGCGCAGGCAGCCGAGATCCGCGGCGTCGAGACCGGCACGATCGCCGTCGGCTGCGTCTACGGGGCGTACTACGGCTGGCTCAGCCGCTGCATCGCCCGCTTTTGCGAAGTTTACCCCGGCATCGAGGTGCAGGTCCTGCAGGGCAACAGCAGCCAGCTCACGCGCGCCGTGTGCGAGCACACGGCCGACTTCTGCATCACGAGCTTCCGCGAGGGCGACTTTGACTGGATCCCGCTGTACGCCGACCCCATGGTCGCGTGGCTGCCGCCGGAGCACCCGCTGGCCGGAGGCAGGACGTTCCCGCTCGCGGCGTTTGCAACCGAGCCGACCATTGCGACCTATATGCACCAGGACACGGACAACGCGCGCGTGTTCGCCCGCGCGGGCATCACGCCGAACGTCCGCTACACGTCTGTGGACAGCCGCGCCACTTTTGCCATGGTGCAGGCCGGTCTCGGCGTGAGCCTGAACAACCAACTCATCACCCGCGGCTGGGACACGACCGGCATCGTGATCCTCCCGGTCGATCCGCCGCAGTATGCCGAGATCGGCATCGCCGCGCCCGCGCCGGAGGAGCTGTCCCCGGCGGCGAAGCGGTTTCTCGCCTTTGCCCGGCAGACCCTGCGCACGGACCCCGAGGCCGCGGAACTTGGAAAGGAGCAAGCATGAAAGTATCCGAACTCCCCTACCGGCGCGTGACGCGCGAGGAAATGACCGAAGGCCTGCAGCGCGTGATCGAGCGCGTAAAGGCCGCGCAGAGCGTCGAGGAGATTCTCGCCGCGCGGGCGGAATATCTCTCGCTCACGACGGAGTACGCCACGGCGCAGTCGCTGTCGTACATGCGCTACACGATCAACACCGTAGACCCGTTTTATCTGGCGGAAAAGGACTACTACGACGAGATCGGCCCGGAGGTCGAAAATCTCGCGCTGCAGTACACCTCCGCCGTGCTCGACAGCCCGTTCCGGAAAGAACTCGAGACGGCGCTCTCGCCGATCCTGCTGCGCAGCATGGAGCTGCAGCGGCGGAGCATGTCGCCGGAGATCATCGACGACATGGTTGAGGAGAACAAGCTCGTGAGCGAATATGCCCAGCTCATGGCGGGCATGCTCTTCCCCTTCCGGGGCGAGCAGCTGCCGCGGCCGATGCTGATGAAATACGCCCGCAGCGCCGACCGCGCCACGCGCAGGGCGTGCTACGAGGCGCTCGGCACGACGCTGGAAGCGCACAGCGCGCAGCTCGACGATATCTTTGATCGGCTCGTGCACGTGCGCGACCGGATGGCCAAAAAGATGGGCTATCAAAACTTCATCGAGCTCGGCTACTGCCGCATGGAGCGCATGTGCTACGACGTGCAGGCCGTTCAGACCTTCCGCGAGAACATCGTGCGCGACATCGTGCCGGTCGTGTCCCGGCTGCGGCTGGAAAACGCGAAGCGGCTCGGCATCGACACGTTCCGGCTCTACGACAATGAATTTTTCACCCCCGGCGGCGACCCGACGCCCTGCGGCAAGGACGACCTGTTTGCGGCGGCGCAGAAGATGTACGATGCCATGGGCGACGTGCCGGGCGCATTTTTCCGCATGATGTGCGAAAACGAAGCCTTTGACGTGGAGTCCCGCCCGAACAAATGGGGCGGCGGCTACTGCACGGAGTTTCCGAAGTTCCGGCAGCCGTTCATCCTCGCAAACTTCAACGGCACGTCCGGCGATGTGGATGTCGTGACGCACGAGGCCGGCCACGCGCTCAACGCCTATCTGATCGCGGACAACCGCTTCGCGCTGGAGCTCGGCTGCGGCGGCATGGAGACCGCCGAGACACACTCGATGAGCATGGAGTTTTTCGCCTGGCCGTATCTCGACGCTTTCTTCCCCAAGGCGGGCGACGCGGAGCGCTACCGCTTCCAGCACGCGCTCGATGCGCTCAGCTTCCTGCCCTACGGCACGATGGTGGACGAATTCCAGCACCGCGTCTATGCCGAGCCCGGCCTTACCCCGGCCGAGCGCAACGCCGTCTGGCTGGAGCTGGAGGCGAAATACCGCCCGTATATCGACCAGAGCGGCATTCCGTATCTCGAGCGCGGCACACGCTGGCAGTACCAGATGCACATCTACGAGACGCCGTTTTACTACATCGACTACTGTCTGGCGCAGACGGCGGCGTTCCAGTTCCTGCTCGCGTCGCAGGACGATTACGACGACGCCTTCGCCCGCTACCTGCACCTGTCGCAGCAGGGCGGCGAAAAGCTCTGGACAGATCTGCTGGCCGAGGCCGGCTTCCGCTCCCCGTTCGAGCCGGGCGCGCTCGCGCAGCTGGCAGCACGGGTTGAGCCGCTCATCCGCAAACACACCGCCTGACAAAGGAGGACACCGCCATGTATGAACTGACCCAGGTGGCCGGAAACAGCTACTACATCCAGAGCCCGGCCAAGATCGGCCTCGTGCGCCTGAACGACACCGACGTCTGCCTCATCGACAGCGGCAACGACAAGGAGGCCGGGCGCAAGGTGCGCCAGATCCTCGACGCCAACGGCTGGCACCTGACCGCCATCTACAACACGCACTCCAACGCCGACCACATCGGCGGCAACCAGTACCTGCAAAACCAGACCGGCTGCAAGGTCTACGCCCCCGGCATCGAGTGCGATTTCACGCGCCACCCGGTGCTCGAGCCGTCGTTTCTCTACGGCGGCTATCCGCCGAAGGAGCTGCAGCACAAGTTCCTCATGGCCAAGCCCAGCGACGCGCAGGTGCTGACCCCGGCGTGCCTGCCGGAGGGGTTTGAGTGGCTTTCGCTGCCGGGGCACTTTTTCGACATGGTGGGCTTTCGCACGCCGGACGACGTGGTGTATCTGGCCGACTGCCTGTCGAGCCGGGAGACGCTGGAAAAGTACCAGATTGGCTTCCTCTACGACGTTGCAGCCTACCTGAACACGCTCGAAATGGTCAAGACGCTCACCGCCCGCGCCTTCGTGCCCGCGCACGCCGCGGCCACGGAGGACATTGCCCCGCTCGCGCAGTACAACATCGACAAGGTGCTCGAGATCGCGGACATCATCACGGAGCTCTGCCAGAAACCGCAGACGTTCGAGGCGGTCTTGCAGCAGTTGTTCCGGCGCTTTGATCTCGTGATGAACTTTGAGCAGTACGTGCTCGTCGGCAGCACAGTGCGCTCCTACCTCGCGTGGCTGAAGGACAGCGGCAGACTCCGCGCCGTCTTTGACGACAATCGTCTGCTCTGGCAGCAGGCATGAAGTGCATGTAAAAAACCTCCGCATCCGATCGGATGCGGAGGTTTTTCATTCCAGAAGTCCGTATTTTTCTTTCACACGCGCGAGTTTACGCAATAGCGGCTGATACAGCAGGAGCAGAAACACGGCCGTCGCACCCGCGTGGATGAGGTTAAATACAAACCCCGATGCGCAGGTCGCAAGCCACAGCTGCCACGAGGGCACGGCGTTGTACATGAGCATGCTCGCCGTATCGAGCAGCACGCCGTAGACGATGAGCACCGAGAAAAAGCCGTAGAGCAGCAGCGGCACGAGCCGTACCTTCCGCCCGGAAAACAGCACGCCGCCGAGAAAGCCCACGAGCCCGAAGCCGAGCATCTGCCACGGCGTCCACGGCCCCTGACCGAAGAAAAAGTTCGAGATCAGGCCCGCCGCCGCGCCGGTGACAAAGCCCGCCTCCGGCGTGAAGGCCACGGCCGTGAGGATCACGATCGCGCACACGGGCTTGCACTGCGGCAGCCAGTAAAACGCCGCGCGCCCGGCCACGGCCAGCGCCGTCATCGTTGCAAGCAGCACGAGCTCGCGCGCCTGCGGTCTGCGGCCTTCAAACCGCAGCACGAACGGCACGAACATCAGCCCCACGAGCAGCAGCGACGTGAGGTAGTACTTCCGCTCGTCCCACACGCACACGAACACCGCCATCAGCGCCGGGATCGCCACGAGCAGGATGCCGAGCGCGGCCCAGGTGCGCCGCGTCAGTCGGTGAGACATTGTACGACCTCCCCGCACAGCACCGCGCCGGGCGCGGCCTCACGCGCGATGCGCGCGGCCGCCGTGGTGTAAAAATAATGATCGGAGAAAAAGGCGCGCGCGGCGTTTTCCGTCACGACCTCGCCGCGAAAGAGCAGGCCGCAGCGGTCGGCATACTGCGCGCAGAACTCCACATCGTGGCTCACGATGCACACGGCCGTGCCCTGCACGCAGAGCGCGCGCAAAAGCGCACCGAACGCCGCCTTGAACGCGCCGTCCATGCCCTTTGTCGGCTCGTCGAGCAGCAGCACGCGCGGCTGCATGAGCAGCACCTTCGCCAGCGCGGCGCGCTGCTGCTCGCCGCCGGAGAGGTCAAAGGGATGCCGGTCGAGCAGCGGCGCGAGCGCCATCTGCCGCACGACCGTGTCCACCAGCGCGGCGTCCCTGCCGAGCGATGCGAGATCGGCGCGCACCGTGTCAGCCGCGAAGAGCGTGCGCGGGTCCTGCGGCACGGCGGCGATGCCGTCGCGCAGGGGCTGGAGCGTGCGCTGCTTCTTCCCTTCGAGATACACGCTGCCGCGGTACAGCCGCAGCCGTCCGGAGAGCACGCCGAGCGCCGTCGTCTTGCCGCTGCCGTTGCTGCCGGTGAGCGCGTAGAGCTCGCCCGGGCGCAGCGTGAGCGAGAAATTGCGCAGCACGTCCGCGCTGCCCTGCGCGTAGCGAAACCAGCCGTCGCGCACGGTCAGCACCGGGGGCGTGTCCACGGGCGCGGGCGCCGCGGCCGGCATCGGGTGCGGAGCAAAGCGCCCCAGATACGCTCTGCCCGCGCGCACGGTGAGCGGCAGACGCTCCGTCTCGCCGAGGGCGGCGGCGATGCGTGCCGCCGTGGGCATGGCGGAAAAGATCGCGTGGCCGCGCACTGCGGCCGCCGCCTCCTGCGGCGCGCCGGCGGCCAGCAGCCGCCCCTGCTCGAGCACGATGAGGTGGTCGGCCAGCGGCACAGCCTCCTCCAGCCGCTGCTCGGACAGCAGGATCGTCAGCCCCAGCTCCTCGTTGAGCTTGCGCAGCGTGTGCAGAAAGGTGCTCGCCGCGATGGGGTCGAGTTGGCTCGTCGGCTCGTCCAGAATGAGCACGTCCGGCCGCATGACCACGACGGACGCGAGGTTGAGCATCTGCTTCTGGCCGCCGGAGAGCGCGGCCACGTCGCGGTCGAACCAGTCGGCAATGCCGAAGTAGCTCGCCATCTCGGCGACGCACAGGCGCATGGTTTTTTCATCGCACCCAAGGCTCTCGAGCCCGAACGCCAGCTCGTGGAACACCTTGTCCGTCACGATCTGGTCGTCCGGGTGCTGGAGCACGAAGCCGATGCGCCGCGCCTGCTCGGCAAACGGGATGCCTTTTAGGAGCGCGTCCCCAAGGCGCACCGCGCCGCTGACAGTGCCGTGCGGCGTGAGGCAGGTCTTGAGCTGGCGCAGGAGGGTGGATTTCCCGCTGCCGCTCTCGCCGCAGAGGACCGTGACCGCCCCCTCCGGGATCGTGAGCGTGAGGTCACTCAGCGCCGGGCGCGTCTGGCCCGGATAGGTAAACGTCAGATGTTCGAGCGCAAACGACGCCATGTCAGCGCCTCCTTTCCATCAAGCAGCAGCGGCAGAAAGCACAGCAGCGCAAAGCACGCCATGCACACCGCGCCGAGCACGCCGCTGCCGCCGATGCGGATCGACGGGTAGTAGCGCACATACAGCGCGCCGCAGCCGACGCCCGCGCACACGCCCGCAAGTCCGAGCGCAAGCACGGCGCTGAGCACGCCGTCGCGCCGGGTGAAGCGGTAATTGCCGAAATACGTTCTTCTGCCGGCACCGTAGCCCCGGCTCTTCATGGAGTCCGCCGCCGTGATGCCGCTCTCAAGCGCCCACGAGACGGTGACGGACAAAATGTGCGCGCCATTGCGCAGCCGCTGCCACGCGCTGCCCTCGCGCGTGCCGCAGCCGAGCGACGCCTGCGCCGCGCGCACAGAGCGGATGTGCGCGGAAAATTTCGGCACGAACCGCAGCGCCATGCTCAGCAGCAGCGACACGCCCGGCAGCGCACTGCCGAACACGTACAGATATTTTTCCGCCGTCATGACGACATTGCAGCACTGAAACCACAAAATCACGGCCGCGAACATCGCCGCCGCGGCCGCGCCGTAGCACAGCGCCTCGCGCGTGACGGGGTTGCCGTTCGGCAGGTAGAACAGCATCGTCACGCCCGCGTGGTTCAGCAGCGCGTTGAGCGCCGCCATCAGTACCAGAAACGGCACGAGCCAGCCGAGCGTCCGCCCCAGGCTGCGCCAGCCGCGCAGCACCGCGCAGTAGCCCAGCGCGCCCAACAGGCTCAGCGCCAGAAACATCGGGTGCAGCACGAGCATCGTCAGCAGCAGCACGGCCGCAAAATAGCAAAAGGTCAGCGCCGGGTGCAGCGCCGAGAAGGAATCGTTCATGGTTCTCCTTGCAGGGCGCCGACGTCGCGCCCGAGATCGCACGTATAACTCCAGACGACGGTATCGCCGTCATGGAGCGTGTAGCCGCTGCAGCCGTAATCCGGCCAGACGCCGTTGACGCTGTACATCCAGCCAGACAGCTCGCCGCAGTCAAATTCGTAGAGGTTGCCGATGCCCTCGATATAGGCGCTGTTGTACGCGGGCGTCCAGGTCGACTCCATGTGGATGCCCTGCGCGCGGCAGACCTGCTGCAGCACGTCAAACCCCGTGTCCCCCTCCGAAAAGGCGACCGTCGTCTCCGGCAGGAGCACGCCGTCGGACGGGACGATGTCCGCCTTGCCGGCCTTCAGGTCGTCCATGTGCGCGAGCACCGTGCTGCACTCGATCCGCACCGTGCAGTGCAGCGCACCGGCATCCTCCTGCGCCTGCCCGCCGCAAGCCGTGCACAGCAAAAGCAGCAGGCACAGCAGCAGCGCGAGCGCGCGCCGCTTAGCCACGCTGCACCGTCGCATTCACGACCGTGAGCGCAGCCGTCGTCGTGGCAAGGCTCTCGGTCTCGTCTGCGGCGGCCAGCACGGCGTCCGACACCGTCAGCGCCGCCTCC
>ERZ791614.425-NODE-425-length-28976-cov-3.588915_pt1 | contig 28976 bp, 26 predicted proteins | sample MGYA00510274_ERZ791614 | MGnify/ENA primary metagenome ERZ791614 (study PRJEB30046, sample SAMN00715221) | human gut metagenome | study: EMG produced TPA metagenomics assembly of the A metagenome-wide association study of gut microbiota in type 2...
GGATAATCTGATAATAGATGGTACCTTCCTTTCCCTCTATGGTGGAAGGTCTGAATTTCACTTTTACACTGGCCATGGCTTACTTTTTAGGTTCGTCCGTAATAGACTTGTCCTTGATGGACTTCGCCTTGCTGTCCAGTTCTCTCGCGGCCTGTTCTTTCAGCCGTGCCTGCTCGGTCAAGGTGGCCTGTTTCCGTACCGCTTCCTCGTAGGCTTCCACGTCCTCGCGCATCTGTTCTATCCGTTCGTTATCCCGGTTCGGTCCAAAGAGGTTCTCAAGTTCCATAAGTTGCTCGGGGGTAGCCTCTCCTTTCATCTTGACATAACGGTACTTCAGATCATTATCGGCCTGCTCGTTATCTATTCTCGCCGAAAAATAGAGAGCCACGGACAGGGCCATGATTGCTGCGAACATCACGGAAAAACCTCCAAAGATGTACGGGGATTTTATGCTCAGGCTGAAATGATGGTTGATGTTGCTTGTCTTGACGGCATTCTTTCTGATTGTGTCATTGGTCTCACAAAACAAGGCTTCCACTTTCTCCTGGTTCTGCCGCTGTTCATTATGTATTTCCGACAAGACCTGTCCAAGTCTTTCCTGTGACGAGTTTTTCCTGTCCATGGAAACCATATCGTTCTTGATGACGGCAAGACCTTCGTACACGCGAGCCAACAATTTGCGAAATGTCTCATGATCATTCCGGACTTCATTCAGCACGGACTCATCCTTTCCATTATTTTCTGTTGGGCTATTACCCTCCGGCAAAGGGACGGACAACCCGTTGATTTTGTTTTCGATTCTTTCCAGGCATCCGAAGATGCTCTCGATATATTCTTCCAATTTCATATTCCTGCAATTTTAATGTTAATGAATAATTTGAATGAAGAAAGGACAGGCTACAGCCCGAATCCTTTCCTCCTTTTCTTTTTCTTGCGTTTGCGCAAGAGTTCTTTCTGAGATAACGGCTCTTCGGGAGCGGTGCCGTTTGTCGGACTGAACAGTCCCGGTCCCGTACTTTCGAGAAGATGGCCTCCGTCCGGTATCCTTTGTTGTACCTTATGTTCGGATTCCTGTTGGGATTCCGAAGTCTTCCAGCCCAATTGGGCATTCAGTCTGGCAAAGCTGAACTCCCGGCTGATTTGTGAAGCCTTGAAGGTCTGCCCGTCCTTGGTGAACCGGATTCCCTGTATGTCCTCCGGCTTTTTTATCTCCTTGGTACGTTTTACAAATTCCAGCCTGATGCCCCGGCGAAGCAGGTAATCATTGAACTCTTTCCATGTTCCGGAGTGCTTCAAAGCTGCCTTGACGGCATTGAAGATTTCGTATTTCACACGCTCCGAAGCATGGAGTTTCTCCACGTTAGTCTTCTCCTTGCCCTCGGCGTATGTCAGCCCGTACTTATCCTTAAGCAATTTTGTGGCGATTTCATTACGCTTGTAATCGCTTTGGGAAGAGATTACCTTGCCGTCATATCCGATGCGGTTATAGACCAGGTGGCAGTGCGGATTGTCTGTGTTATGGTGTCTTACCAGAATAAGCTGAGTGTTCTTTATCCCCATCAGCTCCATGTATTCCCGGGCTATTTTAGCCATAAATTCATCTGTCAGCAGTACCTTGTCCTCCGGCTTGAAGCTCAATGCAATATGCCCGACAGGCTGTTTGATCTTCGGATTAAGCACACGCTGGTAGTTGAAACTGTCCGTTATTTCCCGGATATTTCCTAGCAATACCCCATCTGAGTCAATGATTTTCGCATTGTCCTTGCTCATCACGTAGCGGATACAACCGCCGAAGGATTTCCCTTTCTTGATCTTGCCAATCATGACGGCCTCCCTTCTCCGTGCCTGTACCGGATTATAATTTCCTTGAGCTTCAGCAGGAGTTCTGTCACCGTCCTTTGGGTACGGTGGAATCCGGCCTGATGGGACAGACGGGTCAGCTGGTTCAGGTTGTTCGCCATACCCGTAAGGCTGCGTATGACGGCAGTTTCCTCGGCAGAGTGTCTGGCCGTTATCGTCGTCTCAAAGGCTGATACGCGGAGAAATTCCGCCAGCGTGAGGTTGGCCTGTCTGCTGCGTCGGCACAACCGTTCATAGTCTATCTTGGAGAATTTCACTGTAACGGCTTTGCTGAGTTTGCATACTCCGCTTACACGAGGACGTCCTCTCGGTCTGTTTTTCTTTTTGTCATTCATATTTTCTCTGTTTGATTTTTGATTATTCTTTTTCCCACAATCTGCGACCATCGGGAGCGGATTGCCTCCACTCTTCGGGAGTGGAGCGAGGTTTTCGGGATGCCCGAAAGATAACCTCGCTAACTCCCAAAACTGAAGTTTTGTCCGTTACTCCGCTAGGGCGGTTGCTGACTGTCTGAATGCTATGATATTTGAAGTCAGTAAGTCTATGATTCAGGAAAATATCACAGTTTTCTCCACTGCTCGAAGTCTTCCGAGTAGATTTCAAGATGCTGCCGGGCGATGTTCTCAAGCAGTCCTGAAACGCTCATTTTACGTCCTCCCAACCTGCGGACAAACTCGTCCAGCCTGTCACGTACCTCACCGCTTACGAACACGGGCTTACGATCTTCTATTCTCGGAACCTGAAGAAAGGCTTTCCTATATTCCTCCAGAGAAAGTTTTCTCTGCCTGCTGCTTATACGTCGCTGAAATGCGGAAACAGCTTCCTCTTTTCCAGTTGATGGTTGTTGGAACTCGGATGTGGTGTCGGTCTGTTCTACCGTTCCTTCTGACTTCTCTTTTCCGGTATCATTCAAGGATGATTCCCTGGCAGTTTCAATACTGCCATCTGACGGGAGTATGAGTGACATATCCGTACCTGGCATGGTCTCCCATTCTTCTTTGGTCAATTTCTTTTTTGTTACCATACATTTTTTGATTTTAATCAGTTTACTCACTGGTCTCGGTGCGCACCTTGACTCATTGTCGTGAGCAAAGGAAATGTGTATAGTGAACAGAATCAAGCAAATGGAGATACCGTGGCAATTATGTTACCCTATGCACAATACCGATTGGGCAGTCGGTGCTGCCTGCCTTGATTTGCCGGAGTGATTTCTACATACCGGATTGTTCAAGCGGATTCCGTTTATAAAGAAGGCTTATTATATACAATTGATATGTAACATGATGTCATTCCGGGCAACGCATCGTCATCGGTCTGAAAATCCATTGCAGTGTGATTTCTACTGCTTTTATTTGCAGTGGAAACAGCAAAAACGGTCACATTTCCAGCCGAGAATAGGATGATGAGACATGATGGAATATCGGATGTAAAAGACCTGTTCTGTTCCCGAAATCTGAATATATGTTTAACAGAAAATAATGAAGGCAATGGAAATCATCAGCTTTGAAAAAAGGACTTTCGAGGAGATTGCCGCCAAGCTGGATCGCTTTGTGCAGCGGGTGGAAAGTCTGTGCCGTGAACACGGCGGAAAGGAAACAAGTGAATGGATGGACAACCACGAGGTCTGCCGTAGGTTGCGTATCAGTCCGAGAACCCTGCAGACCTTGAGGGATAACGGGACGCTGGCCTTTACAAAAATCGGAAACCGGACTTATTACCGTCCTGACGATGTAGAGCGTGTGGTCGGAAATGTGGAGGAGAAACGTAAGGAAGCCCGTTGGAAAGGCAAGACCATTTGAACGAGTTTCAAGAATAATGTATAACCCAATATCAAACGCGTATGAGTAATGAAATCAGAGAAAAGGACCACGAGTGGGTAAAGGCGTTCCACTCGAATTTCGACAGGCTGTTGGCTCTGCTCGAAAAGTTGTTGGAAAAACGGCAACCGTCTGCCTATGGCGATGAACTGCTGACGGACAAGGAAGTGGCATACCTGCTGAAAGTGAGCCGGAGAACCTTGCAGGACTACCGCAACAACGGCATTCTGCCTTACACGCAGGTAGGCGGCAAGATTCTCTACCGTGCTTCTGACATAGAAAAGACACTGATGAAAGGGTACAAGGAGGCATACAGATACAAAAGAAGCTGACACTCCAAACGCTCCACAAAGGACACGCAAGGATTTTGATTTTTCTGGAGGGAGCGCAGTTGACCGCCTGCCTATTTTATTTGTGTTTCAAAAAATTAGCCTTTCCAAAATGATAATAAACAGCATATAGTATTAGGTCCTATTTGAACCAATCTATATGCTGTTTTATCTTTTTCTTCTGACTTTTCCGTCAGTCGCTTGTTTCCGCTGCCGTCGGAATCCATTGTACAGACGTGAAAGGGAAAAGGTTTTCGGGCTGAATACGCTCTGAAAGAGGAAGATTCTGCCCGAAACGGCACAGCCGCCAGACCTTTTCGCTTTCAATAGAGTCTGTACTAACTTCTATGGACGGCGAGGAAATGGGCGACTGATATAAATATTAGGTTATCAACTATGTAGAATCTAATTATATGACTATCTTTGCATATGTATAATTCTAAATGATAATTAATATGAATTTTGATTTTTCATTAAAGCCGCAAAAGGATGTAGTTAAAGATATGATTTTTGATGATGATTCTGATCAAGATTCAAAAATACCATATGAAATTCCACAAGAAGTTCGTAAATTAACGACTCAAGCTTATGATAAAAGTGTTGCTGATGTCGTACGAATGATAGAAGATAAAGATATCCGGTTAGATCCGGATTATCAAAGAAATTATGTATGGGATAATAAAAAATCATCACTTTTAATTGAGTCTATTATATTAAATGTACCAATACCTGTAATCTATGTATCTCAAGAACAAGATGACACATGGTCTGTGATAGATGGATTACAACGTCTATATTCCTTAAAACGCTTTTTTGAAGGGAAATTCAAATTAAGCGGTCTGGAAATTCTTTCAGAATTAAACAAACACGATATTAACTCATTAAACCCTAAGGCTTTAAGACTTTTGAAAAATGGATTATTACGTGTAATTATGATAACTCATGATTCCAATGAAGAAATTAAATATGATGTTTTCATGAGATTGAATACGGGTTCTGTTCATTTGAACGAACAAGAACTTCGCAACTGTCTGTACAGAGGTAATCTGAATAAATTATTAAAGGAACTCACAAACAATGTCCAGTGGCAGACGTTATTAGGTCTAAAAGCTCCTCATAAACGTATGGCAGATAGAGAATTAATATTAAGATTCCTTGCTATATATCATGGATGGAATATTGAAAATAAACAACTTGTTGGGTATAAAGGAAGAATGAAGGTTTTCTTAAATGAGTTTATGAGTAAAAATCATAATACCAATACTCAAAATCTTGAAAATTGGAAACAACTTTTCAATGAAACAGTTGAAAAAATTATTTCTGTCTATGGAGAAGATGCTTTTAGGAGAACCAATAGAAAAGGGAGTAGAGAAAATTCCATAAATAGGGCAATTATAGACATTCTTATGCTTTCCTCTACACAGCATTCAAAAGATGTTCTTTTACAATATAAGGGACAATTAAATAATCGCTTTTTAGACTTAATATTAGAAGATGATATCTTTAATAATAGTCTTAAGATAGGTACGTCTGATTCTAAAGTTATAACGTATCGTTTAACACAATGGTGTTCGGAAGTTAATAATATTGTTTCTTCCACATTAGAGTAACATGGAAAGCATTGATAATATTAGAACAAGTTTAAATGAAATAGATGTTTTGTTGGATTATGCTAGCCAAAATACTGAAACAATCTTCAAATATCAATTATTCAATAAAGTTTCAATAGTATTATTATCAACTAAACTTGAAGTTTTTATTGAAGAATTTCTTGAAGAGCACACGTTAAGGGCACTGAAAGGACATACTAATAAAACTATTTCTAATCAATTAAAAGACAGGTATCTCGATCGAGCCGTTGATTTAATTTCAAAAGAAAAATCTCGTAGCAAAAAAAATACTCTATTAACATCTTTACTTACATTATATGGTAATACTGAACAAAGTATTGATAGGATTAAAAATATTTCCCCTTCTACGAAATTCAACTATGGTAAGCACGGACAAACTGAAATTGAAGAATTATTTAAGAAACATGGGTTAGAATCTTTTATTGTAAATGAAGAAACTCAAACATGTCTTAGACTTATGAACTCTTTAATAGCAATTAGGAATAATGTAATTCACCAAGATGCTACTCCAAGTTTAACGCATTTGACTGTAGATGAACACAAAAAAAATATACTAAAATTCATCCAACTTATAGAAAATGATATAAATAGCAATAAGAGAGAGTATTACAATGAATAGTTAAAAAGTTCAATCAATTCTTTTTGCACGAAGGAATGACGATTAAAAAAAGGGTTCGGACTGAATCTCTCTTTTTCAGAACATATTCAGTCCGAAACGGATAGTCGACTTTTTAGTTTTCAATAAATTCTGTACTAACTTCCATGAACAGCAACAACGAAAATTGCAACTAGTGGAATTTAGATAGAACATTATCTCTTCTTGGGGAATAAATAATTTAAGATTATTGCCGGTAATGCCAAAATATTTGCTGTTGCACTAGTCAATAAAGCAACAAATACAGTATCAGAAACTTTTCGGACACATAAATCACACGGATTTAACTGCTTCAAAGAGAAATAAATTACAAAAAACTCCCATGCACCCAACACTAATATTATAAAAATTCCGTACAACCATTTCAAAGATATATCTGCAGATTTGTTTTGATTCTCTAACTTCTTTGCAACAGTTTCATTTTTAGACAACATAGAAGCTCCTATATCATTTTGCTCATCTTGTGTTATTTGACTTGATGAGGAAGATAAATCTGACACAAATTCTTCTAGTGAAGTAAAATCTTCTGTAACCTTCTCTGCATCAACAGCCCCATTATTTTCTGCCTTTCCCATATTTTGCACTAAAATATACTTGAATGATTCTATCATCTATTTCCTGATATGCAGGAGTAACAGCCCATGGACCACCCGCTTCATGAGACTTTTGACTTAATAAAAATGGATCAATGTTTGCTAATGGTAAAAATTGATTCAAAAAAGAAGTCAAATCTTTATCTGCATCCAATTTAGCTAATTCTTTATCAGTAGTATCAGAAGTAGCTATTATAGGAGAAGATACATATTTTTTAAAGCAGTCATATGTCTTTTTCTCTACAGGTCCCCAAGGCCATGCGTAAAATGGATCGTCAACAAGCTTTTTCCCTTTTAATGCATAATAAAAACCATGGGCAAAATATATCATCTTTAAGACAGACATATTTGTGATTGGAATTCTTTTCTTAAGACATTCTCTAACAAAATAATCTGCAATAACTAATCCTGAATACATATTATGTGATATTAATAATCTTCTGCAAAGATACGAAATACATATAACTTTTGCTCTTTACATATAAAAAATGAATTTGCATTTATAGAAAAATATTATCTAAATCAATTATTTAACTTTATTATATTCTGTTGGGGCAAACAAAAAGAATATTCCATTTATCATCAAATCAGTTAACACCTTCTTAAAATTAACTTATCCATATCCTCTGAAATCTTGTCATCTGTAACTTTTGCGTATCCTTGTGTAGTTCTGATATTTGTATGTCCCATCATCTTTGATATGCTTTCCATAGGAACTCCGGCAGAAACCATCATGGTACCGAAAGTATGACGGCTTTGATGGTATGACAAGTTATGCTTGAACTGAAGCGAAAATCCCAGTTCATGTATCTCAAACCAAATCATACTCCGTATGGGTAACGGGAAGATTGGCTTACTATCATCTGTCGTATTATACAAGGAAATTATCTGCTCCGCTACCGGGTGTAATGGTATAAATGACTCAACGCTTGTTTTCTTGCGGTATGTTCTGATATATTTTCGTCCTTCTGCAGTTGTACCTATATGATGCGGATAGAGATTGCGTACATCAACGTAAGCCAAACCACAAAAACATGAAAATATAAAGGTTCTTCTTGCAAGTTCCTGTAGTGGATCCGGTTTTGGATGGCTCATTATCTCCTGAAGCTGGTTCTTGCTTATATACATGAGCTTTGTAGGTGCCTTCTTTTCATATTTTATATCATCCAAAGGATTATATCTCAAAATTCCTTTATCCACGGCAAGATAAACCAGACGTTTAAGCCAGCAAAGACAATGGTTACGGTATGATGGCTTATGAGGGTAATTTGTTTTCAGATACAAAATGAAATTGGTGCCAAACTCTTCGGTAATATCTGTAAAAAGCATGTCCTCCTTGCCCAGAGAACGGATGTATTCCCCCAGATAGTAATGATACATTTTTGATTGCCTGTAACTGGAGGTTGAATCTATTTGAATGGAACGGATTTTCAGATTTTCCCGTTCCACCTCCCCTGCCTGTAATATGTATTTCGGGATGTCGACTGCTCCGGTCATGGCTGTTTTCAGCAGCTCTGCACTGATGACACCGTTTACTTTCAACAGTTCAGCATAAGTTTCATCTATTCGTTTTTTATACTCGCAAAGCATCCCGTTCAGTCTGTTGTTCTTGACTTCCCCTTTCTTGCTGTTCCACTCTTCCGGCTGGCAATACAACCCGGTCGATAATACAACAGCCTTTCCGTCTATTGTAATACGACACATGATTGATGTGGTCCCGTCAGATTTGACTTTACTGCGGTTTATATAATACAGTTGCTTATATGTACTTCTCATGATTCTTTCATTCTTGATTTATAATACCAGTTTCATATCACTCGTTGCCTCGATGAATTTGTCCATATCCTCGAAAAGTTTTTTAGGAGATACCCTTGCATAAAGCTGGGTAGTTGTCAGATTGGTATGACCAAGCATTTTGCTGATTGTTTCAATAGGAACACCAGCCTCAAGGGTTATCAGACTTCCGAAGGTATGTCTTCCCATATGATAGACCAAATCACAGCTTATGCCAGCCAGATCCCGTAAACCTTTCATGTGGCGTCTCATATTGGGATGGTGTATCATCGGGAAAAGCTCTTTCCTATCATCCGAACGATATTTTTCTATAAGAGAGATAGCCTCCGGCAGCAATTTGACGCGGGCCAGATATTCATTCTTCTTTCTCAGATACTTTAACCATAAGTCGCCTTTATCGTCCTTGTATATATTATCTCTAGTGATTGAAACTGCATCCGCATACGGAACTCCTGTATAACAGGCAAAGAGAAACAAATCCCTGGCTATATTATGAGTGATTCTTTCCGGTGGTATTACGACATCACGGATCTTCTCAAAATCCTCACGACTCAAAGCCCGTGGTGGTTTCCGGTTCTCTTGGGGTAGTTTAAAATTCACAAAATAACGCTTCTCCGCATGTCCTTCCTTGAATGCCATCCGGCAGATTTTCTTCAGGATTGCCAGATAATGTCTTGCCGTATCTACAGCAAGTCCTTTGTCCTTCAGTATATAATCCTGAAACTCCCATGGGATGTGTTCATTCAACTGTCCAAAAGCAACATCACTTGTCTTGAATCGTTTTTGAATAAATTCGCCAAGATACCTGCGGGTGTAAATGTATGTTGACATGGAGCTTTTAGCTACATCAATACCGATTCTTGAGCGCATATCCTCGATATGCATATCAAGCCGTTTCAACAGAGTAATCTGGGTTTCTACACTTCCCTGCAAAAGCTCTTTGACAGCAGTTGCGTCAAAATCAATCTTACGTTCAACAAGTGAATCAAATGCAGAATTGACCGAAAGCAAGAGCCGGTCAATTTTTGCATTAACATCAACGGCTTCTTTACTCTTTCCATTCAGTCGGCTCTCTCTTGGATTCCATAACTCCGGAGTACATGACAGCTTACAACTGAATTGCGCCATCGTGTTGTTTACCGTTATTCGCCCCATTATCGGAGCCTTTCCGAATTTGTCAAGACCGCTCTTTTTCAGGTAGAGCAGCACCTTGAATTTTTCTACTTTCATACGCTTATTTTTTTAATGGCAAAATTACCTATTTTATAAGCGTCCTTTGATATGCAAAATGCTGACATACAGTGAATAATAGCCTCTGTGACAGATTCTTTATTGTTCAGTCTGTTACCTATTCGGTTCAGGTAACTGGGCGGCTAACATTCTGGTAACTGAACATCTGCAATATCCTGTCCATTTTTGCTTTCCATTATCTCGGCAAAAACCAGAACTTCTGCTCATATTCAACCAATTACGTTTTTCTTTCTCATCCCTTCATCTACTTGCTTCTTGTATTCTGTTCCACTCCTATCGTAGAACATTCGCTACGCTGCAAGCGGCTGCCGGAACGGACATCCGTACCATACAAAGCATGATGGCTCACAAGAGTATAACCACAACCCAAAGGTACATGAAAGTAGTGGACAGCAACAAGCGTGAAGCCAGCAAGAAAATCACCCTGACACGGAAAGACTGACAGGCATTTTGACCACCTGTTTTAGCGGATATAGTTTGATTTTGAGCGAAAAATCGGACTATATCCGTAATTTTTGTGTAAAATCGGACGATTATAACTCATTATTTATCAGTATCTGGAACAACGCACATAACTTTGACGTACAGTAATTCCAAATAGTGATAGAAGATGACAAATACAGAACAAATCCGAACTAAGAAAATAAGTTTTATCCTTGCGCTATCCGTTATCATTTTTGCGGCCATAGCCACTTATTTTACCCTTTGCCATGACATCAACATCATGCGCATAACAACTCCTATAATTCTCGGACTGGCGATGTCCATCATATTGTGTGGAGTCCTGCAGAAATTTTTCTATAATTGGCTGACGAAAAATCCTATCCACTTCTCTTTTGGTGAACAATCCTCTCCTGTTATAGAATCAAAGAGCACCACAGAGCCTGTTTGTATTGCCGAAACACTCCCTACTGAACAACCGGCGGATTCTTCTGAACAGGAGTATTCTCCATCCCTACAGCCAAATCAAGATCCTGTCGTCCCTGATTGCTCCAATGAATCTCATTTGGAAAAGTATGATTCCATTCTGGAAGAACTCAAAGAGAAAGAATTGAAAAGGCAAGTAAAGGTTATGGATGCGATTCGGGAATATGTAACCATCAAGACTGCCCCCTATCTCTCCAAAGAGGCTATAACGACTCTCATTTCCAATATTGAGTACATGGCTTGTGATCAGCCGGAGCTCTACAAACCGATTCGTTCCAATATTGACAATCCGCTACGGTCACCGGGACTTCGTCATCTGGCGTGGAATGTAGGTGAACGATTGAGAGTACCATTGGCGAAAAGAGCCGTCTTTATCAAAGAATCATTTCCATACGAACTTGAAAACGCGAGTATTGAATATCTCAGGCTTAATTTGCGGGATCAGGTAGCTAGTCAGATTCCAATTGATGTACCTGAAAAGGGAGACTATCGCTTCCATTTGGAAACAGATAACGATGAGTCGTAACAAAAAACGTATGCAGATGAAATAATTAATCCGGTCTGTATTGTTCTGCAAAGCTTCATTGGATTGGTTCGCAGCATGTTAAACGATTAAAAAGTTATAATATGAAAACAGACCAACTTACATTCAATGACTTGCCGGCAGTAGTCGGCGAACTTTGCGACCGGATAGCAAGCATGGAAAATCTGCTGACAGAAAAACTGTCCAAGCAACATGAAGCCAAAGAAAACACGCACGTCCCCATGACCGTGCAGGAAGCTTGCGCCTATCTCAAAATGCCGTTATCGACATTTTATTACAAGGTCAAAAAAGATGATATTCCAGTCATCAAGCAAGGGAAACATCTATACATTTATCGGGATGAACTGGATAAATGGCTGGAATCCTCCCGAAAGAATCCGGCTCCGCAAACTTTCGAGGAAGAGAACGAAGCCATGCTCGCTTCCCATCGCCGTAAACCTAACCTTAAAAACTGGTAATGATGGAGAAGACGGACGAAACGATACCTTCACGTGAAGAACTGGCTGTTTATATAGAGGAAGCAGCCGTGAGCGTCACGAATAACTATGAAGAAGCGCCGGCGGTGTTGATGGTGGATGATGCTGTTATAGGCACATTGGGGAATTTCAGCGCTTCCATCGGGAAAGCCAAAAGCAAGAAGACTTTCAACGTTTCGGCCATTGCCGCATCAGCATTGAGTGGCCGTACTGTTCTTCGTTACCGTTCCATGTTCCCCGAGAACAAGAGAAAGATTCTGTATATCGACACGGAGCAGGGACGCCATCATTGTCAACAGGTACTGAAGCGCATCCTGCGTTTGGCGGAAATGCCGGATGACAAGGTGCCGGAAAATCTGATTATGTTGTCTCTGCGCAAGTTTGCACCAAGAGTGCGTCTGTTGATAGTCGAAGAAGCTATCGGCAAAACACCTGATTTGGGCCTGGTCATTATAGATGGCATCCGTGATTTCCTTTACGACATCAATTCATCCAGTGAATCTACCGAAGTTATCTCGAAATTCATGCAGTGGACGGACGACAAACAAATCCATATCCATACTGTCCTGCATCAGAACAAGAATGATGAACATGCGCGTGGTCACATCGGCACGGAACTCAACAACAAGGCGGAAACCATCCTGCAGGTAGAAGTGGACAAAGAGGACAAAGCCATAAGCGTGGTCGAAGCCGTGCACATCCGGGACCGGGACTTTGAACCTTTCGCTTTCCGCATAAACGAAGACGTCCTGCCCGAACTGGTAGAACCATATCTGTCCAAAGAGAAGAAGAGCGGGCGACCAACCAAAGAACCGTTCGATCCGCAGAGGGAGATTCCGGAACCTGTACATCGTGCTGCAGTGGATGCCGCTTTTGCCAATGGCAATATCGGCAGTTATGATGACTACCTGGAACGTTTGAAGGAAGCTTACGGATTACACAATGTAAAGCTTGGCTACAACAAGGTTGTCAAAGTAGCCACCTTTCTTGGCAACAAGCAGATGGTCATAAAGGAGGGGAAAAATTATATTCTCAATCCGGAATGCCATTACTGAGTACAACTTTACTTTATTGCAGGGGCGTATATATTAAGAATAAAGCAAAGTCGGCAGGGAATCATCATGTGGGATACTCATTTTCTCCCCTCTTTTAGTGGATAATAATATCCTACATTTCCTTGTCCAAGTGCCAATTCATTATACGCATCCGATATGGCTTGTGGGGAAGGATAAACAGGTAACTGTTTCGAGATATGCCAAGGTATAACCTCACTGCGTTACGGTTGTACATTGGCACTCTTGACTGCTCAGTTCCTTCGCCAGTAGGTACTCGCAAGCTCGCACCTTTTCAACCATTATAACAACGATTCAAATGAAAGAAAATATTGTCAATACATCAGCTTCCCCGAAAGAAACAAGAAGTGTCTTTGTCGGGGCTAAAGTCACTCCCAGCCAGAGAGACCATATAAAATCACTGGCCAAACAATGCGGCATGACCGTAAGCGACTACATATTGTCATGTGCGTATAACTTCAAGCCCAAAGCGAGGCTTACGAAAGAAGAGGCGGCACTGCTGCAGAATCTGGACAACTGTCGGTCTGATCTCGTAAAATATACCTCCGCACTTCACGGAATGTCCACAAAGCAACGGATGGTAATGTTCAATCAGATTCCGTTCATGGTCGGCTGGCTCGGAGAACTTTCCAATGTTGCCGAAGGTGTCTGCCAATTCCTGGAAGCCGTAAAGGAGAAAAACAGAATTCCGTCCAACCCTCAATCCGAAGAAAAATGATTGCAAAAGCCAAAGCCATATCTTATGGCATCAATGACCTTCGTTATATTACTGGCGAATCAAAACACAAGAAGCATCCGGAAAAAATATATCGGGTATTGGACAATCTGTTACCTCCGGAACTGGACGCTATGGGAATATGGAACTCCATGCAGTTGACCCTTTCCCAGCATCGGCCGATAAAGAATTCCATAATCAGAATAGAGTTGAGTCCATCGCCTGAGCATACCAGTTTCTATGACATTGAGGACTGGCAAAAGCTCTGGCACGAGTTCGCCGAAGAGTTCGACAAACAAACGATTACCGGCAAGGACGGGAAAGTCCGTTCCAGCCCGACCAATCTGGCAAACAGCAAATACACGGTTTACCTGCACATGGAATCCAAAGGGAAAGTTCCCCATCTACACGCCGCAATTTGCCGCTTTGATGAAAACGGGAACATCAACAATGACCATAACATTCATCTTCGGGCACAACGTGCAGCCGAACGAGTTGCAGTGAAACGTGGCTGGAAGACTGCGGAAGAAATCCGAAGTCGCAACATTCCGGAAGTAAGCAGAGAGTGTATGGAAGTATTGAGAACCATGCAATCGTGGTCATGGGAAGAATACAAGAAGGCACTTGCCCGGAGAGGCTATTCCGTATATGAACGGAAAGATAAGAAAGATATTCTCCGTGGATATGCGATCCTCAAAGGAAATACCAAATACAAGGCCTCCGAACTGGGAGTAGCACGTAACCTGATGATTTCCAAACTCCCCCGTACCTGGCAAAAGCTCCATTACCGTGAGAGGCTTGCCGCTCAGGTCAATACTTCTCAAATCCATAGGCCGGAACCTGTTCAAAGACCGGCAGTCGATATAGACTATACTCATTATCGTTCCGGCTCGGTGTCCTACACGCTTTCTTCCCATAGCGGAACGGAACAGCGTTTCTATATCCCGGAGCGGGTACTTGACTATTTCAATGAAGAGTTCGACTACCGGGAGGTTGCCAACAGCAGCGAGCTGACCGATATAGCCGTAGCATTCTTTGTCGGGATGCTTGATACACCTGTCGTATCTACCGGAGGTGGCGGCGGAGGTTCTCAAAGCGATCTTCCCTGGCGAGACAAGGACGATGATGACCTGCAATGGGCCCGCCGCTGTGCCCGTGCTGCTACCCTCCTATTGGGCAAGAAACCGAGAACAGGATTAAGACGATAAAGTCATGGAACAGTCATACAAAAAGCGGCCGCCTCGTGCGACCGCTAATAATCCGCCGGTTTTGTCGGATATGGGAGAAATTTATTTTATAAATCTGGAAAATTTATTTATTAAATATACTTTAGTTAACTGTCACCTAACTTATCATGCATTACATCCAGGATTTAATCTACTAATTACCAAAATCGAGGGTCTGTACTAATATCATCTCCAGAAAAATCAAATTTGGGTTCTTGCAATTTGCCTACATATCCAACATATCTCAATTCTTGAAACTTTGGATAGCGTTGTAAATCATCTGCATATATGCTTACATACACAGGGACTTCAAATAGTTTACAAACACCATCTCCCAACCACTTCCAAAATGATTTTGTATAGTGATTCTTAAATTCATCACTAAATTCAGTCCGAACTATCCATACGCTTCTATTATCTTGCGATTGGTTCAAGATACCTCCATGAAAAGAAGAACATTTTGAAATCTTAGCAAGCATCTCTTCTTCTGTCATAGGGATGTCACCTATGTTTATAAATATTAGTATTTTCATTTATGCAATTTATTTCAATATGGAACGACCATATCTATTACATCACTACCAGCAGTTTCAATATCTAAATTAGAGTGATCTATGTGAATAGATAATTTAATGATTTTTTCTAGAGTTTCTTCCTTAATCAAGGCTTCACCTGATGCCATAATATTATTTGCAAACAACAGTCTATAATAGATAATCCTGATTGCACGTGGAGTTAATCCCACTATGTGATTTTCTTTTAAATACTCACTTAAATACTCTCCTAACTTGTTATCGGTTAATTCTGTCAACTCTTTCCTGTCTGGAATTGCTATGAAAGAATGTTTTTCTCTATTGGTACTGAAAGGCGGTTGAGTAATGCTCTCTTCCTCATGGGGATTATATAACTTTTTCAAGTATTCTATCTGTTGGGTTTGATCAAGAGAGGGTAAGCCAATACCAAATATAAATAGTTTATCCAAATGCTTCTTTGCTTCTTCTCGTTGTTCCTCTGTGTAATTGTAACCATCACCGAACTTGTTACTACAATAGGCATCAACAAATTTATTTGGATCAACGCTGCAAATAACAATCATTCTTTTTTGTATTTCTGAATTTTCAAGAATCAATCGTAATGAATTGACAACATTTAATATTTTTGTTGTTTCGCAACGATCAATATCATCAACAAAAAGAATGATCTGTTCTCCCTCCGGCTTGTTGGCTACACTTTTAATCAATAGTTCTAAATCTTGTTCAAGATCATTTTGGATTCCTAACATTCCCCTATAAGATTTCCTTTTGAAATGCTTTTCTATTGTTTCATGTATTGATATTGGATTCTTAATTATTGAATAAAATACTCCACTTAATGCAGTCAGCCAAGCTAAAGGCATTCTCAAGTCTTGCATAATCAGCTTTATACGTTCAGATATATCAAGGTGTTCAGAAATATACCAATATCCGACCCATACTATAACATAAATAGCAATGACCGAAATAATCCTTGGCCATTGTTTCAACCAAAACTGTTTTATATAAAAAATGCATCGAGATACGCAATTCAAACCTTCCTTGTATATTGTCTCATAGAGATATGCCCATATAGCTGGAGTATCCTGATATTTCCACGCATTAAACTCTATGATTTTATATTTAATCGTTTCATCTTCTCTTGTTCTCTTTTTCAACAAATCTTTAATTTGCCGAAAGAAATAAGTTTTACCTCTGCCCCACGGACCAAATATACCTAACATGCAAAAATTATCATTCGTATGTTCAGCTATTTTATCCAACTGTTTTATATAACATTCTGCCAACGTGGTGACTCCAAAACAGGGCGGTACAGAAGAATCTATAATTCCCTTATTTATCTCTTTTGATTTATAAGCTATAGGCGTATGATTTTCCACATTTGAAACATTCCCGTTAGCAGATTCTGAATCTGTATCAATTGACGCACCGGATTTCATAAATTTATCAGTATCTTTTAATCCATCGATAACAAAATCATCATCAGTTAAAAGATTCTCTTCGACAAACTGTACACCATCTGGTGTAATATTTTGTATTAAACCCTTATTATTGATAAACATAACAGCATCTACAAAATTATGGGATTTTAGACTTTCTACAGCATCTGACAATTGCTTGTCCGAATCATATACTATAGAGTGGGATGCACATAATTTATCAAACTCGATTGGAGAAGCATCGCCATTCTTGTACTTTTCATATAGTGCAAGTAAAATATTATTTTTTAATTCCTTAATAGTCATAATCTATTTGTTTTAATCTACAAAAGTAGCTAATTATACAGACAATAGATATTACATGGTCATAAAATTGATTTGATTCGCAATTTTTATTACATATTATTTTATTTGAATGATGCTATATTGGTATTTATTCAGTACTTTTGCAATACAAGTAGAAATAATCATCACCAAAATGGAAACGATGAAAGATATAAATCGAATTAAAGTGGTACTCGTTGAAAAGAAACGAACCAACAAATGGTTGGCAGAGCAACTTGGCAAGGATCCGGCTACGGTGTCTAAATGGTGTACAAACACTTCACAGCCAGGATTAGAAACTCTGCTTCAAATAGCAAAAGTTCTAGAAGTCGATGTAAAAGAATTGCTGAACTCTTCGTTGGAAAGTGATGTTCAGATGGTAAGACTTGTCAAATAACAAAAAACGAATTTATTTATGGATAAGAATGAACTGGTAAATAAGATATGCGCAATAGAAGGGTTGACAAATGATGAGAAATCGACATTGATAGAGCTGCTTCGCAAGCAAAAGAAATACGGACTTGTATGGGAAGACAAACCTGAAGATGTAGAGGAACGCCTTCGCGAGGAATTGCCCGTACTAATTGAAGATACAAGCAAGGCAATTATCAGTACAGATACCGATGCCCCAAATCATATCCTTATTGAGGGAGATAACCTTGAGGCATTGACTGCTCTTGCCTACACGCATAAGGGGAAGGTTGATGTTATATACATAGATCCACCTTACAATACAGGAAATAAAGACTTTGTTTACAATGATAAGTTTGTTGACAAAGAAGATGCTTACAGACATTCTAAATGGTTGTCATTCATGAGTAAAAGACTCCAGATTGCTAAACAATTGTTATCAGATAATGGAGTAATCTTTATTTCTATTGATGACAATGAACAAGCTCCTCTAAAGATGCTTTGTGATGAAATATTTAATGAAAATAAATTGATCGGACAGATTGTGTGGTTCAAAAAACGTAAAGGATCATTTTTGTCTAATAAACTTATATCCCTAACTGAATATATTTTAGCATATTCAAAAAACGGAAATACTGAATTATTTGGAGGCTTACCATCAAATAATGAATCACAACCTATCATAAAAAGAACTAATTCTCAAAAAGAATTGGTATTCCCAGCATATATTGTAAAAACCAAATTGCCAAATGGAGTTTACAATAAGGGAGTATATGGTAATGGAACCAGCGCGAGTGAATTAATTGAAGATGCCGTTGTAGAGAATGGTATATTTGTTTCTGAGTTAAAAATTAAAGCCCCATTTGTTTGGGGGCAAGATTTTCTAAACGATGAAATCAACAACGGAACAGAAATTATCGTTAATACAAATAATTTCCAAGTTCGTGTAATTAGGCATAATAATACATCCATAAAAGCATTACCCTCGTTTATTGACGGAAGAGAGGATGGAGCAACAAATGAAGATGCATATGAATTACTAAAGTCGATATTCAATATAGATAGTCCGTTTCAGTATTCAAAGCCAGTAAATCTTGTTAAGAAATTAATTCTGTCTAATAGCTTCTTTAATAAAAATATTAATATCCTTGATTTTTTCGCTGGTAGTGGTACAACCCTCCATGCTACCATGCAACTAAATGCAGAAGATGGAGGACATCGTAAGTGTATCCTTGTAACCAACAATGAAAACAATATTTGTGAAAATGTAACTTATGTGCGTAATAAACGAGTTATACAAGGATATACGACTCCTAAGGGAGAAGATGTACCGGGACTTATGAGTATACATTACGTTACTACCGTACCGATTTCGTACCTCGAGAGAAGACGCAAAAGAATATGCGAGCATTGGTCGCTGCAGCTACCGATATGCTGTGTATTAAAAATGACATCTATACAGAAACTCATGAGATTGGAGGTGCTAAAATGCGTCCGTCATTAGCTCGTCATTTCAAAACGGGTAACAATGAGATGCTTATCATCTATGATGATAGGGCTATCCCATATATCGTTGACAAATTAAAAGATATAGATGTTAAAGAACCTATCATGGTGTATGTATTCTCGCCAAACGATTATCCATATACCGATGAGTTCTTTGAAGTAGCAGACAAAGTAAAACTATGTGCTTTGCCTGCAGCCATTTATGAAACTTACAGCAAAGTATTGAAAAGACCAAAACCACATTTTCTTGACGAGGAGAAAGAGAAAATGGTAGAAGCTGAAAAAGAAGATGAACTTGATGAACTATTTACAACTATAGACGAGGAAGGAGGTGAAGCATGAAAGAAATACGTTACCAACAAGAAGCAGTAGAAGAATTGGTAAAGAAGTCATATGATCTTATCCACCAGTCTGGTGATCGAAAAAAGATAGTTTTCAAAGCTCCAACCGGAAGTGGTAAGACGGTTATGGCATCTGATATGCTTGACCGCCTCACAAAACAACTTGCCACCGATCCTGCAAGCCGATATCGCGAGGTCGCTTATATCTGGATTGCACCGAATAAACTGCATGAGCAGAGCTATCAAAAGATGCAGACCAACTTTACGGAAAGCCGTGTGCTTAAACCGGTTATGTATGATGAGCTTGATCACTCATCCGACGGATATATACACCATGGAGAGATACTGTTCGTCAACTGGGAGAGCATTAATAAGGATAAAAACGTAATGATGCGCGATAGTGAGAATGGGGCATCTATACCCGATATCTGCTATCGCACCAAGGAAGCTGGTTTACCGATTGTCGTTATAGTGGACGAGGAACATATGTTTGGCGGTAAAAACGCAAAAAAGTCAGAGAAAGTACTTCGTACTATCAATCCAAAACTTGAAGTTCGTATTTCCGCAACTCCGGATCCTCAGCAGACAAATGCCTTTATCGAAGTGCCACGCGAAAAAGTTATCCGCGAGGAAATGATTAAAGAAGGCATTGTTATCAATCCAGGTCTCGATGTGAATGCTGGTACTGCATCGCTTAATACTTTGCTGCTGAAACATGCACTTAAACGTCGCGAAGACATTGCTGAAGCTTACAGAGAGCAAGGAGCGAACATAAATCCGTTGCTCCTCATACAATTGCCCAATGACTCAACAGCAACTATGACTGCCGACGAGAATTCATTGAAAGAAGAGCTTGTGATGTATCTTGATAGAGTACACGGTATCAACACTGACAACGGGAAACTGGCTATTTGGCTTAGTGGTGAGAAAGATAATCTTGGAGGTATTGAACGTTTTGACAATATTACCGAGGTATTACTTTTCAAACAAGCTATTGCACTCGGTTGGGATTGTCCTCGTGCAGCAGTGCTTCTGATTTACCGTAAAATGGAGAGCTTTCAGTTCACAACGCAAACCGTTGGCCGTATATTGCGTATGCCAGAACAAAAATTTTATCCCAATGCCCTACTGAATAAAGGTTATGTCTATACAGACCTTGCAAAGGATAAAATCCAAATTGTTGCTGATGACATGAGTTATATATCGTCAGACCTTTTAGCTGTTCGCCGCAAGGATTTGCACAATGTAGCCCTGCGTTCTGAGTATAGCGAATACAAGAGTGCAGACCGTAATCGTCTCGGTCCAGATTTCCGCAAAGTACTCGAGGATACCTTGATAAGTCGCTGGTCATTGCGAGTAATTCAGCTGTCATTTAATTTCAATCCTTTTGACGAAGAGCCAGAACCAAATCCCGAAGACTTTGGAGCACTTTCGGGCGAGATTATCCAAAATCGCAAGGCTGCTGAAGCTAAAGGAATTAATTTCAATGTAACCCGCGTGCCGGTGGAAATCCCCGATAACGTATATATAGAGCCACAAGATATTGGTATTTACGATATTGATAATACCAGCCGAATAAAGTATGCGAGAACACAAGGCGAACTGCAAATGATCTTTGATGATTTTTGCCTATCTCTTCTCGGTGGCTACGAAAAAGCCCATAGTTTTGGCGTGCTCAAAAACAATATTATAGAGATGATGGAGCATCTCTTTGAGGTTTTTGAAACAGATGCCTACCGTATTATACTTGCCAAACAAAATAATGATAAGTTCAGAGAAGTGATACGCATTGCTCTTGAAATCTATGCACGTGACGTACTGAAACGCCGCAAGCTACGCAAGGAACGCTCATTTGTGGAATATATTTGGGAAGTTCCGGAGGAGCGTTATTACAATGCTGCCAATAATCAGGAGGTGCCGTCAGTACGTAACCATGCCCTTATGCCATTCGTCAGATTGAATAACGCATATAGCCCAGAAATACGTTTTGCTCAATTTTTGGAAGATAATATTCAGTATATTGACTGGTGGTACAAGAATGGTGATGAGGGCAAGCAACATTATGCCATAAGTTTTACAAACTCTTCAAACGAAAAGGAACTTTTCTATCCCGATTTTGTAATTCGTCTTAAATCTGGCAAAATTTTTCTCTTTGACACAAAGACACCAGGTAGTGATCCCGAAGCTCCGGCAAAACATAACGCACTTAACGCATATATGCAAAGAGAGGAAAACAAAGCTCTCAACCTCCAAGGTGGTATATTGATTGAAGACAATAACTTATGGCGTTACTCTCAATTTACTATTGATAATACTAATGATTTGACAGGCTGGACAGCTTTCCACCCTGACCCAAATTAATTCCATAGATATGAGAAAAGGACTCGATCAGAAATTTCTGCATTATGGCATACGCCAAGACGATTTGGAGTTAATCAAATCGTTATGTGAAAAGCACGGTCTAGACAGTGACTGGTTGTGTGAAGATATTTTAAGACAATACCATTCCCGGAAAGTTGATACAATTGAAATCAGTGATACCGAGGTGGAGTCTGTCATTGATGAAGCAATCCAAAAAATAAAAAAGTAAGGAGGATAGCTTATGCTGATTAAAAAAGTCAAAATTACCAATTATAAGACTTACCTCTCACTTGACCTCGACCTTACGGTAGAGGAAGACCGTCCCATTATCCTTATCGGCGGTATGAACGGTGGAGGTAAAACAACGCTATTTGAGGCTATTTGTGGTGCTCTTTATGGCTTAAAAATACGCGATAAGGCTCACTTTAATGAACTCCTAAATGCAGGAGCTTTAGGTATTGCAAAGCCTGAAATTATTCTTGAAGTTACTTTTACAGGCTTGGTGCTCGGTCGTGAACAGAAGTATATTCTACGTCGTACCTATGCTCTAAATCCGCAAGACAAGCCAGTGGAGAGCGTCATGCTTAACATGAACGGCACTCCATTCATCTATGGTACAGCAACGCCTCCACAGCAACGCCGGCAAAGCGAACAACAAGTCAATAAAATAATAAAGGCAAATCTTCCTCAGGAGCTTAGCCAATATTTTCTTTTTGATGCTATGCAATCTAGCGAATTGCTTAAAGATGGAGTATTTGCGCAAATTATTAAAGACAACATAGAAAATGTGATGGGCTTTAACAAATACCTTCAACTCAAAAAAGCAGCAGAGAAGTTGCAACAGGCAAAGGCAAAAGAACGTCTTGATGCCGAAGCAGAGAGAGAGGAATATGAACAACTTTGTAGCGAGAAAGATTCAATTGAAAAAGAAATAGTTCAATATGAGACCGAGCTTGATGGCATTTTCAGATACCTGCAATCAATGGAGCAGGAATATGAAAACGCTAAATCCGGTGCTCGTGATTTTACTGCCACTCGGCTCAAAATCGATGAGATTGAAGCTAAGATGCGTGATGCCCGTGCACTTGCAGACAGTTACAGCGAGGAATTGAAACAAATGGTTGATGGTATTGAAGGTAACATTTTTCTTCCCAAACTCGCCGCTGACCTTTCAACTGAAATCAACAACATTATCCGCATAAAAGAGGGACTACGCCAAGCAGGACAGCAGAACTATTCACCCGAAAAAGTTCGTGAAATAGCATCTAAAATTCTGAAAGTACTTCGAGAAATGCAAATGGTTTCAGCCGACGTGGACGAAGAGAAAATCGTTTCGATTATTATGGCTCAAAGTCAACCTGGAAAAGCCGATCCTTATGCTTTCCTTGAAGATAAAGATGTTGACGCACTTGTCAATCTTATAAACAACCCTGGTATAAATCCATTTATACGTGTTAATGAAGACCGCCAACTTTGTGAGGTAAAAATTGAACAATTGCCTGAATTACAGTTGCAGAAAGAGTCATTAGAACGTGGACTTGTTGGTGGAAATGAGCAGGTTATTGCTGACTATGAGCAAGCCGAATGTCGACAAAATGAAATTAAAGAAAAAATAGTCGAACTTAAAGCACGCATCAAAACACTCGAAAAGCGTATACACAATTTCGACATTCAGCTCCAACAAGAACCAGATGTTAAATTTGACACTCTCGTCAAGCTTACACCGTTCTTTGACAATGTTGCAAACGCCTTACTTGAGCGCAAACGTCTGCAAATCGAAACGGAGATGCAACAGCAACTCAATAAGTTGCTGATATCATATAAAGGGCACATTGCTCGTGTGGAGTTGAGCGACAACTTGGAAAATTTTTATATTAAAGTTTTTCACACCAAAGGTAACGAAATATCGCTCAATCAGCTTAACGCTGCTTCTAAGCAAATCTTCATTCAAGTGCTTTTAAAAGTGCTTCGCAACCTCGGTGACTATAATCCTCCAGTTATGATAGACACCGTTATGGGTGTACTCGATAATGAGAGCCGTGATGCCTTGATGCAAGAATATTTTCCGCAGTTGGCAGAACAGACTATTCTTCTCTGTACCACTTCTGAAATACGAAAAGAAAGTGATTATAAGCAGCTTGAGGCCTTTATATCAAGAACATATACGCTTGAACGCGATATAGAGAACCAATGTACTTATGTTGCAGACGGTTATTTCGGTCTGCACCTTAATAACGAATAAACTATGGATATAAATTTCACAGATGCAATAACCGCTGAGGGCATTATTGACGAATTATATCAACTTCGTACTGCTCTCGAAAATCGTATAAACCTGTCGCAACAGATTGGTAAAGGGAAACGTGAAGTTCTTACGGGCAGTAAGATTATGCGTATTTGCTTCATCGCAGGGCTTACACTCACAACGAAGCGTGACTTAGAAGCTATTAAGAAAGTACAGCTTTCAAAACAGAATCAGCGTTTCAGTACAAGTTTTTTTACAAAAAATAACTTCAAACCGATATTTGAAGCTGTTTTGAAGCTACGTTACCGCGACCTCGATGTAGATTGGAACGATAGCCGTTTGGTATCACGTATAGTAGCGTATGAAATTCTTCGTGGACGCGACCATTTGCAAGATGAGAATAATCTTAATGCATTTCTCTTTGCAACCAGCACTGGACGTTCTACTTCACGTACTATTCCCGAACTTAATCTGCTTATCGGAAATTATGGCGATATTGATATGGAGGCTACGCTCAGTATCAATGACAGTAGCATACCGAACACACAGATATTGATTGCAGGAGCAACTGGTTCTGGCAAGACAAACTTATTGGCTGTATTGATACAACAATTCCGCACTCTTTCCACTGACTCTGCTTTTCCTGTCAATTTTTTGTTGTTCGACTACAAGGGTGAGTTCTCTGATCCGGCCAATGCAAGTTGGCTCGCTAAATTCGATACCGACCGTACTGCCATTCTTGATCCAATTTCAGCACCGCTTCCAATTAATCCTTTCAAGGACTTCAGGGGTAAGCCACAAAATGAAATAAATCTCTATTCTACTGAAATGGCTAATGCGCTGTCTGCTTTGGAGCGCACTTCTATTAGTGCAAATATGAGTAATCGGCTTGCCGAGGCTATTGTTAAGTCTTACCAACGTACTAATGGAATGCCTATTAACTTTGACATGATGCTCAAAGAATATCAAACTTTAATGACTAATCCAGAAAAAGATGATAGTATTTCGTCAGTGCTGAAACAGTTGGTTCGTACCAAACTTTTCTCTGAGCAAGATAACATCGACCTTATCAATGAGTGTTTGATTGTAAAAATGGATCGTTTCCCTAAAGACGGCCCGATAGCTAAAGCAATCGTATACTTCCTTGTATCAAAGCTCAATACCATTTATGAAAAGTTAGAGCGTCAAGCTAAAGCAGATAATCTTGTTCAGATTCGCCACTTTACCATAATTGATGAAGCGCATTATATGCTTGACTTTGACAATCGCCCATTGCGAAACCTTATTGCTGTGGGTCGTGATAAGGGTCTTAGTATCATTCTTGCTACTCAAAACATGTCAAGCTTCAAGAGTAAATATTTTGACTTTTATGCCAATGCTCAATATCCGCTAATCATGAAACAGCAAACTATTGACGATAGTGTTATCCGCGACTTATTTGGTGTTAGTGGTAAGGAGCTCCAAGAAATTCGCTCTGAAATTGCCGGATTGCAAAAGGGTGAACTCATCATCAAGAATCCAGATGCTTTCCTTCTTGGCATGGGTGCAAAATACAAAAAAATTAAAGTGACACATTTGATATAAACTTAAATTATGGAATATACTCACGCAAAAGATTATTTAATAGAATTAGCAAATGGAGCACAAACACATGGTTGGTTGAAGGATCTTATAATAAGGACTATCAATACAAATGGACATCTTTCTGATGAAGATTTATCATTAACTACAACACAGTTAAAAAGCAATAGTGCAAGTACGCTAACCGTACCAAATACTCAAAACACTAATAATCATGCTGATATTAGATTTATTTCATTAACGCATAATGCAGGAGTTTGCGCTTTAGCTAATGACCAAACGATTGTTTTTTCCAAAGACATAACATTGTTGTATGGGAACAATGGTTCTGGGAAAAGCAGTTATTTCCGTATTTTAAATGAAATTATTGGAGGGAACCGTAAAACAGAACTTCGTCCTAACATTTATACAAGTACCAATAATTCTATAAATATACGACTAACTTATGCTGAAGGTGACTCAGTCAAAGAACTATCGTGGGACGGAACAACAAGAGCTATAAGTCCCCTGAATTTATCAAGCGTTTTTGACTCCAACTATACTATGGCATTTCTTCAAAAAAGAAGTGCTGATACTGCGATTGTATTGCCATACGGATTACATTTGTTTACTGCATTGACTACTGCAATGGATAATATTAAAGGCAGATTACAAACTGAAATCGATGGCGTCTTAAAATCATTGCCACAAATAAATACAGAAGGTTTGTCTGATGATGTCATTAGAATTCTAACACAACAAACGTATCGTTCGACTCAAAAAAAATATATACAAGATAGATACATAATTTCATCTGAGCAAGATGAAGAATTAAACAGGCAAAAAGAAGAATTAAAAAAGTTACAAGAGACTAATTATAATGATAAAATTAAAATCGCGAAAAGCGAGTTAGCTCAATATGAAGCATTAAAGAAACATCTGACAACCACCAAAGATTTTCTTCGGGAATATGAATTAGAAGCACGTTCTTTAATATCCCTAGTTGTTGTAAGTAAGAAGAAAAGTGAGGATGTTAAGCAAAAAATCGCCGTTTTGAGTGAAATAGGAAATACTGATTCAAAAGAATGGAAGTCGTTTATAGAATCAGGAGCGAAATTTGTAGAAAAAGCAAATTTGAGCAAAGATATATGTCCATATTGCCGACAGCCACTTGTAAATCAAGCACTTCAGATAATCTCATCATATGAAACATATTTAACTGATAAAAGTTTCTCTGAATTAAATCAAGCACTAACATCAAAAGAGATTCTCCGGAAAAAAATATCAAATATAATAACCGACTATACCATTTCAGAACAATTTAAAACACTTATAGATACAGAAACGGACATACCTAATTTATATAATATAATTTTAGAAATACTCCACACACAATGCGAGCAGAAATCGTTGATAATAAATAGTTTAGATGAGGAAAATATCGCTTCTCCTTTAATTTTTGAAACAACAGACCAACTAATATCTTGCATAAAAGATATTTGCGATAAATACAATGCAGACATAGCGAATCTTTCTGAAGAGCAAATTAAAAAAGATGAAAAGATAGCAGCCTTATCATCAAGAATGAAGTCGCTAATTGAATATAAAGCAATTTCCACTCAGAAAGATTTATTTTCTGAATGGTTTGGCAAGATGAAGATTGTTGATGAACTTAAGGGATGTCAAGCGGAATTATCAACTAGACACATATCAGTTTTGGCAAAAACAGCAAGCCAAACCCTTGTGACTGATAATCTCAAGAATAAATTTCAAGAAGAGCTAAACGCTCTAGGCTTAAAAAAATTAAGTGTTGATTTATCGGAGGCAGGAGCATCTCGTGGACAATCTTTTATGCAACTAAAACTCGTTAACAACAATTCTGTAACTGAGATATTAAGCGAGGGAGAGCAAAAAGGAGTTGCATTAGCCTTATTCATTGCAGAAAGGAGAATGCAATTATCAAAGAATCCAATTATTTTAGATGACCCTGTTAATAGTTTAGATCATTTTATCACAGCAAAGTTAGTTGAACGGTTATCATCATTAGGCAATCAGATTGTTATATTTTCGCATAATCTACTTCTACAAACATCTTTGGCGGGTCTTAAAGGTTTGCATGAATGTGGAGCAAATCAAATATCTTCTTGTAAAAGAGGCACAAAACATTTGTTTATGTATTCTGTAAATTCTTATGGACGTGATAAAAAAGGAGTCATTGTTGAGTTGAAACAAGATAACATTGCAAATCATCTACGTGCGGCAAATAAACGTCTTAAAGAAGAACCATTTGGTAAGGAGTGCAGCATTGCTGTCGGAGCAATACTTCGACATACAATTGAACTCATTATAGATGAGAAAATTTTTTATAATCAGATTCCTGTTAAATTTCATGGACGAAAGGATTCAATTAACTGGGAGCTATTGAAAAAACTGAATCCAGACGCATCTATAATTGATAAATTGAATGCTCTTTTCAATCGTCTATCCGGAGGTGATTTACATTCTGGAGTTGAGCAATCTAATAATCCAATCGAGCATGATGAGTTAGAAGATATTTATAAGGAATTACTCTCTATTTCTAATTAATGTATTAAAAAAACGGTGCAGATGAAAAAGAGAATTAACGGAGAACAATACTATCTTCCGAGCAATTTAACATCGGAACAAGAAGCCATTTATGTTCAGATTATAGACTGGAAACGTAAAAATATCACCACGCAAAGAGGTTTGTATAGAGGGCATGAATATGATGCTATTTTCCCGGATGAGACCCCTGTCCCGGAAATGCTGTACAAACCAATAATACCATTACTGGATAAAATGCAACAGGGTAAATTTGCTTATAAGCCACATAAGTTTGCCTTTCATGCCGTAAGCTCTCAGACTGCCTGCATCAATCTTTTCATGCCGTTACTCCTTTCTGAAGATGCAGACCGCATATTGCCTATGATTCCAGGATGTCCTGCAGATTTCAGTAAGATAGCAAGGGACAAACTGTTCCGTGGATTCTGCTTTGAATATTGGGGACAAGATATTAAACAAGGAACTGGTTTATTGAATGACCATTCCAAGCAAGCTGGGACAGATGCTGATGTAGCTATAGCTTACTATAATACGGAAGACAAATTATGTCTGTGGCTGATAGAGCATAAACTGAGTGAGCGGGAGTTTACTGTCTGCGGAGCATATGAAAGCAAAGCCAATGAGAGCAAGGCTAATTGCACTAAGTGCAATCTCATGGATATAGCCAGAGAACCGCAGAAATGTCATTATCACACGATAGGATATAAATATTGGGATATTCTCAATAAGAATCTTGACAGATTCCAAGGTGCAATCGAAATTAAAGGTTGTCCGTTCAGACG